>Ga0172382_10008791_pt1 | contig 13960 bp, 18 predicted proteins | sample Leawel138RmetaG_FD_122245 | JGI IMG/M metagenome (GOLD analysis project Ga0172382, IMG submission 122245) | Leachate microbial communities from a municipal landfill in Southern Ontario, Canada - Leachate well 138R metaG | ecosystem: Engineered > Solid waste > Landfill > Unclassified | place...
AAAGCCGCGGGAGCACCGGTGCGAGTCAATGTGGGTAAGATTGAGCCTGGTCAGCAGATAGTTGCTGAATGGCGTGGTCAGCCTGTATTTGTTCTGCACCGTACACCGGAAATTATGGAAGGGCTGAAAAAAATTGAAGCCCAGCTTGCTGACCCGGAGTCTAAACAATCAGATCAGCCGACCTATGTTAATCCTGGAGAGCGCTCAATTAAGCCTGAGCTGCTGTTTGTGCTGGGTGTGTGCACACACTTAGGCTGCGCGCCAACTTTTAGGCCGGAAGTCGCACCAGCGGACTTAGGGCCTGATTGGGTGGGTGGTTACTTCTGTGCATGTCATGGCTCGCGTTATGACCTTGCTGGACGTGTTTACAAAGCACAGCCTGCACCGCTGAACCTACCAGTTCCTCCGCATTCTTATGAGTCGGATAATGTCGTCATTATTGGTATTGATGAGGGAGCAGTCTGATGAGTAAGTTTATGGAATGGGTGGATGCCCGCTTCCCCGCCACCAAGATGTGGGAAGACCATTTATCCAAATATTACGCACCAAAAAACTTTAACTTCTATTACTTCTTTGGATCACTTGCTCTGTTAGTGCTGGTCAATCAGCTATTAACCGGTATTTGGTTGACGATGAGCTACGAGCCTTCAGCTGAAGGTGCGTTTGCCTCTGTTGAATACATCATGCGTGATGTGGAATACGGTTGGATTCTGCGCTATCTGCACTCTACCGGTGCGTCAGCGTTCTTCATCGTGGTCTACATGCATATGTTCCGTGGTTTGCTCTACGGTTCTTATCAGAAGCCTCGTGAGTTGGTCTGGGTCTTCGGTATGCTGATTTACTTAGCGCTGATGGCTGAAGCCTTTATGGGTTACTTGCTGCCATGGGGTCAGATGTCATATTGGGGCGCACAGGTGATTATTTCACTGTTTGGTGCGATTCCAGTGATTGGTGCTGACCTGACTGAGTGGATTCGTGGTGACTATCTGATTTCAGGTATCACACTCAACCGCTTCTTTGCTCTGCACGTTGTAGCTGTACCGATTGTCTTGCTGGCACTGGTGGTTTTACACATCCTAGCGCTGCACGAAGTGGGTTCCAACAACCCAGATGGCGTCGATATCAAAAAGTATAAAGATGAAAATGGTATTCCTTTAGACGGTATTCCTTTCCATCCGTACTACACCGTAAAAGATATCGTTGGCGTTATCGTATTCTTGTTCGTGTTCTGCTTTATTGTGTTCTTCTTCCCAGAAATGGGCGGATACTTCCTTGAAAAGCCTAACTTTGAGCAAGCCAATGCGCTGAAAACCCCTCTGCATATTGCCCCGGTGTGGTACTTCACTCCGTTCTACGCAATTTTGCGTGCAGTACCTGATAAGTTAATGGGTGTTGTCGCGATGGGTGGTTCGATCGCAGCCTTGTTTGTCTTGCCTTGGTTGGACCGTAGTCCAGTTAAATCAATGCGTTACAAAGGTTGGTTGAGCAAAATTTGGTTATTAGTATTCTGCATTTGCTTTGTGATTCTAGGTGTCTTAGGTGTGTTAGCACCAACGCCAGAGCGCACATTGGTTGCACGAATCTGTACTGTTCTTTACTTCGCTTACTTCATTCTGATGCCTTTTTATACCAGAATGGAGAAGACTAAACCGGTTCCGGAAAGGGTGACTGGCTAATGAAAAAGCAAATTGCTGCATTACTTTTAGCTGCAATTCCTATGTTTGGTTTTGCTGCGGCTGGCGAGTATCCTTTGGATAACGTCTCAATTGATCTGACTGACAAAGCGGCTATGCAAGATGGCGCAAAAACCTTTGTGAACTATTGCATGGGTTGTCATGGTGCTAAATTCCAGCGCTATGAGCGTGTTGCTAATGACTTGGGGATCAGTGAACAGCTAATGATGGAGAACTTAGTGTTAACTGACGCTAAGTTTGGCGATCATATGAACTCCAGTATGGCGGCGGCTGATGCTAAAGTTTGGCTTGGTGTTGCACCGCCAGACTTAACCTTGGTTGCTCGTGTGCGTGGCGCGGATTGGTTGTACACCTATATGCGTACATTCTATGAAGACCCAACACGTCCTTATGGCGTTAATAACAAGGTTTTCCCGTTGGTCGGTATGCCTAACGTTTTAGTTGGTTTGCAAGGTCGCCAAGAGATTGGTTGCAAGCAAGTGCAAATTGAAGAAAACGGTAAAAAAGTCTTTGATCCATTGACGGGTGTCGCTGTGACCCAAGAAGCTTGTGATCAATTGACTATTGTGCCTAAAACGGGCTCGCTGAGTGAAGCTGAGTTTGACGAGAAAATTAAAAATCTTGTCACTTTCCTCGAATACTCTGCAAATCCTGTTAAGCTCAAGAGTCAGCGTATCGGAATGTACGTGTTGTTGTTCCTTGCATTCTTCTTTGTATTCGCTTACTTCTTGAAGCGTGAGTACTGGAAAGACGTGCATTGATAGACAATGCGGTAACGATCGAGTGACGCACGCGCCCCAATGGGCGCGTGCGTTTTTGTGCTTTATGTATATTTATAGTGGAGGAGGTAAGCATGTCTGCCCCCAATAAGTTGGGCTGTTATTCTGATCCGACCTGCCAGTATTCGCACCGTGTGCGTTTAGTCTTGGCGGAGAAGGCAGTAACTGCTGAAATCATGGATGTCGTAAATGGTGAGTGTCCAGAGTATTTAGCTGAGGTCAATCCTTACGCTACAGTGCCGACTTTGGTCGATCGCGATTTAGCTTTATACGACTCAACTGTCATACTTGAATATCTGGATGAGCGCTATCCACACCCGCCGCTGTTACCTGTGTACCCCGTAGCACGTGCTAATACACGAATGTTATCGTATCGTGTGCAGCGCGATTGGTGCTCTCAAGTCGATTTAATTCTCGATAAGCGCACCAAAGAAACTGCACGCACTAAGGCGCGTAAAGAGTTACGCGAAAGCCTAACCGGTGTTGCTCCGGTATTTGCTAGCATGAAATTTTTTATGAGTGATGAGTTCAGTCTAGTGGATTGCTACTTGTTACCGCTGTTGTGGCGTTTGCCTGCTTTAGGAATTGAGTTACCGAAAGCTGCACAGCCACTGCTGGATTACATGGATAGAAACTTTGCGCGAGAAGCTTTTCAGGCCAGTTTATCTGACGCTGAGCGCTTGATGCGTCCTTAAGGGGAGTGAGTACATCATGAACTCCAGTCGTCCTTACATATTACGCGCGCTGCACCAGTGGATTGTTGATAACGAGTGCACGCCACATATACTAGTTGATGCAAATTATCCTCAAGTTAAGGTGCCGCCTGGCTATGCAGCAGATGGGCAGATTGTCCTGAATACTGCGCCTGCAGCGGTGCGTTATTTTGAAATAGATAATCAGGCTGTGAGTTTTGAGGCGCTTTTTTCCGGCGCACCATTTTCGCTGTATGTGCCTATAGAGGCTGTTTTAGCGATATATGCGCGTGAAAATGGGCAAGGCATGTTCTTTGATGCTCATTCAGATGTGCTTGCTGATGATGACGAAGAGTTGTTAGATGAGAGTGCTAGTGACACGGATGAGCCGCCGACAATGCTGCATGCGGTAGATAGTGAGACACCTACTGATCCAATAGATCCTGATGATGAGCCACCAAAGCCACCCTCCTCAGGGCGTCCGAGTTTACGGATTATAAAATAGTTTAATTCTTTTATGACACTGATTGCAGTGCATCTGGCATGTTGCAATCAGTGTTATAAAGGGCTTTGCTATGTGCTGCTGTCGATCTGTGCAATGCGGATCTAGTCGATATACTCAAATAAGCGCACAATTTTTTGTACACCGTTTACATCTTGCACGACTGCAGTTGCACGGCTGGCTTCAGCGCGACTCAGAATACCTAGCAGGTAAACCACACCATTTTCAGTAATCACTTTGATCTTCGAAGATGGCACGTCGTTGTAGGACAGCATACGAGTTTTGATACTGGTGGTGAGTAAACCATCATTGCTACGCACTAAGCCTGAAGTTGGCGAGGTGACTTGTAACTCATTATGGATTTTCTTAGCACTGGTTATCGAATGGGCTGCTTTGCCAGCGAGTTCTTTTAGTTCTGCGCGAGGGGTTTGCCCAGCGACTAAAACGATACCATTGTAACTGGTGACCACAATACGTGATGTGCTGGTGGAAAGATCGATATGCGCATCTTTAATCGCGCGGGCGACTTCAGGGCCAATAAATTGGTCATCAATTTTATTACCGAAACTACGCGCGCCACAAGCACTCAGTAATACGCCGACTAAGGCGATGGTAAGGATTTTACGAATCATTCTTCACTCCCGAACAGTTGGTGGTCAATTAAGTCGCATAAACAGTGAATGGCCAGCAAGTGTACTTCTTGCACGCGAGCGGTCACATTGGAGGGCACACGAATCTCTACATCATCCGGCAGTAGTAGTGGCGCGATGTGTCCGCCATCTCTGCCTGTTAATGCGACAACATGCATATTACGGTCATGTGCGGCATGGATAGCTTGCACAACATTACCTGAGTTACCGCTGGTGGAAATCGCTAGTAATACATCACCTTCTTGGCCTAGTGCACGAATTTGTTTGGAAAATATTTCTTCGTAGCTGTAGTCATTAGCAATTGAGGTGATGGTTGAGCTGTCTGTGGTCAGTGCAATGGCAGGAAGACTGGGGCGCTCGCGTTCAAAGCGGTTAAGCATCTCTGAGGAGAAATGCTGTGCATCGCCGGCTGAGCCGCCATTACCACAGGCTAAAATCTTGCCTTCATTAAGTAACGCGCTCACCATCATCAGGCTCGCGTTTTCAATGGCTTGTGGCAATACGGTTAAAGCTTGTTGTTTTGTTTCAATGCTGGCTTGAAACATCTGTTTTATACGCGATTGCATAGGGGCAGCCCTTTTAAAATGGGATTAGGATTCAAATGCATCCTGAATCCAGTCAAGTTTGAATGTTTCTGGTTGGCTTGGCTGTGCAGTAATGACATCAAAACGGCACGCATGTTCTAACCAGTTTGGATTTTCGTTTAAAAAAGACTCTGCAGTTTTAAGTAGCTTGCGACGTTTGTGCTGATCGATACTCTCAAGGGCACCGCCGAAATAACTACTTTTTCGGTAGCGCACCTCAACAAACACAACAGTATCTTGCTCTAGCATGATCAGATCAATTTCACCAAAACGACATGACCAATTTTGCGTTATGGTGCTTAAACCTGCCTTTTTCAAGTAGTTTAAAGCATAGCACTCAACGGTTTGGCCAATATTTAGTGACTTAGTCACTCTGTGCTTCCTTAAGCTGCTCAATGTTGTTGTTGGTAAACTGCGCCCAGTACAAGGTGCGCTCAATACGTTGCTCAGGACTTAGTTTTAAAGTGCCGGTTAAGCCGACCGCGCTGCTATTGGGTATAGCGCTGAGCTGTTGTAACTGGTTAGCAAGTTGATAGGCATCGGCGCCCATAGCATAAAAGCGACCCATACTGCCCAAGGCTTGTGGCCAGTGATAGGTAATGTGCTGACGTGTTGCATCATTAACTTCAATAAACCATGGCATTTCGCTAAATTGTAAGCCGTTGAGTTCAGGGTAGGCTTCGCCAGAACCCGAGTTCACTGCTGATGTCGCATAGATAGGTACGTCGCCAGCATACTGAAACGTTAGCGTTGGTTTAATTTGCCGCGCTTGCTGTGGCGTGGCAGCTAGGAAAATAAAATCAATATCTTGGCGTCGTGCAGGCTGTGCCGCTACTTTTGAGCCTAGGGTACTTTCCAATTGTTTGGCACGCTGCTCGCTCGCACGGAGTTGAAAGAGTTCGGCGATTTGTCCTGCTAGCTCAGTAGGGCGATCAATGTGCTGAGTGGCGACCAGTTCACCGCCTAATGACTGCCAGTGTGTTGAGAATGCAGCCAAGACGCGTTCGCCCCATGCGTTTTTGGGTACCAGAGCGGCAGCGCGGCGCATGCCGTCAGCCCACGCACGATCCGCTGCAACACGGGCTTCATCTTCCGCAGCTAAGCCGTATTGGAAAAGCTGCTTAGGGTTGTGTTGTTGGTTGTCGGCGTAGTTCAGCGCTAAGGTTGTGATGGGCAGCTGAGTACGGCCTGCCAGTTGACTGACTAGGTTTTTCTCCCACGGGCCAACGACTAATTCGATACCATCGGCTATGGCTTGTTGATAGAAGGCGTCCATCGATGACAGAGTACTGCTGTCATATATATGAATCGTCGGTGTGTGCTCGCCATTGGCTTGGGCAAGATAATGAGCAGCAAAAAAACCATTACGCAGGGCACTTACCACGTTTTGGTTTGAGTCTTTTGACGGTAACAGTAGAGCTATGCTATTAACATTTTCGGCCTCTAGCTGTTGCAGTTTTATCAATGCTTCAGGTAATTGCTGAGCGGCTGGATGGGCTGGGTTTTGTTGCATCCATTGGCTGATGCTCATTTGTTGTTGCACCAGTGAGCCTGGCGCTTTACTGATACGTAGTAAAGCCAGCCAGCCATCAAGTACTGCTTCGCCGGTATCTTTAGTTTGCGCGCGAGGTAGGTCGTTGAGTAAACGCCAGATGCTTTGTTGATTCGCAAATGCTTGTTGCTCTTCTAGCCAAGCAGCAATGTAAATACGCTCGCGGATAGCAGCAAGTGGCTTGCCAGTATCTTCAAAAGCCTGCGCGCGCGCCAGTTGACTACGGACTTGCTGACTTAATGGCATTTCACTTAAATGGGTAAAGCTGGGGTGCTCCAATGCTTTTAAAGCGCGCTTGGCTTGTTGGCGCGCTAACGCTAATTCTGCTTCTAGCGTTTTAGCAAAAATTTGTTGCGCCGGGGTTGCCAGGCTGAGATCAATGCTCTCTAGAATTTTACGGGCGCGCAGCGCTTGGTTTTGTTGCCACGCGAGATCAGCCGCCGCCAAGTACAATCCTAGCGCTTGGTCAGCATTTTTCTGACTTGCTTGCAGCAACAGCTGGTTTACATCATTGTATTTAGTCGGCGGTAATTCTCCCAAAGTGTTACTTGGAGAGCTGGAGCACGCCACTAAAAAAGCTGACAAGCACAGGGTTGAGAGTACGCGTAGCGGGGTTTTCATAGACAAGCAATCCAAGCACGGTGAAATGAATGCTTTGATTGTACCCAAGCGCGCGCATTGGTGCGATCTTGTCATGCTAAATCAGGCTACAATGGCGTTTTATTTTGTATCTTCGGAGTGTTTTGTGAGCGTATCCACACCTCAGTCGGGCGAGTTTGGCACATTGTATGTCGTCGCTACGCCGATCGGTAATCTTGATGATATTAGTGCGCGAGCGTTGCGTATCTTGGCTGACGTGAGTTTGATCGCTGCTGAAGATACTCGGCATTCAACACGGTTGCTGCAACACTTTGGCATTCGCACACCGCTAGCCGCGTGTCATGAGCATAACGAGCGCGAAGAAGGTGGGCGTTTTATTACCCGTCTCTTGGCCGGTGATGATATTGCTTTGATTTCTGATGCCGGTACGCCGTTGATTTCTGATCCTGGTTACCATTTGGTGCGTCAGGCTCGAGCGGCCAAGGTACGGGTGGTGCCGGTGCCGGGTGCTTGTGCTTTAATTGCTGGATTGTCGGCAGCTGGACTGCCCTCTGACCGTTTTGTCTTTGAAGGGTTTTTACCCGCTAAGCAAGTCGCGCGTTGTACGCGACTGACCGCTGTTCAGTATGATCCGCGCACATTGATTTTTTACGAAGCGCCGCACCGTATCTTGGACAGTATTGCTGATATGCGTGATGTGTTGGGCGCTGATCGCCCCGCAGTATTGGCGCGAGAGTTGACCAAGACCTTTGAAACCATCAAAGATCTACCGCTGCAGGAGTTGTATGACTGGGTCGCTGCTGATAGCAATCAGCAGCGCGGTGAATGTGTGCTGTTAATTGCGGGGTATCAAGAACCTGCTGATGCTCTAGAGGTCTCTTTGGAAGCACAGCGCGTACTAACGCTCTTAATGGCTGAATTGCCGCCCAAACGTGCCGCAGCAATCGCGGCCGAGATTACTGGTGCGCGTAAAAATGCACTCTACCAGTGGGCATTAGACAATAAACCGGCTGAGCGGTAATTGAGTAAAGTGTACGCCTGCTAAACCATGCTGCAGCAGTTGACGGATATTAGCGTGCTCCGTTTCATCGGGAGTCGCTAATACGTAGGTGTAATGCTCGCCAAATGCCAGTAAAGCGTCCTGACTACTGAGCTTTTCCAATAATGCTAAGCCTAGAATTTTACACGAGCCTTGATTGCTACCCGCAGGATTATGCAGTTCGCCATTATCAAATGCAGATGGGGTGTATTGGTAATGAGCATCAATAAAAGCCAGGGTGTCGATAAAACGATGGCCTGGCTGTCTAATGGCGCTTAGAAAATCGTCTAATAGCATTATTTAGGCTGCACGGTGCGCAGTGAGGGTAATCGACACTGACTCAGAAAAACGCAAAGCGTGAGGCTTGTCGACTTCGACTTCGGCATAACGCACTTGTTGGTGGCGCATCACGCAATCGAGTACGTCTTGGGTCAGGCGCTCAAGTAAAGCAAAGCGATTTTCCTCAACGTACTGAATAATCTCTTTAGTGATGGTGCGGTAATTTAATGCATGGTTAATGTCATTGATTTGCACTGCATCATCTGCAGGATAGAACAGGGTGACGTTGATTAAAATATCCTGTTTGTTGCGGATTTCATCTTCATTGATACCAATGTAGGTGCGTAAACGCAGATTTTTAATACGAATCCGCGCCATTCCCGGTTCTAAACGTGCCATAGATTAGTGACTCCGAATCAGTTGTAAAAATTCTTGACGGGTCGTACCTGACTTGCGGAATACGCCGAGCATGGCAGAAGAGGTCATCACTGAGTTTTGCTTTTCGACACCGCGCATCATCATGCACATGTGTTTAGCTTCAATAACGACGGCAACACCGGCAGCACCGGTTACTTGTTGCACTGCATCAGCAATTTGACGAGTCAGGTTTTCTTGAATTTGTAGGCGACGGGCAAACATATCAACAATACGCGCTACTTTTGATAAGCCCAGTACTTTACCTGTTGGAATATAGGCGACGTGTGCTTTGCCAATAAAGGGCAGCATATGATGTTCGCATAATGAGTAGAGCTCGATATCGCGAACAATTACCATTTCATCACTGTCAGACTTAAACAGTGCGCCATTGACGATTTCATCAAGATTTTTCTCATAGCCGTTGCATAAGTATTGCATAGCTTTTGCGGCGCGCTTTGGTGTATCCAGTAAGCCTTCACGCTCAGGGTCTTCACCAAGGCCAACGAGAATTTCGTGGTAGTGCTTGCTTAAATCATCACACATGTTTAGCTCTCCGAGCCAGGCATCATTTCAGATGCCGGCCACCATTAACAGTAAGGGTTGTGCCTGTCACATAAGGCGTATCGAGTAAGTAACGCAGACTTTGGTAAATAACTTCCGGGCCAGGCACTGTGCCCATAACGGATTTGGCTGTTGCACGACGCTGATATTCATCATCATCATCGGGATGTAGCATAATTAGTGCCGGTGCTAATGAGTTTACCTTAATATGTGGTGCGAAACGTGCAGCAAAAGATAGGGTTAGGTTATCTAGGCCTGCTTTACTGGCACTATAAGCAATGCGTTTAGCGCTACCTTTGCGGATCACATCATCAGTAATGTGAATAATATCAGCATGAGCGGATTGCATCAGCAGCGCTGCACAGTGCGTATTGATTAAATAGGGGGCAAGTAGATGGACATTGACCATCTGCGTTAAAGCGCTGGCATCGGTGCCGTCTTCTGCGAGCCATAACGAGGCATTGTGAATGATCGCGCGCAGAACCGGCGTTGCATCTTTTACTTGCGCGATAAAATCAATAACACCTTGTTCAGTGGCAAAGTCTGCTTGAATGCAGTGCACGCCGAGCTGGCGCAGCTGATCGACCTCAGCACGTTCTTGACGATAACTGATGATCAAGGACTGACCGGCATCTAAAAAGCGATGGACACAATGCAACCCCAATCGTTGACTGGCACCTGTGAGTAGAATCGGAGCGTTATGGCTCATACGTTAGCCTTATCCTCAGCAATTGGCAGAGTAATATTGACGCTCAACAGCGCTGTCTTTGAAGTCGATAAAGTTATACTAGAGTTAAAGTTTGTACAACCTACAAACTCTAGGTGAATAGCTTTTGTTACAGTTTTTTTGTTTCTTGTTATGATGAGAATCATTTGAGTCGTTTAGATATGACTTACCTGGCTTAACTGATGAGGCGGTTGCACAGCATGACAATGAATGTGGTGATTATTTCTGGCACAGTGTTTGGCGCAGCAGAGGAGGTCGCGCACCATGCCGCGCAAATATTGGCTGAAGCAGGGTTGGATGTCACTTATAAAACCCGTGTGTCTTATTCTGAATTGTTAGCTCTAGACGCTGATGTGCTCTTGTTTGTCACCTCCACTACAGGGATGGGCGAATTGCCTGAAACCTTACAACCCTTGGTACATGCTTTGCGTGAGCAGCCGCCGCAGCAGTGGCGTGGCTTACTGGCGGGTGTCATCGCTTTGGGGGATGCGTGTTACGGTGAGGACTTTTGCGCCGGTGGCGAAATGATACGTGAACTGTGTGCAGAGCTTGGTGTGGTTGAGTTGCAAGACATGCTGCGTTTGGATGCCAGTGAAACGGTTAGCCCTGAGCGCGATGCTGAGCCTTGGTTGGCTGAGTTTGCTGCCAGCCTAACAGTGTAGGGTATCCCGTGAAAAAACTAATGAAAGCGCGCCCTAGACCAGGTGCAAACACAGCTAATCAGCGTCAGGTACGAGCGTCTGCGCGGCGGCCAGCAATTGAGCCGCACGAGCCTTGCTTGTTGATGTTAAACAAGCCCTATGATGTCTTAACTCAGTTTACTGACGAGCAGGGGCGGGCAACGTTGAAAGACTATGTGTCTGTTGCTGATGTTTATCCTGCCGGTCGTTTAGACCGCGACAGTGAAGGCTTGGTATTGCTAACCAATAGTGGTCGCTTGCAGGCGCGAATTGCTGATCCAAAATATAAACTGAGTAAAGTGTATTGGGTGCAAGTTGAAGGCGAGCCCCAGAGTGAGCAGTTACAACGCTTACGTGATGGTGTTGAGTTAAAGGATGGTTTAACTGCACCAGCGTTGGTTGAGTGCATCAATGAGCCTGAATTATGGGAGCGTAACCCGCCGGTGCGCGAACGTAAGCATATCCCCACTGCTTGGTTGCAGTTGACCATTTATGAAGGGCGTAACCGCCAAGTGCGACGGATGACTGCTGCGGTAGGCTTGCCGACTTTGCGTCTAGTGCGCGTGCAAATAGGTGAGTGGCGTTTAGCTGATCTGCCCAGTGGTCAGTGGCGAACGTTGCAGCTGCCAAGTATTTTGACTTAGCAGTAAAGTCTATCCTTGCCAGTAAATCGACTTTGCAGGGTGATCGTCTGGGTTGTTCTCAGTTGCTATAGGGTGACCGTTGAAATATAGGGATTGTGTTGCTTGGGGTGAAGGCTTGTAGTGTTAAATACTCTATAAACCTTTTACGGCAATGACGATGCTTTTGATAACGAAACCGAGAACACCCAAGCCCAAAGCGAAAAATAATACTGCAGTGCCATAGCGACCTGCTTTAGATTTTTTGGCTAAATCCCAAACAATAAAAGCCATAAATAAGATCAGGCCACCCACTAAGACAGTCATCATTAAGTCTTCAAATACTTCGGTTTCCATGGTCTTTCCTCCTGATATTACAGAGTGCTGGGTTTTTTAACGGCGGCTGGTTTGCTCTGTATGGCGAATGTATCAAGCGTATGGATCAGGTCAGTCGCATTCTCTTATTGATCCAAGGCAAGGTATTCATAGTATATGCCAGAAAAAAGACAATATAAGTAGCTGTGACTCTTGTCAGATGAAATTTCTAATGGCAGCGCTGCATGTTAAAGCATTTTCGGTTGTATTAGCCCTGCAAATGGGTCAAGGGTAGGGCCGTTGATAGCTGTACATGATTAAGCACAAAGCTTGAGCGTACGCTGGTCACTCCGTCTACGCGCGTCAGCTTTTCAAGTAGAAATTTTTGATAGTGGTCCATATCTGGAACTATCACTTTCAGCTGATAGTCGGCATCCATACCGGTAATTAGGCTGCACTCAAGCACTTCAGGCCATTGGCAAATGTGTGTTTGAAAGTTCTCAAAGCGCTCTGGGGTATGCCGATCCATACCGATTAAGACGTAAGCGGTTAGGGTCAGGCCCAGTTTTTTACGATCGAGTAAGGCCACGTGTTTTAGAATATAGCCTTCATCTTCTAGTGTTTTAACCCGTCTTGAGCACGGTGAAGCGGATAGGCCTATGCGCTCGGCCAAGTCTTGATTGGACAGGTGCGCGTCTTGCTGTAATTCTTGCAGGATACGCAGATCGTAACGGTCAAGTTTGTCCATAAGAGTCTCGTTTTGTTGTTTGGTTTGCTTGTAATGTAATAGGTTTGGTTTTTTATTGCTATAAAATTTATTTTAACGCGATTATTTTGTTTGTTTTTTTGTTTTTAAGCCAAATGCGCAATTATTCTCTACAGCCTATTGTGTACACTAAAGACCAGTTCGCAGCTTGTATAGAGTCTATGCCCATTGACTCAATTTTTACCGAGATTGAGTCTGTAAAAACATCTACCCCATGTTTTTCACACAAGCGCGATGGTCTTATCTGATTATCGATTGAGCCGACAGCACAACTGTTGATTAGGGCGCATTAAAGGAGCATCTGCTTAGATTGCTCCTTTTTTGTATGTGTCAAGCAAGTACGTTCTGTACCCGAGTATTCTGCCCTATGACTAAGATGAATAAGCTGCAAGACTCTGCGATACTCGCTGTCTAGGAATTCTAGCAAGCTAAATAGAGGGCGTATAATGAGTGCTTTTCATGCTTTAACTCTCACTGCACTGGATGGTACTGAGTTGCCACTGGCGCAGTTTAAAGGGCGTTTATTGTTAGTGGTGAACGTTGCATCCGAGTGTGGATTAACCCAGCAGTACATTGCTTTACAAGCACTGTACGAACAGTATCAAGCGCATGGCTTCAGTGTATTAGGCGTACCCTGCAACCAGTTCGGTAAGCAAGAGCCGGGTAACGCAGTAGAGATTCAAACGTTTTGTACGGAGCGCTTTGGTGTGACTTTTCCGTTAACAGAAAAGTTGGATGTCAATGGATCGACGAATCACCCTTTATACCGCTTGTTGGCAGGCGAGGGTGCTGAGTTTCCTGGCGAGATTACCTGGAATTTTGAAAAATTTTTAGTCGATGGACAAGGGCGTGTATTGGCGCGCTTTTCTCCGCGCACCGAGCCGAATGATCCGCAGGTGCTGAAAGCCATTGATGAGGCGTTAGCGGTACAGGGTGATTAAGTATTTGTTGCAAGTATTAAAAAGGAGGCTACAGCCTCCTTTTTAATTTACACGGCGCAATCTTGAGCTATTTGCCTAATAGGCCAAAGGTTAAACGGTTGAGCCAGCTGCGTTTAGGCTGGTCGTTATCAATTGCCGCACGGACGCTGTCAGGGATTTCTTCGGCCGCATTTTCATACTGACTGATTACATCTTTGCTGGCTTGTGTCTGCTGTGGGCGTAAATCTTCGTTGTTACCGATAAAGCCTAATGTTGCTCTGCTCAGCCATGAGCGGTTTTCAATATCTTTTTCGCGAGGCTTAAATGTGCCGCTGGCTAAGCTTGGGTGCTCAGGGTAGTTCAGCTGTAAGGTTTCTAAACTGGTTTGTGCTAGCTCGGGCAGAGACAGGTGCTGATAGGCTTCAGTCATAATCGCCAAACCATCAGCTACCGCTGGTGTTTCTTGAAAGTTTTCTACGATATAGCGCCCACGGTTTAATGCGGCAACATAGGACTGGCGCTTAAGGTAATAGTGGGCAACGTGTACTTCATAAGCGGCCAATAAGTTGCGCAAATAAATCAT
>Ga0172382_10008794_pt1 | contig 13957 bp, 15 predicted proteins | sample Leawel138RmetaG_FD_122245 | JGI IMG/M metagenome (GOLD analysis project Ga0172382, IMG submission 122245) | Leachate microbial communities from a municipal landfill in Southern Ontario, Canada - Leachate well 138R metaG | ecosystem: Engineered > Solid waste > Landfill > Unclassified | place...
ACCGATCCTGAGGTGATTGTCGTCAACTCCGGAACCGGCATGGGCAGCGAGGGCGTCGACCTCATCTACCGCTATTTCATGAACGAACCGCGCCTCAAAACCATGAAGGCGATCCAGCAGAATCGTGTCTATATCATTGAGTCCGATCTCATCGACCGGGGCGGGCCGCGTCTGGTCGACGCCCTGGAGGAGGTCGCTGCCGATATCCACCCCGGCCTCTTTGAGGGAGGCACTCAAAATGAGGCCTCTATACCCCAATCCCCGGGTTTCGGCGTGATCCCGCTTGCCTTTGCATTCCTTGCCGTTCTCCTGATCCGGCTGAAGAGGTAGGATGGACTGGTGCAGAATGCGGCGGAATCTCATCGTATTCACGCTCTTTGCGGTCATTGTGATCGGAAGCCCCATATGCCCGGCTATGGCGCAAACACTCTCCGTGGACCGGGTCTGGGAGTCAGGAGTCAGCGGCAGGATCGTTGCGACAGCACTCTCACCGGACGGCCTCTACGGTGCCGTTACCACGGAGAGGATGGTCTCCTTCTACGACCCGAACGGCACGCTGCTCTGGAGTTACCCGGTATCCGGCGGCAGGAGTGTTGCCGTCTCCTCCGGTGGAGAGCGCATCGCAGCGGGAGGAGACCATCTCCTGCTCTTTGACCGGAGCGGTAGCGTGATCTGGCAGCACAAGTCGGAATCCCGGATACAAGGTATCGCTATCGCAGCAGACGGAGATATGATCTGCACCGGAGCAGATACCGGTCTTCTGGTCTTCTCCCTGGACAACGGCACGACGACCGCCAACATCTCCGGATCGTTTGATACAAAAGACCCGATCAGGAGCGTATCGACCGATTCAGATGGAACGAAAATCGTTGCCGGTGCCGATTCAGGGAACATATACTTCCTCGGCGCAGATGGACGGCTTCTCTGGAACTACAAGACAGGCGATACCGGCATTCATGTTGCTCTATCCCAGGACGGTTCAACGGTAGCGGCAGCATCGTCTCAACGAGCGGTGTATCTTCTGAATCGTAACGGGCGGCTTCTCGGGAAGTCTTCGATGCCCGGGGCGATCACCGACGTATCGTTATCCGAAGACGGATCAAGGCTTGTACTGGCGGATGGAGGGATCTCCATACTCAACCGGGAAGGGGAGATCATTGGAACATATACGCCGGGAGGGGAGGGACGGATCAGGTCGGTCTCCGCTCCATCTGATACAGCACATATCCTCACCGGTGCAGTTGACGGAACCGTATCTATGTTCAAGATGCAGCCGAAAACCCTTTCGGTCGGCACACCCGGTACCTTCCTGCCGGACACCTTTGCCGCCGAACCGTTGCAGCCATCCACTCCTCCTGCTCAGGATCAGACTGCTTCACAGCGGGGTACTGCACTCCCCCTGGCAACGCCGGTCGCTGTGGGGGCATGCGCCATCGCCCTGGCATGGTGGCGAAGAGTGAGAGAGGGTAGTTGAACATATGCCCGCTATCGGCTGCTCCACCTGCTGCCTGATGGACCGGACGCTTGAAGAGGCGCTCATCCTCATATCCAGCCATACCAGTCATGCGGAGATCCTCTCCGACGGGCCCCACTGCCTCTTTCGGTCTGAAGAGATCTGTCACTCGTTCGATCTCTGCTACACAGTTCATGCACCGGTTGCCGACATTAACATCGCATCCGAGAACGAACACCTGAGAAAGGCAGCGATCGGGGTTCTTGGAGATCTTGCCGGGATCTGCGACCGCATCAGTGCCGAACGGCTGGTCATCCACCCGGGGCACACCTGGGGAGAAGAGATGCGGCAGGCCGCCCGGGGCGCTCTCGACCGGTCTCTTGACGATCTCGCCGCCGTTCAGCAGGAGGTGGGTGTTCAGTTTGCCATCGAGAACATGGGAGCATGGGATATCTGTTTCTTCCGTGAACCGGGGTTCCTCGATCGCCTTGACGACCGGGACCTCGGGTTCACCCTCGATGTGGGGCATGCCCATGTAAACGGCAACCTGGAGGTATTCCTGGAGCGGGGAAAGGCGACCCACATCCACCTGCACGATAACCACGGCCGCCAGGACGACCATCTGGCCTGTGGCGAAGGGATGATCGATTTCCGCCGCGTGATGGCAGCGCTCCCGCCGGGGATCACAAAAGTCGTCGAGCCGGTTTCGTTTCAACACTACGAGAAAAGCCTTGAATATCTGAGAACGATCGCTCCCTGAACGTTCACCGGTTCCGCCCGATCAACCGCTCCACCGCCATGCGGAACTCACGAAACTCCCGCGAGACTTCCGGGCCGGGCGAGCCGGGATAGGCGTTTGCACCCCGGATAACGGTGCTCCATCCGTCCATATCCAGCCGGAGATGCCAGTAGGTGACATCACAGCAGGAGTGGGCGGAGACATACTCCGGCTCCCACTCCGGGATATCGAGACGGTAAACGGTCTCCCGGAACCACGCCCACTCATCCGGGGTGGGCGACGTCTCCATCACCACCCCGGAGTAGCCGCCGGCGCTTGCCCATTCGTGGAGGAGGCGGTCGTCTGCGAGCCTGACGTAGATAGACGGCCCGACGCTCCCGCCGATGTAGAACTCGAACGCCGTCGGGGGTTTTCCGCCGCACATACCAGGGTTTATACGAGCAGCGCGGCCAAATACCCTGCGGTAAAAAGTCCCATGCAGCAGATCCCGGCGGCGTCGGCCCGGGCCAGGGAGAGGTCGCACATCGGCGTCCGCCTGCCGGAACGGTAGCCGCGGAGATCGATGGTCAACCCGAGTACCATGGCTTTCCCGAGCGAGTTCGAGACCAGGGGGATGATGATGGGGAAGAGCCCTCGCACTTTTCCGGCAAGGCCGCTTCCCGGGTTGTAGGCACGGGCAAGCTGCGCTTCGTGGATCCGTTTCCCCTCGAGCTGCAGGCTCGGGATGAACCGGAGCGCGATCAGGAGCATGAGGGTGTAGTCGACCGGCATCCTGAGGCGATCCATGACGTGGACGAGATCGCGCGGCTGGGTGGATATGACCAGGAGCTGGAACGCAAAGAGCATCGCCGCGAACCGGAGCGACATCGCGAGCGCAAGGCCGACCGCCCCCGCCGTGACGGGGAACGCCCCGCCGATGACCGGGACCGATTGCGTGACCAGGTGGCCGATGGTCTCACCACTGTGGATGGTGAGGACGGTGAGGGCGAGCAGGCTCGCCGCAAGCGAGAGGAGCAGCGGAACCTGCCGGAGGAGGTCACGGGCGAGCCCGCCCGCCGACGCCGCGGCTACGACCGCGCCGACGAGGACTGCGAGCATCGCGGTGTCGCTCGTCAGCACCGCAAGGGCCACGACGACGACGGCGAAGATCAGTTTGGTGAGCGGGTGGAGGCGGTGAAAGGCACTCTCACGGGTGACATACTGCATGATCTCAGGCATGGTTCCTCCTCATACGTTCTGCTGCCGTGGACGATCCTTCCCTGCTCCATCCAGACGGTGCGATCCGCATATTCCTCTAAGAGACGCATATCGTGCGTCACCATGACGATCGTATGGCCGTCCTGGCGCAGGCGGGCAAGGATCTCCATGATCCTTCTCGACTCACGGACGTCGAGCCCCGTCGTGGGCTCGTCGAGGACGATCACCTTCGGCCTCATGGCGATGACGCAGGCGATGGCCAGACGCTGCCGCTCGCCTCGCGAGAGCGCGCGCGGGTAGGATGCCCTCCGGTGGAGGAGGCCGACCTCGCGGAGCGCTGCATCGACTGCCCGGCCCGGATCGCCGTGGTTGATGTTCTTGAGCCCGAACGCCACCTCGTCCGCCACGGTCTTTGCAAAAAGCATGGTATCCGGGTTCTGGAAGACGAGCCCCACATGACGTGCAAGTTCCGCCACCGGGACGCTTCCGGTATCAAGCCCGTCGACGATGACGCTGCCTTCGGTGGGACGGAGCAAACCGTTGAGGTGTTTGATGAGCGTCGTCTTCCCGGACCCGTTCTCTCCGGCCACGACCACGATCTCCCCGGAGGCTATCTCAAGATCGAGGCCGCGGATGGCCGCGACGTTGTCGTAGCGGTGGGTGAGGCCGCGGATGGATATGATGGGCGCCGCATCGGTCGGGAGGATTATCGCCGGAGCGGGGGGGCGCTGCGGGGCGGGCTCCTCCATCATCTCCGCGGGAGACCCGACCGCTGTTATCGCCCCATCCTCAATGACGACCATCCTGTCCGCGATGGCGGCGAGCTCGCCGATCTTCTGCTCGACGATGAGCACGGCCGTACCCTCGTCCGCAAGCCGCCGGAGAAGGGCGGATACCACGGCGGTCGCTTCCCGGTCGAGTTCGGCGGTCGGTTCATCCATGATGAGGATCTCTGTCCCGAGAGCAAGGGTTGCGGCGATGGCGAGGCGCTGTTTCTGCCCGCCGGAGAGGGTATGCGGGGCACGGGCCGCGAGATCGGCGATCCCGGTCGCCTCCATCACCCGGCGGAGCCTCTGCTGCATCTCCTCCCGCGGGATCCCGAGGTTTTCAAGCCCGGATGCAATCTCTTCCTCGACGGTCGTGAAGATGAGCTGGGCGTCGGCGTCGTCAAAGACCACACCGACATGCCTTCCGATCTCGCCCATGTCCCGGTAATCCCGGGCGTCTTTTCCGTGAATGGCGACCGTTCCCTCGAGCGTGCCGCCGTACTCGTGGTGGAGGATACCGGACGCCGCAAGGCAGAGGGTCGTCTTCCCGGCCCCGGTCGGCCCGGTGATGAAGACGATCTCCCCGCGCCGGACGTCAAGGGTGATCCCGGCAAGCGCAGGCGACGCCGAATCGGGGTAGGTATAGGAGACGCGCCTGAGAGAGAGGGCGGTCCCGCGCCCGGCCTCAGGAGTCATCCGCCGGTCCCACGCCACATGCCGGAGCCGTCCGCCCAATGCTTCGCGAGAGCGCCCGCGATGCCGGCACCTCAAGCGCCTGCGCGACGACGGCGTTGACCGCCGCCGTGATGAGGACGATCGGCACCGTGACCACAAGAAACGCACCGGTGGTGCCGAATGTGCCGAGGATCGTCGGGGCCACCGCGAGGAGCGCGATGAAGACGAAGGAGAACCCGCTCGCGAGGGTGGCGACGAGCGCCGTCACCGCCGGGGCAAGGATGAACCGGTCCCGGAGCACCAGGTAGGCCGCGAGACAGACGATCGCGCCGATGGGTTCGCTGATGAGGTTTGCGGGCGGAAAGATCGAGTGGCTGAGAAGGGCGCAGATGACACCTGCCACAACGCCGATCCCGAGCGCCTCACGAAACGTAGGCACGATGAGGATGATGGCGAGGCTATAGAAGGCGATCACGAGGTTCGATACGATGGGGCCGGGGATCAGGAGTGACATGTACCTGATGATGGCCCCTACGGCAAGGAGTATGCCGACGATTGCAATATCTCTCGATTTCATACTATCAGTCTTGGGTAAAGAGTTCGACGGGCGATCCGGATTGGGACCAGGAAGGATCAGTATGAACGCCAGCGTGGCTGGGGGAGAGGCCAGAAGAATCCTCCGGGAACGCTCCCGGAGGCGGTAGATGGGGCGGGGAGCATTTGCAATTTAAGATACATCGATGTACAACATGGTGCATTGTTGGATATATATGTTCCGAAAGTCCGGCCCGATCACCATCGCAAGAATACGGATGCGGCCAGAAAAACCGCGCTGCACGCCACAAGAGCAGAAACCGGCACCGTCCTCGACGGGGTAGCCCGGGGAGTCGCTGTCGGCATCGCCGGGGTTACCGGCTCCGCAGGCACCACGGTGAGCGGAGCGACGGTCCCCGGTACCGGGGTCTCAGGCGGTCGTCCGAGGGTGACGGCGACGGTCATGTAACTGTGGCCGGAGAGGTCTGATCGGCCGACAGGCGCATCCACAACATAGACGGTGTAGGTCCCGGGGTCGAGACCGGTCTCGCCCGTCCTCCAGCGGTAAGTCCAGCGGTCGCCGGCACCGACCGTTGCCATCGTGAAACTCCCGGTGTCTCCGGATCGGACAGGCATATGCGGGCTTTCAAGCCGTCCGCCGGAGGGGGGGAGGTTCGGGCCGGTCACGAAGAGAAAAACGGTATCGCTCCCTGTGCTCGACCCTGCGAGTACGATCTCGCTTCCCGGATAGAACACGGCGGCGGAAACAGCCGGAGCGGCGGCGAGCGCGGCAAGGAGAAGAACGATGAGAACCAGGGTTCGATGGGGCGTGCTGAACACTATCATCCGATCGACGGGGGAGACGATGAACCTGATCCCTTCACCGGGAGACAACGCGTCCGCCGCCAGCATACGCCTCCACGAACTCCCGGGTGCCGAATTTTGCCCCGCCACCACCATGTTTGAGGCGCACACCGTCGAGTGCGGCAAGAATTGCCTCGATGGCTGCTCCATGCAATCGCCCGTAGCCGCCTTCGAGCACCAGGGCGAGAGCCGCAGAGCCCGCATCCACGAGCATCCCGGTCAGGGCCCCGAGATCACCGGGCTGGAGGAGCATCGAACCGAGCGGATCGCCGGCAAGCGCATCCTGACCTGCCGAGACCACCACGAGGTCCGGCCTGAAGCGCCGGATGACCGGGATGAAGATCTCGTGAAAGACCAGGGCGTAGTCGGCACCGGTCGAACCGGCCATAAGCGGGGCGTTGATGGTATACCCGACGCCCGAACCGGCGCCCCGCTCCTCCGACCAGCCCGTCCCGGGGAAGATCCCGGCCTGGTGGGCGGAGCAGTAGAGCACCCGATCGTTCTCATAAAAGATCTCCTGTGTCCCGTTCCCGTGGTGCAGGTCCCAATCCACGACCGCCACCCGATCGACCGAGAGAAGCGCACGGGCGACGGCAACGGCGACGTTATTGAAGAGGCAGAACCCCATCGTCCGATCGGATCCGGCGTGATGCCCCGGCGGGCGGACGAGGGCGAAACAGTGTTCGCCCGAGAGCGCACGCTCCGCAGCCTGCCATGCGGCCCCCGCCGCATAAAGCGCCGCATCGAACGATCCGCAGGTGACGTAGGTATCGGGGTCGATGTAGCAGACCCGGCCCGGGGGACACTCCCGGCAGAACGAGCGGATGGACTCGATATGCCGATGCGTATGCACCCGGGCAAGATCGGCAGGCGCCGCTTTCGCCGGGGCGATGCGCCGAACGTCCTCCGGCACCCCGGCGAGAACGGCGTCGAGACGCGCCTGAGACTCGGGGTGGCCGGGATCGTCGTGGGCCGAGAAGACATTTCCCGTAACGACAAGGTACGGCATGGCTACCGAGGTGTGGTTAGCGGCACCGGATATGAACCTTCTCTGCCGGGCCCACCCCGACCGTGTTACCGGATAGAACCGCGAAAAAGGTCCCGGTCGCGCATGGCAGGCGCAATCGGGCGAAGAGCGGGCGCGCTATCATAAGGTATTTGTGGAGATGCCGTCAACGATACTGTATTCCGAACCGGAGGGGACAGGATGCCGAGAGTATCGAGCATTGATCGTTACCATAGAAGAGAACAACCCACCATAGCGATCCGCACCGCAACAGCCGTCGAGAACCTCCCGGCACTGATCGGTGAGAGTTACGCCAGGATGGCCGAATATCTGAAAGAACTGGGGGAACTCCTCTCGGATACTCCATACGTAGCCTACCACAACACGGATATGCAGCACCTCGACGTCGAGATAGGGTTTCCCGTATCGAAGGTGTTGCCGGGGAAAGGGGATATTCGCCCGGGCTCTCTACCGGAGGGGAGCGTCGTCGCCTGCATGTACCGCGGCCCCTACAGGGATATGGCGCCGGTATACACAGAGATGGCGAGCCGGATAGAGGAAGATGGACTTAAGCCGGTCGGAACCGTCTACGAGCACTATTACAACGGGCCGGAGTATCCGGAGAGCGAACTGCTGACGATGATCGTCATGCCGGTAGCATAAACCCCAACCATGTTCGCCCACCCCGGTTCATCGATGAGGCCGATAGCCCGCTCCGGTATCTCTTCAAGAAGGGAGGGAGATCGGTGATCACCATCCAGTCTTCCCGCGGCAGGACTACCGGGTGCGCATTTATACAGCGAACCGATAATGGGGGTGCATGCCCCTGTCCGGCGTGATCTCCCCTTCGTGCATCTACGCCTGTACCCGGTTCCGGGTAAGAAGGACATCGCTCCTCCCGCGTGAAGAGTACCTGCGCATCATGCAGATGAGCACACCCGGGGTTATCACCCATCTCAGTCGACGGGGATACGGACAGGAGATCGGGGATCTCTCACACGACCACGCCGGCGCCCGGCTCATTGAGAAGGCGGTGAACCGTAACCTGGCACTCTCGTTCCAGCATGCCATAGCGATAACTCCCGGGGATCTCAAGATCCTGTCGGGCGAGTACCTCGCCCGCTGGGACATCGCAAACGTCATGGCGATCCTGCGGGGCACGGTTCACAACATACCCCGGGAACGAGTCCGCGACCTCCTGATCCCGGCAGGCGAGATCGGCAGCGCACAGCTCGATCATCTCCTCACTCTCACGACCTGCGAAGGAGTGCTCGACGCCCTGGAAGACTGGCGACTCTACCCCATTCTCGGGGAATACCACCGGATCTGCAGGGAGAAGGGTGCGTTTGCCCGGATCGAGAACGAGCTCTATCGGGAGTATTACTCCGGGCTGCTCAGTCCCGGCATAGCCCGGTGTAGCGGATGTCAAGAGATGAACGCCTATCTCCGGTTCGAGATCGACTTCACCAACATGCGTAACCTCCTGCGGATCCACTGCGCGGAGGAGGCATGCGACATCGCGGTCATCGACCAGACCATGATCCCGGGAGGCCGTATCCCAATCGAGACCTTCCGGCGGCTTTTCGGAGCGAGGACGGAAGAGGAGTTCATCTCCATCTTCCTCCAGACCACCATCGTCCCGGTTCTCGCAGAGGCGGTGCGTGAACTCCGGCAGGACCCGGACTTCTCAAGCACCGATGCAGCAGAACTCGTCTGGCAGCGGTGGCACCAGTACCGGCGGCCTATTCATGAGGTCGAGATGGCGGTCACCCGCATCAGACTCCACGAACTGGATGCGCTCTCGCGGCGTCATCCCTTCTCGGTCCTGCCGGTGCTCGCCTACCTCGAACGGAAGAAGTACGAGGTCGCAAATCTCCGGGCAATCGCACGAGGAAAAGCGTTCGGTCTCGCACCCGAACGGATATGGCAGTATATCGTCCTGTAGGAGAGAGATCATGGCGGCCGAAGAGATCAAACCCACGAGGTCCGGATTGTTGCTCGTCCGGCGGCGTCTGGTACTTGCTGAGCGGGTGCATCGGCTTTTATCGATGAAACTCGACGGTATGATGCTTGAACTGATCAAACTCGCCGAGCAGGCCGCCCGGGAACGCAGGACTCTCGAAGAGAAGTACGTTGGAGCGCGGGAGATGGCGGCAATCGCCGCTATGATGGAAGGTGCGACAGGAGTGCTCCTTGCCGCGCTCTCGGTGGAGACCGTGCCCACCTATACCGCCGGGCACAGGAACATCTTCGGGGTGCGGCTGCCGGAACTCAAACCGGTGATGGTGAAAAAAACCCTCAATCAGCGTGGGTATGGCATCCTCGGGACATCATCGGTCATCGATGACACGGCCGACGCCTATGAGGACCTCCTTGAAGCGATCATAACGGCTGCCGAACTCGAAGGAGGAGTCAGACAACTCCTCGACGATATCGAGAAAACCCGGCGGAGGGTGAACGCGCTCGAGTTCAAGGTCATCCCTGAACTCACGGAGCGGCGCCGGTTCATCGAACGGCAGCGTGATGAGATGGAACGGCAGGAGGCGGTGCGGCTCCGGCGCATCAAGAAGATAAAGGCAAAACGGGGCACCGGGTTTTGATGGATGACGTCAGCCCACCGCTCGGGCTCGGGTGGAGATCGTTTGGGGTCACGTGATGGGGTGTGACGCGCCCGCGAGTCTATCGCTCTCTCTTTGTAGCATCCCGGGTCTTCGCTTCACGGGTTGCACGCGCAGCCCCCACCCCACCCGCCCTTCGGCCTCCTCCCCCTTCCTGCGGGGCGGGGGCAGTGCGTGGCGATATCCCCTGGAAAGCCGTGTCCTGAGCATACATCTTTTTCCAGGCATTTCCCCGTGTAGTGGACTATGAGACGCCATTGGGGGAGACAGGCCGGTCTTCACCCGAGAGATGGACAGCCCGGGGGCTCCCGCGGCACAACGAGAGACAACAACCGGATAAAAATAAGGTGAAATGCTCTCCTGCTAACAAGTGCCTTCTCGCTGCCGGGTGAAGCACACAATAGCGGCATCCACAATGGTGCCGAGAGCATCCACGCCGAAGGTCTCGGAGGAGAGGACAATATCGTATGGCGAGAGGTCATCGATCTCAATGCCGTAATAGTTCCGGTAACGGGTCGATTCCGAACGCTGCCGGTTCTCGGTGTAGGCACGGGCTCCCTCCTCATCCATACCGTCACGCCCCGCAATGCGTTTTGCCCGACAGGATAACGATGCAGAAAGCCAGATGCGGAGATCGGCGTTCGCGACCATTCTGCCCGAGAGCCTGCCCTCGATAACGATGTTCTTAGCAGCCTCACCGATCTCTTTTTGCCGGGCGTCGATCATCCGGTCGACGGAAGGATCGTTCTCTGCGAACTTCCCGAACTCGGCGAGTTCCATGCCGTGCTCCTTTGCGAGCTGGCGAAATACTTCTCCAGCGGATATGAAGTCGAGCCCGTGCTTCCCGGCAATGTAGCGGGCGAGCGACGTGGTACCGCTCCCCGGCGGGCCGCTGATGGTGATCCGCATCAGAGTCCTCCGATATTGAGCGACTTCCGGATAACCTGGCTGACGGTCAGCGAACAGATCATATACCACAGGATCCAGGCGGGAACTATCCAGAACGCAGAACTCGTGAGACCGACCGTACCGATGAAGGGCAACACGATACCGCTTGCAAGGGTGATATCGGTTCCGACCGCCGGGAGGCGGAGCAGAAGCCAGAAGAAGATCGGCACGGAGAGCACGAGGATGATTGCCATCGGCGTAAACTGCTGCCGGGAGATCTCGAGCTGATCCTGCATCATCCGCTCCTGTTTCCCCTGGAGCTTCTTGACCCTCTTCTCATCCCCGGAGAGCTGGGCTTCCCGGAACTCCTTCTGGAAAACCTTCATCTTCGCCTGCGTCTCCTGCATCTTCTCGTAGTCGATGGTATACTTCTGGACAAGCGACGAGTAGAGACCCGTGACGCTTGAGAGGATCAGGATCATGACGAAGAACGGCACCCCGAGTATATCGATGAAAGGGCCCAGCACTACGTTCATGGCCTGACCGACCGTCACCCGTATCCCCTCGACGCTGTACGAGAGCATCACGAGCATGGTGAAGAGGAGAGCGATCGTCGGGCCGTGCTTCTTCAGGTCTACCATACCGGGCTACCTCAGCACACTCACCAGATCGTCGATGCCCTGTTCGAGCAGGAAGTTCTCGTTCCGGACAATCCTGACGGTACAACCGGAGTACATCGCATATGCCGCACTGACCGCGCGGTTGAACTCCTGGTGTTCGGCGATCGCGCGGGATCCTTCCATGTCGCGAGTCCTTGAGGCGTCGCCGAGCCGGCGCATCAGGATCTGGTCGGGGTCGGTCTCCACCAGCACGACGACATCGGGCATCAGCTCGCGGAGCACCCATTCAGGCAGCCCTGCAAGGAACCCCGCAGGAGTCTTGACGCTGCTGTGGGTGTCGACGATGATGTTTGCATCTCCGCTCATGGCGGCGATTCCCGATGCCGCCGCCTGTTGAAGGCGTTTCTGGACATCTTTATCGAGACGGCGCATCCCGTCGCGATCCGCGACCAGGTTCTCTTTTTGGGCCACCTCGAACATGAACGTGCCGAAGTTAACGGCTTTATATGCGATGCCTTCGGCCGCCAGCCTCTCCATCGCGCCATTGATGACGGTGGTCTTTCCGACGCCGGGAACCCCTGTCACAACAACTTTCTTTCCCAACTCTATCACTTCCGTTAGGGTAGCATTTACTGTTAAATAAATCCGTGCCCGGAAGGGTAATGCCTTTCGGAATCCCACCGCAGCGGGACGACCGCATACAGAAAAAGGATGGAGAATGGTTCAGGGGGAAGAGAAGAGGGTGTCTGGCACACTCACTCTTTCCCGAAGAATCCCCGCATGAAGGGATACATCTCCATGATCTGCTGGCTTGCAATCTCTTCATAGAGACGGTAGGTGATACTCACCGCAAGCAGTAGACCCGTTCCCCCGACCGCGCCTACCACACCGAAGAGGTTTGCGACAACCGAGAGAAGACCGATGAAGACACCGCCGATGACGGTGATCCGCGGGATGTAGCGATCGAGATACTTCTCAAGCACCTGGACGTTCCGCCGGTAGCCCGGGATCTGCATCCCGCTCCTCTGGATCTGCCTGGCCACGTCTTTTGAGTCGAGACCCGCTGTCTTCACCCAGAAGAGCGCGAAGATTGCGCCCCCGACCACCATGACGGTGACGTCGATACCCATCCGGAGAAGGATCTCCCATGGTGCATGCCCGAGTTCAGAGAGCCACCACATCCAGTCCTGCGGCTGGTTGATGGGGGCGATATACCACATCAGGCCGCTGACTGGTGTCTGTCCCTGGAACTCACCGAAGATCGTTATCCCGGCGTTCGAGAGGAACATCCCGATCATCTGGATGTTCGCCTGCAGGACCCGGACAAGGATCATGGGGAGAACGCTCGCGTAGATGAGCTTCACCGGGAACCGCGCCCGTGCACCGCGAACGGCGGTATGCGCAAGCGGGATCTCGATACGGGTCGATTCCACGTAGACGATGACCATGAAGATGGCGATCGTCGTTATGAGGGCGAGCAGATCCGTCCCGAAGTACTCAAGGAAGTTCGCTCCCGAGGTTCCTATCGCAAAGAGCCGCGGGAAGAACCCGATCGGGAAGGGATCGACACCCGTCTGCCAGTTCAAGAAGCCGTTTACAAGCCCCTGCGAGACTCCTGCAACGATGAAGAGCCCCACGCCTGAACCGACACCCCATTTGGTGACGACCTCATCCATCAACACGATCAGGAGACCGCCGAGGCAGACCTGGAGGAAGATGATGAGCGAGACCATAAGGGTGTTTCCGCCGAAGAACTGCGCGGCTACCACCGGGTCGGGCAGCATCATCCCGCTCGCGACCATGGGGAACGCTTCGACGATGATCATCACGAAGATGAGCGACTTCTGCAGGCCCATATACATGACCTGCCCGCGTGCTTCACTGGTATCGATCTGCAGGAGTCCGGCACCCTTGAGCAGCTGCAGCACGATCGACGCGGTGACGATCGGCCCGATACCGAGATGCAGGAGCGAACCGCTCGCACCGGCAAGCAGTGCGCGATACATTCCAAAAATATCCTGCGACTGCGCAGAGAGTCCAAAGATATCGATGTTAGTCAATGTGAAGTAGAGAAGCAGGATGGCAAGCGTCCACATAAGTTTGTTCTTGAAGTGGACGTGCCCTTCCGGCCCTCTGACTGCAGGCATCGCTGCAAGGATGGGTTCAAATCTATCCAGCAGATCTCCCATGGTTTCACCTAAAAGAGAGGATCAGACGGTCGTTACCTGACCGCCCATCTCCTCGATTTTCGCCCGGGCACGTTCTGAGAACGCCCTGGCGGAGATACTCATCTTGTGGGTGACTCTTCCACCGCCGAGCACCTTCTCGATGCCGAGTTCGGTGGCGTCGAGGGCGATGAGATCGCCCTCCCGTGTGGCAAGCCCTTCACGAAGCAACGCTTCGGCCATCTGGTCGATCTCACCGACATCAAGGGCAGAGACCGCCACGGAGGTTTTGTTGATAAAACCATGCTTTCCGTTGGCTATCTCGCCCTTCAGGTAGAAGTGAGAGAAGCGGTGATCGCGCTGCCCGGCTCTACCCCGTCCACCCCTGTTGCCGGCGCCACGCCGGTTCTTGTGCGTGCCGCCGCCACAGG
>Ga0172382_10008795_pt1 | contig 13956 bp, 9 predicted proteins | sample Leawel138RmetaG_FD_122245 | JGI IMG/M metagenome (GOLD analysis project Ga0172382, IMG submission 122245) | Leachate microbial communities from a municipal landfill in Southern Ontario, Canada - Leachate well 138R metaG | ecosystem: Engineered > Solid waste > Landfill > Unclassified | place...
AACTTCGACCAATACCTAGACTCCGAGAATGCGCGTGCCTCGCCGAATCGCACAGTTCAACAAGCGAGTCACCAATCCGGCGGCTCGCACGATCACACCGTGGCTTCCGAACCTCGGGACGCTCGAGCACGTCGGGCGGAAGTCGGGTAAGCGATATCGAACGCCCCTTCTGGTATTCAAGACCCATGATGGCTACGCCATCCTTGTCGGCTACGGCCTACAGACGGACTGGTTGAAGAACGTGCTGGCCGGCGGACCGACGGTGCTGCGCAAGCGTGGACGGGCTGTCGCGCTCGTCAACCCACGGGTGGTGAGCAAGGCTGAGGCCGCGGCCCTCGTCATACCGCGTTCTCGCCTGCTCTTCCGAGCGTTTCCCTACAACGAGGCAGCCGTGCTGCTGACGAGTGTGGGCTCTGCGGGTTGACCTCTGCACCGCACCGGACTTAGAGCCGAGGAAGCGGCTCAAATCCGCCAAGTGTCGGTTCGAGTCCGATTGGGGCACCGGCGTTCCTACAGGCAGATGGCCAACCGAGCGTGCGGTGCCGACGTACCCGTGAGTTCGTACGCACAATCTGCGCGGGATGAGGGTCCCTGCGAGGTTCCGGTCAGCAACCTTTCCGACGGCGACGCACGGCACGCGGGCATTGGGCAGCAATGCAAAGCAGGCTGATCTTGATATCTGCCAATTTGGGATCGGTAGCGGGCCGCCAAGAGTTTAATTTGCCTGATGCGGCAGAGGGCCGCGCAGTTGAGTTAAGCGAGGAACCATGAACGGAGCCATGCTGAGGCGTGCGGCCGCCGGTGCCGTGCTGTCGGGCGTTGGTGCTGTTGCCACCCTGGGACTGGGGGTGTTCGGCTACGCCATCGGCGTTGCCCAAGCAGACATCCGGTGCGACCCCGTCTGCCACGGCACCTGGTGCCCGGGCGAACCAGTGCTCTGGCAGATCCGGTATCTGGCTGAGACGTGGGATCCGAACGTGTGCCACGAGTACCACCAGATCAGCGGGACGGAGAACGGTGGCTATGCCGAAGGGCCGCTTCCTCCTGGCACTTTCGTCTGCCCGCCGTTCGCGTTCATGTGCCCCTGACACACCCGCGGCCACGTGAGGAGACGGTCGGCGACCTCGCGCTCAACTCGTCGCCATCCCGGCGGTCCGTGCTCATCCGCTTGCGCCCACCGGCTAAGACGTCAGCGTGAGCCTCAGGTCGGTCAGCGGTTCGGCGTTGTTCAGGATCACCACCGAACTCTGGCTGTTGACGTCGTCGTAGGGGAATCCGTAGGCGAACCCGTTCAGGCTGTGGGCGTGGAAGAAGCGGGCCCAGTCATTCCAGCGTCCGCCGGCCGGATAGTAGGCCGACACGTCGTTCCAGTCGTCAGGCGAGGTGGCCACTCCACGGTTGAACGCGGCGTCGAGCTCGGCCAGGAACGCTCCCTGCAGGCCGGTGCCGACGAATGGCCCGTCGGCGCGGAAGACGTCCGCGGTGCTCGGCTTGGTCATGCTGTGCGCCGTCGAGGCGCCGCCGGCGGCGGTGACGGCGTAAGCGAACCGGTCGTCGTCCCCGACTCGGCCGGTCACCGTGTAACCCGGTCCGTGATAGACGAATTCAGTGGTCCGGTAGGTGTGCCAGAAGTCGTCGACCGGCTCGTCGAACCAGGTCGCCAGGCTGCCGGGCTGGTGTGAGCGCGGCGCCAGGATCCGAATCGGGTTTCCGTCCTCATCCCGGATGATCAGCGCCTGGTATGCCTCCGGGACGGTGTCCTCGAACGCACTGAAGACCTCGCGTCGACTCAACGCGATACCGCGGGTAGCCGAGAATCCGGTGGCATCCTGTGACACGGTGAAGGAGAACGGGAAACCGAACTGGTCTACCTGGGTGGTGTTGCCGCCGAACGGAACTGAGCCGTTGTCGTAACTCATTTCGTACCAGTCGAAGACCGTTTCGTAGTTGGGGTCGGCAGGGTTGGCCCCATCAGGGGAGGCCCAGCCCGAATCGTCGGCGCTGATGGCGATGTACAGCGGTTGTTCCAGCGACACGTAGATGCGACCACCCAGCAACTCCGGCGGGATGCGCAGGTCGTCCGCCTCGGCGAGGGTGAACGTCATGTCGGCATAGTTGACGCCGTCTTTTTCCAGGTGGCCTGGGGCATCGGCGGCGGCATGATCGATGTGGTGGGCCACGCCGTCACGATCGACCCAGGACCACTGTCCCGGGGTGACCTGACCGATGACCATCACGTACACCTCGTCGTCGGCATAGCCGCTGTTGTTGGCGAACGACACCGGAAACGATCCCGGCACGCCCGGCCCGTCGGGCGGTTCCGGGTCCGGACCGGGTGGGGTTGACGCGGCGCGGACGCCGACGGTCACGGTGGTGGTGGCGGAGTGACCGGCGCGGCCGAGCAACCCGAAGGTCAGGTTGTAGATCAGGCCGGACAGGCCGTGGATGTGGAAACCATCCCGCTGATCCGACGCCGTGACCGAGAACGTGTCGGTGTAGGCGGTTTCGCCGTTCCAGTCCGCTGGCGGGGTGTAGGTGGCTTTATCGCCCGAAATCGTCAGGGTGCCTGCAGCTGTCCCGGTTCCCCCTGTCGAGCCGTGCACGCTGTAGGTCAACGCACGGCCGTCGGCGTCCGCGGCGGTCAACGTGAACGGGTCGCTGGCGGAACCCGGTCCGACGGTCACCATCACCGTCTGCGGCGGGTAGACGGGCGTCGCCGCGAAGAACGTGCGCTCAAACCAGTTCCGGGCGGCGGTGAGCATCGACTCGACCGCCGCCATGATCGAGCCGGCGGGCGGACTCGCCATAGCCACCGGATTCGGCGTCGGACCGCCCGCAGCCGCCACGGCTGCGTGGGCTGCGTTGCTCTGCTCGGTGGTCCACTCGCGCAGCGCCGGCTCGTTGTCGCGGCGCATCGAGGCGAACGCTGCCAGTGATGCGACAGGGGGGACCGGGGTGCTCGGCGGTGCCGGCGTGAGCGGAGGCGCGAACACCGCCGTGCTGGTCGTCTGCGCAGCACTCGTTGGGGTGTAGGCGGATTCGATCACCTCGCGCTCGGCCGGGGCCGTGATCGGCTGCACAGCCCTCGTCGTTGCCGGTGCGGTGTCGGGTTCTGCAGGCGGGGCTTCGTGGTCTGCGACGGATTCGAGGGCTGACAGGTCCGGGTCGGACTGGGTGTGCGACAGATCGTCGGCGGTCTCCTCCGATGGCGCGGCGGTCATGGTGTCGTCACCGTGGTTGCCGCTATCCGATTCCGCAGTGTCCGGGATGGCGATGGAACCTGCGTCACCGGCGGGAAGGTCGACCGGTTCGCCGTCGTCGGCCGAGTCGTCGTCGGCCGAATCACTCTCTCCGGCAGAGGGTGCCGACTCGTGGTCCGGTTCGGAGTCCGCGGTGTCATCGCCGGATGCCTCGCCGGGATCTGGCGCCGAGGTGTCCTGGGAAGCGGAATCCGAGGACTCCGCCCAGCTGATCGCGGGCGGGCTCGCAGCGGCGCCCGCTACTCCCAGCGCCACCGCCAGCGATCCGACCCAAGCGATGTGGCCCACGCTGTCCATGTCGACTCCTAGGCTGCTGCCAGCAAATTTGCTCGCTCGTCAATGTATACCAAGAACTTGGCTGCTGGAAGGGCCTTGAGGTTCGGAACTGCGAGGCCCGGCAAACCTGCTGACTCGAATTGTGGCCGCGACGGTCACCAATCACGCAGACATCGACGACAGAAGTCGGCTGCGAGGCCGGTTCGAGTCCGACTGCGGGTTCCGATGCCGAGCCCTCAGTTCGACAGGGCATCCGCGAACGCGACCCCGCGCCGCCGACCCGACAGTCACGCTGATTCGACCCGCGGACGCCGGTCGGACAGCACATGTCGCCGCAGACGCCCAGCAACCGGTGCCGGGTGATCGGACCGAACTGGCCTCGCCGTGGGTGCGTGACGGCTTCGCAAACGTTCAGCGGTGCACATGTGTCCGCGTCGTTTCCTCTGAGACCCCGAGAAACCGACGCATTGCCGCGGCCCGACCGCGCCCTCGAACCGGTCGAGATACGTGCGTGCCCGAGCTGCGGTGGTGTGCCATGAGCGCGGCGTCGCCGTCGCCGCGCCGGGCCATCGTCGGCGACTTCATTCAACGACGGTCGAGGACGTTCTTCTGCAGCAGGCGGCCTTGGTATAGAACAGCGCAGCCGGTTGTCTGATCATCGGGGGCAGTTGTCGCTGACGTCGCTGTGGGGTGACGGCTGCTCGGTGGTCTTTCTGATGGCCTTCGTTATTCGCCAGTTCGCTTCCCACGTTGTGGCGCACGAAGTTTCGCTCACAAACACTTCTCTCGTTGGAAGCGGGCGGCACTGCAGACGGTACTCAACCGCCTGTGCTCCGACCGCCGGACCGGCGGAGGCCGTCGTTACTCGCCGGGCACTCTGGCGGCTATCTGGTCTGCAATCCTGACCGCCGAATCCGAACTGCCGCCGCAGGTGCTGACGTCGATCACAATGTTGTTCTTCATGGTCAGTGCCCGCTCACACAGCGTGGGTTCATCCTCGCTCTGAATAGTGATGGAGGTGACGAGCATGCCATTGTCGCTGGAGACATCCCCGACTGTCACCGGCGAGCCACCAGCGTTGTATCCGCGGCACAGTGGCCACTTTTGGGCGGATTCGGCGAAGAACGTGGCGGCCTCGTCGGCGGTGGGGAACAACACCACTGCCTGACCGGCAGAAAGCGTTGCGCCGCTGTCGTTTGGGGCCCGGAGTGCCTGGTCTCGGACGGCGGTGGATCTGCTGCCCGCGTAGGCCTGGGCCTCGGCGGTGCCCGCAATCCCCACGCACGCCTTCTTTTCCTCGGGGGCGTCGGGCGGCACGGTGATGTCCTCAGCCAATGAGGTCGAGGTTCCGGCAACCGCCATTCCGGTGGCACCCACTACGGTGTCAATCTCTGCGGGGCTCAGCAGGAGTCCATCCAGCGCGGCCTCGGCCACCGGTGGTGGAGGTGTGGACGTGGTGGGTGGTGCAGGCGCCGACGTGGTTGGTGATAGGAGAGTGGACGGGGTGGTCGATGTGGCGCCCTCGTTGCCGCCGCCACCACACGCGGCGACGAGAACGCAGGTGGCGGCTACGGTGAGTGCGGCTGTGTGCTCTCGCATGTGGTCATCTCCGATCCTGCCAATGTCTCGGGTGATCTCCCGCGCGGGGCATTAGCGCGTGAGGCTACCGTGAATCCGATCCGGTCGTGCCGGAATCGCGATCGCCCACCCAAGCTCGTTGCGCACGAAAAGAGTTGACCTGCCGTGTATTCCGACAGGTCATCAAGTCGCTCAAGACGGTGTCGTCGGTCCGAGAACCTGTAACCATCAGACGATGAGGTCTGTAACAGGCAGCCGCATTCGGTCACGGATGCTGGCTGTGCTGGCGACGGGGCTGACGGTGGCCGGATGTGCGGGTAACTCTCAGACGCCGGGCAACGGAACCCCGGAGATCGCGGAGTCGTCGACCGTCCGGAATTCGTCGACCGCGCAGAGCGATCCGCCACCGGTGGACGGGTCCACCGGTGGCACGATGATCCCCGCCTACGGTGACGCCCAAAGCCCTGAGGCGATGTACGGGCGGACCCTGCTACAGGGCGATCAACTGCTCGAAGACCTTGCCGACAACATCAACCGGAGGCTCAAACTTCCGTACGACATTTGGCTGCGCGGGTCGCAGTGCGACGAGGCGAACGCCATCTGGAATGGCAGTGCCAACACCATCACCATCTGTTACGAAGGCGTCACCCTGGACCAGCGAATCTTCACTGAGGCAGGCGATCCCGACCCCCGGAGGTCGGCACTCAACTCGGAGTACGCGAAGTTCTATCACGAGGTCGCTCACATGGCGATCAGCCTCTACCGCCTACCGATCACCGGGCCGGAAGAGGATGCGGCCGATCAACTCGCCGCCTACATCCTGCTGACTCCGGGCGACGACGGCCATGTCGATCCGGAATCCGTTCAGGCAATGAAGGATCTCGCGCGGACGCTCGGCGCGACCGAATCGCGGCCAGGGCAGTTGGGTGAAGAGGATTCCACCGACGTCCACTCACTTGACCAGGTCCGCATGTACAACCTTCAGTGCTGGATCTACGGATCGAACCCGGAGGCGAATGCCGACTTGGTGACCGACGGTCAACTGCCCGAGGGTCGCGCGTCGGGATGCCGGAAGGAATGGGAGCAGCTCGAACAAGCCTGGTCCGCGCTGCTCGAACCTCACTTCAAGTAGCGGCGGCTTCGGACGGTCCGCACGGCAGCGACGTCTGGCACGGTTTCGGAGGCCGTCTGCGCTCCGGGGATCTGCTCCGTCGGGCCAACTGCAGAAGCGAAGCGTGGGGCTGTGCTGTCTGTTGATGCGCCCGTCAATAACGGTCCGGTTGCCAGCAGAAGTTCATGACAGCAAACATACAGTTCAAGTCCGGTGCGCTATTTGCTACAGCAATTAGCTGTGGAGAATCGCCCGGCCAGTGTTAAATTACCCCTGCGTCAAAATTTGTGGCCTACGTCACTCTTGCGGGCGGCGTAGGTCGGGTGAGACCTCACGCGAGCGGGAGGTGAGCGGCCGCCGCCGCGCTGCAGCCCCTCGCGGGTGGCACGCGCGTGCTGGAGACGAGCGAGCAAAGGAGCTGGCATGGCTGCCGCTAGCCCACGAAAACCGCGCCGGACTACGGGTCGCCATCGCAAGCCGGTGGCTGCCCGAGCCTCGATGTGTGCACGGTGGTTGCGTGTCGGCGCGGCCGGCGTCGGGATGGCCGCGGCGATCGCCGGCGGCCAGGGCGTCGCTTCGGCCACTCCGGATGACGCGTCGGCCGGCAGCAGTCCCAGCGCCAGTGCCGACGACAACAGCAGCGGTACGTCGGACACCAGCGGGGCGGACTCCTCGTCGCAAGCAGGCGCGGGTACTGACAACGAACCCGACTCCGATGCCGATGCGGACTCGTCCCCGGTCACCGACAGCGAAACCGAATCGCTGACGGAGACTGTCGACGCGGACGACGGGGTCACCGGCGAAGAGGACGATGTCGCCGGCGAAGAGTCGGAATCCGAAGAGCCGCAATCCGGTCCGGCTCTTGATGCAGGCGGGGAAGCGGCACCCACCGCGCAGACCGCGTCGCAGGGCGAGGATCCCGGCGACGACGCGGAGTCTGCGGCGGTCTCGGAGCAGTCCGTCACGCCGGATGAGTCCGTCACGCCTCCGAACGACGAACTTCCCTCCGCGCAGACTGAAGACGACGCGGCGCCGTCCGTCACACCGACATCGGCGTCGCAGCCAGAAGGGGCCGCCGCACTCATCGACGACTCCGAGGCGACTGCCGCCGCGTCCACCACTCAGAACGCCCAAGTCGGGACGACGTCAGCGGCTGCGACCGGCATCGTCACCGACTTGCTGAACTGGTTGGGGCTGGGTACGGGTGGAGCCATCCCATTGCCCGGTGGTGCGGTCGAGTCGCTGTGGCTGGCGATCCGGCAATCGCGGGGTCCGCAGGCTGAGCAGCCCGTCGTGGTCAGCCCGGCCGCGGCGCTGTGGTCCGGTGACTCCGCGCTCAAAGAACTGCTCAGGGAGGCGATTCAGGCCGATTTCAGCAGGAAGTACGGCTGGATCCCGGTCGTGGGCACGGTGGCACATGCCTTCAGCTTGATGGGTAACGTCGGGGAACTCGGGGCCGCGATCCTGCGTGGCGACCGCGCCGACGTCGCCGACGAACTCCGCGACGTCACCCGCGACGTCATCGGTACCGTCCCGATCGTCGGAGCACCGATCGCCGCAGACCTCTACTTCAAGGAGGCCGGGGCTAGCGTCGAGGACATTTTCTCCGTCACCGCCCGGTTGGCGACGGCTCAGGCCATGGCACCTCAGTCCCTGACGCCGGAAGAGGAACACGCGCTCGAGACCCTTGCGCAGGTCCTGAACCAGCTCGCGGGGTGGCCCGAGCCGCCGCACAACTTCGTCACGCCGGCCAACTACACGCTCGACCAAGCCCTCGACGCCCACGACGACGTGCTGGACCTCCTGTTCGCGAATCCCACACCGACCACCCAGTGGATTCCCGACGCGATGGCCTTGATCAACCTGTTCGTCAAGTCGGCGCTGCCCGGGTACTCGTTCTCCGACGGCCTCAACACATTCGGCGATCTGCTGAACCGCCTTGTGCCGCCCTACACGATCGAACCGGGCCCCGACTATGTCATGACCAAGGCGCAGGTGGCGGCCGCGAGCGTCGGCGCACTCGTCAGCATCCTGAACGAGCTGCTGGGCGGCAACTTCGATCCGGAGAGTCTGCGTGACGCCGCCATTGCAGGGGGCACGTCGGGGTTCCTCACCCCGTCGAGCGTGCTGAACATGACCTTCACCACCGGCGCCGAGCCAAATCCCTATTCGCTCATGGCTTACATCGCCCTGGTCGGTGTGTACGAGCGGTTCCAGTGGGTGGCGCTCAACCACCTCCCGGAGGTGACCGGCCAGACCCAGAACGGTCAGTTCCTGCTCAGTATCACCGGGCAGGTGGACGCCACCGATCCCGACGGCGACCCGCTGACCTACTCGATCAGCCAGCAGCCGGCCAACGGCATCGTCACTGTCGGGCTCAACGGCAGCTGGCTCTACACGCGGACGTCGAACTGGACCCACTCCGGACCCGACACGTTCACCATGACGATCGACGACACTCTTGGCCAGATCGGCGATCTGGGACTGGATCATCCGTATTCGCCTCTGGGGCACAGCATCACCGTCGAGGTCACGGTCAACTACACCGGCGTCGCGAACAATCAGCCGACCATCATCGCGCTGCCCGGGCTGCCGGACTCCATGGGCATCGTGCGGGGCAGTGCGCCTGGGAACGACATCGACGGTGACACGCTGACCTACAGCCTGGTCGATCCGGGCACCCCCGGTGCGACGAGCAACTCGATCTACACCAGCGAGGGCGGCATCGTCGCGCTCGACACCGCGACCGGCGAGTTCGTCTATATCCCAAAGGTTTCGACCGACCTCATTCCGGCATTCGACACCGACTCATTCCAGGTGCAGGTCTTCGACGGTCGTGGTGGCACCGCCACCACGACGGTGGTGGTGATCTCGAACCTCAAGCCGGGGACGTCGACCACGGGCACCAGCGCGTACGTCGAGCACGGCAAGGTCGACATCCCGACCGCCGATGTCGGCCTGCTGACCTACAGCGTCGGCAGCCAGGGGGCGAAGGGCACGGTGGTCGTCAACGCCGACGGCACCTACACCTACACCCGCAGTCTCACGGCCACCGGCAGCACGTCGGATACGTTCACGATCATCGGCACCGACGCCAACGGCAAGACGGTGACCTTGCCGGCCGTGTCGGTGGCGCCGCCGCTGATCTCGGTGACGCCGACGACCACCGCCACCGGCGGGACGTTCACCCCGCGCGGCATGATCAACGGCACCGCCATCACGCCGGCCACCCAGACGACGACCGGAACGATGAGCGGGATCGACGAGGACGGGAATCCGGTCGACATATCCGGTGGCATCTACAGCACGGAGAAGGGCGGCACCGTCACCATCACGTCCGGCGGCGGGTTCCTCTACACCAACACGACCTACTCCGATCTCTTCCACAAGGCGGCCGCGACCGACGCGCCCGGGTCCGACAAGGTGGACACCGTCAAGATCACCGTGACGGACTCGCTCGGCCGCACCGGTGAGGTCACCTTCTCGATCGTGCTGCGGACGGAGAACAACGGCCCCTCGTCGGACTCCTCGGTCGGCAGTGCGGACGGCCTCGGCGTGGTGCGTGGCTCCGTGTCGGGGGACGACAGCGACGGCGACTCGTTCACCTACTCACTGGCGGGTGTCGGCAATCCGGCTGGTGCGACGGCGAATTCGACCTACACCGCCAACGGCGGCATCGTCTCGCTGAATTGGGACGGCACGTTCACCTACATCCCGAACAAGTCTGCGGCAACCACCGACTCGTTCAAGGTGCTGGTTTCCGACGGGCACGGAGGTACCACGACGGAAACGGTGTCCGTGCCTTCGGGCACGCCGTCGCCACTCGCGAACGTCGTCACCTCGACGCCGAATGTCGTTACCGGCCAGCTGAACATCCCGCCCGCGGACAACGGGCTGATGACCTACAGCGTCGGCGTCGGTCCGTCGAAGGGGACCGTGACGGTCGACCCCGGCGGCACCTTCACCTACAACCGGACCAGCCCCGGCCACAGCACGACCCCGCCAGATTCGTTCACCATCATCGGCACCGAGGTTGCCACGGGCAAGACGGTGACGATCGCGACGGTCAACGTCACTCCGGTGGTGCCCAACGCCGCGCCCGTGGGCGGCGCGGTGGCGGTCACGTCGTCGTCACTGTCGACCGGTCTGACGCGGAACCAAACGGCCACAGGCGCCATCGGCGCTACGGACGCCGACGGGGACCCGCTCACCTTCACGGCGGGAACCATCGAGACCACCAACGGCGGAGAGGTCGTGCTGGCCGCCGACGGATCGTTCACCTACACCATCAGCAAGCTGCTGACGAGCTCCTACTACCACGAGGCCGCGAAGATCGGTGCCAGCGGTTCAGCGGTCAGGGACACCTTCACGGTAACGGTGAGTGACACCTTCGGTGCCAGCACCTCTTTCGTGGCCTCGGTGCCCATCTACGCGACCAACACCCCGCCGAACACCCCCACCTCCGGAGTGTTCTGGGGCCTGGGGGCGAACGACTGGACTTCGGTCTTCGCGACCGATCCCAACGGGGATTCGCTCACCTACACCATCACGAAGCAGCCCGAGCACGGCTCGGCGTCGTACAGCAGCGGCAGCCAGATACTGAGCACCACCGGCGCGCAATCGGGTGACACCATCATCCTCACCGTGACCGACGGCTACTACGTGGTTGTCGACGGTGTGGTCACCGGGACACCGGCAAGCAGCTCGAGGACGTACACAGTCTGACGGGACCCGCTGCCGACCGCGCAAACGTGCGTGGTCGTCCGGCGCGCCAGGATGGGCATCCTCCCGGATTGGGTGATGATACGTATGTGGCTGTTGATGCAAATGTGACTAACGTGAACCCGACTGCCGACGCGCCGGCTGAGCAGCCGCCTGTCGCGCGCACGATGGCTGATCACGACGCTGTCCAACAACCGGTGCAACCCCCGGTGGCGCCTGCGCCTTCGACCAAGCAGCGGGTGTGGACGATGCCGAAGTCACCGGTCACCCGCAAGCATGCCGACGAGGTGGGTCGCATCGCACTCACGGTCATCAGGAGCATCGCGGGATTCGTGGCAGGGGCCGCCCGGTATGGCGCGGGCGTCGCCGGGCAGATGTGGCGTGGGATAGAAGCGGTGCCTCCGGCGGCAAAGCTGTTCTTCGTCTCCGCGCTGCTGATGCTGCTCGGACTCGTGGGGGGCCTCACGCTCGACAGTTCCCTGGGATTGATGTGCACGGTTGTGGTGGTGCCCGTCTGCGCCGGCATCCTGGGCGCTCTCGGGTACCGCTGGTACAGCGGACTCGGCGTCGAGACCGCCCGCCGGACTGATTCTCACGCGACCGAGCCGACACAGTCCGATCTGCAGCGGTCGGTGCAGTACGTCGACAGGAAGCTCACGCTGGCCCTCACGTCGTTCGGCACCGAACACCACCAGCAGGCGGTCATCGCCCTCTTCCAGGCGAAGACGGCCGTCGAGCTCACGCTGGGTACGGAACAGGATCTCGCGAGCTACGGCGACATCGCGCTTCGCGCGGACGACTACGGCCTGCGGCCGCGGATCCGGGCCGGATCTGGGACGACGCCTGCGCCTCGAGAGGGCAACTCGCTGGCGGCCTCGTGACCGGAGCCCGGTCGATCGGTTCGAGTCCGACCTGGGCACCGGCGTCGGACTAATCCTCCAGGAGTGAGCCCGCCCCGTGCCGAAGGTGGTCGGGTTGGCTCACCCAGCCCGGGGGCACGTCGACGGAGAGTGCCAGGCGCACAAATCGGCCGACCGCCACCGTCGTCGCGCGGATCGGACACCACTGCAGTGTGTAAGGCACGAAGTGAGCCGGTGAGGTGGGCCGCAACACCACGCCGGCGCTCTCACCCGCCACCGCCGCGGTGGTGAGCACCCAGTCCACCTCGGACTGGATGGGCCACCGGTACGCCGCCAGATCGGTGTCGGTGAATTCGACTGCCGGTGGGCGGATCCCGGTGTCGTCAAGAACCTGCCGCAGGGCCAGCGACCACGCCGGGAACAGCGCCTCGCTGTGGACGCCGATCGTCTCCGTCGACAGATCGCGCAGCTCCACCGCGTCGCGTCCGGCGAGGTGGTGATCGGCCCGGAGCCCGACCATCACCGGCTCGGCGCAGAACACCTCGCTGAGGATGCCGGGCGGGTCGGCCACCGGACCGCAGGTGATCGCGACGTCCAGCTCGCCGTCACCGATCGCGCGCTGCAGATCCGGCAACCACATTCGTTGGACGACGAGCTGAACGTCAGGAGCGGCGCTGCGCAGCGCCTGGGACAGGTGGGGCGCAAGGACCGGAGCGACGGGTGGGGTGATGCCCAGCCGGACGGTGCCCGCCTCGCCGTCGGCGAGCCGCCGCACCGCCGCGGCGGCTCCTTCGACGTCGTCGAGGATCACCTTGGCGCGGCCGAACAACTCGACCCCTGCCTGGGTCAGCGCCACCCGGCGCGTAGTTCGAGTCAGCAGCGGTGTCCCGACCTCGCGCTCCAGACGACGGATCAACTCGCTCAGCGTCGGTTGACCGATGTGCAGTTTCTCGGCGGCCCGTCCGAAGTGCAGTTCACCCGCCACCGCGACGAATGCCTCGAGCTGGCGCAATTCCACCCGCCGATAGTAAGCGGACGCGGAAGCGATTGATCGGTCACGGCGATCGCAGCATTCCGGTAATGCCCCTTTTTCCGGTGCGGGAATCCACGCAGTCTGGATGTCGAGCACCGACACGACAAAAGGAGCCGCACGTGGCCGAAACCTGCACCCACTACCGCACCGCATCCATCGACGGGCTCGACGTCTTCTACCGGGAAGCCGGTGACAGATCCAATCCGACCTTGCTGCTGTTGCACGGCTTCCCGTCCAGCTCACACATGTTCCGCAACCTGATCACCGCGCTGGCCGACGACTATCACCTGGTGGCACCCGACCACATCGGGTTCGGACAGTCATCGATGCCGTCGGTCAACCAATTCACCTACAGCTTCGACCGCCTCACCGACATCACCGAAAAGCTGATCGATCGCCTGGGGCTGGGCCGGTTCGCGATCTACATCCACGACTACGGTGCGCCTATCGGGCTGCGGATCGCCAGCAGCCGCCCCGAACGGATCACCGGGATCATCACCCAGAGTGGCAACGCCTACACCGAAGGGTTCACCCCGTTCTGGGACCGACTGTTCGCCCACGCCGAGGACCGCGGCGCCAACGAGGACGCGGTGCGCGACTACTTCACCCCCGAGACCACCAAATGGCAGTACACGCACGGGGTTCCCGCAGACAGGCTCGATCGGATCGCCCCCGAGACCTGGCTACTCGACCAGGCCGGACTCGATCGCAAAGGCAACGACGCGATCCAGCTGCAACTGTTCTGGGACTACCAGTTCAACCTCGACGGCTACCCCAAGTTCCAGGAGTATTTCCGCGTTCATCAGCCGCCGTTGCTGGTCACCTGGGGAAGGAACGACGAAATCTTCGGTGCCGCAGGGGCGGAAGCCTTCAAGCGGGATCTGCCCGATGGTGAGTTCCATCTGCTCGACACCGGCCACTTCGCTCTCGAAACCCACGGAGACGAGATCGCCGGTCACATCCGCGATTTCCTGGGCAGGCAGGAAGGTTTGATCCGTGAGTGAATCGCGCCCGCCCTTCCCGCCTTTCGATCTGACGACCGCGCTGCAGAAGGTCCAGGCCGCCGAAGACGCCTGGAACACCTGCGATCCGCATCGCGTGAGCCTGGCCTACACG
>Ga0172382_10008797_pt1 | contig 13955 bp, 16 predicted proteins | sample Leawel138RmetaG_FD_122245 | JGI IMG/M metagenome (GOLD analysis project Ga0172382, IMG submission 122245) | Leachate microbial communities from a municipal landfill in Southern Ontario, Canada - Leachate well 138R metaG | ecosystem: Engineered > Solid waste > Landfill > Unclassified | place...
GCGGCGGCGGCGGCGATGGAGCCGGCGATGATCGCGCTTGATCGCAACCAGTGGGTCGCCGGTCTCCGGCCGCGTCATCGCGAAAGGCTGATCGGCTGGCTGGAGGGCCCCGAAGCGGGCGAGTTCAACTATAACTGGGGCTTCTTCGCCCGCGACAAGCAGCTGCCGCCGGAAAGCGACTGGCGCGTCTGGCTGGTGCTCGCCGGGCGCGGCTTCGGCAAGACCCGCGCCGGCGCCGAATGGGTGCGCGCGGTGGCCGAAAGCGATTCGCACGCGCGGATCGCGCTGGTGGCCGCCACGCTGGGCGAGGCGCGCAGCATCATGGTGGAAGGCGAAAGCGGCGTCGTCGCCTGCTGCCCGCCGTCGCGCGCGCCCGAGTTCGAGCCGTCGCTGCGCCGGCTGACCTGGCCGAGCGGCGCGCAGGCCGTGCTCTATTCGGCCGGGGAGCCCGAAAGCCTGCGCGGGCCCCAGCACAGCCATGCCTGGTGCGACGAGATCGCCAAGTGGGATAACGCCGGCGGCCGGGCGCTGGCGGCCTGGGACAACCTGCTGCTCGGCCTGCGCCTGGGCGACCATCCGCGCATTCTGGCGACGACGACGCCGCGCGCGGTGCCGCTGCTCCGGCGCGTCATGGCCGAGGACGGGCTCGCCATCCGGCACGGGCGGACCGAGGAGAATCGCCGGCTGCCCGCGCGCTTCCTGCGCGCCATGCGCCGGGCTTACGGCAAGAGCCTGCTGGCGCGCCAGGAACTGGACGGCGAGCTGATCGAGGACCGGCCGGGCGCGCTGTGGACGCGCGCGCTGCTGGAGGAATGCCGCGACGAGGGGCCTTGCGCGCCGCCGGTGCGCGTCGTCGTCGGGGTCGATCCGCCCGCCTCGGCCGGCGGCGACGCCTGCGGCATCGTCGTCGCCGCGCTCGGCGGGGACGGGATCGGCCGCGTGCTGGCCGACGCCTCGGTGAGCGGCGCCAGTCCCGAGCGCTGGGCGCAGGCGGTCGCGCGCGCGGCGCGTGCCTGGCGGGCTGACCGCGTCGTCGCCGAAGCGAACCAGGGCGGGGCGATGGTGGCGAGCGTGCTGCGCGCCGCCGACGTCGCGCTGCCGCTGCGTCTGGTCCACGCCAGCCGGGGCAAGGTCGCTCGGGCAGAGCCGGTGGCGGCGCTCTACGAGGCCGGACGGGTGCGCCACGCGGGCACTTTCCCGGCGCTGGAGGACGAGCTGTGCGGGCTGATCGCCGGCGGCGCCTACCAGGGCCCCGGCCGCTCGCCCGACCGCGCCGACGCGCTCGTCTGGGCGCTGACCGAACTGATGCTGAACAACCACGCGCAGCCCAGAGTGCTGCTCACCTGATTCCTCCCCGGCACGGGGAGGGGGACCGCCGCCCGCAAGGGCGGGGGTGGAGGGGCAGGTGCCTCATGGCACTTCCTCTCGCCGTTTCGTCCCGCCGCCCGTGCCCCTCCACCACGCCGCTGCGCGTCGTGGTCCCCCTCCCCCGGCAAGCTGGGGGAGGAATTGAAAGGCTCCCTATGTCCCTGCTCCAGACGCTTGCCGCCGCCTTCAAGGGCGGGCGGGCCCGCGTGCCGCTGGCGCGCAGCTTCGCCTCGCCGTGGCACGCCGCCGATTGCGCCGCCTATGATTACCCGTCCGCGGTCAAGCGCGCCTATCTCGACAATCCGGTGGCGCAGCGCGCGGTGCGGCTGGTGGCCGAAGGCATCGCCGGCGCGCCGCTGCTGCCCGCCGATCCGGCGCTCGGGGCGCTCGTCGCCGCGACCAGCGCGGGGCAGGCGCTGCTCGAGACGCTGGCCTCGCACCTGCTGCTGCACGGCAATGCCTATGTCCAGGTGATGAAGGACGCGCGCGGCCGGCCGGTCGAGCTGTTCGCGCTGCGGCCCGAGCGGATGCAGGTGATCGCCGGGGCCGACGGCTGGCCGGGCGGCTTCACCTACCGCGTCGGCGAAAAGGCGCTGGCGATCCCGCTGGAGGGCGAGGACGCATCGCCCAACCTGATCCATATCCGCCACTTCCACCCGGCCGACGACCACTACGGCGCCGGCTGCCTCACCGCCGCGCACCAGGCGGTGCTGATCCACAACGCCGCCGGCCGGTGGAACCGCGAGCTGCTGGAGAACGCGGCGCGGCCTTCGGGCGCGCTGGTCTACGACGCGGCCGAGGGCGCGGGGCTGACCGCCGACCAGTTCGACCGGCTGAAGGCCGAGCTGGCGCAGGCTTTCGCCGGGCCGGCCAACGCCGGGCGGCCGATGCTGCTGGAAGGCGGGCTGCGCTGGCAATCGCTCAGCCTCTCGCCCGCCGACATGGATTTCGCCACGCTCAAGGCCGCCGCCGCGCGCGATATCGCGCTGGCCTTCGGGGTGCCGCCGATGCTGCTCGGCCTGCCCGGCGACGCGACTTACGCCAACTACCGCGAGGCCAACCGCGCGCTCTGGCGCCTGACGCTGCTGCCGCTCGCCGCCAAGCTGCTGGGCGCGCTGGCCGAGGGGCTGGCGCCCTGGTTCCCCGAGGCGCGGCTCGCCATCGACCTCGACCGCGTGCCCGCGCTGGCCGAGGACCGCGAGCGGCTGTGGGCGCAGGTCAGCGCGGCGGATTTCCTCAGCGCCGCCGAAAAGCGCGCGCTGCTGGGCGTGGAGAAAGAGGCGTCGTCGCGGACGTGACACGCGACGCGGGAGAACACCCATGACCAACGAAGACATGCTCGCCCGGCTCGTCGCGCAGGCGGCGGGGGAGGGGGCCGATCTCGCCACCCTGCGCGCCGTCGTCGAGGAGGCGTGCGCGCGCGGCGCGCGGCGCACGCTCGCCGGGCTGGGGCTCGACGACGACAAGGCGCCGGCCGATCTCGGCGAATTGCGGCAACTGCTGCGCGCCTGGCGCGACGCCAAGGCCAGCGCGTGGAAGGCCGCGATCGACTGGCTGGTGCGCGCCGCGCTGGCGCTGCTGCTGGTCGGCATCGCCTGGCGGATCGGCATGCCGGAGCTGCTGAAATGAAGTTCGCCGGTTACGCCGCCCTGTTCGACCGGCGCGACGCCGGGCGCGACGTCATCCGCCGCGGCGCCTTCGCGCGCACGCTGGGCGCGCGGGAGGGCGCGCTGCCGCTGTGCTGGCAGCACCGGCCCGGCTTGCGCATCGGCTGGGTCGAGCGCGCCGCCGAGGACGCGCGCGGGCTGCGCGTGATCGCCCGGCTCGACCATCCCGGCGGCGCGGCCGCGCGGGCACTGCGGCGCGGCGCGGTGACCGGCCTGTCCTTCGGCTACCACGCCCGCGGCTTCACCCGCGACGCCGCCGGGCGCGAGCTGACCGAGATCGAACTGGTCGAGGTCAGCCTGGTGACGCACCCGATGCAGCACGCCGCGCGCGTGCACCTGATCGCCTAGGTCCTCCCCGGCACGGGGAGGGGGACCGCCGCCCGCAAGGGCGGGGGTGGAGGGGCAGGTGCCTCATGGCACTTCCTCTCGCCGTTTCGTCCCGCCGACCGTGCCCCTCCACCACGCCGCTTCGCGTCGTGGTCCCCCTCCCCCGCCGGGGGAGGAATTCCCAAGAAAGGTGAAAGCCCCATGGATATCCCCGCCACCGCTCCCGCAGCCGAGGACGCGCTCGACGCCTCGTTCGATCTCGTCGCCCGCCAGGACGCGGCCGACGCGGCCATCGGCACGCTGCGGTCCGACATCGACGACGTCAAGACGCGGCTCGACCGGGTGGCGCGCGCCGCCGCGCGGCCGGTGCTCGCCGGCGCCGCCTCCGCCTCGCCCGAGGTCAAGGGCTTCGTCGACGGCTACTTGCGCCAGGGCCGCGAGGCGGAGCTGAAGTCGCTGTCGGGCGCGGCGCCGGCCGACGGCGGCTATGCCGTCCCGCGCGAGATCGACGCGGCCATCGCCGTGCGGCTCAAGACCCTCTCGCCGATCCGCGCCATCGCCCAGGTCGTGCAGACCGGCAGCGCCGGCTACCGCAAGCTGATCTCCACCGGCGGCACCGCCTCGGGCTGGGTCAGCGAGGTGGCGGCGCGGCCCGAGACCGCCACCCCCGCCTTCGCCGAGATCGCCCCGCCCACCGGCGAACTCTACGCCAACCCGGCGGCGAGCCAGGCCATGCTCGACGATGCGCGGTTCGACCTCGAAAGCTGGCTGGCCGACGAGATCGCCATGGAATTCGCCCGCGCCGAGGGCGCCGCCTTCGTCGCCGGCAGCGGCACGAACCAGCCCATGGGCTTCCTCTCGGCGCCCACCGCCGCGACGGGCGATGCGGCGCGCGCCTTCGGCACGCTGCAGTTCCTCGCCAGCGGCAGCGCCGTGGGCTTCGACGCCAATCCCGAGCTGAAGCTGATCGACCTCGTCCACGCGCTCAAGGCCGGGCACCGCCAGGGGGCGAGCTGGGTGATGAACGCGGCGACGCTGGCGCGCGTGCGCAAGCTCAAGGACGCGACCGGCGCGTTCCTCTGGCAGCCGGGGCTGAGCGAGGGCCAGCCCGACCGGCTGCTGGGCTATCCGGTGGTCGAGGCGGCCGAGATGCCCGATGTCGGCGCGGGCGCGGTCCCCATCGCCTTCGGCAACTTCCGCGCCGGCTACCTGATCGCCGAGCGCACCGCCACGGCGATCCTGCGCGATCCCTTCACCAACAAGCCCTTCGTTCACTTCTACGCGACCCGGCGCGTGGGCGGGCAGGTGCTCGACAGCGACGCGATCAAGCTGCTGAAGATCGCGGCCTGATCCCTTCCAAGGAGCCCCTCCATGCAGCGGATCATCGTCACGCCGCCGGCGCTTGCGCCCGTGGCGCTGGCCGAGCTTAAGCAATGGCTCGGCGTGACCACCACGGCCGACGACGCGCCGCTCTCGGCCCTGCTCGCCGCCGCGCTGGCGGCCTGCGAAGGCTTCACCGGCGTCCTGCCGATCGAGGCCGAGTGCGAGGAGGCGCTGCCGCCGGCGCGCGGCTGGCAGCGCCTCGCGACGCGGCCGGTGCAGGCGGTCACGGCGGTCTACGGCCTGCCGGCGGCGGGCGAGCGCTTCGCGCTGCCGGCCGAGGCCTATGCGCTGGAGCTGGATGCCGACGGCGGCGCGCGGGTGCGCGTCGACGCGGCGGGGGAGGCCACGCGCCTCGCCGTGCGCTTCACCGCCGGGCTCGCGCCCGGATGGGCGGCGCTGCCCGACGCGCTACGCCATGGCGTCATGCGTCTCGCCGCGCACCAGCACCGCCAGCGCGACACGGACGGCGCCGCGCCGCTGCCGCCCGCCGCCATCGCCGCGCTGTGGCGGCCCTGGCGGCGGCTGCGGCTGGCATGAGCGCCGGGGACGCGGGCTTCGACCGCCTCGCCGCGCGGCTGCTCGCGCGGGTGCGGGCGCTGGCGGCCGCGCGCCGCCCCGCCCGCCTCGCCGAAACCCGCCGCGCCGAAACCCGCCGCTGGCGCGACGCGCGGCTGCTCTGGCCGCTGCTGGGAAAGGACTGACCGACCATGGAACTGCCCCTGCGCGCCGCGCTGATCGCCTGGCTGCGCGCCGACCCGGCGCTGGCCGCGCTCAACGCCGTCACCGAGGAAGCGCCGTCGCGCGCCAGCCTGCCCTGGCTCGCCATCGCCGCGAGCGCCAGCGCCGACTGGAGCGGCAAGACGCACGTGGGCCGCGAGGTGCGCGTCGCCTTCGAGCTGCATTGCCGGGGCGATACGCCCGGGGCCGCCGTCGATCTCGTCGCCGCGATCGAGGCGCGCATCGCCGCGTTGCCGCGCGCGCAAGCGGGGTTTGCGGTGATCGCCGCGCAATTCCTGCGCGCCCGCGCCGAACAGCGCGGCGAGAGCCGGCGCGCGGTGCTGCTGGAATACCGCTTCCGCCTGCTGGCGGATTAGCTGCTCACGCCCCAGAACCGAAAGGAGCCCAGCCATGACCGCCCAGAAAGGCGCCGCCTTCCTCCTCAAGATTGCCGACGACGCCATGCCGCCCGTCTATCAGACGGTGGCCGGCCTCAGGACCACGCAGATGTCGATCGCCGGCGATACCGTCGTCGTCACCAACAAGGGCAGCGGCGGCTGGCGCGAGCTGCTGTCGGGGGCGGGCGTGCGCACGGTCTCGGTCGCGGCCGCCGGCATCTTCCTCGGCAGCGCGGCCGAAACGCGGCTGCGCGCCAACGCGCTCGCCGGCACGCTCGCCGACTACGAGCTGTCGTTCGAGGACGGCGAGAAGCTGCGCGGCCGCTTCCTCGTCCAGCGGCTCGACTATGCCGGCGATTTCAACGGCGAGCGCAACTACACCCTCCAGCTCGAAAGCTCGGGCCAGGTGGTGCCCGCGTGACCGGCGCCAACCCGCATCGCGGCGAGGCCGCGCTCGTCGTCGCCGGCGCGCCGCGCGTGCTGCGGCCGAGCTTCACCGCGCTGGTCGCGGCCGAGGAGGAACTGGGGCCGCTGTTCGCGCTGGTCGAGCGCGCCGCCGCCGGGCAGCTCCGCCTCGCCGAGATGGCGGCGCTGTTCTGGCACTGCCTGGCGGAACGCGACGGGACGACGCGCGAGATGGTGGGCGAGGCGGTGGCCCGGCAGGGTCTCGCCGCCTGCGCCGCGCCGCTGCGCGCGCTGCTCGGGCAGATCCTGCAGGGCTCCGGATGAGCGACAGCTTCGCGGCGGCGGCCTTGCGGCTGTTCGGCCTCGCCGCGCGCCGGCTGGGCTGGCGGCCGGGCGATTTCTGGGCCGCGACCCCGGCCGAACTGATGACGGCGCTCGTTCCGCCCGACGCCGCCGCGCCGTTCGGCCGCGACGATCTCACCCGCCTGATGGAGCAGGACGATGCAGGATAGCGATACCGTGGACACGCTGCTGGTCGATGTGCGCGCTTCGACCCAGGGCTTCGCGCGCGACGTGGCGGCGATGCGCGCGACGTTCGACGGCACGCTGGTCGACGGGCTGGCGCGCGCCGGCGGCGTGCTCGAACGCGGGCTGCTCGGCGCGATTCGGCGCGGCAGCCTGGGCTTCGCGGACCTGCGGCGCGTCGCGCTCGGCGTGATCGACGATATCGCCATGCAGGCGGTGCATCGGCTGTTCGCGGGCGCGCCGTTCGGGACCGGGGCGGGCACGCCGCTGCCCGATCTCGGCGGTCTGCTCGGCGGCGTCCTCGGCCTGCCGGGCCGGGCGACGGGCGGGCCGGTGGCGCCCGGCCGGCCCTACCTGGTCGGCGAGCGCGGGCCGGAGCTGTTCGTGCCGACCTCGGCCGGACGCGTGGAACCGGACGCCGGCCCCGCCCGGCCGCGCGACGTGCGCGTCTCGATCCGCATCGCCGCCCCGTCCGCCGCCGCCGCCCCGCAGGCGCTGCAACGCTCCGCCCGCCAGGTCGCGGGCGCGGTGCGGCGGGCCCTGGCGAGCGATTGACGAAAAATCCCCCCGACACGGGGCGGATGAAAGGACGCATCATGCCCTTCTGGCTTGCCGCTGCCCGCGAGGGGCAGGATTCGGACCATATCCAGCGCTTCGATCCGCGCTTCTGGACGGTGAACTTCCCGCGCCCGATGACCGCCGCGGTCGTCGCCACCGCCCCCGATGCGCTGCGCGTCGACGCGGTGTTCCTGCGCGCGGCCGATCTCGCCGGGCTGATCTGGGACAGCGAGGACCGCTTCGACCATCCGCTGCTCGCCTATGCGACCGACCGCGATTACGCGCGCACGACGCTCTCGTTCCGCTGGCGCTCGGGCGGGGTGCTCCCGCTCGACGCGGTCAACGGTCCGACGCTGACGATCGAGGGCCGCGACGCCGCCGGCACGGCGCGCACCTGGTACGTGCGGCTGTGGAACTATGCCGTGGGCGGCCCGCAGGACGCGGCGGTGACGCTGCCCTTCTCGCACCTTGCCGGCGGCTTCCTGCTGCCGGGCGAGGCCGATCCGGTCTGGCCCGGTGCGATCGACCGGATGTTCGTCTCGCTGGTCGCGCCCGGCTACGACGGCGCCAGCGCCGCGCCGCTGGCCGCGCCGGCCGAAGGCTGGGTGGAACTCAGCGAGATCCGCTGCACGGGCCACCGGGCGATGATCGCAATCGGCGACGTCATGGTGCCGCCGCACGGCCTCGCCATCGCCACCGGCTATGATGACGACGGCACGCAGACGCCCGCGCGCGTGCTGCGCAATGCCCGCCAGCTCGGCTATCGCGGCAGCCTTGTCCACTACGTCGGCATGAGCCACTACTTCCGGCTCACCGCGAGCGGCGACGCCTATCTCGTGGACGGCGGCGGCGGTGGGGGCGGCGATCCGTTTTGGCCGCTCTGCGCCCCGGCGCGCGCCTGGCACGCCGCCTTCTTCGCCGAATGCGCGCGGCTCGGCTTCTCGCCGATCGCTTCGCTGTCCTACGAGGTGCTGGCGCAGCATTGCCCCGATGCCTGGCAGCAGCGCGCGCATGACGGCGCGCCGGCGCGGACCGGCTGGGACCCGCCCTCGACCTTGCTCTCGCCGGCCGATGCCGAGGCCATGGCCTGGCTGCGCGCGGCGGGCGCGGCCTTTGCCGCCCTGATGGCGGCGGCGGGCGTGCCGGTGCGCTTCCAGGTGGGCGAGCCATGGTGGTGGATTTTCGCCGACGGCCGCATCTGCCTTTACGACGCTGCCGCCGCGGCCGCTCTCGGCGGCGATCCGCCCGCGATTGCCGACATGCGCGCGCCGCTTGGCGCCGGGCAGCGCGCGCTGCTCGATGCGGCCGGCGCGCTGCTCGCCGATTCGACCGCCGCGCTGGTCGCCGCCGTGCGCGCGGCGGTCGCGCCCGCGCCGGTCGAGGCGCTGCTGCTGGTGTTCACGCCGACGCTGCTCGATCCCGCCACGCCCGAGGCGCTGCGCGCCAACCTGCCGCTCGGCTGGGCCGCGCCCGCCTTCGACCGGTTGCAGGTGGAGGACTACGACTGGCTGACCGCCGGTGCCGACGCCCGCCGCCGTGCCGCGCATGCGCTGGTGGACGCGCGGCTGGGCTATCCGCCCGCCACGCAGGACTATTTCGCCGGCTTCGTGCCGGGGCCGGGGCAAGCCGATCTCTGGCGGCGGATCGACGCCGGCATCGACGAGGCGCTGCGGCGCGCGCCGCACGAGGTCTTCGTCTGGGCGCTGCCGCAGGTCTGCCGCGACGGCTATGTCCGGCTGCCTTCTCCTTCCATCGCTTCCGGGGACAGCGACATGCAGGCTTTCGACGACATCGACTATCCGCTGGCGCTGGGGCTCGACGCCGGCGTGGCGCCCGAGTTCGCCACCAGCGTCGCGGTCACCGCCTCGGGCTTCGAGCGGCGCAACAGCGTCTGGGCCGACGCGCGGCTGCGCTTCGATGTCGGGCCGGGCATCCGTTCGGAGGCCGAGCTGGGCGTGCTGATCGCCTTCTTCCGCGCCCGGCGCGGGGCCGCGCGCGGCTTCCGCCTGCGCGACCCGTCGGATTTCAGCTCGAACGGCATGACCGGCACGCCGACGATGGCCGACCAGTTGCTCGGCGTGGGCGACGGCGCGACGGCGAGCTTTCCGCTGGTCAAGCGCTACGGCGCGGGCGAGGCGGCGCAGACGCGGCGCATCACCCGGCCGCGCTTCGACACGCTGCTGGTCGGCGTCGGCGGCGTGCCGATGGCGGCGGGCTGGACGCTGGAGGCGGGCGGCGTGCTGACCTTCGCCGCAGCGCCGGCCACGGGCGCCGAAGTGCGCGCCGGGTTCCTGTTCGACGTGCCGGTGCGCTTCGCCGAGGACCGGCTGGAGATCGCGGGCGCGGCCTTTGCCGCGGGCGAGGCGCCCTCGGTGCCGCTCGTCGAACTGCGCGAGGCGGCATGAGCCGCGTCTGGTTCGCCGCCGGGCTGGAGACCGCCGCGACGTTCTGGCGCGTCTTGCGGCGCGACGGGGTGACGCTGGGCTTCACCACGCATGACCGCGACTTGTGGTTCGACGGCGTGCTGCACCGCGCCGCGCCGGGCATGACGCCGTCGGCCATCCGCCGCTCGGCCGGCCTCGACGCCGACAGCGCCGAAGTGGAGGGCGTGCTCAGCCATGATGCCATTTCCGCCGCCGACCTTGCCGCCGGGCGGTTCGACGGCGCTGCGCTGCGCGTCGGGCTGGTCGACTGGGAAAGCGGCGAGCGCGACTATCTTTACTATGGCACGATCGGCGGGGTGGCCGAGGAGGAGGGGCGCTTCACCGCCGAGCTGGTCTCGCGCAAGGCCTTGCTGCTCGCCGATCCGGTGCCGCGCACCAGCCCGGCCTGCCGCGCCGCGTTCTGCGGGCCGGGCTGCATGCTCTCGCCCGCGCGCTTCACGCACGAGGCGGTGCTGGCGGGCATCGACCTGGCGATCAACGCCGTCACGCTCGCCTGCGCCGCCGCGCCGGCCGATCTCGCCGGCGGCCGGCTGCGCTGGCTCGACGGGCCGCATGCCGGCCTCGGCATGGCGATCGTGCTGGCGGACGCGGCCGGGCTGGTGCTCGACACGCCGCTCGATCCCGCTCTGGCGCCGGGCCTGCGCGCGCTGGTGCGCGAGGGCTGCGACCACACGCTCGACACGTGCGCGGCGCGCTTCGCCAACGCGGTCAACTTCCAGGGTGAGCCGTTCCTGCCGGGCAACGACCTCGTCGGCCGCTATCCGGCGCCGGCGCCATGAGCGGCCCGGATGATGGAGAGGCGATGGCGCGGGCGGCCGAGGCATTGGCCGGCGCGCGCTTCCGCCTGCACGGCCGCGATCCGGCGACCGGGCTCGACTGCATCGGCGTGCTGGCGGCGGCGCTCGCGGCGATCGGCCGGCGGGCGGAGCTGCCGACCGGCTATGCGCTGCGCTCGCACCGCCTGCCCGAACTGGCGCGCTGGGCGTCGGCCTGCGGCCTTGCCGAAGCGCAAGGGCCGATCCGGCCCGGCGATGTCCTGCTGCTGCGCTCCGGCCCCTGCCAGCACCATCTGGCGATCGCCCTGCCGGGGGGCCGCTTCGTCCATGCCCACGCCGGTCTGCGGCGCGTGGTCGCCGTGCCGGGGCCGCCCGACGCGCCCGTGCTGCGCCGCTGGCGCCTGATCTGAAGGACTCCCCCCATGGCGACACTTCTGTTCTCCGCCGTCGGCACGCTGATCGGCGGGCCGCTCGGCGGCGCGATCGGCGCGCTGGCGGGGCGCGCGGTCGATTCGGCGATCATCGGCGGCGGTGCCCGCGAGGGGCCGCGGCTCAGGGAGCTGGCGCCGACCGTCTCGACTTATGGCGAGCCGCTGCCGCGCCATTTCGGGCGGATGCGCGTGCCCGGCTCGATCATCTGGGCGACCGACCTCGTCGAGCATGCCGAGCGGCAGGGCGGCGGCAAGGGGCGGCCCTCGGTGACGACCTACAGCTACACCGCCTCGTTCGCGGTGGCGCTGGCCAGCCGGCCGATCGCCGGCCTGGGGCGCATCTGGGCCGACGGCAACCTGCTGCGCGGGGAAGCGGGCGACCTCAAGGTGGGCGGGGCCCTGCGGCTCCATCACGGCTGGGGCGACCAGCCGGTCGATCCGCTGATCGCCGCGGCCGAGGGCGCGGCGCGCTGTCCGGCCTGGCGCGGGCTGGCCTATGTCGTGTTCGAGGACCTCCACCTCGGCGACTTCTTCAACCGCATCCCGGCGCTCTCGTTCGAGGTGATCGCCGACAGCGGCGCCTTCTCGCTGCAGGACGTCGTCGGCGCGGCGATCGCCGATGCCGACGCGGCCGTGCCGCTGCCCGGCATCGCCGGCCTGTCGTGCGCGGGCCCGCTGGCCGACACGCTGCGGATGCTGGACCCGGTGCTGCCGATGGACTGCGACGCCGGCGGCGGGCGCCTGACGATCGCGCGCGCGCGGCTGCAGGCCGCCCCGGTCGCGCTCGCCGAGCCGGCCGTCGCAGTGGCGGATGGCGATTTTGGCGGCCGCAATGGCTTCTCGCGGCGGCGCGAGCCGCAGCCGTCCGCCGCGCCGGAGATCGTGCGCTACTACGATGTCGACCGCGACTATCAGCCCGGCCTCCAGCGCGCGACGGGGCGGAGCGGGCCGGGGCAGCCGCGGGCGATCGAGCTGCCCGCCGCGCTTGCCGCCGCCGATGCCCGCGCGCTGGCGGAAAGCGCCGCCCGCCGCGCGCTCCGGCGCCGCGAGACCGTGGCCTGGCGCAGTGCCGCGCTCGATCCGGCGGTCGCGCCGGGCGCCGTCGTGACGCTGCCCGGCATCGCCGGCCGCTGGCGCGTCGCCGAATGGGAATGGCGCGAGCACGGGGTGGAGCTGATGCTCCACCGCGCGGCGCCGGCCGGAGCCGACGCGCTGCCGGCCGGGACCGCCGATCCCGGCCGGATCGTCCCCGTGGCCGATCTTGCCGCGCCGGAAACGGTGCTCGCCGCGTTCGAGCTGCCCTGGGACGGCAGCGGCAGCGGCGACGTGCCTTGCGTCTTCGCGGCCGCCTCTGCCGCGGCGGCGAACTGGCGCGGGGCGGCGCTCTATGTCGATCAGGGTGACGGCGCGCTGCTGCCGCTCGGTCCCAGCGGCCGGGCGCGCGCCATCGTCGGCCTGGCCGAGACCGCGCTGGCGCCGGCCAGTCCGCTGCCGGCCGCCCTCACCGTGCGCCAGCGGGGCAGCCATGCCCTGTCCGAGCCGCTTTTCCTGATGACCCTCGATTGATCGGAGCCAGCCATGAGCGACCCCTTCCTGTTCGACGCCGCCAGCCCGCGTTTCGGCTTGCCGCTGCTTTTCGCCGGGCAGGCGCAGAAGGAGGCCTTCGTCAACGAGGCCCATGCGCTGGCCGACGCGCTGCTGCATTGCGCGATCGAGGGCGAAGCCGCCGCGCCGCCCGCCATGCCGGCGGACGGGACGAGCTGGCTGGTCGCCGCGTCGGCGACGGGCGACTGGGCGGGACAGGACGGCAAGCTCGCCTGCCGGCAGGGCGGCAACTGGCTTTTCGTCGCGCCGCGCGACGGCCTGCGGCTGCTCGACCGTTCGACCGGGCAGGAGCGCCGCTTCTTGGGGATCTGGAGAATAGCCGAAGAAGCTGTGGAACCAACCGGCGGCCCGGTCGTTGATGCCGAGGCTCGCGTAGCAATTTTGCAACTAATTGCTGCTCTTAGAGTAGCCGGGATTTATCCCGACCATGCATGAGGGGATCAGACATGAGCGCACTGCCGACAGCCGGAAAGGCCGGGGTGGATGTCGTTTCTCGTTTGCAACCCCCCGGAATCGCGGCATCTTTGCAACAGCATCCGGTTTTGCATACTTGCGTGAGCAAGTTTATGGCAGTAGAGACGGGCCCACTCGGTGGCTCCAGCCTCAATAATAGGGGAACAATAATGCGGAAACTCGTCATTGGGATGGCGTTGGCTACGACAGCCCTCGCCACACCGGCATTGGCGCGCGATGGATCGTGGTACGTCGAAGTCGACGGCGGCGCGATGATCGTCGAAGATGCTGAATTCGACATCAATAATGTCAGCAACGTGGCCAAGTTCGATTACGACTACGGCTATGATTTCGGCGGCATCGTCGGCTACGACTTCGGCATGTTCCGCCTCGAGACCGAGGCGAGCTACCGCAAGGCGCGCCGTGGCGATTCCTTCGTCATCGGTCAGACCACTTACGGCAAGGGCCAGTTCGGCGGCAGCGCCGACGCGCTCAGCTTCATGCTCAACGGCCTGCTCGACTTCGGTCCCGATGACGGCCTGCAGGGCTTCGTCGGTGGCGGTGTCGGCGTCGCGCGCGTGAAGGTGCGTGCCTCGGCTGGCGGCGCGAATCTCCTGGACGATACCGACAGCGGTTTCGCCTGGCAGGCGATCGCCGGCGTTCGCGCGCCGCTGAGCGACAAGGTCGACGTGGGCGTGAAGTATCGCTTCTTCAACGCCGACAACGTGGACCTCGTGGGCGTCGCGGGCGACGCCGTCAGCACGCGGTTCCGTTCGCACTCGGTTCTGGGCAGCCTGATCTATAACTTCGGTGGCGAAGCTCCGCCGCCCCCGCCGCCCCCGCCGCCCCCGCCGCCCCCGCCGCCGGCTCCTGAGGTTGCGTGCAACAAGGGTCCGTA
>Ga0172382_10008799_pt1 | contig 13953 bp, 13 predicted proteins | sample Leawel138RmetaG_FD_122245 | JGI IMG/M metagenome (GOLD analysis project Ga0172382, IMG submission 122245) | Leachate microbial communities from a municipal landfill in Southern Ontario, Canada - Leachate well 138R metaG | ecosystem: Engineered > Solid waste > Landfill > Unclassified | place...
GCTGCGTTTCAGTTTCTGTCTATTTATGGGAAGCAAGATTGTGATTCCGGTTGTCGTGGGTTCGAGCCCCATCGGTCACCCCAAAATTCAAAAAACCGCGCACAAAGCGCGGCTTTTTTCATGGGCGCTGATCGCGTACTATGTGGGCTTGATTTTTACATGCAAAACACATGGCCCAATTATTCACTGTTCATCCGCAAAATCCTCAGCCCCGTTTGCTCAAGCAGGCCAGCCAACTCATCGAAAAAGGCGGTTTGGTCGCCTTGCCGACTGACTCCAGTTATGCCGTTGTGGCGCATCTCGATGACAAGGCGGCGGCCGATGCGTTGCGTCGCATCCGTGGTCTCGATGAGCGTCATCACCTTACCTTGCTGTGTCGCGACCTGGCTGAAATCGGCCAGTTTGCCAGGGTCGACAACCGGCAGTACCGTTTCCTGAAAATGGCAACGCCCGGCCCCTGGACGTTCATCCTTGAGGCCACGCGCGAAGTGCCACGCCGGGTTTCACACCCGTCGCGTAAAACCATTGGTATCCGTGTACCCAACCACCCGGTCGCCCTCGAGCTGCTGGCCCAGGCTGGTGCGCCGCTTATGTCGACTACGCTTATTCCCGAAGACGAAGTGCTGCCGCTGAACGACGCCGAAGAAATCCTCGAGCGCTACGGACACGTTCTGGCTGCTGTCATTGACGGTGGTGCCTGCCCGCTTGAGCCTACCACGGTCATTGACCTGACCGGTTCCGAGCCTGTCGTGATACGCCGGGGGCAGGGTGACCTGGCCAGCCTCGGCCTTGATTAACCCTGGCGGATACTTTCATGGGCTTTGATTCCCTTATTCAAACGATCACGGTGTATGCCCTGCCGGTGCTCTTCGGCATCACCCTGCATGAAGCGGCGCACGGGTATGTCGCCCGCATGTTTGGTGACCCGACTGCCTGGCAACTGGGCCGTGTCACCCTGAATCCTGTTAAACACATCGATCCCATCGGCACTATTGTCGTGCCGCTGTTCCTGTTGTTCACCACCAAAATGATGGGTGGGGCCGGCATGCTGTTTGGCTGGGCCAAGCCGGTACCTGTCGACTGGGGGCGTTTGCGCAACCCCAAGCGTGACATGTTGTGGGTGGCGCTGGCTGGTCCAGGGTCGAATATTTTCATGGCCATCTTGTGGGCACTGTCGTTGAAGCTGTTTATTTCGTCGGGCATGAGCCCGACGGACTTCTGGGTAAAAATGGCGTTTGCCGGCATCAATGTCAATCTGGTCCTGATGGCGCTGAACCTGTTGCCCTTGCCTCCGCTTGATGGCGGGCGTGTGGTGTTCAGTTTGCTGCCCGATCGCCTGGCGTGGCAGTATCAGAAAATCGAACCCTATGGCATGCTTGTTCTTATCGTCCTGATGCTGACGGGTGCGCTTTGGGTGCTGCTGCAGCCCCTGCTGTTGTTCGGGCAGGGTATTGTGCGCCTGTTTCTTTAAAAAAACCGCTGGCGGGCAATATCTGTTTTACGGCTAATCCGTTAAACTTTAGCGTTATCTTGAATTCTCGGAGTGTATTCTCATTATGGTCAGTACCGAAACGGCGATGCCCGCGTTTCAGGGCAGCATGGTGGCTCTGGCCACCCCGATGCTTCCCGATGGCAGCCTCGATCTGCCGGCGTATCGCAAACTAATCGATTGGCACGTGCAAGAAGGTACCGATGCGCTGGTCGTCGTGGGTACCTCCGGGGAATCACCCACCGTCAGCATGGAAGAGCACGCCGAACTTATCCGTGAAGCGGTAACGCATGCGGCAGGGCGCATTCCGGTTATTGCCGGTGTTGGCGGCAACTCCACGGCGGAAGCCATTGAACTGTCCGGGTACGCACTAAAGGCTGGCGCCCAGGCAGGTTTGTCGGTGGTGCCGTATTACAACCGCCCCACCCAGGAAGGCATCTACCGTCACTTTCGCGCTATTGCTGAAGCCGTCGATTTGCCGTCCATCGTGTATAACGTGCCGGGGCGTACGGTTGCCGACATGAGCAATGACACCGTGTTGCGTCTGGCGCAGGTGCCTGGCATTATCGGCATCAAAGATGCCACCGGCGATATTGGCCGTGGCGGCTGGCTTTTGCATCACAAACCCGATACATTCCAGGTGTTCAGTGGCGACGACGCCACCGCAGCTGCGCTTATCTTGCTGGGTGCGCGCGGCAATATCTCGGTAACTGCCAACGTGGCGCCTCGCCTTATGCACGAACTGTGCATGGCAGCACTCGATGGCAACGTGCCCCGCGTTCGCGAACTCAACGGGCGTCTGGCCCAGCTCAACAAGGTATTGTTCGTCGAAGCCAATCCTATTCCCGTCAAGTGGGCCATGGCCGAAATGGGCCTGGTCCAGTCCGGGTGTCGTTTACCTTTAACTCCCTTAAACGAGCAGTACCACGTCGTGGTGCGCAACGCTTTAAAAGACGTGGGCTTAATTTAATGATCAAGATGCGCTTAAACAAACGCTTTTCTGCCCTTACCCTTGGTGTGGGCGTGGCTTTGCTGTCGGGTTGTTCCCAACTGAATCAAGTCATGGGTACCGAAGATTCAGTCAAGTATCGCAGTACGGTTGCCGGCGATCCGCTCAGCATTCCGCCCGATCTTACCCAGGCCAATCGCGACGCACGTTACCGTGCACCCGAAGGGTCCACAACGTTCAGCCAGTACGCCGCAGCCCAGCAAGACCGGGGCTCAAGCACCGGCGCACAAAACATTCTTCCGTCGGTAGACGATGTCAACGTCATGCGTGATGGCGACATGCGCTGGCTTGTTGTCAACCGTCCTGCCGAACAGGTTTACCCGCAAATCATTGAATTCTGGGGTGAGCAAGGCTTCACGATCCAGACACAAGACCCGCTGGCTGGTATGGTGGTTACCGATTGGGCCGAAAACCGCTCCAAAATTCCCGAGGGCTGGATCAAGTCTGCTCTGGGTGCCATTTTTGACCAGGTTTTCGACAGCGGCGAGCGCGAGCGCTTCCGTACCCGCATCGAGCGTGTCAACGGCAAAACAGAGGTCTATATCAGCCACCAGCAAATGGTTGAAACCGGCACTGCCGACAACGCGGGCTGGAAATGGGTGGCAGGTAAAGAAGACCCCAATCTGAACGCCGCCATGCTGGCCCGGTTAATGGTGTTCCTGGGCACCGATGTCCAGACAGCCCAGGCCAAGGTTACCGAAGCCCAGAAACAATCCGGTTCACCGGTCATCGAGACGGCAGTTTCCGGTCAGGCCGCACTGGCACTTGGCGAGCCCTTCGACCGCGCCTGGCGTCGTGTTGGCGTGGCCATTGATTCTGCCGGTTTCTATGTTGAAGATCGTGACCGTTCGGCCGGCGATTACTATGTTCGTTACCTCGACACAGACACCGGTCAGAAAATCGAGCAGCCCAACATCTTCCAGCGTATGTTTGGCGGCAAGGGTACGTCCGAACCCCGCACATTCCGTATCCGTGTGGCTGACCAGGGTAACAGCTCGGTCGTGACCGTGCTCGATGCCAACGGGCAGCAAGACAACTCCGATACAGCCAAACGTATCATTAGCGTGCTGTCTGCCAATATGTAAACGGTTTCCTGTGTGCCGGCCGGCAAGGCCCGGCACACAGACGCTGCATTTGCGCTATGGCACTGATCTTGTCGTCTGTTACTCGGGCAGATACTGAAGCCAGCCGTCATCCAGCCAGGCCGTCAGCATGCCCAGGGCGTCATCCGCAGGTTGGGCACGGTTCAATTCAGCAGCAGTCAACCCGCGTTCGTCGGCCAGGCGTATCAACCAGCCTTGCGCCAGTAGCGGGGCCACTTCCCCATTAATAAACAGGCTGGTGCCCCGGTACATCATGCGGGTGCAGCGATCAAGCACGAAACGCCCTTGCGTTGGCAGTCCGGCGCCCAGGTCAAGGCTGTGGTCGCCGGCCTCAAACCAGGCCGCGCGTGACGGCTCGGTCAACCATTGGCCCAGAAAACGCTCGGCCAGTGCCGGGGTGAACGTCACGCGCTGCACCGCGGCCAGGGCCGCGTCAACCAGGCTCTCAGGTAACTGCGCCGGGTGTGTCGTGGCTAAAGCGCCCCGGTCTTTGTAGGTATCACTCAGCACAGGGCCAGGCAGTGGCGGGTTGGCATACAAGCCACTGTCATCCCCCAGAAGGGCCATGACCTGGTCGCCCGCTGCATCCAGCAGGCCACGCGCCAATGCGCCTGCCGTGGGCGCCCGGAACCCGATCGAAATTGTCATGCAGTCGCCCTGTGCCACGCCGTCGTGGGCCACATGCGGCGGCAGGTACAGCATATCGCCTGGCTCCAGTACAAACTCTTGTTCAGCCTGAAAGTTGGCCAGGATCTTGAGCGGCAACCCGGGCACGAGTGAAAGGTCGTCTTGCGTGCTGATACGCCAGCGACGCTGCCCGACTGCTTGCAGCAGGAATACATCGTAGCTGTCAAAGTGCGGGCCGACGCCGCCACCCTCGGTAGCGATGCTGATCATGGCGTCATCAAGGCGGGCGTCGCTGATGAAGCGGAACTGGTGCATCAGGGCGGCCATGTTGTCATCATGCGCATCAACGTTCTGGGCCAGAATCGTCCAGTCGGGTTTGCGCGCGCCGGGCAAGCGGTTGAAGGGCCCGGTTTTCATGTGCCAGCCCTCGTCATCGTGCCAGATCAGGCGCGACTCAACTTCCTCGCGTTTGACCAGATCCTTGATGTCGGCAATGGATAGCGAGGGTTTGAACCCGGGGATGGCCTGCCGGATCAGCAAGGGCTTGCGCTGCCAGTAGTCGCGCATGAATTCGGCGGGGCTGATGTTGCCCAGCAAGGCAAGGGGGAGGTCAATGTTCATGGAGTCGGGATCGCAAGGTGTAGATCAGTTCGAGGGCTTCGCGGGGGGTCAGTGTATCCGGGTTGACCTGTTCAAGGGTGTCGCGCAGTTGTGCCAGGGCCGGGTCGTTGGCCGGTGCCGGATTTGATGGCTCATCGGGCAAAGAGTCTGTTTCAGTAAGGGCAGAAAACAGGTCGAGCTGTGGCGTTGCCCCGCCGGCGGTTTCCAGTCGCGCCAGTTCTTTGCCGGCATGCCGAATGACTGCAGCAGGGATGCCGGCACGTTGGGCTACTTGAATACCGTAGCTGCGGCTGGCGGGCCCGGGTTGGACTTCATGCAGAAATACAATGCCTGCGGGCGACTCGGCCGCCGCCAGGTGAACATTCGCGGCGCCCGGTACCTCGTTGGGCAAGCGGGTGATTTCGAAGTAGTGGGTAGCAAACAAGGTCAGGGCCTGATTGTGGGTCAGCAGGCGGTGGGCGATGGCCCAGGCCAGCGCCAGACCGTCATAGGTCGAGGTGCCCCGGCCAATTTCATCCATAAGTACCAGGCTGTTTGGCGTGCTGGCAGCCAGAATGGCGGCAGCTTCCGTCATTTCCATCATGAAGGTCGAGCGACCGCCAGCCAGGTCATCGGCGGCGCCAATGCGCGTGAAAATGCGATCAATCTGGCCGATGGTGGCTGCAGCGGCCGGCACGAAACTACCGATGCGTGCCAGCAGCACAATCAGCGCCACCTGGCGCATATAGGTTGATTTACCCCCCATGTTCGGGCCTGTAATCAGCAGCATGCGCCGGGCGGTATCAAGGGTGCAGTCATTCGGAATAAAGCGTTCGATGCTGTGCTCGACCACCGGGTGGCGCCCCTGCCCGATGTGAATCCCGGCCGTGTCGGACAGGGTGGGGGCAACCCATTGGCAGGTCTGCGCATGTTCGGCCAACGCGGCAAGTGCATCAATGTGTGCAAGGGCACTGGCACTGGCCGACAAGAGGGGTACGCTGCCCGCCAGGGTATCGAGCAGCTGTTCGAACAGGTATTTTTCGCGGGTCAGGCTGCGATCCTTGGCTGACAGCACCTTGTCTTCCCAGGTTTTCAGTTCAGGTGTGATGTAGCGCTCGACATTTTTCAACGTTTGCCGACGCCGGTAGTCGTCGGGCACTTTGTCAGTTTGTCCCTTGCTCACTTCAATAAAGAACCCGTGCACGCGGTTGAATTCAACGCGCAAGTTGGCGATGCCGGTGCGTTCGCGTTCCTGGGCTTCCAGCGTCAGCAGGAAGTCGCCATTATCGGCGGCCAGACGCCGCAGCTCGTCGAGCTCGTCGTCGTAGCCCGTGGCAATGACACCGCCGTCACGCACCATGACGGCAGGCTCCCGGGCGATTGCCGCATCAAGCGTGCGGGCAAGATCAGGTGGCAAATTCAGTCGTTCCGTCTGCTGCGTAAGCGCGCCGTCAGGCGTGAATGCGCTCAGAAGATGGCGGGCCAGTTCCGGTAACAGGTGCAGTGCATCGCGCAGGCTGGCCAGTTCACGCGGGCGAACCGATCGCAAGGCAATACGGGTGGCAATCCGCTCGATGTCGGGAAAGTTTCGCAGCAATTGTCGCAGGGCAAAAAGCGGGTTGGCGCTGAAGGCGTCTTGCCTGGCCGCAGGCGACAGCAGGCACGCGATGATGTCCTGGCGTTCAAGGACCGGCGCATTGTCGCGCAACGGGTGGTGCAGCCAGTGGCGCAGCAGCCGGCTTCCCATCGGGGTCTGGCAATGGTCCAGCGTTGAAAACAGGGTAGGGCCGGCTTCGCCCGACAAGGTTTCGGTCAATTCCAGGTTTTTTCGGGTGACCGGGTCGAGCACCACATACTGGCCGGGGCGGTCGACCCGTATGCCCTGGATGTGGTTGAGTGCCTGGCTTTGCGTCTGGCGCACGTAGTACAGCAGGGCACCAGCCGCGCCGATACACGGGCTGGTGTCGGCCAGGTCAAACCCGGCCAGCGAGTCGGTACCGAAGTGGTTCAACAACGTACTGCGGGCGCTGTCTTTTTCGAAATGCCAGTCGGGCAGGTGCCGAACAGGGGTGCCGTCATTCAAGGACAGGTTCTGGCCTTCAGGGCAGATCAGTTCGGCGGGTGCCACCCTGTGCAATTCGGTGTCCAGCAGTTCGGGTGTGCATTCCGAAACGGCGAACTGGCCGTTCGCCAGATTCATCCATGCCAGCGCCGCAGTGTGTGTTTTGCCCTGTTTCGTCACCCAGGCGGCCGCAATCAGGCGGTCGGCCTTTGCGGGCAGTAATGCTTCGTCGGTTAACGTGCCAGGCGTGACGATGCGCACAATCTGGCGCTCGACCGGCCCCTTGCTGGTGGCCGGGTCGCCCACTTGCTCGCAGATGGCGATGGACTCACCCAGTGCGACCAATCGTGCCAGATACCCTTCCATGGCGTGAAAGGGTACGCCGGCCATAGGGATGGGGGCGCCGTTTGATGTGCCGCGTTTGGTCAGCGTCAGGTTCAGCAGACGCGCCGCGCGTTCGGCGTCGTCGTAGAACATTTCATAGAAATCGCCCATCCGGTAAAACAGCAGATGCGCACCAGCCTGCGCTTTCAGGCGAAGGTATTGTTGCATCATGGGGGTATGGCCGGAATTTGCAGTCTCGGTTTTGGGCATCAGGATGGTTCGGTTACAAGGTTGGGCAGCGCAGGTTGCTGCAAGGTTCGGGAAGAGGGTGGGGTGTTGCAATCAGGCTGGCGCAACGCCCATGTCGGCATTGCCATGACACCAGGCCCCCGATTTTATCCTGCCCTGCCAACGTATCGTGCCAGATGTGTGGTCTGGCCAGGGGTACTTGGTATGATGGCGAATTGTCTGAATCATTAACAACCTTTTGCACCTTTGCACATGAACCAGCGCAGCCTCGAGCCGAACCCTGACAGCCAGCCCACCGACCTGTACGTTCAGCCAGGTCACTTGTTACGCCGGGCCCATCAAATTGCAGCGTCAATTTTTCACGACGAAATGGGGCAACTGGTAACACCGGTTCAGTACGCTATTTTGCGTACCCTGCGCGAACACCCCGGCATCGACCAGGTGTCGCTGGCTGGCCTGGTGGCCATGGACACCTCAACGGCGGCCAGCGTGGCCATGCGGCTCGAGGAAAAAGGTTTGCTGACGCGGCACGTCGACGCCCGAAACCGCCGCCAGCGCGCACTGCATCTTACCGATGAAGGGCGCGCCTTGCTCAGCCAGGTCGAGTCGGGTATTGACAGGCTTCACCACCGGCTTTTTGAAGGGTTTACTGAAACCGAAGAGACCCAGTTTCTGGTGTTGCTTAAAAAACTGGTGCACGTTAACAACCTGCAAAGTCGCGCCCCGTTTGCTCCGCCCAAAGACCGCTGATTGTCCCGTTACCAATCTGTAAAGTTCGTAATTTCAGGGTAAACCCTCGTTGCGCAGATTTTGCAGCGTAGTAAAATTTCTTCAACATTCAGTGTACTGAATCTGTGTCATTCCGGTGCAATACTGTGCGCACCCTTCACTCCGCAAGAGGTCATCATGTTCCTGAAGAATACCTGGTACGTTGCCGCCACACCCGACGAAGTTGACGCCAAGCCGCTGGGTCGCCAAATCTGTGGCGAACGCATTGCGTTTTACCGTGGCGCTGAAGGCAAGGTCAGTGCGGTTGAAGACTTCTGTCCGCATCGGGGCGCGGCGTTGTCGCTGGGCTACGTTGAAAACGGTAACCTGGTTTGCGGTTACCACGGCTTGGCCATGGGCAGCGACGGCAAGACAGTCTCCATGCCAATGCAGCGCGTCGGCGGTTTCCCCTGTGTCAAAAGTTTTCCGGTTATTGAAAAATACGGGTTTATCTGGGTTTGGCCAGGCGATCCGGCCAAGGCCGACGAATCGCTGTTGCCTGTGCTCGAATGGGCCGAAAGCAAAGAGTGGGCCTATGGTGGCGGGTTGTATCACATCAACTGTGACTACCGTCTCATGATCGACAACCTTATGGACCTCACCCACGAAACCTACGTCCACTCCGACAGTATCGGCCAGGATGAAATCGACGAAACCCCGGTTGAAACCAGCGTCGAAGGCAACGAGGTCATTACCAGCCGCTACATGGACAACATCAAGGCCCCACCGTTCTGGGCTGCGGCCATGCGTGAAAATGGCCTTGACGAAAACGCCCATGTCGATCGTTGGCAAATTTCCCGTTTTACACCGCCCAGCCATATTCTTATCGATGTGGGTGTGGCGCTGGCGGGTACCGGCGGCAAAGACGCCGACCCGTCCAACCGCGTGCGTTCGGTAGTGGTTGACTTCATCACCCCCGAAACCGAAAGTTCGCACTGGTATTTCTGGGGCATGGCACGCAATTTCAAGGCCGACGATGCCGAACTGACCAAACGCATTCGTGAAGGTCAGGGCCGCATTTTTGGTCAAGACCTTGACGTTCTGGAAGCCCAGCAACGCAACCTTGAATCGTGGCCAGAGCGTCGTCTGCTGATGCTGAATATCGATGCCGGTGGCGTACAATCCAGACGTGTTCTCGACCGACTGGTCAAGGCCGAAAAAGAAGAAGGCTCCGCCGCCGTCAACACCTGACCGTTTGCCCGCAAGCGGTGTGCTGGCGGCCTCAACCGTCGCTCACTGCGTGTGGGTAAACCAACTGTAGACACAAAATGACTCAATTATCCGTAAAAGTTGTCAGTAAAGTTGTTGAAGCTATCGATATCGTCAGCCTCGAGCTGGCCAGTACCGATGGCAAGACGTTGCCGTCCTTTAGTGCCGGCGCGCACATTGATGTTCATCTGCCTGGCGGCATTACGCGCCAGTATTCCCTGCTTAACGACGCCGCCGAGCAGCATCGTTATGTCATTGGCGTACTGAAAGACCCTGAATCGCGCGGCGGTTCAATCGCCATTCACGACAAGGTCAATGTTGGCGATGTGCTGCAAATCAGCACACCCCGAAACCACTTTGAACTGGTTCCCGCACAGCGCAGCCTGCTGTTGGCTGGCGGTATTGGCGTTACCCCCATTTTGTGCATGGCGCGTCGTCTGGCCCAAACCAGTGCCGACTTCGAAATGCACTATTGCACGCGTTCGCCCGAGCGCACTGCATTCCAGCAAGAAATCCAGGCCGCCAGCTTTGCCGGTCGTGTGCATTTCCACTACGACAACGGCGATGAAGCCCAGAAACTGAACCTCAAGGCGCTGGTTGCCGGCCCGTCCGACAGTACCCATCTGTATGTGTGCGGCCCTACCGGTTTCATTGACTTTGTCGTCAATACGGCCAAAGAGGCGGGCTGGTCCAGCAATCATATTCACTACGAATACTTCGGTGCGGCCGAAATCGATACCAGCGGTGATCAGTCGTTCAAGATCAAGATTGCCAGTACCGGTGCCATGCTTGATGTGGATGCCGACAAAAGCATTACCCAGGTTCTGGAAGAAAACGGCGTTTTCGTGCCGGTTTCCTGCGAAGAAGGGGTGTGTGGCACTTGCCTTACCCGTGTTCTCGAGGGTGTTCCCGAGCACCGCGATATGTACCTGACTGAAGACGAGCAGGCGGCCAACGACCAGATGTTGCCGTGCTGTTCACGCGCCAAGACACCGGTTCTGGTGCTCGACCTCTAAGTTCGTTTATCTCTTCGGCCCCGGTTTTACCCGGGGCAAAAAATTTCAGACTCAAAGATCAACCCGAGGAGCTCTCGTATGCGTCATGTCCCGCAGGGTGACCCCGTGTCATCACCAGCCTCGCCGTTCCGGAGGCCACCATGTTAAGTAATCTGGTCGGTGTCCTTTTCGACGGCATTGCGTTTGGCGCATTGCTGTTTCTTATCAGTGTTGGTCTTTCGATCACCATGGGCCTGATGAATTTCGTCAATCTGGCCCATGGCGCGTTTGCCATGCTGGGTGGCTACGTTTGCGTAGAGCTCATGAACCGCATGGGGGTGCCGTTTCTGGCTACGTTGCCCATTGCATTCATAGCGGCTGCGGTCGCAGGGTTTGTACTTGAGCGCACCCTGTATCAGCGTCTGTATCGCGCCAGTGCGCTTGACCAGGTGCTGTTTTCCATTGGTCTGGTGTTCATGGTTATTGCGGCGGCCACCTTTGTTTGGGGTCCTACGCAGCAACCCGTTTTCTTGCCCGACTTTCTGAAAGGGCAGGTGTCAGTCTTTGGCATCGGGCTGGGTATTTACCGTCTTTTCCTTATCGGTGTGGTGGTGCTGGTGACCATTGCGCTGGGTCTTATCATCGAGCAAACCCGTTTTGGCGCCATGATCCGTGCTTCGGTTGACAACCAGCAGGCATCGGCGGGTATGGGTATCAATGTCAATCGTGTATTCAGCCTTACGTTTGCACTGGGCTCCGGCATGGCGGGTCTGGGTGGCGGTCTGGGCATTGATGTGCTGGGTCTTGATCCCACCTTCCCGCTCAAATACATGGTGTACTTCCTTATCGTGGTAGCGGTGGGTGGTGCGGGTACCATCAAGGGCCCGTTGCTGGCAGCCATTTTGCTGGGCATTTTCGATGTGGCCGGCAAGTACTATGTGCCGCAGGTCGGGGCGTTCGTCATCTACGGCATGATGGTGGTCCTGCTTCTGTTGTTCCCATCCGGACTTATCTCGAGGCGCGCATGAACCTGAAGTCACTTTCAATTATCGACAACCTGCCCGCGCCGCGGGTGCCGAACGACCGCTGGCACAAGCTTGAGTACCTGTTCTGGGTGCTGCCGTTCGTGGTTTACTTTTTGTTCCCGAATCATCTGGTGCTGGCCAGCCAGATCATGATTCTGGGGCTGTTCGCGCTGTCGCTTGACCTTATTGTGGGTTATGCGGGCATTGTGTCGCTGGGTCATGCGGCGTTCTTTGGTCTGGGCGCCTATACATCGGGGCTGTTGTCGGCCCGTTACGGGTGGGGTGAACCCATCAGTGCCTTGCTGATTTCCGCGGCGCTGGCGGCCCTGCTGGGTTACATCACCAGTTTTCTGGTTGTGCGTGGCCATGAACTGACCCAGCTGATGGTTACGCTGGGTATTGGCCTGATGCTCTACGAGGTCGCCAACAAGGCCACCGACTTTACAGGAGGCGCCGACGGTTTATGGGGTATTGAAACCTGGCCTGTGCTCGGTATGTTCGAAATCGATCTGTACGGCAAAACAGGGTTTTTCTACAGTCTCGTGGTGCTGTTCCTGATGTTTTTGCTGGCGCGGCGTATTGTCAGCTCTACCTTTGGGCTAAGTTTGATTGGTATCCGCGAAGGGGCCAGGCGCATGCCGGCCATTGGCGTCAACGTCGAACGCCGTCTGGTTGCCATTTACACCGTAAGTGCCGCCATGGCCGGTGTTGCCGGTGCGTTGCTGGCGCAAACCACGCAGTTTGTCAGTCTTGATGCCCTGGGCTTCGTACGTTCGGCCGACCTGATGATTGTGCTGGTATTGGGCGGAACAGGCCGTTTGTACGGTGCGCTTATTGGTGCGGTCGTATTTATGTTTGCCCACCACTACATTTCCGACATCAACCCGGTTTACTGGCAGTTCTGGCTGGGCTTGCTGCTTATCGTCATCGTGATGGTCGGGCGGGGCGGTATTCTGGGGTCTATTGAAAACATGCTTGAGCGCCGTCGTGAGCGTTTGGCCGGGGGGCGTTCATGAGCACACCACAAAACACCATGTTGCGAACCGAAGGTTTAACCAAAATCTGGGGTGCGTTCAAGGCCAACAGCGACGTCACGCTTGAATTCATGCCCGGTGCGCGCCATGCCCTTATCGGCCCCAACGGTGCCGGTAAAACCACCTTTATCAACATGCTGACGGGTGCTCTCAAGGCGACCAGCGGCAAGGTATATTTTGGTGATCGTGATATTACCGGTTTGTCCCAGCACGAACGGGTCAAGCTGGGCATGACCCGCACGTTCCAGATCAACACCCTGTTTGCCGGGCTTACGGTGCTTGAGTCTGTTGTGCTGGCGATCAGCGAGCGTGAAGGGCTGTCCGGGCAGTGGTACAAAACCGTCGAAAAGCAAACGGCGCTTATCGAAGAGGCCATGCAACTGCTGAACACCCTGCGTCTTGGGCAAGAAGCCAATACCCGCACCCGCAACCTTCCCTATGGCAAACAGCGTCTGGTTGAAATTGCGCTGGCGCTGGCGACCAGGCCCAGGGTCTTGTTGCTCGACGAACCTGCGGCGGGCATTCCGCAAGCGGAAAGTCAGGAATTGTTCGAAGTCATTTCGCAGTTGCCGCGCGACGTCACCATTGTTTTCATTGAACACGACATGAGTCTGGTGTTCCGGTTTGCCGAGCGCATTACCGTGCTGGTCGGTGGCAAAGTGTTTACCGAAGGTACTCCCGATGAAATCGCAAACGACCGTCGGGTCAAGGAAGTCTATCTCGGAGAGGCAGAGCATGAGTAATTCCGGTGGCAAAGAACTGCTGGCGCTTGATAACGTCAAGGCGGGCTATGGCGAATCTGTCATTCTTGAAGATGTTTCCTTGTCGTTGAATGAGGGCGAAACCCTGGCGTTGCTGGGTCGTAATGGTGTGGGCAAGTCAACCCTGCTGCTGACCATGCTGGGGCTGACACAGATGCATGCCGGCGCGGTGCGCTGGAAGGGGGCGGATGTTACCCGGGTGCCCACCTACAAACGCGCCCAGGACGGCATGGGCTGGGTGCCACAAGAGCGCCATATGTACCCGTCGTTAACCGTGGAAGAGCACCTGACTGTGGTGGCCCGCCCTGGCGAATGGGACGTTAAAAAGGTCTATGACCTGTTCCCGCGCCTTGAAGAGCGTCGCAGCAATATGGGTAACCAGTTATCGGGTGGCGAGCAGCAAATGGTGGCCATCGCCCGGGCCCTCATGCTCAACCCCACCTTGCTGTTGCTTGACGAGCCCATGGAAGGCCTGGCACCCATTATTGTTCAGGAACTGCTGGGCGTGATTCGCCGGCTTGTAGAAGAAAGCGGCATGACCGTCATTATTGTTGAACAGCATGCGCGCATGGCACTGGGCTTGTCGGCCCGCGCCATTGTCCTTGACCGCGGCCAGGTTGTGCACCAGTCTCCCAGTCAGGAACTGCTGTCCAACCCCGAGTTGCTGGACCGTCTGGTGGCTGTGGCCTGATTGTTCC
>Ga0172382_10008800_pt1 | contig 13953 bp, 15 predicted proteins | sample Leawel138RmetaG_FD_122245 | JGI IMG/M metagenome (GOLD analysis project Ga0172382, IMG submission 122245) | Leachate microbial communities from a municipal landfill in Southern Ontario, Canada - Leachate well 138R metaG | ecosystem: Engineered > Solid waste > Landfill > Unclassified | place...
CGCGGCCGTCGAGGCCGAGGCCGGGCGGCCGACGTAGCGGGCGCGCTTGGACGCGACGTCGAGGCGCTCGAGGGTCAGCTCCAGCCACGGGTCGACGAACTGCCAGCCGCCCATGTTCTTGGGCTCTTCCTGGCACCAGACCAGCTCGGCGTTGGCGAAGCGCTTGAGCTCGTTGGACAGCGACTTCACCGGCCACGGATAGAACTGTTCCAGCCGCAGGATGTAGACGTCGTCGACGCCGAGCTCCTCGCGACGTTCCAGGAGGTCGTAATAGACCTTGCCCGAGCAGAGCAGCACGCGGCGGATCTTGTCGTCGCTCTTGAGCTTGATCTCGGTGTTGCGGCCCGCTTCGGCGTCGTCCAGCAGCACCCGGTGGAACGAGCTGGGCGGGGCGAAGTCGTCGAGCGAGGAGACCGCCTTCTTGTGCCGCAGCAGGCTCTTGGGCGTCATCAGGATCAACGGCTTGCGGAACTCGCGCAGCACCTGACGGCGCAGGATGTGGAAGTAGTTGGCCGGGGTGGTGCAGTTGGCGACCTGCATGTTGTCCTCGGCGCAGAGCTGCAGGTAGCGCTCGAGGCGGGCCGAGGAGTGCTCCGGCCCCTGGCCCTCGTAGCCGTGCGGCAGCAGCATGACGAGGCCGCTCATCCGCAGCCACTTGCGCTCGCCCGAGGAGATGAACTGGTCGATGACCACCTGGGCGCCGTTGGTGAAGTCGCCGAACTGGGCCTCCCACAGCACCAGCGTGTTGGGGTCGGTCAGCGAGAAGCCGTACTCGAAGCCGAGCACCGCCTCTTCCGAGAGCGCCGAGTTGAGCACCTCGAAGTGGGCCTGGGTCGGCCGCAGGTGGCGCAGCGGGAAGTAGGTCTCTTCGGTCTTCTGGTCGACGATGCCGGCGTGACGCTGCACGAAGGTGCCGCGGATGGAATCCTGGCCGGACAGCCGCACCGGATAGCCTTCGTCGAGCAGGCAGGCGAAGGCCAGGTGCTCGGCGGTCGCCCAGTCGATGCCCTCGCCCTTCTCGATCGCGTCGCGGCGGGCCTGGATGACCCGCTTCACGGTCGGGTGGACGTGGAGGCTCTCCGGCAGGGCGGTCATCTTGCGGCCGAGGTCGAGCAGGCGGGCCTTCTGCACGTTGGTGCGGCCCTTGCGCTCGTCGGGGCGGGGCGACATGCCGGCCCACTTGCCGTCCAGCCAGTCGGCCTTGTTGGCCTTGTAGGTCTTGCCGGCCTCGAACTCCTGGTCGAGGAAGATCTCGAAGTCCTTGATCCACTGGTCGACCTGATCGGCCGTGACCACGCCCTCCTCGACCAGCCGGCGGGCGTAGAGCTCGCGGGTCGAGGGGTGCTCCTTGATCTTCGCGTACATCAAGGGCTGGGTCATTTCCGGCGGGTCGCCCTCGTTGTGGCCGAACCGCCGGTAGCAGAACATGTCGATGACCACGTCCTTGCCGAACTGCTGGCGGAACTCGGTGGCCACCTTGGCGGCGAAGGTCACCGCCTCCGGATCGTCGCCGTTCACGTGGAAGATCGGCGCCTCGACCATCAGCGCGACGTCAGACGGGTAGGGTGAGGAGCGCGAGTTCTTCGGGCTGGTGGTGAACCCGATCTGGTTGTTGACGATGAAGTGCATCGTCCCGCCGGTGGAGTAGCCCTTCAGGCCCGACAGGGCGAAGCACTCGGCCACCACCCCCTGGCCGGCGAAGGCGGCGTCGCCGTGCAGCAGCAGCGGCAGCACATGGCCGCGGCCCGCGTCCGGCTGTTCGCGCAGGGTGAAGGCCTGCTTGGCGCGCGCCTTGCCCAGCACCACCGGGTTGACGATCTCCAGGTGCGAGGGGTTGGCGGTCAGCGACAGGTGCACCTCGTTGCCGTCGAAGGTGCGGTCCGAGCTGGCGCCCAGGTGGTACTTCACGTCGCCGGAGCCCTCGACGTCCGAAGGCAGCGACGAACCGCCCTGGAACTCGTGGAAGATCACCTGATAGGGCTTGCCCATCACGGCGGCGAGCACGTTCAGCCGCCCGCGGTGGGGCATGCCGATGATGATGTCCTTCACGCCCAGCGCGCCGCCGCGCTTGATGATCTGCTCCAGCGCCGGGACCATCGCCTCGCCGCCGTCGAGCCCGAACCGCTTGGTGCCTGGGAAGCGCTTGTGCAGGAAGCGCTCGAAACCCTCGGCCTCGATCAGCTTCTTCAGGATCGCGACCTTGCCCTCGGGCGTGAAGGCGATCTCTTTGTCGCGGCCCTCGATCCGCTCCTGCAGCCAGGCCTTCTGGGCCGGGTCGGAGATGTGCATGTACTGGACGCCGACGTCGCCGCAGTAGGTGCGGCGCACGATCGCCAGGATCTCGCGCAGCGTCGCGGTCTCCAGGCCCAGCACGTAGTCGAGGAAGATCGGCCGGTCGTAGTCGGCCTCGGTGAAGCCGTAGGTCGCCGGATCGAGTTCGGAGGCGTCGCCCGGGGTGATGGCGATGCCCAGCGGGTCGAGGTTGGCCCGCAGGTGGCCGCGCATCCGGTAGGCCCGGATCATCATGATGGCGCGCAGCGAATCCAGGGTTGCGCCGCGGATCGCATCGGCGCCGGCGGCGGCCGGGGCGCGGGCCTGCACGCCCTTTTCGATCTTGGCCTCGACCGCGGGCCACAGGCCGTCGATGGCGCTCAGCCATTCGGGGCGGGGGCCGCTGACCGGGGGCTTGGTCCACGCCGGCTTGGCGCGGATCTCGTCCACCCGTTCCTGCAGCGAGGAGAAGAAGGCCCGCCAGGAGGGCTCGACGGAGTCGGGATCGCTGGCCCAGCGCCGGTAGAGGTCCTCCACGAACGCGGCGTTGCCGCCGTAGAGGAAGGAGGTCTCGGCGAGCACCTCGTTGATCAGACCTGCGTCGTCCGCCATCTCATCCGCATCCCGCGGCCCACGCCGCTGAGCTTCTTGGGAAAGGAGCCGAGCGCGGACCGCTCACCAAACACAACTGCCTTCAGGCGCCCTTCAGCACCTCGAGCAGGGTCTCGCCAAGCTTCGCCGGGGAAGGCGACACGCGGATGCCCGCGGCCTCCATCGCGGCGATCTTGTCCTCGGCCCCGCCTTTGCCGCCGGAGATGATCGCGCCTGCGTGACCCATGCGCCGCCCGGGCGGCGCGGTGCGTCCCGCAATGAAGCCGACCATAGGCTTCTTGGTTGCTGAATTTCTGATGAATTCAGCCGCTTCTTCCTCGGCCGAGCCGCCGATTTCACCGATCATGATGATCGACTCGGTTTCCGGGTCGTCCAGGAACATCTGCAACACGTCGATGAACTCGGTGCCCTTCACCGGGTCGCCGCCGATGCCGACGGCCGTCGTCTGGCCGAGGCCAACCTGGGTGGTCTGGAACACGGCCTCATAGGTAAGCGTCCCGGACCGGGAAACAACGCCCACCGAGCCCCGCTTGAAGATGTTGCCCGGCATGATGCCGATCTTGCAGGCGTCGGGGGTCAGCACGCCGGGGCAGTTGGGGCCGATCAGCCGCGACTTCGAGCCGGACAGGGCGCGCTTGACCTTGATCATGTCGGTCACCGGGATGCCCTCGGTGATGCAGACGATCAGCGGGATCTCGGCGTCGATCGCCTCGAGGATGGAGTCGGCCGCAAAGGGCGGCGGCACGTAGATGACGGTGGCGTCGGCGCCGGTCTCCTTCACCGCCTCCTCGACGGTGTCGAACACCGGCAGGTCCAGGTGCTTGGTCCCGCCCTTGCCGGGGGTCACGCCGCCGACCATGCGGGTGCCGTAGGCGATCGCCTGCTCCGTATGGAAGGTGCCCTGGCTGCCGGTGATGCCCTGACAGATGACGCGGGTTTCTTTGCCGATGAGAATGGACATTCGTTCCAGCTCTAGAGGGTGGGCACGCCGTAGGCGACAAGGACCTTTTCCTCGTCCGCCTTGAGAAAGATCATTCGCACCTTGCCAGCCTTGAGCAGCCGCTTCACGGCCGCATCGTCCGGGTCCTCGATGGCCCGGCGTCCGGTATCGGTGGTCTCGAACACGTAAGTGATTTCGTCGTCGTCGGAGAGCCTCGCGTTGGGCTCGACGCCGACCCAGTCGGCCGTCGCCTGCCGCAGCTCGGCCGCATCGCCAGGCAGGGCCCCGAGCGCGCACATGCGCACGTCCAGCCGGTCCCAGCCGATCCGCTGGCTCCCGCCGCCGTGCAGCATGAAGGACAGGCCTTCGCGGTCGCTGCGCATCCGCCCGTCCTGGAGCTTGAAGTCCTCGTTCTTGTTGAGGCCGTCCATCAGGCTCCTGGGCAGGGGCATCCAGCCCTCCGCGTCGGCCGCCGCCAGCGACGCGGTCGCATCGCCGGCGGTGTCGACGCAAAGCCGCTGGAAGGTCGCGAACAGCGGTTCGGCCGCAGCCGGGCCGGCGGCCGTCAGCGCCGCCGCGAGTGCGATTGCGGCGGCCTTCAGCTTCACGCGGCGCCTCGCACCGCGGCGACGATCTTCTCGGCGCCGTCGGCCAAGTCGTTGGCGGCGATGACGTTGAGCCCGCTCTCGCCGATGATCTTCTTGCCGAGCTCGACGTTGGTGCCCTCAAGCCGGACTACCAGCGGCACTTTCAGGCCGACTTCCTTCACCGCCTCGACCACGCCCTCGGCGATGATGTCGCAGCGCATGATGCCGCCGAAGATGTTGACCAGGATGCCCTTCACGTTCGGGTCGGCGGTGATGATCTTGAAGGCGGCCGTCACCTTCTCCTTGCTGGCGCCGCCGCCCACGTCGAGGAAGTTGGCCGGTTCGGCGCCGTAGAGCTTGATGATGTCCATGGTCGCCATGGCCAGGCCCGCGCCGTTGACCATGCAGCCGATCTCGCCGTCCAGGGCGATGTAGGACAGGTCGTGCTTGGAGGCCTCGATCTCCTTCTCGTCCTCCTCGCTGGTGTCGCGCAGGGCCACGATGTCCGGTTGGCGGAACAGGGCGTTGGAGTCGAAGCTGACCTTGGCGTCCAGAACCCGCAGGTGACCATCGCCGGTCAGGATCAGCGGGTTGATCTCCAGCATGCTCATGTCCTTCGCCAGGAAGGCCGCGTAGAGCTGGTTCAGCAGGGTGGCCGCTTCCTTGGCGGCGCCGCCGGTCAGGTTCAGCGCCTTGGCGAGCTTGCGGGCGTGGTGCGGGAAGACGCCGGTCGCCGGGTCGATGGTGAAGGTGACGATCTTCTCGGGCGTCTCGTGCGCCACGTCCTCGATGCTCATGCCGCCCTCGGTGGAGGCGACCACCGAGACCCGGCTGGTCACCCGGTCGACCAGCAGCGAGAGGTAGAGTTCCTTGGCGATGTCGGCGCCTTCTTCGATGTAGAGGCGCTGCACCTGCTTGCCCTTGGGGCCGGTCTGGACGGTCACCAGCACCCGGCCGAGCATCTCCTCGGCGTTGGCGCGGACCTCGTCCACCGACTTGACCACCCGCACGCCGCCCTTGGCGTCGGGGCCCAGCCCCTCGAATCGGCCCTTACCGCGGCCGCCGGCGTGGATCTGGCTCTTGACGACGTACACCGGCCCCCCGAGCTTCTCGGCCGCCTGGGCGGCCTCCTCGGGCGTGAAGGCGGGGTAGCCGCGCGGAACCGCAACGCCGAACTCAGCGAGAACGGCTTTGGCTTGGTGCTCGTGAATGTTCATGAGGCCGCAGGGTTGCGTGTGAGGGGATGGCTCGTCCTCGGTGGCGAGCGGGGGCGGTTATAGGCGCCCCGCCGCAGGGTGGCAACCGCACTTGACAATAAGAAATCGCGCTAGCCGAAGAACACCCGCCAGAGCAGCCGGCGGCTGCCGTGGCTGTTCGGCGCGGTGGCGATGATCTCGGCCGCCATGACCGCCCTGAACGTGTTCCTCTCCCGTCCGGCCGAGGCGGCCGTCGCGCCGGAGCCCGCCGCCCCGAAGTTCCTCGACCGCCTGCCGCCGAAGCTGCTCGGCGGCGAGGTTCCGGTCAGCCGCACCTATGCGCGGGAACTTCGGGACAAGGGCTGGATCTGATCCGAAGTCAGCCGCCGCGGCGAGCCTTCCAGGCCTCCCTCGTCTGGCCCCAGATCTCCACCGGCTGGGACAGCGGCGGCGGCAGAACCGCCTGGCGCAGCACCTGCGAGCCGAGCCTGCGGGCCACCGCCTGGGAGGCGAAGTTGTCGGCCTCGATGCAGTGGATCACCTCGCTCCACCCGAGCGCATCGAAGACCCAGTCGATGGCCGCCGTCGCGCCCTCGGTGGCGTAGCCGCGGCCCCAGCAGTCGCGCACGATGCCCCAGCCGACCTCGGTCCCCGGCCAGCCGTGGGGGCGCCAAGGGCCGAGCCGCCCGACCCATCGGCCGCTCGCCTTCTCGATCACCGAGAACATGGAAAAGCCGGCGATCGCCCAGGCGCCGGTGACGGTGCACAGCACCCGCCAGGCGGCCTCCGGCGGCTGCGGCCCGCCGAGGAAGCGCGCCGCCTCGGAATCGGCGGCGAACGCCGCCCAGGTCTCGAAGTCCTCCGCCGCGGGCGGGCGCAGGATCAGCCGCTCGGTGACGAGGGTCGGGCCCAGGCTCATGCGTTCAGGTCCAATTCAGGCCCCTCGCGGGAAGATGGCGGACGGCGCAACGAGCCTCTCCTGCCGGGCTCGAGCGATCAAGGCAGCTTCCACCATGGCCGACGAACCGCGCGACTTCATCCCCAAGGACCCGGGCGAGAGGATGCTGGTGTTCGAGCTGGCGTCCGATGGCGGCGGCGCTTCCGGACCGCCAACGCCGGACGACGAGCCCCTGCCGCTGACCCGCGAGCCGCGCCGGCGGCCTTCGCGCAAGGGCCTGCTGGCGGGCGTCGCCGCCGCCGTGGTCCTGGGCGCCACGCTGGGCATGCTGGCGCGGCCCGAGCTGATCGGTGAGCCGCCGAAGATGCAGCCGGCCAAGCCTCCCGCCGAGGTCGAAGCCGTCGCCGTTCCCCAGATGCAGGTCGCCGTGCGCGAGGCGCCGGAGACGGCCGAGGCGCTCCAGCCGCCGGAAGCGGCCGCGACGCCTCCGGCCGAGCCGGCTCCGGCGCCTCGCGCCGAGTGGCTCCCGCCAGTCTCCGAGCCTGCTCCGCCGGCGGAGTCCGAACCGGCGCCGCCGCCCGCGGCTGTCCGGTCGCCCCAGCTTCGCGAGCCGCCGCCGCGCCTGGCCGCCCGCACCGGACCGCCGCCCCGCGTGCGGCCGAGCTTCAACTGCCGCTGGGCCGCCAGCCTCGCCGAGGAAATGGTCTGTGGCGACCCGCGCCTGGCGGCTGCCGACCGGCGCCTGGCCGAGGCCTATCGGCGGGCTCTGGCCGCGGGCGTGCCCGGCCGCTGGCTGCGCGCCGAGCAGGACGACTGGCTGCGGATCCGCGAGCAGGCCGCCCGCCGCTCGCCCGCCGCCGTGGCCGACGTCTACGAGCAGCGCACCGCCGAACTCAACGACATGGCCATCGAGGCCTGGGACGGTTTCTAGGCCGGCGCGATCACATCCGGCCTTCGCCTCTGCAACCGCGGAGTCGGCTCGCCCATTCCGACCGCGGGACGCTTCAAAGGACCAGACCAGCATGTCGATCGAAGGCCAGCGCGGCTCCATCCCCGCCGGGGTCTACAACGGCTTTTCGGCCCCCGTGCGCAGATCCCGGCCGGGAGCCGCCTCGCGGGCCGGCCGAATCCTGATGGGCGGGGTGGCCGCCGCCGCGGTGCTGGGGGCGGGCTTCGGCCTGATGGCCAAGCCGAACGAGCGCGACACTGATGGCCTGATGCTCCGGTCCGATCAGGTGGTGCAGATCGAGGTCGGACCGGGCCGCGTCGTCGAGCCCGCGCCGATACACACGACCGCCGCGCCGCTGCAGACCCTGCCGCCCGGCACGGCCGTGCCCGCCGTCGTCGTGGCCCGCGCCGCGGCGCCTGCGCGCAGCGCGCCCAGGCCCGCGCCGGAACGGGCGGACCCCGAACTGCTCCCGCCGCCTGACGTCGCGCCCGAGCCCATGGACGTCGAGCTGGCCTCCGCCGCCGAAAACGCCGGCGCCGATGCGGCCGAACTCGTCCTGCCGCCGGCTTTCGCCGTCGACGAGTAGGCGGACAAAGAAAAACGGGCCGGCGCGAGGCCGGCCCGTTCTCATGCCTTGAAGGCGGCCGTGCTCAGCCGAGCATTTCCTTGACGGTGTCGCGCTCGCCGACCAGCTCGTCGTTGGTGATGGCGATCTTCGATTTGGCGAAGTCGTCCATCTCGTAGCTGGTGATGATCTCGTAGGCGCCGCCGCCGGTGGAGCGGACCGGCATCCCCGCCCAGACCCCTTCGGCGAAGCCGTACTGGCCGGTCGAGGGGACGGCCACGGCGTGCACCGCGCCCGGGGTGGTCAGGTCGCGCACATGGTCGATCAGGGCGTTGGCGGCCGAGGCGGCCGAGCTTTGGCCGCGGGCGTCGATGATCGCCGCGCCGCGCTTGCCGACGGTCGGCAGGAACTCGTTCTTCAGCCAGGCCTCGTCGCCGATCATGTCGGCGGCCGGCTTGCCGCCGATCTTGGCGTGGGTGAAGTCGGCGAACATCGTCGGGCTGTGGTTGCCGTAGATGAAGATTTCCGACACGTCGGTGACCGCCACGCCGGCCTTCTTGGCGAGCTGGGCCGCGGCGCGGTTCTGATCGAGGCGCACCATCGCGGTGAAGCGGTCCTTCGGCAGCCGGCGAGCCTGGCTGGCCGCGATCATGCAGTTGGTGTTGCAGGGGTTGCCGACCACCGCGATGCGGGCGTTGTCGGCGGCGTTCTCGTCGATCGCCTTGCCCTGGGCGATGAAGATCTTGCCGTTGTCCTTCAGGAGGTCGGCCCGCTCCATGCCCGGGCCGCGCGGCTTGGAGCCGACCAGCAGGCACCAGTTGGCGTCGCGGAAGCCCTTGGCGGGGTCGTCGAACAGCTGGATGTCCTGCAGCAGCGGGAAGGCGCAGTCGTCCAGCTCCATGGCCACACCCTTGAGCGCCTTCTGCGCGCCCTCGGCGGGAATCTCGATTAGCTGCAGGATGACCGGCTGGTCCTTGCCCAGCATTTCGCCGGAGGCGATGCGGAACAGCAGGGCGTAGCCGATGTTGCCGGCCGCGCCGGTGACGGCCACGCGGACCGGGGTCTTGGTAGACATGTACAAGCTCCGTAGCGGAAGGGCGGGTGTCGGTCGGCGGGCGGTCTAACCGCTCGGCTCGGGCGCCGCAAGCAACCTGCTTTCCTACGCCCAGCCGGCGGCGTTGCGCAGGCGGATGCCGCTGGCGTGCAGACTGCTGTCCCAGACGTCCTTCAGCGGCGTGAGGCTCGACATGATCCGCAGTTCCACGCCCTGGTCGGCGAGGGCGGCGGGCAGATCGTCGATGACCTCCATCGCGACAGGCTCGACTGTCTCCCGCGCCACCCACATGCCGGCGTCCTGAATGCTCTCGAACGGCCCGGGCGGCAGCTCGTAGCGGTAGAGACGGCCCGACCGCAGCCGCTCGAACCAGGCCCATTCGACGTGGGCGAGAATCCGAGCGGTGCTGCGGCCGAACCAGCGCTCCAGATCCTCTTCGGTCGTCCGCTGTGTCGGCCACAAGAGGATCCGCGGGCAGTCGCGCGGGAACAGGTACATCGCCTGCCGGCCCTCCTCGATGGCCCAGACGAGCGGGCCGCTCAGCCACTCGAGACCCGGCGGACGCGCCGCCGCGACGATCGGCGGCCGAGGGACGAAGCGGCTGATGTCCGGGTGGTCTGAGAAGTGGAACAGGCGCATGCGAGGGAGCCGAGCCTACCGCACCTTCCGGCCGGCGGCCATCACGGGCTATGGACGGACATGGCCTTCGAACTCGCCCCCGCCTTCGTTCCGACCTCGCACGCCGTCTGCGATCTTCCGCTCTGCCACGTGCGGCTGCAGGCCGACGCGCGCTATTCCTGGCTGGTGCTGATCCCCCGCGCCGAGGGCCTCGTCGAGATCGAGGATCTGGCGCCCGGTCCGCGCGCGCAACTGATGGACGAGCTGGTGCGGGCCGGCGCGGCCGTGCGGGCGATCGGCGCGGCGCTCGGCCGGCCGGTCGAGAAGCTGAACGTCGGCCAGCTCGGCAACGTCACGCCCCAGCTGCACGTCCACGTTGTCGGGCGGCGCACGGACGATCCGGCCTGGCCGGGGCCGGTGTGGGGCGTTCCCGGGGCGGAGGCGTTTGCGCCGGATGCACTGCAGCGGTCCCTCGCGGCGGCGCGCAAGGCGCTCGGCTAGTTGCGCTGCAGGTAGACCGCGCGTTCGCGGCCCTGCTCCATCAGCTCTCCCGCCCAGCGGCCGTCGGCGGTGGCGGTCAGGGCGGCGGTCACCGAGCCTGTCGCGGCGGAATAGAAGCGCAGGTCGAAGCGGGCGCCCGTGCGGCTCGCGCCGACGATCAGTCCCGACGCGTCGCTGGCGCCGGCCCGGCGCAGGTCGCGCCATGCGCCGTCGACCACGCCGCTGGCGCTGTCGACCAGCTGCAGGTCGTAGAGCTGCTTGCCCCCCGCATCCCGCAGCGTCCAGCCGCCCTCCAGCGGCCCCTTCAGCCCTTGCGCCGAGAGGAAGGAGGACCGTAGCCGCGCCTCGTAGGCCTGGTCGAGGTAGCTGGCCGGGGGCTCGGGCGAGCGGCCGGGCTGGTCGAGGAACACCGGCGCGCCCCCTTCCGGGAACACCGGCCGCTCCCAGGACGGCGTGTAGGCGCCGGAAGGGTTGTAGGAGGTCGGGGCCGGCGGGGCGCCGAACTCCGCGGGCTCCTGCGTGTCCGTGCCCTCGGCGGCGGCCAGCGGCGCGTCGGCGGTCGCCTGAGCCTGCGCCGCGCCGCCCAGCGTGGCGGCGAACAGCATCGCCCTCCAGGTCGCAGCCGCCCGTCTCATCCCCCGCGTCTCACCCCCGCGCAGCTATGGCGTCGGCCACGGCGATCAGCCGCCGCGCCTCCTCCAGATGCAACCGCTCGACCATGCGGCCTTCAATCCTAAGGACACCTTTCTTCGCATTCTCGGGTTCGTCGAACGCGGCGACGATGGTGCGCGCCCAGTCGACCTCCTCGGCCGCGGGCGTGAAGGCGCGGTTGGCGGCCTCGATCTGGCGCGGATGGATCAGCGTCTTGCCGTCGAAGCCGAAGGCCGCGCCCTGGTCGCACTGGCGCTCGAGACCGGCGTCGTCGTCGATGCCGTTGAACACGCCGTCCAGCACGACCAGCCCGTGAGCCCTGGCCGCCGCCACGGCCAGCGACAGGGGGCCGAGCAGCGGGGCGCGCTCGGCGTCGAGCCGGCACCGCATCTCCTTGGCGAGGTCGTTGGTCCCGATGACCCAGGCGGCGACGCCTTCGCCCAGCTCGTCCAGGCGGAACAGCCCCCAGCAGGTCTCGATCATGATCCACAGGCTCTGCGTGGCGGGCAGGGCGGCGCGGTAGGCGGCGACGTCGGCGGCGCTCGAGACCTTGGGGGCCAGCACCGCGTCGGGACCGGCTTCCGCGGCGACCGCGAGGTCGTCGCGGCCCCAGGGGGTATCGAGGCCGTTCACCCGGATCACCACCTCGCGCGGGCCGAAGCCGCCGGCCTTCACCGCCGCCACGGCCTGCTCGCGGGCGGTCTCCTTGGCGTCGGGGGCGACGGCGTCCTCGAGGTCCAGGATCACCACGTCGCAGGGCAGCTCGCGGGCCTTTTCGATGGCCCTGGCGTTGGCCGCCGGCATGTAGAGCGCGCTGCGGCGGGGCTTGGCGTGCGTCATCTGCGCCTCCGATGGCTAGAGGCCCGTCTTAGCGGCTAGGATGTTGCGATGACCACCCGCTACGACCCCGGCGCCCGCAACGTCCTCGGCGGCGAGCTGCAGAGCTGCTCGACCGAGCCGATGACCGGCTTCTTCCGCAACGGCTGTTGCGAGACCGGGCCCGAGGACGTCGGGCTGCACACCGTCTGCGCGGTGATGACGGCCGAGTTCCTGGCCTTCTCCAAGGCGGTCGGCAACGATCTGTCGACGCCCCGGCCCGAGTTGCAGTTCGCCGGCCTCAAGCCCGGCGACCGCTGGTGCCTCTGCGCCCCGCGCTGGAAGGAGGCGCTCGATGCCGGCGCCGCCCCCAAGGTGGTGCTCGAAGCCACCCACGAGGAGACCCTCGCCATCGTGCCCCTCGGCGTCCTCAAGGACCACGCGGTGGAGGCGTAAGTCGCTTTCCCTCCCCGCAAGGGGAGGAATGACGCTCACCCCAGCGCGTACTCGCGCTCCAGCGCGTAGTGCGAGCCCTGCGGCGACAGGCGGCTTGAGTAGAGGCCGAAGCGGTCGACGTGGAAGGGGGGCGACTGCAACAGGTTGTTGGCCTGGATCCAGCGGGCGACGGCCGTGGGGTCGGCGCGGCGCAGGTAGGCGAGGGTGACGTGCGGGCGGAAGTTGCGCCTTTCGGGCTTAAGGCCCGCCCGGCGTGCGGCCTGTTCGCAGCGGGCGGCGAGCTGGCGCAGCGCCGGGTTATCCGCCACCCCGGCCCAGATGGCGTGGACCTCGGCCCCCTCGCCGAACGAGCCGGCGCGTTCGAGCTGCAGCTCCATGGTCGGGCCGGTGGTCCGCGACAGTTCCCCGTCGAGGTCGTCGGCGATGTCCTCCCTGACCTCCCCGAAGAAGCGCAGGGTGATGTGCAGGCTCTCGGGCGGCCGCCAGCGGGCCCCGTCCAGGCCGGTCTGCCGGCGGACGAGACCCTCTGCGATCGCGGGCGGAATCGCCACCGCGGCGAACAGGCGGATCATGGGGCCGCAGTTCCCGCCGCCTCGCGGGCTAGCCGCAGGCGGCGCAAGATTTTCGAGCCGGACATTTCCGGTAGATTTAGGAATTCGCCCGAGCTTTCCAACGACTTGCTCCGCTGTGGGCCGGGCTGCGCCTTGCTTGACGCAAGGAACCTGCGTCTAACGCAGGGTTTATCGGCTGGGGCTTGCCTGCATGGGGCGGGACCACGATATTTGCAGCGTGTCCAATCCGGACGGACTGAACAAAGGGCATTGCCTCAGATGAGCGACTTCAACCGCGGCTACGCGCGCACGGTCCCTGCGGACCGCGCCGACATGTCGGTGGACGCGGGACTGCGCAGCTTCATGCTCGGCGTCTACAACAAGGTGGCGCTGGGCCTCGTGCTTTCCGGCGCTCTCGCCTACCTGACCAGCTCGGTCGCGCCGGTGCGCGACATGCTGTTCCAAGTGACGCCTGACGGACGCTTCGCCGGCTACACCCTGCCGGGCATGGTGGTGGTCTTCTCGCCGCTGGTCCTGCTGCTGGTCTCCGGCTTCGCCATGCGTAACCCGACGGCCAAGGCGACCAGCCTGCTCTACTGGGTGATCGTCTCGCTGATGGGCGCCTCGCTCGGCGTGCTCGGCCTCGTCTACACCGGCACCTCGCTGGTCTCGACCTTCCTGATCACCGCCACGGCCTTCGGCGCGCTCAGCCTGTTCGGCTACACGACCAAGCGCGACCTGACCGGCTTCGGCAGCTTCCTGATCGTCGGCCTGTTCGGGCTGATCATCGCCTCGGTGGTGAACATCTTCCTGCAGAACAACATGATGGCCTTCATCATCAGCGTTCTGGGGGTGTTCATCTTCGCCGGTCTGATCGCCTACGACACCCAGCGCCTGAAGCTGACCTACTATCAGCTCGGCGGCGACCAGGAGGCCATGGGCGTGGCCACCAGCTACGGCGCGCTGAGCCTCTACATCAACTTCATCAACCTGTTCCAATTCCTGCTCAGCATCTTCGGCGACCGCCGCTAGATCCGAGCCGAAAGACGAACGCGAAGCCCCGGCGGATACCCCGCCGGGGCTTTTTTTTGGGGGGCGACGAAATCACAGTCCCCTCCCCCCGTGGGAGAGGATGCGCCGAAGGGCGGCGGGAGAGGTGGTCGGTCCTAGGGTCCGGACTCATTTGGCCCAGTAGCTGACGATGGCTGCGATGAGCACGCCGGCGAGGAAGTTGTCGGCGAGCTTGTCGTAGCGTGTCGCGACGCGGCGGTAGTCCTTCAGCCGGGCC
>Ga0172382_10008802_pt1 | contig 13951 bp, 12 predicted proteins | sample Leawel138RmetaG_FD_122245 | JGI IMG/M metagenome (GOLD analysis project Ga0172382, IMG submission 122245) | Leachate microbial communities from a municipal landfill in Southern Ontario, Canada - Leachate well 138R metaG | ecosystem: Engineered > Solid waste > Landfill > Unclassified | place...
CCAATAAATCTATTTTATGTTCTTTAAGATAGGTTCCTACTTCTGAATTGACAGAACCGCTTGTTTTGATTGTTGTAATCTGCAACCCCTTTTGATAAGCCAACTCTTTTACGTGGTTTAAATACCTAACTGCATCCTCTTCGATGTCACGCCGATACTCAAGTTCTTCAGCCTCAAGAAAAATACGGGCACTGACAAGTTCTTTTAGGGCTCTGGTGTTGACTACATACATTGCCGTAAGTGTGGCATCCAGCTTAATAGCCAACATTATTGCTGCCATAGCAGCCGTTACGGAGTCCTCAGAACCGTCTAAATAGACTAAAATATTTTTAAAAGGCTCATCCATTTGAGGCCTCCTTTTCCATCCTCTCTTTGACCTGCTTCATCAACATAAAACTCTCTCTTTCAGCCTCTTCGATTCTGCTTCGGGTATAGTCTAAAGTCTCTTTAAGGTCGGGAATCACTATTTTTTCCAATGCATTGACCTTTCTTATGCTCTTTTTAACTTCCCGAGCCAATCTCATTATTGAAATCTTCAGTTCGGCTAATTGTCCCATCAGTTTGAGGGCATCCATATAAGCTTCAAGGGTCTCTTCCACCGCCAAAGTTGTCCCCTCGGGGCTAAAGTAGGGGCCGTGCCCACTGAAAGTCGTCTCTACCCTGGGGAGTCTGACTCCCATGACTTTTCTCTCTCCAAGCTCTATTGAACTTGTTATTGTGACTGAGCCCGAAAGGTTTGCCACCCTTAATCTTCCCATCTGTATAACGGTATTTACCATTGAGTCGCTAGCCTTTGCCAATGCCTGGTCAACTCTGTTTTGATACTCGACTGCCTGGTCTACCAATGTGAGCAACTCAACAACCAAGATTGACCGTTTTTGATCGAGCAACTCATGCCCTAATGTCGCAAATTTTAACTCATCGGTTAGTCTAAGGAGGTTACTTCTTGTCGGTGCAATATTTTTTTTCATCTTAACGACCGTAGTATTCGGCAATCTCCTCTTCGGTTACCCGCTGTAACTCTTCGGTTGGTAATTCACTTAGCGCTTTCCATCCCAACTCTAGGGTTTGTTCGATGGATCTGTTTTCGCTGAAAGATTGATTGACAAACTCTTTTTCAAAGACGTTACCGAATTTTAAATAGCGATGGTCAATTGCAGTTAACTCCTCTTCCCCGATAACGGAAGCAAGGTTTCGGACATCTTTGACATGACTGTACGAGGCAAACAGCTGGTTTGCCAAATGGGGATGGTCGGCTCTTGTCATCCCCTCCCCGATTCCGTCTTTCATAAGACGGCTCAAACTCGGCAATCCATTAATTGGGGGATAAATCCCCTTTTGACTCATTTCACGGTCAAAAACAATCTGGCCTTCGGTTATATAACCGGTTAAGTCGGGAATTGGGTGACCGATATCATCATTAGGCATTGTAAGTATAGGCAGTTGGGTAATTGACCCGCCTCTTCCGCTTATTTTGCCCGAACGTTCATAAAGCTCTGCCAAGTTAGAATAAAGATACCCGGGATACCCTTTTCTGCTTGGTATCTCGCCTCTTAAGGTTGAAATCTCTCTTAGGGATTCACAGTAGTTGGTCATATCGGTCATAATAACCAAAACGTGTTTGCCTTTGGTATAAGCTAAATGTTCGGCTAAAGTGAGTGCCGTTTTCGGTGTGATGGTTCTCTCAATAGAGGGGTCATCTGCCAATGATAAAAACAAAGCAACATTTTCCAAAACATTGGCACTCTCAAAACTGTCAATAAAATAGCGGGCAACGTCGTATTTAACTCCCATTGCCGCAAAAACAATGGCAAATTCCAACTCTTCGGAGAGTACTTTTGCCTGACGGGCAATTTGGGCAGCCAATTGGTTGTGAGGCAGTCCGTTACCGCTGAAAATCGGAAGCTTTTGTCCCTGAATTAGGGTAGTCAGCCCGTCGATAATAGAGATTCCTGTTTGAATAAAATCCTGAGGATATTCACGGGCTGTTGGGTTTATCGGCAGACCGTTAACATCCAACTCATCTTCTCCTTTGGGGAGGGCTCCCCCGTCTCGGGGATGTCCAAGCCCGTTTAAAACTCTTCCCAACATATGTTCAGATACCGGCAGCTTTAATGGTTCTCCCATAAATCTGATTCGGGTTGAAGGGAGATTCAAACCGCTGGTTCCCTCAAAAAGCTGAACTACAACAACATCGTCACTTGTATCGAGAACTTGACCGCTGCGAAGCTTTCCGCTGCTGTCGATACACTCGACGAGTTCTCCGAAACCTACCGGGTGGGTGTTTCGCATATAAACCAAAGGTCCGTCGATTTTTGAGGCCCCTACATATTCGCGTCCGCTGAGCAATGCTTTATCGAGACCCTCAAAACTACTGACGCCGCTCATAGATACCCCCGATTTGATTCATTGAGCGTTCCAGCTTAAGGCCGATTTTGTCCAACTCTTCGATATTTTCATTACTTACATTAAAGCGCATCCGAGAAATCTCCAAAATGACTCTCATCCTTTTAAACTTAATCATTGCAACCCCTTTAGCGATAGCCTCGGAACCCAATTGCCAATATCTTAAAATGAGATTCAACATCCTGATTTGTTTTTCAACAGTACTGTAACGATCATTTTCATCAAACGCATCTTGCTGCAAAAAAGCGGTTTTAAAAAGCGAGCAGACCTCAATCACAAAGTTTTGACTGTCGGGAAGGGCATCCGGACCGACAAGCTTTACGATTTGTTGCAGTCTTACCTCTCTTTGAAGAAGTTCCATTATCTGGCGTCTGCTTTCTGCCCAGGTTCCGTCGGTATGGGATTCCCACCATGGCTGCAGTTCATCCAAATACTCAGAGTAAGATTCAAGCCAACTTATTGCAGGATAGTGCCTTGCACTGGCTAAGGAGCGGTCTAAGCCCCAAAAGCAACGGACAAACCGTTTTGTATGTTGGGTAACCGGTTCGGAAAAATCACCTCCAGGCGGTGAGACTGCTCCGATAACCGAAACCGAACCTTCGCCGCCGTCTAACAGGGACATGTAACCGGCTCTCTCATAAAACTCGGCTATACGGGTGGGGAGATAGGCAGGAAAGCCCTCTTCGGCCGGCATCTCTTCCATCCTTCCAGAAAGTTCCCTTAAAGCCTCGGCCCATCTGCTGGTTGAATCGGCCATAACCGCCACATGGTAACCTTGATCTCGATAATACTCGGCTAATGTGATTCCCGTATAGATACTGGCTTCTCTGGCCGATACAGGCATGTTTGAAGTGTTTGCAATTAAAATGGTTCGCTCCATTAAAGAACGGTTTGTATGAGGATCTACAAGGTGGGGAAACTCCCTAAGAACATCAGTCATCTCGTTGCCCCGCTCTCCGCAGCCGATATAGACGATGATATCGGCATCACACCAACGGGCAATTGAGTGCTGAGTCATCGTTTTACCTGTTCCAAAGCCCCCGGGTATCGCAACAGTTCCCCCTTTTGCCAAAGGGAAAAGCATATCTATTACCCTTTGACCGGTAATCAAAGGAATTGATAAAGGCAGTCTCTCCTTAACGGGACGGGCTACCCTAATCGGCCATTTTTGGACCATTGTCAACTCTATTTTCTCTTTATCACTGCCCTCCAAAACACAAATTACTTTATCGACGTTATAAGAGCCTTCGGGAGCAATTTCTACCACGCTATAGGGGGGATTTCCTTTAATATTGGGAGGAACAAGGACTTTGTGGGTCACGCTGAGAGTTTCTTGAACCGTAGCTATGACCGAACCGTTCTTAACTTTTGAGTTTATTTTTACAATAGGTTTAAATTCCCATAATTTATTACGATCTATGGCCGGACTGTCTATTCCCCGTTGAATCAGATCTCCTCCGAGCTCTTTTAAACGCTCTAACGGACGCTGAATCCCGTCATAAATGGTTCCTATAAGACCGGGACCAAGTTCAACCGAAAGGGAGTATGAGGAGCCGTAAACATTATCCAACGGGGCAATTCCGGTAGCCTCTTCGTAAACTTGGACAATTGCCGTGTCTTGGTCCAATTTAACCACCTCTCCGACAAGCATCTGTTCGCCGACATAGACGAGTTCCATCATCATCGCATCGGTTATGCCCTTGATGGTAATTACCGGTCCGTTAACTCTTTTTACTTGTCCGACTATTCTTCTTGGCATGTTTGTCCTTCCATAAGCTCTTTTAACTGACGATCCAAACGGATTAGCCTTGTGGCTACCTGATTGTTGTACGCAACTCTTCCGTCGGTTGAAACAACTTCTACTCCCTGGCTTGTGAGGCGGTTTTTTCCTAATTTAAGTTTTACGCTTCGGCCTGTGGCTTGCTTTATTATCTCTTGAGCAGAAATAAGCATCTGTGTGTCTATGGTCTCTTTAAAACAATAATCAACAACTGCCTCTTCCTTATCAAGAGCGATAGCTGCTTCACCAATCCAATTAATCAAAACTTGTCTGTAGGAGTCTTCTTCTCTGAGTTTTTCCATTTTTTGGGCAACCAGTTCCAAAACCAATTCCCTTAATCTCTGGGTGTAACTTACACTATGGCGCCTCTGCAAGTTCCTTATGGTTGACTCCACATTCCGGTTAATCTGCTCAACTTTAATCTTCGTTTGCCGCTTTTCAATCTCTGTGGCCGCAGAAAGTCTCTTTTCATAAATTCCAAGAATCCCTTTTCCTTCAACTTCACAAGAAGCCAAAATTTTAGCAGCTTCCGCTTTGGCACTCTTTAAAATCCCCTCAAAAAGATGGTCAGTCTGTTGTTCACTCATAATGAGACTCCAATCGCTTCGTTTACAAGGGCCCTTAAATCTCTTGATACCCCTCCGCTTGCCCGGTTGGGTATCTCTACGATTAAAGGAAATGATTCGCTGAAGATATAGCGATCCACCTCGTCTCGAATCATATCGGCTATATCTTGGGTGATGATGATTATCCCGTTTTCGCGGTTCTCCAAGGCACTTCTAAGGGCTTGAGCAGCCTGTTGGGCGTTGGAAGCGCTGAGACCTGCTGTTCCTACTAAAGAGAAGCCTAAAACAGTATCCTCATCACCAATCACAAAATAGCGCATCGATTGTCACACTTTTCCTAAAATCATCAAAGCGGTAATAAAGCCAAATACTACCAGCCCTTCTGCCAGTGCAATGAAAATTAGAGCCTGAGCTCCGATTTCAGGTTTTTCGCTCATTGCCCCCATTGCTGCAGATCCTACATGGCTGATTGCAAAGCCGGCGGAAACTGCTCCGCAACTGAATGCGACGGCAGCTGCAATAACAACCCACATCAAATTGCTTGAAGAGGCAGATTCGCTGCTACTTGCCCCATCGGCAGCAAACAACGGTGGACTAAAAAATAGTGCCGAAAGTACCAACAGAACGAATGTGATAAAAATTGATTGAACAAGCCGTTTTTTGAACATTTGTACGGTCACGATGAACCCTCCTAAACTAATTACGATTCCTTATCTCTTTACCTGCATGGGATTGCAGTGCTATCGGATTATATGTTAAACCGCCTCCGGTAAAATACTTTGTGAAAAACTCATAGTAGTTCAATCTCAATGCCTGTATCCCGGCACTAAGGCCCTCCAAAGCTATTACCAATACGTTACCTAAAATTAATATTAAGATGGCAAAAACTCCTTTGGTCATACCGGCCATCTCCATAAATGCCGTCATCAGACTGGCGTGGGCTATACCCAATCCCGCCACCCTCATAAAAGAGAGGGTGTTGGCTAAAAATCCTGAAAATATCTCTAAAACATCAACAATCCACTCAAGAACAATATCCATCACTAAAGTGCCGATACCCTTTTTCTCTACTTCCTGATTTTTCTTTTTCTTTAGATAGTTACCCAACGGAAGTTTTGCCAACAAAATTGTCAGCGGAAGAGCAAATGCCAAAGGCATAAACAATCCTGACGGCAGTGTTTTGTAACCCGATGCGACGAACGCAAATGCAACCCACACGCCGCAGCCGAAAATCCATCCCCCTAAAATCCCGTTTTTATCCATTAACAATTTGTAGTAGTCTTTTTTTCTGATTAAGTTTATCCAATTAAGAATGAGGCCCAAGCCTATTATGATTATACCAAACCAAATTGTTATTTTTAATATGGTATAAACATTTCGTCCAAGATTTTGGGCTCCTACTACCGCTTCATGGTAGTTAAACCAGAGGGCTTTAAAGAGAGGATATCCGAAATAGGAGCCAAAAATTACTCCGCTGACAACCGAAGCTAATCCCAAATATATAAAAAGGTTGTACATATCGGGGTTGATAATCATCGGTTTTTCAATTTTTTTATCTTTGTAGTACCTTTTACCCAACAATCCTATTAAAAATATAACCACCCCCTGTCCAGCATCGGCAAACATTAATCCAAACATTGCCAAATAAGAGAGAGCTACAAATGGAGTTGGATTTATTGTTCCATATTCCGGAGTGGAATAGTTGTCGACTATTTTCTGAAAAGGTCGTAACAGGGGGACGTCTTCGACTGCCACGGGAATTTTTTCTCTCGGTATGTTAGCTGTATCTGTCCACTCTATTACACACCGCTCTCTGCTCGCTTTTTGGATTGCATTTTCAAGCTTTTCGCTATTTGAGGCGGGAACCCAACCACTAAAAATCACTGTATTACGGGTAAGGCTAAAGTTGGAAGTAATTTGACTTAGCAGCTCGTGAAGTTTCAAATCAGCCCAAATTTTTGCCAGCTCTCCCTCTTTTTTTCCGATTGTATTTTTAATCTTTTCGTGGAGAACTCTGTTTTCTTCCTCCAGATTTTCCAATCTTAAAGCTAACTCCTTTTCAACAAGGGTAAAAGCCTCCTTATTGCGCTCTGCCAATGGACTTTCAATCCAATTTAAACTCTCAACTACCGGATTTACCTGTTGCCTGTCTCTTTTGAAAGTCAGAAGGATATATTCCTCCCATTGTTGCTCTTTCAATAAGATATGAGCCATAGAAGAGAGTCGATTTTCAAGAGTCTGCTCATCAGAATGTTCACATTTACCTATCCGTAAATCGAGATACTGCAATTTATTCTCATTTAAATATCTTAACATCTCCTCCAAACGAAGTTTGCTTTGGCTGATGTGTCTTTGCTGTTCTCTGATTGACGAGAGTTCTTGACTTAATTTATCGACGGTGGTGTCAATTTTTGCGATGTCCAGCGGTTTTACTTTTGTCGGGTCTAAATTCTCGATTGGAGGTAGTTGTAATTGTCCCTGTTGAAAAAGAGTCTCTAAGCGACTTCTAAGTGTTGTATATTGACTTAATTGTTCATCAACACTTTCATGTGTGAGTTTATTGCTTTGATCCAAAGCCAGATGAGAAACCTTTATGAAATCGAGAACCCCTAAGGATAAAAGACTCTTTTTAACATTTTCAGCTGCTTCATCTATAACCACCGCAGTAAGCAGTCTCATTGGTACAGTAAATACTTTCATACTACAGACTCCCTGATCAAATCGGGTTTAAGCGAGTAGTTTATCCCATTGATTATTCTCCTTATTAAGAGATTCTGTCTCTCGGAGAGGAAAAAATAGGCTAAAATAATCCCAAAATTAAACGGATAACCGCGTAACATCGTATTAAAAGATTTGCGTCTTACTTCGAAGAGATAACTCTCTACGATAAGGGTTTGCTCTTCAGTTTTTTTGCTACTCTCCTGTCGTAATTTTTCAGCCAATTTTGGGAATTGGGGTTCAATTAAAGATATAATTGACCTGTTTTGGAAATCGGCAGCCAAGTAGGCCTCAAATTCTTTGCTTTTCACTATTTGCCCCCCTTCCAACATCAAGCGACGCAGACTAGACGGTGGCAACCCATAAAAAAAACCAAAGCGGACTAAATTTATTGTGTTCTTTAAATCAGCATCTCTATCAAGAACTTCATTAATTAAGTTTTTATCTTCATTTTTTATTTTGCTTATACTTTGACGTAAAAAAGAGAACCAAGTTTGGTCCAGCAGTGTCTCTAAAGTAAACAGACCTTCAGCAGAAATTTTTTGAAAGTCAAAAGAGCTGACCTCTTTTTCATAAATGGTTCCTTTTAATGCCTCAACTATCTGATTAAAACTTTGAGCATTTATAATAGCCGGATAATCTATCTCATTAACTATTTTTTTGTGGTATAAATATCCATATCTGTAATCAATGTTCTGCCCTTTAACATTGTTGCTAAACCACAGTCTGATTACACTTTTTAAGTTTTCAACCTCCAATTTAAGTCTCAGAGCTTCAATGACAGAGCGGTAATGACCGTCCATATACGATTCAACTTCTTTGTTAAGTTCCACATTACGGGCAAATAAAAAAGCTTCAAGACGTTGGATATCGCCACTTTGATCGTAGATTTCTAAAAGAGGTTCATAGCTACTGCCTTTCAGATGATGAAACAGCTCCTCCAAAGATGTACAGTTGATTAAGGTTTCTATCTTCCTTTCGTCAAACATTTGAGCTATTCTGCTGCGAAGCTTTGCGTTGATAAAAGCATATCGCTTCAAATCACCTAGACTCATACTAACTCCCCCCTAAAGAGGTAGTTGTAAGTAGTTCAACCATCTTTTCGGCAACCTTTTCAGCACACTGTTGTAAAGGACGCTTATCATTCTCCTTTTTTGCGAGGCTTTTTTGAAAAGCATCAATCTGGCTCGTGGCCTCTTTTTGATTTTTTTCTAGCTCACGGTTAGATTTAGCTTTCTCTTCATTAAGACCATTTTGAAACAGCAACTGTCCCTCTTGCTCTTTTGTTGCCAAATAGGATTTTTTTTGCTCTTTGGCATCATTGACAATCTTTACAGCCTGTTCTTCCACTGAGAAAATTTCATCAATAAGTTTGCTTCGCATGGGTTAATAATAGCTACTTTTTCTATTCATAGCAAGGAGAAAGGCTTTTAAGGAAGTTGTGGTTTTACTGCATCCAGGTACATTTTTAACATAACCTGCAAACGCCTCATATTTAACAGCTTACCCATATTCTCTTTTGACAATCGCTCTAAGGCACCGGAAGTTTTTTTGACAGTTGGCTGTATTATTGATTCCAGTTCGTCTTTTGCTGTCAGATCAACAGAAGGGCTAAAAATTTCTCTGTTTGGGTAGTACTCTTCCCAAAAAGTATCCTCATCAAAATGTGTTTCAATATCAAGCCAGTAGTAACCCTCGTCGTCAAAAATCTGAATATCAGATTCAATTCCCATTATTGAATCGTAGTACTGGTGTTCCAATGCTTCGCTTATTTTAGAGGCTACAAAGGGTTTTAAGATATAAACGATGGTGCTATCTTTTTCTTTTGAGTCGGCTTTTATTATAAAACGAATATCGATAGGCAAATCATCTTCATCACTTTCAGGCAAGAAGAGGCTGAATTGGTAGGTACCGGCAGTAATTCCGCTGATAAAGAAGAATCCTGTCTCATCGGTAAACAAATACAACGATTCATCAGCGATTAGATTTTCGTCTCCGTACTCATCCACCTCTACCCTATACAAATCTACTGCATAGCGACTGTAGGGAGAGTTTTCATTTCTTAAGAGAGTTCCAACCACAGAATAGGAGAGTTCGGTTCTGATTTTAACAGCGTAAGCTTGGCGTGGTCTTGGGTTGAACTCGTAAATGTAGCTGCCGGCGCTTCCAAAAAGAGAATCTCCCATTCCATAAACAACCACGTTATTATTTTGGTGCGTGGAAATTGTCGAGTAAGTTGAGGTACCAAAAAGTATGGGAAGAGCAACAGGTTCGCTGCTCATGGTTCTGGTCACGGCAATCTTACTCCCCTTAAGAACCCCTGTAGGTCTAACTAAAAGGAAACTGTCGCTTATTGAACGGGCCATGCCGACTAAGCCTCCGGCATAAGCTATCGATGTGTTAAGAGAGACACTGGTAATTATATCTTCAAACTGGTTGTTGTACTGCTGCCGTATTGACAGACCGTAATAGGGAGAAATATGGCTAAAAGATGCACTTCCTTGTACTTTCAACGGGTCGTCAAATAAGTTTGGAAACCCAAAAGAGAACTGCAAATTGTTGGTCTCACTCTTATATGCCCTTAAGGAGATGTTAGCCTGAGCCGAATCAACTACGTTAGTATTGGCAGATACACTTAAGAGCGAACCTAAAGTGTAGTTAACACTTATTTGTCCTCTCACATCTATAAGCGGGCTGGTGTTTTTTTGCGAGAGAGTTATAGATCCGCTGACTCCCAATTTCGGAATAATTGAGGTTCCCAAATTGGCAGCTAATGTCCATGACGGGTATGGCGAGTCGGTATACCAGCTTAGATTTCCGTTAAGAGAATAGCGAATTTTCTGGGTAAGGCTTCCCGACAAAGAGCTTGAAAAATCTAAAGCCCCACTTTCGTCCGATGAAAAATAACTGCCTTTTGTCAAACTTGTGCTGTAGTTACCGCTGGTATATCCAATATTAAAGCTAAAAGAGCTAAATATTTTACTTTCTTTGGCTGCTATACGGTAAGAGTAACGTCCGGTATAACCTAAGCCGGCTTCTTCGCTGTAACTGGCTCCTATTTGAGCATCCATTGAGCCAACTAGAGTTGCAAAAGAGCCGTTTAAAGAGAGATTTATTGCAGCTAAGCTTAAACCCAAGGAGTAAGATAAACTGAAAGTATCTGTTACCCCGATTTGTTGATTACCCCTAAAAGAAACATCGGAAATAGAGTTTATTTTAGTAGAAAGACCAAATGAGAAGAGGGTATCACTTTTAGCCAACAGGCGTGAATCATAACCTAAAGCAAACTCTTTTACCTCTTTCAGAGATTCATCTGCCAAAGGTGTTATTTCCACTTTGGCATAGTTGGCTCCTTGAGAGAACAAGAAATCCTTCAATTTGTAGATACCGGCTTGCAATTGGCGTCGATAGACACTTTTATCGTTGATAAAGACTTCAACTAAGGATGGTTCTCTGACATCAATACTGTACTCATATTGGTGCCCTCTTGGTTTTACATCGCCGTAGTTGTACCTCTTTTCAACTGCAATTCCGATACTTTCTGTAGAATAACCTAAATAATCGGTCAGGTTTCCAAAAGTGAGTCTTAAACTTTTAGCTCTGAAATCATAAAAACCTTGAATACCTTGGAATGTTATGTAGTCTTTAATGTCTGTAGACCACGATGTGGGCGAAGAATCATTGTAAGCTTTAGCAGGATGAGCAATAAAAAAAAAATCGAACGCAATATTGGCTAAGCTGACTGAGTTTCTGACTTGCATTGTAAATAAAGACGAAGTAATGGGAATCTTCCAATCGTTCTCTTTTTTCATATCTAGAAGAGAAAATATTGAGATGTTTGCAAACCAAGAGAAAAAGGCAGGCTTTAGCGTTTCACTGCCGCTCATTGAATAGGCACTGTAACGGGCAATGGTTGTTCTGCCGATTGAGAGAACTCTGACTGGCATCATCTGTGAACTGAAATCCATATGAAGTTCAAAAGAGGCGTAGTCGTAATATGTTAGAATCTCAAACTCTGATAATTCGTCTAAAGAATAATAGACCTGATCTGTGGAAAACAGGGTTTCTCTGAATGTATCGGTTAACATTGAGCTCAGTATTTCGGATAGCTCTTTGACTTCAACTAAAATATCGTCATCACTAAATGTTATATTGATGTCGGTCAGATAATCTCCGTTGACAATATAGGGAACAAGGTAAGAACCGTCGCTGAATATAGAATAATCCTCTTCTCCTGCAACGTAGAAGTCAGCCCACGGGTCATACTCTTCAATTACAGCTTTAGGTTCAGATTTTACAGTTGGGGCGACAACAGGAATAATCTCAAGAGGCTCTTCTTCCGAGACCACTATAATTGGAACCTCTTCTTCCATAACTGGAATAAAAATCTCTTCTTCTATTTTAGAAATTTCAACGGACGGTTTTAGCTCTTCTACCGGTTTTACAATTGGCTCTTCAGTTGCATATTCGATTACTTTTGGTTCTTCAACCAAAACTATTTCTTCTGCTTTATATTCAAGAGGTTCTTCTATTTCTGTTATGTGGGGAAGTTCAGCAGTTTCTTTCTCTTTTGTTCTCGATGCTTGAAAAGAGATAATTAACAGCAGAACAACAAAGTAGATTAGTAAAATCACCAATAGTACGAAAATCTTCTTTCGCGTTGCCGCTGCCATTAATTAATACCTCTTACTAGCCTAGCCCAATCAGTTATCGTAGGTAATTTTGGGGGTAAACAGTTTTGAAGAATCAGCTCCGGCTACAGGGAATTGCATATTAGGTGGCCAAGGTACCAATACGTTAACTTTTTTACCGGCTAAGAGATTTAAACCATTAACAAAACCTAAAGCTTCTTTTTCGTAGACTACACTCTGTCTTGTGGCATTATTCACGAGCTCAATTTTTGCACCGTTTAATATTTGGTGAATAGTTCCAGTATTTGAGATAGTTAAGGACACAACTTGCTTACCCTCTTCGGTTACCATCGGAGTGGCAGAGTCAACTTGAATTCTCTGTGTGCTTCTGGTGGGTGACACATAAAGACTGGTTGTATAAACATAGAGGAAGTTAAACATGCTTTGTCCTTCGGTAGCCCTTCCCTGAGAATAAGGAATTTGCTCTGCCCGAAGTCTAAAAGCTAATTCGGTTGGGACTGTTCTAGCCCCTCTATATTGGACTCTGACTATTTGAGAACTTTGGGGCCTTAAAATTACTTTACTGGGGACAATGGAGAAATAGGCTGTGGCGCTTTCATTGAGTTCCTGTCCGTTTAGTGAGAGGTCTCTGGTTAAAGCTGTAATTTCAACGGCTATACTATCGTTAGAGTCGTTAACTATGGTGTAAGTTTTTGTGCTATTTGCCCCGATAGGAGCAAATGTCTGCTCTAAGGGAGAAAATTGAAAGGCTGACAGTGGTGTAACAACCAACAAAATCAGCAGAGTAATTACTGTTAAAATTCGTTTAGTTTTCATAGTTTGCATCATATCATCCATAGCACTTTGGTGCAAAGCAAATTTTGTTTTTATCAAATTTATAGGGCCTTTACTCATGATGTACTCCATTGATTAATAATAGCAAAATTGAACATTCTTATAGTAATGCTTCTGAAAAGAATATAAAAAAGAAATACTTATGTCAATTGTTTAACAAACTAAAACAGCAATAATTCTATTTAATTTAAAATAATTCCTTTTTTATTACAAATAAAGAAATTAAATCTTATACAACTTACATCCCTTATGACACAAAACGATAACACGTACTTTATTGACAATAACTTTCTATATGTGGTATCTTCAGCTTCGAAGCGGGCTGTAGCGCAGGGGTTTAGCGTACATGTCTGGGGGACATGGGGTCGGTGGTTCAAATCCACTCAGCCCGATAAACTGCAAGGAATTATTTCTTGCAGTTTTTGTTTTTTAGGGCAAAGTGTTAATAAAGCTCCCACTTTCCTAATCTAAAAATTAAATTTGATTCTTCCGCGCTAAAGAAACCCTAATTCCGCTTTAGGAAACCGCAGTTCCGCATAAAGAAACCGAATATGTTAATTAATCAATTCCGCAGATGGAAACCGCTGTGTTAGACTTCTTGAATTCTAATTCAAGGAGGCCTAAAAATGGCGAATATCATTAAGGCGAAGCTCATTCTAGAGCGACGCCAAGCCGGTGATTCTATACAGGATATAGCAAAAAAATATCATGTAGCAAAGAAGTCAATAATAACTGTCTGCAACAGAGCAAGGGCTCGTTACATCACTTTCGATACAGTAAGAGAGAAAACTGAAGATGAAGTTTATCAACTTCTCTTTCCTGAGAAACAGGCTTCAAATCTGATTTATGAACTGCCCGACTACGAATATGTGCAGAAAGAACTAACCAAGGCGGGGGTAACCCTACGGCTTTTACATGAGGAATATGTTCTTGAGTGCAAAAAGAAGGGCAGCATTGCAGTTGGCAAAACTAAATATTATGAAGACTAAACCAAA
>Ga0172382_10008803_pt1 | contig 13946 bp, 12 predicted proteins | sample Leawel138RmetaG_FD_122245 | JGI IMG/M metagenome (GOLD analysis project Ga0172382, IMG submission 122245) | Leachate microbial communities from a municipal landfill in Southern Ontario, Canada - Leachate well 138R metaG | ecosystem: Engineered > Solid waste > Landfill > Unclassified | place...
AAATCTATAGATTTTTAATGAACAGAAGGCAGTAGTTCTGATTAATTACATTAGTAAAAACAGTTAAAATAGACGGCAACAATTAAAATATGCAAAACTAAGAAAGTTTTGCACATACCTCAAATTATATATTTGATTTAAGCAATTCTTAAATATAGATCCAAGATTAAAAACATCATGGGGAAAAGATTTTCTATTATCCTATTTTTATTGATATGTATCCTGTTTTTTTCCTTGATGTTTATGTCTAAAACACAAGAATTAAATGTACAATTGAAATCAAATTATGAGCTAGAAAAGAAAATAACAGAATCATATACAATTCTTCAAGAAACTAACTCCTCTTTAATTGAAAAAAAATTAGAACTTGATGAGAAAATTCAATATAAAGATAAGCTAAGTGAAGAAGAGGAGTTTCTTCTTGAGATAGAAAATAAATTGAATCAAGAAGTTTTTTCGTACAAAGTTTATGAATCAAAGGATCCCCGCGATTTTGTTGATGTCCACGACTCTTTAGTTTTAGAGACTTTGAATCAGATTATTATGGCCAATATGAGCAAAGCGGAAAAAGCAAGGGCAATATTCAATTACACCAGAGACGAGATTACAAAGGACGAAAAACTCATACGAAATGGCAGAATTGATTACTGGAACTATCCCAAAAATGTTATTAATAGTAAAAAAGGCCAATATGAAGATAAAATAATTTTACTCATATCTATGCTTAGGGCCGCCGGATTTAAAGAAAATGAAGTTGAAGTAGTTGGGGCAAAGATTAATTTACTCCATTCAACTTCTTCAGATATATGGGTAGAGCTTAAATTAAATGGAAACACCTATTTACTTTTGCCTAGAGATAATAATAATTTTGATTCTTATACTAAAGATGACATCTATAAAATATATAGTGTCCAAGAATTATTCAAATTCAATGATAAAAATTTAATGAGGTCATAAATTGGGGGGTAAACAGTTTAAGATTTTAATTATCATATCAATGTTAGTAGCTTCACTATCCTTTGCAGGGTATTTGCTTAGATATTATGAATACTCTAATAGCATATATCAAGAGCAAAATTTGGAAAATGTCCTTTTCTATTATAATCAAGAAAAATCAAGTCTCCAAGATGAAATAAAGATTATGGAAACTAGAATTGAAGTTGAAAAGCAGAACATAATTGATCTCCAAACAAAAATATCACTAAGAGAGCAGAGAGTAAGTGACCTAGAAGAACAGATCAATAATTATGATAAATTAACTAAATACGATATGACAGTTTTCATAACACCTGATTCGGAGAATATTAAATCTTTAGCAAGTGGCTTTAACACAAATGATCCTGTTCAGATATACAAGTTTGTACGTGATGAAATTAGATATGTAGAAGATTATTTGACCTATGATTATAGATTTGAATATTGGCAATTTCCAGAAGAGACCCTTAGGATAAGAACCGGAGATTGTGAGGATCAAGCTATTTTATTGTGCACTTTATTCAGGGCAAAAGGATACGGACCAGATGATGCAAAAGTCGTATTTGGGCTAACATCTGAAAATAACGGTCATGCGTGGGTAGAACTTTTTTATGAAGGAAGTTGGGTTGTTTTTGATCCAACAAGTAGTGCAAATGGGTATATTGAGAAGACACGTTACTATTCATTAATCAATGCCACTTACAAAGGTTCTTTTAACGATGTTTATTCTGAAGTAATGGAGTTAGAATAATCGATTACAATCAAGGCATCGACGGCAACTGCACCTTTTTCATGAACAAATACTGGATTCAAATCAAGTTCTTTTACTTGAGGAAAATCAGATACAAACTTAGATACTTTTAATATTATATCAACAAGTGCATCTACATCAGAAGGTTTTTCACCCCTTACACCACAAAGCATTGGATGAGATCTAATTTCAGAAATCATTTCATAGGCATCTTCTTCTTCTATCGGGACAATTCTAAAGGAAACATCTTTTAATACCTCAACAAAGATACCCCCTAGACCAAACATAAGAACATGGCCAAATTGATTATCTCTAGAAACTCCTATTATAACTTCTCTTTGTTTTGGCATCATATGTTGGACTATTACCCCACGTATATCTGCATTAGGGTTAAACTTTTTTGAGTTTTCAAGTACTCTCCTATAGCCTTCTAGAATATCCTCTGCTTTTGATAGATTAAGAATTACTGCCCCCGCATCAGTTTTATGTTGGATATCAGGGGATGCAATCTTTAATACTACAGGATACTCAACTTTCCTTGCAATTTTAAGTACTTCTTCTTCAGATGTTGCAATTCCTTCTTTTGGCACTTTAATTCCATAAGCTTTCATAATTTCCTTAGCTTCATGTTCCATTAATGAAGTTCTACCTTCAGATCTTACAAACTCCAATATTCTCTTTACGCGCTCTATGTATATCACCTCGGACTATTGCATGATTAACTAAGGCATATGCTGCTCTTGCCGCTCGCTCAGGAGATGGGTAAACTGCTAATCCACCTTCTTCCAATTTTTTAAGGTATGGAGTAATTATTTCCCCTCCTGCCCCTAAGATAATCATAGGTTTTTCAGAACTCTTTTTAATTTTAAGAACGGTATCGACAGAGTCCAAAGACAATGTGGGAACTTGAAGTAGCAAAATAACTATAATCAAACCTACGTCTTTATCCTCTAAAAGTGCTTTCAGCCCAACTTCATACCTTTCTTTATCTGCGTCACCTACTAAATCCATTGGGTTAGAGACGACTACTCTTTCAGGAAACTGTTCTTCTAATTTCTTTATAGTATCTTCGCCTAGGTTAGCAAGCCGGAGCCCATTCATCTCCAATGCATCTGCGGCCATTACGCCTAAACCACCAGCATTAGTTATTATTGCAATACCATCGCTTTTGGGAAAAATCTGCTTCTCTAAGGCTTTGGCCATATCAAAAAGTTCTTCAAAATTATTTGCTCTTATTATATGGGATTGTTTAAATGCTGAGTCATATATTATGTCTTCGCCTGCGAGACTTCCAGTATGACTTGAAGCTGCTTTAGCTCCTGACTTAGTCTTACCTGATTTTAATGCTAGAATAGGAATCTTTTTTGATACTCTCTTTGCTGATTCCATGAACCTCCGGCCACGTCTTATCCCTTCTATATATAAACAAATTACTTTCGAATTTTCGTCATCACATAAGTAGTCAAGAAGATCTGCTTCATTAACATCTATTTTATTGCCGTAACTTACAACATTAGATATACCAATTCTTTCCTTACTTGTCCAATCTAAGATAAGCCCTGCAAATGCTCCACTCTGGGATAGAAATGAAATCTTGCCTTTAGTGGGGTAAGAAATTTTATCTTTAGACAAAAAGATTGTATTTACCCTAGAAAAGTTATCGTAAATCCCTATACAGTTAGGGCCAATTATCCGGATTCCGTATTTCTTGGATATTTCTAATAATTTATTCTCTCTTTCTTTTTCTCCAATTTCTGAGAATCCTCCGGAAACTATAATTACTCCTTTTACACCTTTTTTGCCACATTCCTCTAAAACGTCACTGACAAATGGTGCTGCTATAGCAATAACTGCCATTTCAATTTTGTTGGGTACATCAAGTATGCTTTTATAACTAGGTTTACCAAAAATCAATTTTTGCTTTATGTTGATTGGATACAATTCTCCAGGAAAATCTTCAGTAAGATTCTTCATTATTTCATAGCCCACGCTTCCGACTGTATCTGAAGCACCTATGACCGCTATAGAAGAAGGATTAAAAAAGAAACTTAAATCTACCATACTCTCACATAATACTTTGGAAGGCATTGATTTAAATATATTGTGTAGTGAAATTAAAAGATAAAAAAAACTAAGAAGATTTAAGAAGTTCTTCTATTTTTTCTTTTAATATTTTGTTTATTAGGCTTCCATCAACTTTTCCTCGGAATTCCTTCATGCATATACCCATTAATGGAGAAATAGCACGATCCCCTTTTTCTATTATAAAATCTCTTTTCTCAATTATTATCTTTTCAATTGCTGATTCAACATCAAAAGAGTAGTTCTCTGAGGAAAATTCTGACAGGACTTTTTCAATATCTCCACCCTTTGATACTCTCTTCAAAACCTCTTCTATGCCTTCTTTTGCAATTATTCCTTTCGATACTTTTTCAAAAAGTAAGTATAGAGTTTCGTCGTCAGTTACATATCCTTCTTCTTTTTCTAAATTTTTAGAAAGATCTAAGGCCTTAATAAAAATAGTAGATTTTATATCAAGAGTAGTTGAAACTTTTTCAAAAAGTTCTGGATTTTCATAAACGATTCTCTCTGCTTCTTCCTTCTTAAGGCCATATTTAGTGATGAATCCCTTTACCTTTTCATCGAAAGTTTCAGGTAGCTTCTCTCTAATATTTTCTATAAGTTTTGTATCGATAGTAAATGGTAGAATATCGGTTTCAGGATACATTCTTGCTCTACCTGGGAGAGGTCTCGAATATTTAGAATTCCCATTCTCTAGTGCATCTCTTGTTTCATTTGGCACACCGAAAAAAGCTTTTTTACATCTTTCAAAAACATCTTCTAAGGCCTTATGGCATATGTCTTCTTTTCCAGTGACAATGATAAAGGAATCAAGTTCATCTATCTTCAATTTTGTTTTTACTTTGTTGACTTCATCAACAGTTATACCGTAGTTTGGAAGTTCATCTATGTGGAATAATCCCGATAATCCATATGTTTTCACATGGTCTGCTAATTCAGTTCCAAATCTTCTGCCTTTTTGGATCTCTTTCCCAAATACGCCTTTGAAATTTTTCAATTTAATTCCATAGACATCACCATTCTTTTTAGTTGAACTTGCAATAATCTTAGATGAAGTATTAGAAAATATATCAGTTAACTCAATAATTTTTAATTCAAGGTCTTTTTCTGAACCCCTACTATTCAATTCCTTTTTTATTTCAACAAGATTGATCTGTCGCTCTACTTCTCTTTCCGTCCATAGAGGTATCATCTCTAACTTCTGAACTCCTTTTAGTTCAACTCTTCCACCGTCTCGAATGGAGACATTGAGGTCTTGCCTTATCGTACCTAGTCCCCTTTTTACTTTTCCTGTAGCCCTTAAGATTTGCCCGAGTATATAGGCTGCTTCTTTTGCTTGTTCAGGATTTGAGATATCAGGTCCTGTTGCAATTTCAACTAAAGGAATTCCCAATCTATCAAGTCTAAATGTCTTGGTAGAATCATCGTGGCTAATCAATCTTGCAGCATCCTCTTCGAGACATACTGTAAGAATGGAAACTGGACCTTCTTTTGTCTTAATGTATCCATCTGTTGAGATAAGCATAGTTCTCTGAAAAGCTGAAGTGTTTGAACCGTCAAGAACTGTTTTCCTCATTACTTGAATTTCCTCAATTATATTAGAATTTAGAAGTAAGGATACTTCAACGCCAATTATCTTAGCTTCCTCAGAAACAAGATGCGGAGGTTCCTCATCAAGTTCAACAAGGCAATTTGTATCATAATATTGATAAATATAAGTTTTACCCCTCATATATTCTTTCAATGCGGCGACATCTACTTCACCCATCTCAGAAGGCGTTGGCCTAAGTTTTCGTTCAACAGTAAATATGGGATCATCAGTTCTAAGAACTGTTGGGCAATGACAAAATAGTTTTCTTTTAGAATTTAGTTGCTGATGAATCTCTAATCCTACTTTTAGGCCAAGTTGTTTATAGTCCATTCTTATCACCTTTTATGCGGTAGTTTATCTCGCCAACCATATTATCAAGCATATTTCTCTTAACCTCAAAGTACTCGTTTGTATGGCCTAGAATCCACGAAAGTTTAAGATATGCCGTTTCTGGCAACATGTCCTCTGCATATATTACTCCCATTTCCTCCATTATCCTACCATTTGAGTAAACGAAAGGATCCACTCTGCCAAAAAGACACTGTGTCGTAAAAACAATAATTATGCCTTCTTCTCTTGCTCGTTTAATTGAATTTACCCAAGAAAATTTCTCATTTATTGTATCAGTTGGGACATGGCCAAGAGCTGACGCCTCAATCACTAATCCCTTATAGCCTTTATCGATATAATAGTCAAGAATTTCTGGATTAAAATTTGGATAAGCCTTAATAATGGCAGTTCTTTCTTCCATCTCTACATCAGGATATACTTCGTTTTCATCGTTCCTTATCCTATAATCTGATAATTTCTCAATTTTCCCATTCATGAAAACTTTGGCTAAGGGCGAAGTGTTAATGGATCTAAAAGTATCTCTTCTTGTAGAATGCATCTTCCTAACTTTTGTTCCCCTGAGGACATTGCAATATGTATCGTCCATTTCTCCATGCATAACAATAACTGCTTCTCCGATATCAGAATGCCCAGCAACATATGATGCACAAATGAGATTCATAGACCCATCAAAACTTCCTCTATCTGGGCTTTTTTGTGCACCCACAAGACAAACTGGTTTTGATAGATTCTGAAGCATAAAAGATAATGCAGAAGAAGTATAATGAAGTGTGTCTGTACCGTGAGTGATAATAATTCCCTTAGATCCAGAATTTAATTCTTTAGCTGCCTCTTTGGCTAGAATTTTATAACATTCAAAGGTCATAGATTCTGAAGCAATCTGAAATGGAGAAGATATATTCCGAAATGTTGTTATATCTGACAGTTCAGGGGTCATGAAAAAGATTTCTTCTGGTTTCATAAGCCACCTTACCCCCCCAGTTTCGTAGTCAACTCTCGATGCTATTGTGCCTCCAGTTGAAATTAGAGATATTTCAGGGGTATCATTTCTTTTTTCAAACTTTACTTCAGAAAAAAATTTTGGCTTTTGTTTTTTTTCAACGTTAATAATTTTAACAGAGTCTCTCCTAAAACCTATATTATACCCATTAGATAATTTAATAATAATTGAATCTTTCTTTGGAGAGGGTATTACTGTTCCTTCGTAACTAATTTCACCCTTCCTTAATATAATCGCATCTCCAACTTCTGGTTCCATATCCAATGAAAGGAATAATACTATATAAGTGTTTTACATATTTATAATTCAGAAAAATTAAAGAAAATAATAATAAGACTTAATAACTAAATCCTCTTGCCTTCATTGCATCGACAACTCTTCCTATTGCAACGACGTAAGAAGCTGTTCTCATACCTATATTGTATTTCTCCTTAGCTCCGATTACATCCCAAAACGCCTTTGTCATTTTTTTGTCAAGTTTCTCGTATACTTCGTCCACGGCCCAGTAATAATTCATTAAGTTCTGGACCCACTCGAAATAGGAAACTGTTACTCCACCTGCATTACATAAGAAGTCGGGTATCTGATATATTCCTTTTTTAATAAGAATTTCATCAGCTTCGGGGGTTACAGGACCATTAGCTAGTTCAGCAATCATTTTTGCCTGAATTTTATCTGCATTTTTAGCAGTAATCTGATTTTCAAGTGCTGAAGGGCAGAGAATATCACATTTAAGAGATAGTAGATATTCATTAGTTATGTTTTTTGCACCGGGGAAGTTCACAACTGAACCTGTTTTTTCTTTGAATTCAAGAACTTTATATGGGTTAAGTCCTGTTTCGTTGTAAATTCCTCCCTGAGAGTCAGAAACAGCTATGATCTTAGAGCCTTGATCATATAAAAATTGAGCTATGTAAGATCCTGCGTTTCCATATCCTTGCACTACTGATGTTGTTTTCTTTATATCCCATTTCAAGTATTTTATATATTCCCTGATGATATACCATGCACCTTTTGCTGTTGCATCCCCTCTACCTAAAGAGCCCCCAATGGATAGTGGTTTTCCAGTAATTACTCCGGGGGCGTAGTGTTGTCTTATCTTAGAAAATTCATCCATCATCCAAGCCATAATTTTTGGAGTGGTATAAACATCTGGGGCAGGAATGTCCAATTCAGGACCTATAAATTTGTAAATTGCTACAATATATCCTCTAGAAAGTCTTTCAATTTCTCTATCGCTCATTTCTTTTGGATTGCAGATTATTCCTCCTTTTCCCCCACCATAGGGAATATCGACAACAGCACACTTCCACGTCATCCAAGCAGCAAGTGCCTTTATTTCGGTAGGAGATACGTTCCAATGGTATCTTATCCCTCCTTTTGTTGGCCCTCTGGCATCATTATATTGACACCTATAACCAGTAAAAACTTTAATATTACCATTATCCATAGTAATTGGAATAGTTACCTCGAGGAATCTCTTTGGCTTTTTTAGCGCTTCGTATATCCCTTCATCAAGTTTAAGAACTTTATTTACGTTATCAAGTTGTTTTAATACGTTTTCAAATGGATCTATGTTCTCCATAGAATACCCCCTTTGAACTATTAATTTTTTAAGTATTTAAATCTTAGTTATTATATTTGGCAGAAAAAGACCCTACATGGCATTAGATTATCAAATTTAATGCCATTTAATCATAATATTAAACTAATTTAAGAATAAATGGCATTTAATTGCATTGTGAATTGACTAATAGATAGTTAAGCTGCAAAATATTCAAAGTTTATAAATTCCCTTCAATTAGAGTGACCACATACTTGTTGAATAAAAGATCTTTCCCGGAAAAACTTTCACCATGCCCCGGAAATACTTCTTTCACTTTAATTTCACATAATTTTTTTAAAGACTCCTCTAGATCTTCAAGACTCCCTGATGGCAGATCGTATCTCCCAACTGATCCTTTGAAAACTGTATCACCAGAAAAAAGATAGCTTTTATCTACCTCTAAAAGACACATTGAGCCCGATGTATGTCCTGGTGTGTGTATTACTTTAAGTAAATAATCCCCAATATCTATTTCATCGTTTTCTTTTAGGGGGTTCACGTCCTTATAACCCTCAAAAGTATTAGAAAATGCCCGAAAGAAAGTTTTTTCAGTTGCATTTTGAATATCTAGGTAATCATTTTCATGCGCATAAATAGGCACTTCAAAAAATTTGTTACCCCCAATGTGGTCATAGTGGCAATGTGTATTAATAATAAAATCTATTTGTAGGTCATTCTCATCGACATAATCGTATATCCTATAATTCTTATATGTTCCAGTATCAATTAAAACAGTTTTATCGCTCTCAAGTATATAGCAATTAGAGTCGACCCCCCAAGACTCAATAAAATGAAACATTTGATCACGTAAATTCTATTAGCCTAACAACCCTTGCAGCTTTTTTAATTTTTTAATAAAATCTGAATTCTTATTTGTAATTAATACATAGCTTAAAATATCTTCGAGTCGTTTAACAGGTACTATATTTATTTGTTCTTTTTTTGATTTTTCTACGTATACGTCGTCTTTGTTTGAGTAAGGTATTATTACTTCTTTCATTCCACTCTCAACTGCAGCCTCGATTTTAGCACTGACCCCCCCTATTGGTAAAACATCTCCTCTAACTGAAAGAGATCCAGTCATGGCTATATCTTGTCTTATTGGAATTTCTTCAAGTGCAGAGATAACGGCTGTTGCAACAGACACACTGGCGCTGTCTCCTTCGACACCCTCGTATGCTTGAAGGAACTGAATAGTGATATCAAAGTTGGATAAATCCTTATTTGTGTACCTCTTTACTAAAGAGGACACTATCGATATTGACTCTTTTGCTATTTCTCCAAGTTTTCCTGTTGCAATTACATTACCGTGTGATTTTGATGAAGAATTGGCAACGCCAACTTCTATAGGCGTAATAATTCCACTACCCTCTCCCAGAACAGCAAGCCCATTAACTTTTCCTATCTGGGCTCCAGTAGATCCAAATATCTGATAAGCTTTTTTCCTATCAATGTAATCATCTGCAATCTGATGCTCAAGAGATCTTGAAAGTTTTCTAGCTTCAATAATATGCTCAACGGTTACTATACTATCCCCTTTAGTCGAGGCGACATCGCCAGCAGCCCTGACCATACCTCCAAGTTCTCTCAGTCTAAGTGTTAAGTGATTCTTTCTGTTGCTTCTCCTTCTTGCCTCTTGAACAATCTCAGCAACAGCGTCAAGTGAAAAGTGAGGTATTTTTGCATCTTTCTTTACCTCTTGTGCAACAAATCTAACAATTTTCTTTATATTTTCCTCGGTTGCAGGCATTGAATTTTCCATGTAAACTTCATATCCATATCCTCTTACCCTTGAACGTAGCGCAGGGTGCATATCTCTCAAAGTCTCAAGATTTCCGGCCGCTACTAGGACAAAGTTACATGGAACTTTTTCTGTTCTGACCATGGCCCCAGAACTCATTTCGCTCTGCCCTGTGATAGGATACGCTTTTTCTTGCATACCTGTAAGAATGGCTTGTTGCATTTGAATTTTTAAAGTTGAGATTTCATCTATAAATAATAGGCCTTTGTGAGCCTTCTGAATCATACCTGCTTCAACTCTTTCGTGGGCTGGTGTACCAAGACCTCCAGATTGGAATGGATCATGTCTAACGTCCCCGAGCAATGCTCCTGCGTGGGCACCTGTTCCATCCAAAAATGGAGCATGATCCCATTTAGAGTTATCAACTAATATTTTTGGAATCATCACTTGATTTTTAATTCTAAATGTCTGCATTCCAAAGAATATAATGACTGCAAGGAACAGTCCCCATAATAGCTGGCCTTGTGTAAATGCAATGACAATAGTAGCGCCAATAACAAAGAAAAGTATCATCCTTTTGCTTTCTTCTTGTTTTTTTGCCATAGCTTTGTGTTCATCTATAATAAGTCTTGCTTTTCCTCTTGGAACTGTCCTAATTCTTGGAGTATTTGGATCGTCGGGATTTGGATAAGCTAGTATATCTTCAAGATCCTCTTTTGGGAGAAGTTCTGCCATCGCCAAACCCAACATTGATTTTCCTGTTCCGGGTTCTCCTATTAATAATACGTTTCTTCTTTGTTTTGCTGCTGTCTTAACAATCTCAACAGCGTGATCTTGACCAATTACCTGATCAATAAGACTTTCAGGCACGTCTATTTCCTCAGTGGTAGAAACATCATAAAAAGATTTGATCTGTTCTCTTACTTTCTTAACTTCTTCTGTAATGTCTACCAATTCTTCTTTTGTTGGATCTATTTCTTTTACTTCTTGGATAGAAGATTTTTTCTTTGCCATTTGTATTTCCTCTAAAAAGTCTTATCCGTTTATAGATGGCTAACCTTTAAAAACATATCGCACTTGCAACATAAGATTATTTTCTAGTAATTATTCCATTGTTAATAATAAATCTTATAAAATTAGGATTTAAAGAGAAAAATATATTAATAGATTAGACACACCTAAATTTAGGTGCTTACATGTTTGTTACATCACTATCATCAAAAACAACTTTAAATAAATTAAGAGGAGATTTCAAACTTATTGGCTGTCATTTTGAAAGATTTCCGGATGGAGAAGGATATGTTAGATTCGACGACAAGGTCAAAAATATTAAAGAGATCCTTATAGTTCAATCATTATACTACCCCCAAGATGAACATATAATACAACTTTTTTTCATGATTGATGCTTTAAAGGATTTAAACATCAAGATTAATCTTTTAATTCCTTACATGGCCTATGCAAGGCAGGATAAGAGATTCAAAGACTGGGAGTCAGTTTCTGGTATATCTTTAGCAAAGATGATAGATCGATTTGAACTTGAATCGAAGTATACAATAGATATACACGATTTAAAGATAACAAAAGCTATGAAGGGAGAAAATCTGTCGGCTATGCCATCAATTGCAGACTATTTAATGAATTTAAATCTTAAAGAGCCTGTTATTATTTCTCCAGATAAAGGCTCAGTGGAAAGAGCAAAAATAGTTGCGGACTGCATGGGGGCTGAGTTTGACCATCTTGAAAAGACAAGACTTTCTGGGGACACCGTTGAGATAAGACCAAAAGAAATTAACACTAAAAATAGAGACGTTGCAATTGTCGATGATATAATATCGACTGGCGGAACTATGGCAAAAGCATGTGAAGTTCTTAAAAAAGAAGGAACTTTAAAGGTATTATCTGGTGCAACCCACCTATTAATGATATCAAATGCAGAAGAAAGATTAAAAAATGCAGGCGTTGATTGTATCTTTGGTTCAGATTCCATACCCTCTAAATTTTCTGACATATCGATTGCCGGTATTATAGAAGAAATGTTTTAGGCGATTTAATGATTGATCTGGGAGAAGTAAAAAAATTAAGGAAAAAATTTGGAGTGACTCAAAAGGAGCTAGCTTCAAAAGCTGGTGTTACTCAAGCATACATAGCTAAACTTGAGAACAAACAGATTGATCCCAAACTTTCTTCTTTTAACAAGATTTTAAATGCTTTAGAAGATCTTAGGGCGAGAATGAAAAAAATACAGGACGTTATGGTTTCTCCTGTAATCTTTGTTCACCCAAAGGATAAGATTAGTGATGCCATAGCAATAATGGCGAGGTACAACATATCCCAACTGCCTGTTTTGAGAAATGGTATCCCCGTAGGAAGTCTTTCTGAAAAATCGCTAATAAAAAAACTTGGTATTGGAAAGATATGTGAAACTCCTAATCTTACAGTGTCCGAAATTATGGATGAAAGTTTCCCTGTTGTATCTAAACAACAGAGTTTCGCAGAAGTTTACACACTACTAAAGGAAAATCAAGCTGTTCTTATTGAAGAGATGGGAAGAGTGGTGGGAATAATTACCAGAGCAGATATTCTTGACAAGATATAATAGTTTTAATAGTTAATTTTAAAAACAAATCTTCATTCCATAAGAAAAAGGAGGTTGTATATGCCAATAATTAATTTTAATATTACTAAAGCTGAAGTAGAAAAGAAAAAATTGGAAAAAGCTCCCGAAGGGCCAGTTAGTTTTACTCAGACACCAAATATTGTTTCAATCAAAGAAATGCAGCTTTCTGGGCCTAGCGGAAGAATAAATGTGTTAGATGTTGAGTTTGATTTCCTTTCAAAGTACGAACCTGAAGTAGGCAGCGCAAGCATTAAAGGAAACGTTTTCTACCAAGAAGGGGAAGAGTTCAGAAAAAAAATCGTTGAACAGTGGGAAGGTAAAAAACCCCTTGACACAGCATTTTTTGATGAAGTCATAAATGGAATAAACGCAAAATGCTATGTATTTTCAATGATGTTAATAAAAGAGCTCGGCCTTCCGATTGCAACGCCATTTAGATACAGCGCTTCTCCAGATGCTGCTAAAGCTGAAAAGCCAAAAAAGAAATAATATTTTTATAGTTTATCCTATATTTTTTCTTTTTAATTAAAATTTTATATCGCCCTTAATGCTGATTAAATAAGTGGATGGCTAGACCATCCATGAAAAACCTTTTATTAATTAATCAAAAAGAACAATTGGGTAAGTTAACCTATTTTTAATTGGTTGACTACATAAAGGAGGAGATTATTTGGCATTAAGAGAAATGACACCATATAGAAGATTCATGTCAGCTATGGCCGGTGGCCGTGTTGACAGAACACCTACTATAGTACTTTCAAACTTTTGTAAAGAATTAATGGCTTCAACAAATGTTACTTGGCCAGCATGTCAGACCGACCCAAAAGTTATGGCACAATTCCAAGCAGGAAGATATGAAGTCTGGGGATTAGATTTACTCATATCCCACAATGATTTGGTATCAGAAGCAACTATGCTCGGGGCAGAAATAGACCTTGGAACAGATCTTAGACATCCATCAGTATTAAAACATGCGCTAACAGATACAGATCCAACAAAATACAACATGCCAAAAGATGTTGTATCAAAGGGAAGAAATCCCATTGTTGAAGGATCTACTAAGATTTTAGTTGAAAAATATGAGAAACTTGTCCCTGTTTTTAGAACTGTTACAGGTCCAATGACAATTGCAGGTCACCTCTGGGGTGTTGACAAAATATTAATGTGGTCAAAGCAAGAAGAAAAGAAGTTTGAAGCTTGTCTTGATATTTGTACTGACCTTTGTATTG
>Ga0172382_10008804_pt1 | contig 13945 bp, 15 predicted proteins | sample Leawel138RmetaG_FD_122245 | JGI IMG/M metagenome (GOLD analysis project Ga0172382, IMG submission 122245) | Leachate microbial communities from a municipal landfill in Southern Ontario, Canada - Leachate well 138R metaG | ecosystem: Engineered > Solid waste > Landfill > Unclassified | place...
ATGCGGTGAGCACTGGTATCCCGAGCCGGTCCTGAAATCGAAGCAGCCCATTCCGTTCGAGGAAATCGAGAAGGAAGACAAGGCGAAGGTCGAGGATGCCGATCTGGCGGATGACGATCTGGACATCGACGTCGATGTCGATGACGATGATTCGCCGGACAATGACGTCGACCTCGGCGGGGACGACGACCTCGGCGTCGGCACGTCCGGCGACGATGACGAGGACGACAGCTGATCTTCCAACGGCATGGGGATGCCGATCCGCGCTTTCCTTCGCAGGTCGAAAATCCCTCTTGCCAATTCCGGGGCTCGCTACTAGAGGCGGCGTCCCGGGCCGGAAGGCGCGGGATGGCATGTTCCCCAGAGCGTGCCGGATGAATGGAACGGGGCCTTAGCTCAGCTGGGAGAGCGCTACAATGGCATTGTAGAGGTCAGCGGTTCGATCCCGCTAGGCTCCACCATTCATAAGATAGTACGGGTTTCATAGGGGATATTCCCCGCGCTGGCCGACGAGGTTTCGTCCGCCGGCGTTTTTCGCGTTTGGTGGCCGACAGGCCGCGAAGGAGTGACGAAGGCCATGTTCGACAGCCTTTCAGATCGTCTCGGCGGCGTGTTCGACAAGCTGCGCGGGCGCGGCGCGCTGCGCGAGGAAGATGTCCGCGCCGCCATGCGCGAAGTGCGGATCGCCCTGCTGGAGGCCGATGTGGCGCTTCCGGTGGCCCGCCGCTTCATCGACAATGTCACGGAAAAGGCCGTCGGCCAGCATGTCCTGAAGTCGGTTACGCCGGGCCAGCAGGTCGTCAAGATCGTCCATGACGAACTCGTCGCCATGCTGGGCGGCGATGCGGAGGGCGCGGAAGAGGCGATCGCGCTCGATCTCAACGCTGTTCCGCCGGTCGTGATCATGATGGTCGGCCTCCAGGGCTCCGGCAAGACCACCTCCACCGCCAAGATCGCCAAGCTGCTCAAGGACAAGCAGGGCAAGAAGGTGATGATGGCGTCGCTCGACGTCAATCGCCCCGCCGCGCAGGAGCAGTTGGCCGTTCTCGGCGAACAGGTCAGTGTCGCCACCTTGCCGATCGTCGCCGGGCAGGCGCCGGTGGATATCGCCACGCGCGCGCTGCAATCGGCCAGGCTCCAGGCGATCGACGTGCTGCTGCTGGACACGGCGGGTCGCCTGCATGTCGACGATGCGCTGATGGCGGAGATGAAGGCGGTCGCCGCCATCTCCCGCCCGCAGGAAGTGCTGCTAGTGGTCGATTCGCTGACCGGCCAGGATGCTGTGAACGTCGCCCAGAGCTTCTCCGGCGAGGTGGATCTGACCGGCGTCATCCTCACCCGGATGGATGGCGATGCCCGGGGCGGCGCCGCGCTGTCCATGCGCGCCGTCACCGGCAAGCCGATCAAGTTCGCCGGCACCGGCGAAAAGATCGACGCGATCGAGCCGTTCCATCCGGGGCGCGTGGCCAATCGCATTCTCGGCATGGGCGATGTCGTCTCGCTGGTCGAGAAGGCGGCCGCCGTCGTCGAGAAGGAAGAGGCGGAGAAGCTCGCCGAGCGGATGCTCAAGGGTCAGTTCGACATGAACGACCTGCGCACTCAGCTGCGCCAGATGCAGAATATGGGCGGCCTCGGCATGCTGGCCGGCATGATGCCGGGCATGAAGAAGGCCAAGGCGGCGATGGCCGCCTCGAACATGGACGACAAGGTCCTGCTGCGGATGGATGCGATCATCGGCTCGATGACGCCGAAGGAACGCCAGCGCCCCGAATTGCTCAACGCCAAGCGCAAGAGGCGCATCGCCGCCGGTTCCGGCACGGAAGTGCAGGACATCAACAAGCTCCTGAAGATGCATCAGGAAATGGGCCGGGCGATGAAGCAGATCAAGAAGATGGGCGGGCTGAAGGGCCTTGGCGCCTTATTCGGGAAAGGCGGCCTCGGCGCCGCCATGCCCGGCCTGGGCGGCGGCGGTCCCGGGCTGCCGGGATTGGGGGGAGGCCAGCTTCCGCCCGATCTGCAGAATTTGCTGAACAAGAAGTGATTACATAGGGTTACAGAAGAAAGGTTATATAAATGGCAATTGCAATGCGTTTGTCGCGCGGTGGCGCGAAGAAGCGTCCCTATTACCGGATCGTGGTGGCCGACAGCCGCAGCCCGCGTGATGGCAAGTATCTGGAGCAGATCGGCACCTACAATCCGGTGCTGCCCAAGGGCGATGAGAATCGCGTGAAGCTGAATGAGGATCGCGCGCGCTACTGGCTGGGCGTGGGAGCGCAGCCGACGGATCGCGTCGCCCGTTTTCTCGACGCCGTGGGCGTGAAGGAACGCGCCGCCCGCAGCAACCCGAAGAAGGGTGAGCCGGGCGCCAAGGCCAAGGATCGTGCCGAAGAACGCGCCAGCAAGATCGCGGAAGCCGAAGAAGCGGCCAAGGCCGCCGAGGAAGCCGCCAACGCTCCGGCCGAGGAAGTCGCAGCCGAGGAAGTCCCTGCCGAAGCGTCCGCCGAACAGGCAGCCGCCGAGGAAGCCCCCGCTACCGAGGAAGCTCCCGCCGAGGACGCTCCTGCCGCGGATGCTTCCGAGGAACAGGCCGAAGGCTGATGCCTGCCTTCCCCTCCCGCTTGCGGGAGGGGCCAGGGCCAGGCGCGGCTCGCGATGCCGCGCCTGGCCAGGCCCGCCCCAGCCCGTCTTGTGAACGGGAGCGGCTTTGATGTCCGGGAAGCAGGTCGCTCTTGCGGCCATCGCCGGCGCGCATGGCGTGGCGGGCGAAGTCCGGCTGAAGCTGTTCGGAGAGGGCGTGGATGCGCTCTCCCGGTTCAAGAGCTTCAACGACGGCGCATTGACGCTGAAAAAGCTGCGCAGCGACAACAAGGGCGGCGCGGTCGCCCGCTTTGCCGAGATCGCCGACCGCAATGCCGCCGAGAAGCTGAGAGGCACTGTCCTGACGGTTCCCCGTTCCGCCCTGCCGCCGCTGGGAGAGGGCGAATATTACCACGCGGACCTGATCGGCCTGCCGGCCATCTCCACCAATGGAGAAGCGTTGGGCAAATGCGTTGTGGTCGAGAATTTCGGCGCGGGGGACATCCTCGAAATCGAGAAACCGGACGGCAAACGCTTCATGATTCCCATGCGCGTGGAAGCGGTGCCGGAATGGAGCGATCTCAAGGGCCTCGTGATTGACGCTGCCTGGGTCGAATAGTATATACATTCGAGATATACGGAGCGACGTATGACTCGTGAGTGGACAACCAAGACCTTCAAATCGGGCAACTCGGTAGCGATGCGTCTGCCCAAGGCGCTTGGGATTTCCGAAGGCGATGAGGTGGTGATCGTACCTCATGCGGATGGCAGTCTCAGCATCTGGAAAGACAGTGATACCAAGAGGGTCTTTCTGAGCCTCTATGGCAGCATGTCGCCCGGCTTCATGTCTGAAGGCCGGGGAGATATCGAGCAGGATGACTATGATTGGGATGGTCCATCGGATCGACCGGCGGCGGCTTGATGTATCTGCTGGATACGAACGCCTGCATCGATTTCCTCGATGGCCGGAGCGAACGCTTATTGGCCTGCATTGATGAACATTTTGAGCACTTGTCGGTCTCGTCGATCAGTGTCGGCGAGCTGATGGTCGGCTCCAAACGGTCGCAAGATGCCAAGCGCGATGCCGAGAGAATCAACATATTTGTCGCGGGGGTAAAAATCGTAGACTTCGACTTGGCATGCGCCAGGCGTTACGGATCGATTGTGAAACAGATCGGCGTGCGAAGAAAAAGCTTTGATCGATTGATCGGCGTACAGGCGCTCGAATTGGACTTGACGCTGGTGACTCGAAATGGTCGGGATTTTGCCGACGTACCGGGGCTCAAGGTCGAGGACTGGACGGTCTGATGGCCTTAGGCTTTGATCCCCTTTGCGACGCCAGTTCTGCGGACCGGTTGTCTCTATCACGGTCGGGTTCTGCGTATTGGTGGCAAATTTGTCCCGGACGTTGAAGACTGCTTTTCGACAGACGTCATCGCGTATGCGGTCAACACGTTCCTCGTTTCTTCGATCGTTATGATTTTGGCTTATGTTCTCGCCGGAAAGTATCTCTTCCGATCATGACCTTCGCCGCTACCATCATCACGCTCTATCCGGAGATGTTTCCCGGGCCGCTGGGGATTTCGCTGGCGGGCAGGGCGCGGGAGGAGGGGGCGTGGTCGCTGGAGACGATCCAGCTGCGCGATTTCGCCGCCGACAGGCATCGCACGGTGGACGACACGCCGGCGGGCGGGGGCGCTGGAATGGTGCTCAAGGCCGATGTGCTGGCCCGGGCGATCGACCATGCCGCTGCGCTCCATCCCGAGTGCCCGGTTCTGGCGATGACGCCGCGCGGCAAGCCGATCACGCAGGAACGGATTCGCGAGCTGGCGGGGGGGCCGGGCGTGACGATTCTGTGCGGCCGGTTCGAGGGTTTCGACGAGCGCATTTTCGAGGGGCGCGCGGTCGAACAGGTTTCCGTGGGCGATATCGTGCTGTCGGGCGGAGAACCCGCCGCGCTGATGGTGCTCGACGCTTGCATTCGCCTGCTTCCCGGCGTAATGGGCGCGACCGAAAGCGGACATGAAGAGTCCTTCGAGGAAGGCTTGCTCGAATATCCGCATTATACCCGACCAGTTGATTGGGAAGGGCGCACGATCCCTGAAGTGCTGCGATCGGGGGATCATGCGAAAATCGCCGCATGGAGGAAACTCCGGGCGGAAGAAGACACACGGTTACGCAGGCCGGACCTTTGGGAGCGTCACAGGGGCGCTCGGGACCGACCTGCCTCTGGCGCGCAGCGCGAAAAGTGAAGGATATGAGGACATGAACCTCATCCAGAAGCTCGAAGCCGAGGCGATCGAGCAATTCGTTCAGGGGAAGGACATCCCCGATTTCCGCCCGGGCGATACCGTCCGTGTCGGCGTGCGCGTCGTTGAAGGCGAACGCACCCGCGTCCAGAATTTCGAAGGCGTCTGCATCGCCCGCTCCAATCGCGGCCTTGGCAGCAACTTCACTGTCCGCAAGATCAGCTTCGGCGAAGGCGTGGAACGCGTGTTCCCGCTCTATTCCCCGAATATCGACAGCATTACCCTCGTCCGTCGCGGTGTCGTGCGGCGGGCCAAGCTCTATTACCTGCGCGGCCGCACAGGTAAACGCGCGCGCATCGCAGAACGGCGCGATCAGAGCGCCGGCCAGGAGGGCTGAAACCTCCCGCCCAAGCGAGTTGCAAGGGGCGTCCTGGCCGGAGAGCCGGGGCGCCCTTTTCTATTCCGCCTATCTGAAAGTTCGGCGGATCAGCCGGTTCCTTCCGGCAAGGAGATCATGGAATGGGTTATCGTGTAGCTGTTGTAGGTGCCACCGGGAATGTCGGGCGCGAGATGCTGGCCATCCTGGCCGAGCGCGAATTTCCCTGCGACGAGGTGGCGGCGGTTGCCAGCCCGCGCTCCACGGGGATGGAGATCGAATTCGGCGATACCGGCAGGATGCTGAAGGTGAAGAATATCGAGCATTTCGATTTCACCGGATGGGACATCGCGCTGTTCGCGGCCGGCTCCGGCCCGACCCAGATCTATGCGCCCAAGGCCGCCGCGGCGGGCTGCGTGGTGATCGACAACAGCTCGCTCTACCGCATGGACCCGGACGTGCCGCTGATCGTGCCGGAAGTGAACCCGGATGCGATCGACGGCTATACCAAGAAGAACATCATCGCGAACCCCAACTGCTCGACCGCCCAGATGGTCGTGGCGCTGAAGCCGCTGCATGATTTCGCCACCATCAAGCGGGTGGTGGTTTCCACCTACCAGTCGGTGTCCGGCGCGGGCAAGGTCGGCATGGACGAGCTGTTCGAGCAGAGCCGGGCGATCTTCGTGGGCGATCCGGTGGAGCCGAAGAAGTTCACCAAGCAGATCGCGTTCAACGTCATTCCCCATATCGATGTCTTTCTCGACGACGGTTCCACCAAGGAAGAGTGGAAGATGGTGGCGGAGACGAAGAAGATCCTCGATCCCAAGGTGAAGGTGACCGCCACCTGCGTCCGCGTTCCCGTGTTCGTCGGCCACTCCGAATCGATCAGCCTCGAATTCGAGAAGGAGATTTCCGCGCAGCAGGCGCAGGATCTGCTGCGCGAGGCGCCGGGCATCATGCTGGTGGATAAGCGCGAGGATGGCGGTTACGTCACTCCGGTCGAATGCGCGGGCGACAGCGCGACCTATATCAGCAGGGTGCGGGAAGATTCGACGGTCGAGAACGGCCTGAACCTGTGGTGCGTGTCCGACAATTTGCGCAAGGGCGCCGCGCTGAACGCGGTGCAGATCGCGGAATTGCTGGGCCGCCGCCACCTCAAGAAGGGCTGAGCCACGCTTGTCGGCTTAATGCGCGGCCTCGGCGGAAATCGGAGCCGCGTCCTTCGCGGGCTTGCGGATCAGCATCACCAGCGGGATCGAGGCCAGGCATAGCCAGCCCATCAGCCAGAAATCGTTGACGTAGCCGATCATCGCCGCCTGGCGATTGACCTCGGCGTCGGCAAAGCTCAGGGCCGCTTCGCCGAACTGGGCAAAGCGCCCGGCCTGCGCGGGATCGAACACCTGCATCGCCTCCGCCGACACATGGGGCGCCAACTCGGCATGGTTGGTCTGGATCGAGCGCGCCAGCAGCAGCGACGAAAGCGAAATCCCCACCGAGGCGCCGATCGAACGGGACAGGTTGACCAGGCTCGATCCATCCGCCCGCAAATGCGCGGGCAAGGTGCTGAACGCCAGTGCGTTCAGCGGAATGAACAGGAATCCCAGACCGACTCCCTGGATCACGCCTGTCATCACGACGTGCCGCATGTCCACATCGAGTGACCACGATGCCATCTGGAACATGGAAAGGGCGATGATGCCGAACCCCGTCGCCACCATCAGCCGGAGATCGACCCCCATGCGGGCAAGCCGCCCGACCAGGATCATGCATGCCATCACCCCGATCCCGCGGGGCGCGACGACGGTGCCAGAGGTCAGCACCGAATAGCCGAGCAGGCCCTGCAGCAGGGGCGGGAGCAGGGCCAGAGTCGCATAGGCCGACAGCCCGAGCACCAGCATGATGAGCAGGGTCACGGTGAAATTGGCGTCATGCCACAGCGCCCGGTCGAACAGGGGCGCTCGCGCCGTGGCCAGGTGAACCACCGCCATCCAGCCCGCGCAGGCGGCTATGATGGCATAGACCCAGGCCTCGGTCGCATCGAACCAGTCGATATGCTGGCCCCGGTCCAGCAGCAATTGCATCGAGGCGACGCTGAGCGCGACCAGCACATAGCCCGCGATATCGAACCGCACCTTGCGGGTGGGCCAGCGCGGAAGCTGGGTCGCCATAAGGAATAGCGCCACCGCGCCGACCGGGACATTGACGTAGAACACCCAGCGCCAGTTCATGTTCTCGGTCAGCCAGCCGCCAATGATCGGGCCAAGGATCGGCCCGACGATGATCCCGCCGCCCCACAGGGCCATCGCCTGGGGGTGCCGGGAAGGCCGGGTGACGTCCAGCATCACGGTCTGGCTCAGGGGCATCAGGAACGCCCCGGCGAAGCCCTGGATAACCCGGAAGAGCACCATTTCCTCGAGATTGATCGCCATGCCGCAGAGCATCGAGGAGAGGATGAACAGGATGGTCGAGACCAGCATCAGCCTGCGCGCGCCGAACCGGCCGGCGAGCCAGCCCGCGGTGGGCAGGGCGATGGCGGAAGCGACGATATAGCTGGTCAGCACCCACAGCACGCTTTCCTGGGTCGCGCTCAGGGAGCTTTGCATATGCGGGATCGCGACATTCGCGATGGTGGTGTCGAGGATTTGCAGCAGCGCGGCCAGCAGGACGCCGATATAGACCAGCGGCACGCTGTCGACATGGACCGTCGGCGCATCGAGCGCCGCCGGTGTGATGCCCGTCCCTTCCGCTGGCGCTGCCGAGGCCTCGGCGGCCATGGCCTATCTGGCCTTCTTGTGGCCGGAATCGCCGGTGAACACGGTTACGTCGGCCGATAGCCCGGCGATCAGCCGCCGCGCCGGCTTGCTGTCGATGGCGATCCTCACCGGCACCCGCTGAGTGACCTTCACCCAGTTGCCGGTGGCGTTCTGGGCGGGAAGAACCGAAAATTCCGAGCCGGTGCCCGATCCGATCGATTGGACATGGCCGTTGAGCTTGAGGCCGGGATAGGCGTCGAGCGCGATCTCGGCCTTCTGGCCCACCCGCATGTCGTTCAACTGCGTTTCCTTGAAGTTCGCCTCGACATAGCTCGACTTCTCATTGACGATGGTCAGCATCGGCATGGCGGTGATCGCCATCTGCCCTTCCTGGAGGCGTTCGGACTGGGCGACTCTCCCCGCGATGGGCGCTTTCACCTCTGTCCTGCGCAAATCGAGTTCGGCCTGCTCCCGATCTGCCTTGGCCTTGGCGATCTGCGCGTTCTCGTTGGGGATGGCAGGCCCGTTGGACAGCTTTGCCTGGGCTTCGCGGGCGCGCGCCTCGGCGCCATTCAGCGCTTCGCGCGCCTGGGCGACCGCGTGCCGCGCCGCATCGAGGTCGGCCTTGGTGGTGAAGCCGCGCGTCCACAGCGCTTCCTGGCGGGCAAGGCGGGACTGGGCAAAGCCGATATCTTCCCGCGCGGCGGCAATGTCCGCGCCGGAAAGCGCCTCGTCGTTCTGCAGCGCGGTCACATTGCTCTGCGCGGCCGCGATGGAAGCGGTCGCCTGCTCTATCTTGACCATGAACGGTTCGGGATCGATGCGGAACAGCAGATCGCCCGGGTTCACTATCTGGTTTTCGTGGACGGAGACGTCGATGATCTTCCCTGCCACTTCGGCGGAAACGCCCACGCTATCCTGCTTCACATAGGCGTTGTCGGTCGAAACCTTCCCCTGAAGGCTCCACCAATAGGCCAGCCCGCCCACGATCACGAGCAGGGGCACCGAGATCATCAGAAGCAGGCGCTTGCGCCGGGGCGCCGCCGGTTGCCGGGCCGCTTCGTCATCTTCCACTTCGGTTCGACCGGAAATATCTGGGTCCGCTTCAGCCAATTCGCCTCTCTTCACGATGGTCTTGCGAGTCACCGCCCGATATGTCCGCGCGGCGCCGAATTTGGAAAGGCCATAAGTCCGAGAACCGGGGCATGGCAATCACTTATCGCTTGACCCCGAACGCTTCCTTGTTCGGGATAGCCATCTGCAGACAGGCGCAAGGAGAGAAGATGCAGCCGCAAACCGCAAGCGTGGAGGAGATTCCCTCGTTCGATGGCGCGAAACTTGCCGTGCATCGCCTGGGCGAGGGGCGGCCTGTGCTGCTGCTGCATGGCCTGTTTTCCAGTGCTGCGATGAACTGGATCAGGTTCGGCCATGCGCAGCGCCTCGCCGATGCCGGATTCGAAGCGATCATGCCGGATCTGCGCGCCCATGGCGCAAGCGCCGCGCCTCACGATCCGGCGGCCTATCCGCCCGATGTGCTGGTGCGCGATCTGGTGTCGCTGGTGGATGCGCTGGAGCTGGAGGAGTTCGATCTCGCCGGTTTCTCGCTCGGCGCGCGCACCGCCGCGCGGGCCGTGGCAGGGGGCCTTTCGCCGCGCAGGCTGGTGCTGGCGGGGATGGGGCTGGAGGGGCTGACCGGCTGGCTGCGGCGCGGCGGCTTCTTCATCGACGCGATCGACCGCTTTGCCGAAGTGCGCCAGGGCGATCCCGCCTTTCTCACCGTCCAGTTCATGAAGACGATGAAGATCGACCGTGTCGCGGCGCGGCTGCTGCTCCAGTCGATTCAGGATCTGCAGCGGGACGAACTCGGCAAGCTGACCATGCCGGCGCTGGTGCTGTGCGGAGAGGACGACCGCGACAACGGATCGCCCGAAGCCCTGGCCGAAGCGCTGCCGGACGGCAGGCTGGAATGGACGCCCGGCACGCATATGAACTCCGTCACCAGGCCCGATCTCGGGCAGGCCATCGTCCGCTTCCTGTCCGGCTAGCGCAAAAGGAAAGGGCGCCTCCTTCCGGGGCGCCCTTTCCATGATATGCGATCCAGTCAGGATCAGGCCGCGGCTTCGTCGCCGCCTTCGGCCCGTTCCTCGATCAGCTCGGCCGGGATTTCGCCCGGCTCCGCATTGGGATCGACCGCTTCGGTGAAGCCGGTCGGAACCTTGTCTTCCTCGAACATCTGGGCCATCACGTCGACGCCCTGGCTCTGCAATTCGGCCTCGTCGTCGGAGCGGGCCACATTGGCCTTCACGGTGACATGGACTTCGGGGTGCAGCGAGACGCGGACGTCGAACACGCCGATGGTCTTGATCGGGCGTTCCAGCACGACCTGCGACTTGCCGATATCGTGGCCCTTTTCCTTCAGCGCTTCCACGATGTCGCGGACGCTGACCGAGCCGTAAAGCTGGCCGGAATTGGAGGAAGCGCGGATCAGCACCACTTCGGTGCCGTCGACCTTTTCACCGGCCTTGGCGGCATCGGTCCGGCGCTCGGCGTTTTCCTTCTCCAGCCGTTCGCGGTTGGCTTCGAACACCTTGCGGTTGGCGTCGTTGGCGCGCAGCGCCTTCTTGTTGGGCAGCAGGAAGTTGCGGGCGTAGCCGTCCTTGACGGTCACGACATCGCCGATCGAGCCCAGCTTCTCGATACGTTCGAGCAGGATGATTTGCATGGCGGTGCGCTCCTTACTTCACGATGTAGGGCAGCAGGCCCAGATGGCGCGCGCGCTTGATCGCCTTGGCCAGCTCGCGCTGCTTCTTGGCGGAAACGGCGGTGATGCGGCTCGGCACGATCTTGCCACGCTCGGACATGAAGCCCTGCAGCAGGCGCACGTCCTTGTAATCGATCTTCGGCGCGTTCTTCGCGGAGAACGGGCAGCTCTTGCGGCGGCGGAAAAACGGACGCGCCATGATTTAGATCTCCTCGCGTTCGCGGCGGCGGCTGCGCTCGCGGTCGTTCTTGCGCATCATCACCGACGGGCCGTTCTCATGCTCGTCGACCCGGATGGTGACGTAGCGGATGACGTCTTCGTTGATGCGGGTCTGGCGTTCCAGCTCCTCGACCACATTGGCCGGGGCGTCGATGTTCAGCAGGACGAAATGCGCCTTGCGGTTACGCTCGATCTTGTAGGCCAGGTTCTTGAGGCCCCAGGTTTCCGTCTTGGTGACCTTACCGTTGTTCTGCTCGACGATTTCCGTCGCAGTGGCGGCCAATGCGTCGACCTGGCTCTGGCTCAGATCCTGACGCGCGAGGAAGACATGCTCGTAAAGCGGCATGCGCGCATTCCTTTCATCACTATGCCGATCGCTGGCTGATCCGCGACCATCGCGGGGCCCCTCCGGCTTTCTTCGTTTCCCGGCCAAGCGGCGGGGAAGGGCGCGCCATAGCGATTCCCGGGGGGAATGCAAGCCGGGAATGGCCGGTTTCGCGCAATCCGGCGCGGCGGCGGTTGACGCGGAACGGCGAAAATGTGGATCGGGCTTTCCGGGGATTTCCCCGCTGCGCCGGGCTATTGCCCCGGAATTGGGTGTGACCTTTCGCGAGGGGGCTTCTTCGTCTTGCGTCATCCCCGTGCAAACGGGGAGCCAGCCTCCTTTTATCTCCGGGTGTCTCATCCCTCAGGATAAGCCAGATTTTCTCCGGGTGGGAAAGGTGCCGACAAGAACCGCCCGGCCTCTCCCTCGTTATGCCGACGCAGGCTGGGATCGTTGTGGGCGGCGCGGCGCGTTACCGAGAGAGATGCCAGCGTTCGCTGGCATGACGATGAGGGGCGAGGTTGCAATAGGTCGCAAGCAAACATCGGATGACCTATGCTCCCAAGGCATCCACCCCACCGCTCAACCCAGCCGCGCCAATATGTCTTTCGCAAAGCTGGTCAGGGTATCATCGCGTGCGCCCATCACCACGATCCGGTCGCCGGGGTGGGCGAGGGCCACGATGCGCTGCCCGCACTCCTCGCGCGACGGGATATATTCCGCGTCGCCCCCCGCCTCCCGGATCAGGCGGACGATCCGTTCCGAGCCCTCGCTGCGGTCCACTGTGCCGCCGAAATAGACCGGATCGCAGAAGATCGTCACATCCTCCGGCCCCAGCTCGCGGGCGAAGGTTTCCGCCAGCTCATGCCCCATCTGGCGCAGCGGGCCATAGCCGTGCGGCTGGAAGAAGGCGATCACCCGCCCCGGATGCGCCTTCAGCGTGCGCAGGGTGGCTGCGCATTTTTCCGGATTATGGCCGAAATCGTCGATTACGGTGATGCCGGACGGGCTGGCGCCGATGATGTCGAACCGGCGGCCGAGGCCGGTAAACCCGCCGAGCGCCCGCACCGCCTCGCCGACCGGCACTCCCGCCGCGTTCGCTCCGGCGATGGCGGCAAGGGCGTTGGCGAGATTGTGCCGCCCGGGGACCCGCAGCGAGAGCGCATGGGCGGCGCCGTTCCGCCGATCCAGCACGGTTGCGGCAAGCGAAGCCGGACCGTCGATAATGCTGCCGGGCCGCACCCCGATGTTGGCGGCCGGATTGTCGATCGCGAAAGTCGTCAGCTGCCTGGCCTGCGCTGCCAGCGAGACGCTCTCCGTATCGTCGAGATTGATCGCGGCGGCCTGCGAAACTGCCAGGAAATCACCGAACAGCGCTCGCAATTCCTCCAGGCTCTTGTGATCGAGGCTGACGTTCAGCAGCACCGCCACCGCCGGGCGATAGAGCGCGATAGAGCCGTCGCTTTCGTCCACCTCGGAAACGAATACCCCGTCCGCCGTGCCCTGCGCGCCTACGCGCGCGCTGGCGAAGGGTGCGTCGGCGGAGACGAAGTTCTTCATCACCGCGCCGTTCATGATGGTGGGATCGCGCCCGGTGTCGAACAGAATCCAGCCCAGCATCCCGGTGACGGTGGACTTGCCGCTGGTGCCGCCCACCGCGATGCCGCAGGGCGCGCGATTGAACAGCGATGAAAGCAGCTCGGCCCGGCTCAGGCGCGGGCAGCCCAGTTCCCGGGCGCGCACCATTTCCGGAACGGTGTCCTCCACTGCGGCGGAAGCGACGAGAACCTGCTCCGGCGAAGTGACCCCGCTGCCGTCCTGTGGGAACAGGGCGATGCCCTGCCGTTCCAGCCAGGCGAATTTTTCCGGCGTGCGGCCCTGGTCGCGGCTGCGGTCGGACCCCGCGATGCGCGCGCCTTGCCCGCGCAGGATCAGCGCGAGCGGCAGCATGCCGGAGCCGCCGATGCCGCAGAAGAACCAGGGATGGGCAGTGAGATCGGCGCCTGCTGCTGAATTGTCGGTCATAAGGCTTCGGTATGCAGTTGTGCGGAACAACACAAGCTGGCTAGAAAATGCGCAATGACACGTATCGCCATCTGTGCGCCATCGACGCCGTTCACGCGCGAGGATGCCGCGCGTGTGATCGCTCTGGCCGCGGCGGAGTTTCCGACGCTGGAACTGGTGTTCCATGACCAGTGCTTTGCATGTGACGGGCATTTCGCCGGGCCGGACGCATTGCGCCTTTCCACCTTGCTGGAATGCGCCGACGATCCTTCCTTCGATGCCGTCTGGCTGGCGCGGGGCGGCTATGGCGCGGTGCGGATCGCGGGCGACGCCGTGGCGCGGATGGGAGAAGCGGCGCGCGGCAAGACCTTCCTTGGCTATTCGGATGGGGGGACGCTGCTCGGCGCGCTCTATCGCGCCGGGATCGGGGCGCCCGTGCATGGCCCGATGCCATCCGATATAAGGCGCGAGGGGGGCGAGGCGGCCGTGCGCCGTTCACTGGCCTATCTCTCGGGCGATATGTCGGGGCTGGAGCCGGGGCTGGACGAGCGGCCTGCGGCGGCGTTCAACCTGATGACGCTGGCGATGCTGTGCGGCACCGATCTGATGCCGGACCTTTCCGGGCATGTGGTGCTGGTGGAGGAGGTTTCGGAATATCTCTATGCGGTGGACCGGCTGTTC
>Ga0172382_10008805_pt1 | contig 13944 bp, 4 predicted proteins | sample Leawel138RmetaG_FD_122245 | JGI IMG/M metagenome (GOLD analysis project Ga0172382, IMG submission 122245) | Leachate microbial communities from a municipal landfill in Southern Ontario, Canada - Leachate well 138R metaG | ecosystem: Engineered > Solid waste > Landfill > Unclassified | place...
CTGCATGGCGGAGATGCTCCCCAGCGAGGTGGGAGGGGAGCAGATGGAGGCCCTCTTGCAGTATTGGAAGAAGGTCTGCTACCGGGACAAGGTCATCATCATCACCTCCCGTCATGGCCTGCCGGCCATGGATCGTCTGCGGCAAGCAGCGGACCAGTACTTCGACCTGGAGATCCGCAGCTCCAGCTACGGCATCCGTCACCTCATGAAGGTTCGCCGTTACCTCAAGGCCCGTGGGAAGGTGGACAAGATGATAGAGTTCCGGGTGGAGCCTGACGTCGGCCTGATAATCGAGATCACGGAGGTGTCCGGTTGAAGAAGAGCGTCTTCACGGTGGCGGAGGAGAGCCCTCTGCTGCAGAGATACCTGGACAACCTCCCCTATAAGCAGGGCAGCCCGCCCATGTACCATGACTCCTTGACCGTCAAGGAGCTGAACGACATCCGCAAGGCAGCCCTCTACGACCCGCAGCAGGCCAACATCATCTATTACGTGGGAGACGACCTTGGCGATGCCTATGTGCATGTGAACGCCGAGAGCAACAGCTACACCTCGGTGGAATGGCCCATCAGCCCGGAGCAGGCCGCCCTGTTGGAGAAGATCCGCTCCTCCATGCTGGTAAGGGCCGCCAAACGCAAATCCATCAAGACCGACGAGGAGAGGCGGCAGCTGATAGACGAACTCTTCGAAGAGGTGGTGAGGAGCAAGGACATCGGATTCGTGGACCGCATCCGGAAATCATTCACCATCCCGGTACCGGAGGAGGACAGGGACCTCTACCGTTACTTCATCCACAGGGACATCAATGGATATGGTCCGTTGAACACCATCATGCGAGACCCCTACATCGAGGATGTGCACGCCATAGGCACGGAGAACATCCACATCATCCACAAGGCCTTCCAATACGGCCTGGTCTCCAATGTCCGCTTCCCCTCGGACAAGTACCTCAACAGCTACCTCATATCCCTGAGCGAACGCATCGGGAGGCCGGTGACGCCGACGCGCCCCATAGTGGACGGGGCCATGCCGGACGGGTCGCGTATCAACATCATCTATTCCGAGGACATCAGCCGCAAGGGCTCCAGCTTCACCATCCGCAAGTTCTCCGCCGAGCCCATATCGGCGGTGCAGCTGGTGAAGTGGGGCACCATGAGCGCCAAGCTCGCTGCTTACATATGGCTCTGCCTGGAGAACAAGATGAACATGATCTTCTCCGGTGAGACCGCTTCCGGGAAGACCACCTCGCTGAATGCCATACTGCCCCTCATCGACCATCGCAACAAGATATTCTCCGCCGAGGACACCCCGGAGGTCAAGCCTCCGCACGACACCTGGCAACGCTGCGTCAGCCGGGAGTCCGGTCCGGTGGAGTACCGGGTCACCATGTTCGACCTCCTGCGGGCGGCACTGCGCTCCCGTCCCGACTACCTCATCATCGGAGAGATCAGAGGTGAGGAAGGGAGGGTGGCCTTCCAAGCCATGCAGACCGGCATCCCGGTGCTCAGCACCTTCCACGCCGCCAATGCCACCAAGTTCATCCAGCGTTTCACCGGGGACCCCATCAACATCCCCATGACCTTCATCGACAACGTCAACGTCCTGCTCTTCCAGTCCGCGGTGAACGTGGACGGGAGGATCCTCCGTCGGGTCACCAGCGTGGAGGAGTTCGTGGGATACTCCAAGGAAGAGGGCGGCGTGCTGACCAAGAACGTCTTCAAGTGGGACCCGGTCTCGGACACCCATCTCTTCCGTGGTTTCCAGAACTCCTACATCCTGGAGGAGAAGGTGGCCGCCGATCACGGCTACATGGACAAGAGGAAGATCTACGAGGAATTGGACAAGAGGGAAGCCATCATCAAGAAGATGGTGGAGAACGACATCACCGACCATCGTTCCGTGAACGAGGCCCTGGTGCGCTATTTCGAGAGCGGTGCGGAGGGCCTGCCGTTCTTCGTCTAGGGTGAGCCCATGCTGGAGAAGACCTACGAGCTGATCAAGAACGAACCGGGGCGCTACCTGCTCTATGTTGTCGCCAGCACATTGCTGGTGGGCACCGTGGTCCCGACCGTCCTCCTCAGTCTCATCGACCTTGGTCCTCCCGGCCTCACCCTCTACCTCATCATGCTCTCCCCCGGCTTCCTGGTTTTCCTGGTGGCCATCATCCCCTTCCTGCAGGTGGGGATGGAGAAAAGACGGGTGAACCAGATCATGCCGCTGTTCGTCACCCACATGGCATCCATGGTGACTTCCGGTCTGCCATTGGAGAAGGTCTTCGGCTATGTGGCGGCCATGCGGGATTACGGCATCATCGCCGAGAACTGCGGCCAGATCCAGAACCTGGTGGTGAACTACGGCATGACCGTCTCCGAGGCCTGCCGTTTCGTGGCCAATGACATCAAGAACGACATGGAGAGGGATTTCTTCATCCGTCTGGCCCACGCCATCGACGTGGGGGACGAGATGGGGGTGTTCTTCAACTACGAGCAGGAGATCATCATGGATGAGTTCCAGCTAAACGCCGAGTCCACGTTGAAGAACATGGACTTCGTGAAGGAGATCTACGTGGCGCTGATAGTGGCCATGACCTTCCTGGTGGTCTTCGTGGCTATCATCCCCCTGGTGGGCGGCGGCGTGAACGAGATGATGCTCCTGGGCATAACGTTCACATTCCTGGTCCTGGAGGTGATGTTCCTCCTCATCTCCATCTTCGTCATGCCCACCGACCGTATCTGGTACCCCTGGTCCACCAAGGTCGCCAAGAACATGGTCACTGGTACGGACAAGCTCCTAATCTACGTCATCATCCTGAACATCGTGGCCTTGGCCATCTTGGCGGTTTATGTGTTCTTCAGCGGCATGGACCTGCGTCTGGCCATACCCATCGTCAGCACCCCCCTCCTCATCTCCGGCCTGCTCATCAACAGGGAGGAGCAGCGCATCAACAACCGGGACAACATCTACGGCTCGTTCATCCGTGCCTTGGGGCGCTCCATGGAGGCCAGCTCCGCCTCCCTGCCCGCTTCCGTGCGTCAGATCAGCCAGCATAAGTTCGGATACCTCTCCACGGCAGTGGAGAACCTCTCCAAGCGTCTGGACACCAACATCGACCCCGATCTGGCCTGGGACAACTTCATCGCCGAGACCGAGAGCAACTTCATCGACAAATTCACGCGCATGTACATCGATACCACTGGCCACGGTTCCAGCCCGGAGCGCACCAGCTATTTCATATCCAAGAACATGAACAAGTTCCTGGCCATGCGCAAGAAGAGGAACGTCTTCGTCTCCTCCATGACCGGGGTGTCCTACGGCACCATGGTGGCCTTGGCCGGCACGATGTGGATAATGTACGCGGTCATAGACTACGTGGGCGTCCTCATAGAGAGCATGTACGGAGGGATGGCCAGCGGTGGGGCGGCCTCCATATTCCTGGGGTCCATAATCAACCCCAGCTACGACCTGGGGGTGTTATCATTGGTGGTGATCGTCATCCTGTCCATCCACGCTTTGGTATCCTCCCTGACCATCAACTCCATGAAAGGTGGGCACTGGTTCGGCGGCGCCTTCCATTTCAGCGCCTTGATATGGGTGGGGGTGACCTGCACCTATCTGGTAGACATATTCATAGGAATGATAATGACATAGAGGTATGCAGATGACGAAGGAGCAGAGGGATTCCGGAATCCGGGGCGGCGTTTCCCGCCGACATCGTTCAGCCTGTGCCTTGATGGTGGCCCTGATGCTCTTGATGCTCCTGCCTCTGCCAGGAGCCGATGCCGTCCCGGCAGGGGATGACCGGCAGACATCGGTCTTGGAACGACAATTCGATTGGCCGACCATCCAGTCCGGGGAGTACGATGTCATAAGCTCCGGAGGCCTGGAGATGGCCCGCATGAGCGATGTGCCCTACCTCTTGCCGGTGGAGAAGGTGAACATAGCCCTGCCCTCTGGCCAGATAAGCGGTCTGGAGATCGCGGTCATCACCAGCGACCCGGTGTACCTGGGAGGCTTCTCCCTGCAGCCGGTTTACATCGCCAGCAGTTTCGGCCGCAGCCTTTATGGCAGCAATGACCAAGCCACGGAATATGTGGAGCAAAGGGCGCTGCTGCAGGATTCGGACGGCAGCACCTTGTACCTCTCGTTGTCCCCGGTTTCCTATGACCCGATAAGCGGCGACACCTATTTCGTGGATCGGATAACCGTCACCATATCGTATCATCTGGACTCCGTCCCGCAACTGACCACCTTCACCGCTGCTGGAGAAGACCTCCTCATAATCACCTCCTCGGACATGGAGACGGAGTTCCAACGTTTGGCGGATTGGAAGGAGTCCCTGGGGTTCAACGTCCATCTGGTGAATGTCAGCACCGCCGTGGGCGGTGGCTCGGTGACGGCGGAAGCCATCAAGTCATACATCAACAGCCAACACAACCTCTCCAGCATCGAGTACGTCCTCCTGGCCGGAGACCATACCGTCATACCGGCTTGGCACGTGGCCATCACCCTGCCCATCGAGGGCGGCAGCCCCTTTTTGGTTTCTGACCTCTACTATGCCTCCTTTGACTACACCGTGGATTGGGCCAACGACATCCATCCCTACTACGACCTCAGCATAGGGAGACTCCCTTTCACCACGGTCTCCGAGGCCAGCAACTACATCGACAAGCTCATACGCTATGAGTCCCAAGCCATCGGCGATCACTACGATGAGGTGCTGTTCATCGGCCAGGTATTGGATGACATCACCTGGGGCGGCGACGGCAAGGACAGCAATGCCGTTCATGTGCCGTCGTCCTACAACATCACCACCCTCTACGAGAGGGACATCGATCCCGCTTCGCTTACCCAGACCATGGTCAAGGATGCCTTGGAGGCCGGTGCGCACATCGTAAACGACCTCAGCCATGGGGACTTCGACTACCTGGTGAGCTTGGATTCCGCCTTCGTCCCGCAGATCGACAACCCCTTGCCGTACATCTGGTACAGTCAAGCCTGTCGGATAGGCGGTTTCGATCAGGACCCCAATATCGCCAGCACCATGCTCGCCGATGAGAACAATGCCGTAGCCATGGTGGTGCATTCCCGGGAGGGCCTGTACATGGAGGGGGACCCCGTCAACGGCACATCCAACTTCTTCGACTTGGCCTACATGGAGCGTCTCTTCGATGAGGACCTCCTGCTCGGGGACGTGGTCCGCCTGTCCAAGGAGAGCCTCGCCAGTGAGCTGTCCGATCCCTTCATGAAGTGGATCTACACGGAACTGAACCTCCTGGGAGACCCCACCCTGAAGGTGGGCGGTTACGATTCGTTGTTGGAGTCCAACATGCGCATCGATGACGACTCCGAGCTCCTGGCCACGGCTAGCCTGTTGGGCTGGGAGGGGGACGGGTCGCTGTCCGACCCCATCGTCATACAGGGCTACCAGCTGCGCAGCAGCGACGGTGATGAATGCCTGTACATCGGCAACACCACCCTTCACCTCTCCATCCGCAACAATACCGTGACCCGCTCCGTGACCGGGCAGGACGGGATAGTCCTTTTCAACATCATCAACGCCGAACTGAGGAACAACACCTTCCGTTACAAGGACCGCGCCCTGCTCCTGGACCAATGCCAGGATCTAACCGTGGCCAACAACAGCTTCCAGGACAACGCCGTGGGGATCCAGCTCAGCCAATGCCAGGACTGCACTGTCCAGGGCAACCATCTGTCGGACCAGAACTCCGTGGGCATACTCTTGAACGGGAGCGACAGCTGCACGCTGGAGGACAACATACTCTCCCGCTGCCAGGGTTATGGGGCTTCTGTCACCGGGGACGGCAACGGCATCCAAGGCAACAGCTTCTATCTCAACAACGGCACCGGCATGCTGACGCTGACGGCCTCTCAGGCCTTCAATGACGGCAGCAACAGTTGGGATGGCAACTTCTGGTTCCTGCACAGCGGACCCAGTTATGCCTTGGCCGGCAGCGGTTCGGACAGCAGCCCCCTGGCCAGCGACCCCTCCGGCCCACCGGTCTTCGACACCGCTTACCTGGATGACCTGCAGGGAACGGAGCAGGGTCTTTTCACGGTGGTGGATTTCACCGCCACATCCCCTTACGGCATGGGTTCCTATGAGCTCAGTGTCAATGAAGGTTCTTACGATGAGAGCGAGCCAGAGATAATGCTCTGGGACCTGGGCCTCTCGGAAGGTACCAACAACCTGAGCATGATGGCCTTCTCCAATGTCGGTAACGCCGCCGTCTACAACCTCAGCATAGAGGTCACGGCCATGGGCCTCTCCGTGGACATCACCGCCCCCACGGAGGCCTACTTGGACTCTGACCGGGCCACTATCCGTTGGACCGGCACCGATGCCGCCAACCGTTCCCATTTCATGGTGCGCGTGGATAACGGGGATTGGCTGAACCTCTCCCAGAGCCTCCGTTACACCACCCCCTCCCTGTCACAGGGCTGGCACACCGCCGAGGTGAAGGCGGTGGCTTGGGACGGGACAGAGGCCAACGACACCGTGTCCTTCTTCATCGATACCGTGCTGCCGCAGCTCTCGATCACTAACCTGGCGGAGGGGCAGATCCTAACCAGCAACCAGATCTATGTCAATTGGACGGTCTCCGACCCCTCGCCATCCTCGGGGATCAGCCATTTCACCCTGCAGATCGGCACGTCCACCGCCATCAGAATCGATAACTCCTCCGCCCGCAGTTACACCATGCCCCTCTCGGAGGGGTCGCAACGCATCACCCTGAGAGCCTACGATCAGGCGGGCAACTACCGTCAGGTGCAGGTGAACGTGGTGGTGGACAGCGAACCGCCGCTCATAGAGTTCCTCCTCCCTTCCAACCACCCCTATTACTCCAGCCCCTTGACGGTGAACTGGAGCGTAGTGGACGCTGGCAGCTCCGTCAGCGCCCTGCATGTCCGCATCAACGGGGGCACATGGGTCAACGTCACCGGCATGAGCACCCACACCTTCACCGGCCTGGCGGAAGGGTACTACGAGGTGGAGGTAAGGGCCACCGATCGTGCTGGACACAGCTCCTATGGCTCCCAGGGGATGGTGGTCTCCGAGAGCCAAGCCCTATTGGACTTCATCCATCCCCACACCGGCGGCTACTCCCGTTCCCCGGACCGATTCGATTGGGAGGTCTGGGACCGGCGTGGGTACACCTACACCTACTCCTATTCCTTGGACTCCGCCGCTTTCGTGTCCACCGGCGCCGTCAGCCATGTGGACCTCACCCTCACCGACGGCAACCACACCTTGGTGGTGAAGGCGGTCTGCAACCAGACCGGCGCCGTCCTGCAACGGTCGACCTCCTTCGTCACCCTCAGCGCCGCCCAGCCGCCGGCATGGACTTGGCCGGAGGATGGGTAGGAGGACTTCCTCTTCGACCAGAGGCCTTATGCCGGATTCGAACTGGTCATGCTCATCGACCGGGACCTCAGCCATATCACCCTGGAGGATGATGCCGGTTCCCCGGTCCCCGGTAGCACCATATGGACCGGTGACGGCGTCATGGTGTTCATACCCTCCACCGCCCTGGATTATCCGGCCAACTACACCATGTACGTTAACGTGGTGGATTTGGCCGGCAACTCTCAGTCCTATCCCATCTCATTCAGCACCAAGAGCGTCTCCCTCCCCGGGGCGCCGCAGGGCTTCTCCGTGGACTACACGCCGCGATGGGACGGGGTCTCCATGACCCTGAGCTGGGATGCCCCGGAGGATGACGGAGGATATCCTTCCGACATCTCGCCCCTGATGTACAACGTCTACAGGAAGACCAACGACACGGACTTCACCATCATCGCCACCGTCCCGGACCTCAGCTACACCGACGACAGCGTGGGCTGGAACGATTATTTCATCTACTACGTCACGGCAGTGAACCCGGTGGGCGAGGGCCCGGCATCCGGGCTGGGCATCAGCGCCCTGCCGGAGGAACCGGACCTCTGGACCAAGATCTCCCTGCTCTTCGAGCATCTGGGGGAGATCATCGATATCTTCCTGGCCGATGCCGGTTCATACCTGGATATGATAGGGCAGACCCTAGGGGGCTATTGGGATGTCGTGGCGGAAGCCGTGGGCTCCTTCGTGGATTCCAGCGTGGCCGCCTTGACGGAATTCCTGCAGAACGCCGCCGATGCCGTCGTGGAGGCCCTGAACTCCTTGGGAGATATGATCATCAGTGCCCTGGAGGCCTTGGGCCAGGCCATAATGGATGCCGCCGATGCCATCTCCCAGCTCAGCACCGAGGACCAGCTGGCCACCCTGTTCATACTCTTCCTGTTGGCATTGCTCTATGTGCTCATAACGGGGGATTCATCCAAAAAGAAGAAGAAGCCGGAGCCGGAGGCGCCCAGCCGCTACCAGCCTCGGGCCAAGCCGGAGGCGGCCACGGCCGCCCTGGTCATCCCTCGCAGCGTCAATGCCACCATCATGGAGCAGAACGGTAGACTGATCATGGAGGAGATTTCGGAATTGGAAACCGCCTACCAGGACGGCCTGGTGGGCTGGCAGGAGTACGAGACGGTGAAGAGCGAGCTCAGCGCCCGCCTCTCCGCTCTCAGCCTGGCTTCCTATTTCACCAAGGTGAGCGAGGACACCTTCTGAGGTCCGAGATGCCCAGAAAGACCCTGAGGATCCTGGCCCTCCTCGTACTTCTGCTGTTCCTGGCCCTACCGTTCGCCGCCATGATCAGCAGCGCTGCCGACAGCGTGCCTCCCTACCTGCAGATCGTCTCTCCGGAGGGCGGGGAGGTGCTGCCCTCCTCCTTCACCTTGGAATACGTGTCATCGGATGAACTGCCGCATGCGGTCCATATCTATGTGGACAGCGTCCTCTGGGAAGAGGACATCCCCACCCCCTACACGGTCTCCGGACTGGCGGACGGGCAGCGCAGTATCGCCCTCGTGGCGGTCAACAGCCTGGGACTGCAGACCCACCGGAGCGTGCTGGTTACCGTGGACGGCACGGCGCCGATGCTGCAGTTCACCCACCCCTCTGAGAACCAGACCCTGGATGCCGACGACGTCGTGCTCAACTGGACCGTCCAGGACGTTCACCTGCGGAAGCTGCTCCTGTTTATGGATGGCGACGAGGTGGACGTCACCGGTCTGGAATCCTATCTTTGGGAGGACCTCTACGAAGGGCCACATCAGGCCAGCCTGTGGGGGGAGGACCTGGCCGGCAACAATGTCAGCGTTTACCTGAATTTCAGCGTGGACACCGGCCGGCCGGTGCTGCTCTTCCTCTCCCCGGAGAAGAACAGCTACCATCCCGACCCCGATCTGCGTGTGGATTGGGTCGTGCAGCCGGCAACGGCCACGGTGACCTACAGCTTGGACGGCGGTGCTTGGACGGCGGGGGCCATGGACGGGGTGGATCTGGCAGCACTCGCGGAAGGACGGCACACCATCAGCGTGAACGTCAGCCATGAGGGCCTGTACAGCCAACGCAGCCTATCATTCTACATTGACGGCACCGGGCCGGACCTGCGCATAGTATCGCCTTTGCCGGGCATGCGCTTCGGCGGCGGCACCGCGGCATTGATATGGGACGCGGACGACATCTCCGGATACAGCAGCCGTGTGAGCTTGGACGGCGGGGCGTGGCAGTCCGTGGAAGGGGATTCCCTACTGCTCAGCGGCCTCAGCGCCGGGCTGCACACGGCCACCGTGAACGTCAGCGACGCCGCCGGCAATAGCATGGAGGCTGATGTCAGCTTCTACAATCGGGTGACGGACGTTCCCGTTGGTCCGCTCACCATCACCAGCGACAGCAGCCTGCGCACCCTGGCATCCATTTACGATTTCCCGGGCGACGGCAGCGAGGCCGACCCCTACGTCATCTCCGGCATGGGATTCAACGCCGCCGGCTCCAGCTACGGCATAATGGTGCAGGACACCACCCTGCACCTCCGCATCCAGGACTGCCTGGTGTTCAACACCTCCAGCCCCTCCCAGGGTTTCTCGCTGCAGAACGTCCGCAACCTGCACATCCAAGGATGCGTCGCCCGGGAACAGGACCACGGACTGTATCTGCGCTCCATGTCCCAGGGGCTGTCCCTCCTGGACAACGACTTCTCCCGTTCCCGGTTGAGCGGCATAACCCTGAACAACGCCGATGACTGCCGCATAGTGGGCAACGACTGCTCTCAGGCCGGACGCTGGGGCATAGTGGTGGGATGGAGCCTCACGGTGTCGGAAGGATTGAACATCACGGACAATGACTGCTCCGGACACGGAATGTACGGGATAGCGGTGGAGATGCTCCGCAACGGCAGCGTGGCCCGCAACGACGTCAGCTCCACCCAGTCCAGCAGCGTCAGCGGCGTCTATCTCTTCGGTGGAACGTCCAGCACCGGCATCGTGGACAATGACTGCCGGGAGAATGAGCACGGCATCCTCATCTCCGGTTACTCCAACGGCAACAACATCTCCAACAACGACTGTCGCAACAGCAGCTACGGCGTCCGCATCACTGGAGGGGCGAACGAGAACTTGATTTCCGAGAACGACTGCCGGGACAATCCCTATGGCATCCATCTGGAGGGCGCTGAGGACAACGTCATCAGGGCCAACGACTGCTCCCAGGGCGATCCATCCGATGGATACGGCATCTATCTCAGCGATGGCGGCGGCAACCTCGTGGACGGGAACAACTGTAGTTACAACCGCATTGGAGTCTTTACCGTCAACACTGACAATGAAACTATTAGGGACAATAACTGCAGCCATGCTTTGGAGGAAGCCATACTGGTCACAGGTAGAGGCATCAATTTCCTGATTGAGGAAAACGACTGCTCCTTCGCCGGACAGGACGCCATCCGTATTGAGTCATGGTCTTGGGTTTTCAGCAACGACATCATCGACAACGACTGCCGTAACAACAATGGGTCCGGCATCAACATCAGCACTTCGTCGATGATTATTGACAACCTCATCTCCGCCAACGACTGCCGGCACTCCCCATATGACCTCATATACATGGAAGGGTCCAATTTCTCCTTCAACACCTTCCGGGAAAACATCCTCTCCGATGCTCCCTATCTGCCCATACGCCTTCTCGCCCAGGATGGCAGCTACCAATACACCACATTCCAGGGCAATGATCTGCGTCGCTCATCCAGCTACGGCCTCTTTCTGGAAGGGACTTTGACCCGCACCCAGATCTTGGACAACAACATCAGCAATGCCGCCCTGGATGCCGTCCACATCCTTTCCGCTGTGCAGATGGACGGGGTCTATGTGGACGGTAACGACGTCTCATCCCCCGGAGGGGACGCCGTGAACATCAGCGCCCCCAGCATCATCAACGGCTCCGTCTCCAACAACCTCATCCTCTCCGTCCCCGATGAGGCCATATTTTTGGACTCCGCTTTGCTGGTCTCATTCTCCGTGGATGACAACATCTGCCCGAATCATCACCGCCTGCCGATGAACATCAGCGCCCCGGTGCTGCAGGAAGTCAGCGTCTCCGGCAACGAGCTGCAGGGCTGTGCCGCCGGGATACTGCTGCTGGACCGTCAGTTCTGGAATGTCAGCGTATCCCGCAACAACCTGACCTCCATCCCCGGAACGCTCATCCATCTGCAATCCCATGAATCCGCCAGCGGCCTGCATGTGGACGGCAACCAGCTCATGCGTATCGGCGGTCAAGGCATACTCGTGGACGTGGACACATCCATATCATCCAGCAGCTTCAACGGCAACAACCTCACCCTTCTGCACGATCTTCCTTTGACCATAGTCTCCCCCGTGCTGCAGGATATCCAAGTCAACGACAACATCTGCCCGGATGCCACGGACAACCCCCTCCTTCTGGTGTCCACCAGCATCCATTCGCTCCAGGTCAACGGCAACGACCTCCGCCGTAGCAGCGGAGATGCCCTCAACATCAGCGCACAGAGCATCGGTTCCGTGGAGGTATCCGGCAACGACCTCCGATATGCCGTTGCAGACGCTGTACGCATCCATTCCCCTCAAGCAATCTCGGACTGCCGGGTGGCGGACAACCTCCTGCAGGACAACGGCGGCCATGGCCTGTGGATGAGCTCCGACGTCTCCTTGGCCATGGTGGAGGTAGAAGGCAATGATGCCACTTCGTCCCCGGTCTATCCCATCCGGCTGCAGGCCCCATCCCTGCAGAACGTGGACGTAACCGAGAACACCATGTACAACGCGCCGCAGCAGCCGTTGTGGTTGCAGAGCAGTCAGCTGCAGGGCATAAGCATCATCGGGAACCTGGCCAACAACTCCCATGGTTATGGTTTGGAAATCAACGGCACCCTGGTACGGGACATCAACATCTCCGGCAACGCCTTCGATGACAGCGTCCTTCTACCGTTGTGGGTCAGTTCCGCCAATGACCTCAGGTCCGTCCATGTCTTGGACAACGGATTGAACGGATCCTCCGCTCAGGGCGCCCTCGTGCACAGCGACGGCGACATCTTCGACCTCCGGTTCAACGGCAATACCCTCCTGGGCCACACCGGGCACCAGATCGTGGTCTCCTGCCAGGAGCTGTCTTCATCGGCGGTGCGGGACAACATCGCCACATCATCTCCCCTGCAGCCCCTTTCCATCCTAGCCACCGATGTGGACACGTTGACAGTGTCCGGAAACGTCTTCTCTGCCAGCGGCTCTTACGGCATCCATGTCACAGCCACTTCGCTGGTGAGCTTGAACGTCACAGACAACGACCTTCGCAACTCCGTCCAGGACGGGCTGCTCTTGGAATCCACCGGGGCCATGCACAGCATCACGGTCGCCGGCAACGACGCCCGCTTCTCCGCCGGCGCCGGAATCAAGCTTTCCGCTCCCGGGTCCGTCTGGGATCTGACCATATCCGAGAACGACCTCCGCAGCGTTGGAGGCGACCCCATACGCATAGAGGCCGGCAACGTCAGCATCGTGTCGGTGCACCGCAACCTCTGCCCGGATGCGGCCTCCACCCCTCTGGTAATCATAACTGATGCCGTGGACGGCCTGTCGGTCACCGGCAACGATTTCAACCGCTCTGGAAGCCATGGGGTGAACATCACCGCCGCTTCCATCTCCGCATTGTCCATAGTCCAGAACCACATCCGGGATGCTGACGGGGACGGTGTTCGTATCATATGTCTGGGCAACGGCAGCTTGGATGATGTCCTGGTAAGAGACAATGAGATGCAAGGGGCGGCAGGGAACGCTCTGACCATCTCCGCCACGGCGTTGAGCCAGACCCTCATCCAAGGCAACAACCTCAGCATGGCCATCGCCCACGCCATCTCCATCACCGTGGAGGATTCCGCCGATGCCTTGGAGATATCCGGCAATGACTGTCAAGATGCCGGCGGTGACGCCTTGTCGTTATCGGCGGGGTCATCGGCATCCCAGCTCAGCGACATCCAGGTCTTGGATAACCTGCTCACCGGCAACGGAGGCCACGGGATTCGCCTCGATGCCCGTTCCATCCGATCCCTCCTGTTGCAGGACAATGATGCCAGCGGCTCCTTTGCACCGTTGGTCATGGATTGTGAGTTCGCCGAGAACATCAGCATCTTGAACAACAACCTCTCCGGCAGCCAACAATACGGCATCCGGCTGGTGGCGGAGATGAGGGGCATCAGCATCATCGGCAACGATCTGCGCCAGACCCAAGGGGATGCTGTGACGCTCATCAGCAACCATTCCCTCCAGGATCTGCAGGTCAACGGGAACAGCATGGAATCGCTCAGCGGCAACGGCACTTATGTGCAGGCCCCGACCCTGCTGTCTGTCATCATCCAAGGCAACGGGATCGATTGCCCTTCCGGTATCCCCCTCTGGCTATCGGCCTCCGACAGCCAAGCGCTCATAGTCTTTGACAACGACTGCCAGTACGCCTTCTCATCGGCGCTGCGCCTTTGGATCGACTATATGAACAATACCCTCATCCAAGGCAACAACCTC
>Ga0172382_10008806_pt1 | contig 13942 bp, 9 predicted proteins | sample Leawel138RmetaG_FD_122245 | JGI IMG/M metagenome (GOLD analysis project Ga0172382, IMG submission 122245) | Leachate microbial communities from a municipal landfill in Southern Ontario, Canada - Leachate well 138R metaG | ecosystem: Engineered > Solid waste > Landfill > Unclassified | place...
ACCATGGTGGTGGTGACCCACGAGATGGGCTTCGCCCGCGAGGTGGCCGACCGCGTGGTGTTCATGGACTACGGGCGCATCGTCGAAACCGGAACCCCCGAACACTTCTTCACCAACCCGCGCCACGAGCGCACCCAGCTGTTCATGAAGCAGATCCTCTAGCCCGCGCGGCGCGAGGACGGACGAGGCCCGGGGGCCCGGGGGCGAAGCGGCTCCCGGGCCCCCGGGCCGTTTGGGGCCGGGCCGGGGCGGAATCAGCCCCGGGAGCGCGGGGGCTGGCGCGCCGTGCGCCGCAGCAGTTCCAGATGCCGGGGCAGCAGGGTGCGCAGGTCGTAGCGCTCCAGGGCCGTCTGCCGCGCGGCGGCGCCCAGGCGCGCGGCCAGGGCCCGGTCGTCCAGCAGGGTGCAGATGGCCTCGGCGAAGGCCGCGGGCCGGAAGAAATCGCACAGCAGGGCGCTTTGCCCGTGGGTCACGGCCTCGCGCACGGGCTCGGTGTCCGAGGCCACCAGGGCGCAGCCGCAGGACATGGCCTCGACGAACGACCACGAGAGCACGAAGGGCCGCGTGAGGTAGACGTGGACGCTGGAGGCCCGCAGCAGGTCGCGATACTGGCCGTAGGGCAGCGAGCCGGTGAAGTGCAGGCGCTGGAGGTCCAGGTCCAGCACCTCCAGCATGTGCTCCTTCCAGCTCTTGCCGTCCTCGCGCGGGGAGCCGTAGCACACGCGCTCGGACCCGGCCACCACCACATGGGCCCGGGGCCGGAGCGCCAGCACCCGGGCCGCCGCCTCCATGAACTGCGGAAAGCCCCGGTAAGGCTCCATGCCCCGGCCCACGAAGGTCACGATCTCCTCCACGCCCGTCAGGTCCGCCCCGGGCAGGTCCAGGCCGGGGGCGGCCCCGGGGGCGGGGCTGAAGAACGTCGTGTCCACCCCGTCGTGGAGCACCTCGATCTTGGGCCGGAAGGCGTCGGGGAACTGCGCGCGCTGCCAGGCCGTGGGCGACAGGCCCTGGTCGCAGGCCCACAGGTCGTTGAAGATGACCGCGTTGCGCGTGCGCATGAGCTTGGGCGGCTCGTAGCCCTCCCCGGCGCCGGGGGCCAGCCCGAAGCGCGCGTCGGCGCCCTCGGGGTCGTAGAACCATTCGAAATAGCACATCAGCGGCACGTCGGGCCACACGTCCTTCAGGTACAGCGTGCTGCCCCAGCCGGAGTTGCCGTAGATCACGTCGGGGGTGAAGCCGCGGGTCTTCAGGTCGTGTGCCACACGGTGCAGGGCCTCGCCCTGGAGCACGGCGTCCTGGAGGGGTTCGAGCAGGCGATGGGGCTTCAGGCCCTCGGGGGGCCGGGGCTCGTAGCGCAGCTTGCTGACCCCCGGGATGCGCCATTCGTTGCGCGCGATGCGGGTGGCGAAGACCACCACGTTCTCCTGGCGCGCGCCCAGGGCCGCCGCGACGTGGCGCAACTGTCCGGGAAAATTGGGGTGCGTCAGCAGGACCTTCATCCTAGCGCTCCTGAAGGGCCTCGCCCAGGGACCCCAGGAAGGGGTCGAGCAGATATTGCAGCACCGTGCGCCGCCCGGTGTGGATGGCCGCCACCACCAGCATGCCCGGGATCAGCCGGTACTCGAAATCGCCGTGGCGAAAGCCGTCGCCCTCGGTCTCGATGCGCACGGAGTAGTAGGTCGCGCCGTCGGGGGTCACGAAGGTGTCGGGGCTGACGTGGACCACGCGACCCTCCAGGCGCCCGAAGCGCGCGGAGTCGTGCGAGGCCAGGCGGACCATCGCCCGCTGCCCGGGCTGCACATAGCCGATGTCCGAGATGGGCAGATGGGCCTCCACCACCAGGCGGTCCGACGAGGGCACCACGTCCACCAGGGTCTCCCCGGCCTGAACCACGCCGCCCACGGTGACGAAATGCAGCTTCTTGACCACGCCGTCCACGGGCGAGCGGATCACCGTGCGCTGAAGGCTGTCCTCGAACTTGCGCATGCGCTGGGAGAACTCCTCCAGCTCCTGGCGCTTCTTGAGCAGCTCCTCGCGGGCGTCCTCGCGGAAGGCGGCCTCGGTCTTGCGCAGCTTTTCCCGGGCCTCGGCCAGGGCCGAGCGCGCGCGCGGCAGCCCGGCGCGGTCCTGCTCGATGGCCGAGACGAGCTGCGATTCCTCGCGCTTGAAGGCCAGGTGCTTGTACTGGGTGGTCAGCTGCTCGCGCAGCAGCTCCTCGCTGATGGCGATCTGCTCGCGCACCAGGCGCAGGCCCTCCTGGTTGTTGCGCAGCCGGGCCTCGATCTCCACGATGTCCTGCCCGCGCTGGACCACCGTTTCGCGCAGCACGGCCAGTTCGCTGCCCAGCCGGGCCACGTTGGCCTCGAAGAGCTCACGGTTCTGGGCCACCAGGGCCGGATGCTCGCGGGCCAGGTCCTCGGGAAAGGCCGGGGTTTCCAGCCCGCCCGCCAGGGCGTCCAGCCGGGCCACCTCGGCCCGCAGGGCGGTCATGCGCACGCCAAGCTCCTCCACGCTGGAGCCCGAGAAGGTCTCCTCCAGTTCCACCAGGGCCTGCCCGGCGCGGACCTCGTCGCCCTCGCGCACGTTGATGGCCCGGATGATGCCGCCTTCCAGGTGCTGCACGCTCTTGACCTTGGTGCTGGGGATGACCTCGCCCGCAGCGGTGCTGACGATGTCCAGCCGTCCCACGGCGGCCCACAGCAACATCGAGGCCATGAGGGCCACCGTGAGCCACAGCAGCACCCGCGCGCCACGGGCGGCCTCGGGGCCGTGGGGGTCGGCGGCGGGCTGGGCAGGCCCGGTGCACAGGGGGGCGCCGTCAGGGGCGGGCATGGCGGGTATCCTCCGCTCCCGGGGCCGCGGCGGTCGGCGCGGGCGCGCCGGCCCGCACGGCGGGCACGGGCTTGGTGTTCAGGTCGATGAAAACATCCGCATGGGCGAAGGGCGCCGGATCGTGGGCCAGCACCACCACCGTGGCCCCTGCGGCGCGCATTTCCTCCAGGGCCGAGCGTACCGCCCGGGCGCCGTCGTCGTCCAGGCCCTCGAAGGGCTCGTCGAAAATCGCCAGCCGCCCGCCGGTTCCCAGGGCCCGGGCCAGGGCCAGCCGCCTGCGCACCCCCAGGGGCAGCGTGCGCAAGGCGTCGTCCAGGGGCGCGTCGGCCCCGCCGGGCAGCCCGCGCAGGGCCCGCTCCAGGTCCGCCCGGCGCGCCAGGGTCTCGAAGTCCGGCTCCGCCGCCCCGCCAGGGGGCAGCACGTTGTCGCGTACGGTGCCGCGCAGGAACTCGGGCTCCTGGGGCAGGTAGGCCAGCTGCCCGCGCCACCACGGCGGCGCCAGCTGGCGCAGGGTGATGCCGTCGGCCAGTATCTCGCCGCGCATGGGCTCCAGGAGCCCGGCCAGCAGCCGGGCCAGGGTCGTCTTGCCCGTGCCGTTATCGCCGTGGACCACCGCCAGGGCGCCCGGCTCCAGACGCAGGCTCAGGGACTCGAACAGCGGCCCGCTGCTGCCCGGGTGGGCAAAGGCCAGATCGCGCAGCTCCAGGCGGCCCGAAAACCGCCTGAGGGCCGTGCCGCGTTCCGACTCCAGGGGCAGGCGCAGGAACTCCCCGATCTCGCCCAGGGCCTGGGTGGCCCGGGCCAGGCGCTCCCCGGCCGCCACAAGGGCCCCCGCCTGACGCAAGGCATGGGAAACCAGGATGTTGCACACGATGAGCTGGGCCACACCCAGCCGCCCGTGGACGCACTCGTAGGCGCCCACGGCGAAAATCAGCACCCGGGCCAGGGTGCCCAGCAGGCCCTGGGCCGTCAGGGCGCGCAGACGCCGGGCCGTCAGGGCCATCCGCCGGGCGCCCAGGGCCTGGCAGGCGTCCGCCCACAGGCCGCCCAGGTGCCCGCCCGCGCGCAGCATGCGCACGGTATCCGCACCGTCCACGGCCTGCACGGCCAGGGCCCGGCAGTCGGCCTCGGCCCGATCGGCTTCACGGCCCAGGTCGCGCAGGGAGCCCTGCCCGGCCAGCCCCAAGGCCACGGCCGCAACGGCGAAGGCCAGCCCCAGCAGCCCCAGGACCGGGCTGAAGGCGAACACCGCCAGGGCGAACAGCAGGGCGAAGGGCGCGTCGAGCACGGCGCACAGGGTGGGCGGGGCGAAGGCCTCCTGCACCACCTGGACCACCCCCGCCAGCTCGCGGCGCCGTGCCTCGGGCACCCGGGCCAGGGCCTGGCCCCGGGCGCGCACCACCGTGGCGAACACGGCCTCGCCCAGGGCACGGTCCGGCCCGGCGCAAAGCTGCGCGGCCAGGGGCGTGCGCAGCTGCTGGAAGGCCGCCTGGAGCAGCAGGGCGATGCCCATGCCCGCCGCCAGGGTGTACAGCGTACCGTCGAAGCCCGACTCCACATATTGCCCGAGGATGAGCATGACGAAAAGCGGCGAGGCGAAGGCCAGCAGGTTCACCAGGGCCGTGGCCGCCAGCAGCCGCGCCGTGGCCAGGGGGGCCAGCCGCAGCCTGCGCAACAGCTCCCTCATGGCGCGCCCTCCCGTGCTGGCGCAGGCGCGCCCTGCGCCGGGGCCGCCGCGTCCAGGTCCAGAACCCGGGTGGCGCCCTTGACGATATGCGGATCGGTGCTGACCACCACGATGGTCCGGCCCTCGCGGACCATGACGTTCATGGCCTCGTACACGGCCTGGGCACCCCCGGCGTCCATGCCCGCCGTGGGCTCGTCCAGCAGGGCCAGGCGGCCCGGGGCGGCCAGGGCCCTGGCCAGGGCCAGCCGCTTGCGGATACCCACGGGCAGCGTGCGCCCGGCGTCGCGCACCGGGGTTTCCACGCCCTGGGCGCTGGTGTCCATGAACGGCCCGAGCCCCGCGCGGCGCACGATGTCCCCCAGGGCCCCGGGGCCGAGCTCCGGAGCGGCCAGCAGGATGTTCTCGCGCACCGTGCCGGGCAGAAAGAACGGTTCCTGGGGCAGCCAGGCGACCTGGGCCCGCCACCAGCCGGGGTCCAACCCGGCCAGGGGTCGGCCGTCGGCCAGGATCTCGCCCGCCGTGGGCCGCGCCAGCCCGGCCAGCAGGCGCAGCAGGGTGCTCTTGCCCGCACCGTTGCGCCCCCGCACCACCAGCACCCCGCCCGGAGGCAGGTCCAGCTCCAGCCCGGCGAACAGCGGCTGGCCGCCGAAACCGAAGGCCACGCCGCGCAGGGCCAGCCCGCCCGCGAAGGCTCCGGGGCGCTCCCCGGTCCGGGCCTCGCGCGGCAGGGCGTCCAGGGCCCGCAGCCGCTCCAGGGCCTGGGCGCCCCGGGCCCCGAGCTGTGCGGCCTGCACGCCGCCCGCCGCCCGCGCCAGGGCGTAGGAGCCCATGATCGACGCACCGATGAGCCCGGCCACGCTCAGGCTGCCCTGGACCGCCAGCTTGGCGCCCACCCCGTAGAGCGCGACGCGCACCAGCACCCCGGTGCCCAGGGCCAGGGCCTGGGTCCGGCCTGCGGCCTCGCGGCCCGCGTGCACCAGGCCCAGGACCCGGGCCTGGGCGGCGGAAAACAGCTCGCGGCAAGCCTCGCGGGCGCCAAAGGCGCGCACGGTGTCCGGCGCGGCCAGCCCCTGGGCCAGCGTGGCCCGGGCCTCGCCCCTGGCCCGGGCCAGGGCGCGGGCCTGCCCGCTGGTGGCCCGGATGCCCGCCCGGCCCGCCAGGGCCGTCGCCACGATGCCCAGGAGCACGATGCCCGCCAGGGGCGGGCTGAGAAAGAACACGCTGGCCGTGAACAGCAGGGCGAAGGGTGCGTCCAGCAGGGCGCAGGCGGCCTGGGCGTCGCACGCGGCGTGAACCTCGCCCAGGTCCGCGGCGGCCTGGGCCGCGTCCTCGCGCGCCACGGAGGCCAGGGCCAGGGCGTCCGCCCCGCCCAGGGCGGCGAAAACCCCGGCGGCCAGGGCCTGGTCGCGCTCCCGGCCCAGGCCCTGGGCCAGCACACGGCGCACCGAGGCCAGCAGCCATTGCAGGCCCACCGCCGCCAGGGCGCCCAGGGTCAGAAGCACGAGGGTGCCGTCCACCCCGTGGGCGATGTAGCGCCGCAACAGGATCATGGTGTAGACCGTATCGGCCAGGGCCAGCAGGTTCAGGCAGGCCGTGGCGACGGCCAGCTCCGCCAGCGGGCCGCGGCGCAGGAGCAGGCGGTACGGCAGTTCAGGCATGGAACCCGGCCCCGAAGGAAGAAGACCGGCGGACCCGCCACGGGGCCCGCCGGTCGGATCGACTGTAGGCGTCACGCGAAGGGATGCCTCCCGCAGGAGCTAGAGGAACAGGTCCAGTTCCAGCCGTCCCATGGCATAGAGCAGGTTGTAGGCTTCGATCATCTGGTCGTACTCCGCGCCCACGAGCTGGATCTGGGCGTTGTAGAAATCGGTCTCGGCGGCCAGAACGTCGAGCAGCGAACGGTTGCCCAGGGTGCGCTCCTTGCGCGCCAGCTCCAGGAAGCCTTCGAGGATGGAGGCCTGGCTGCGGAACCATTCGGCCCGCGCCCGGGCGGTCAGCAGATTCTGCCAGGCGGTGCGGATGCGCTCCTCGATGGTCCGCTCCATGTCCTTCAGGGAGTTCACGCCCGAGTCGCGGTCGCGGACGGCGGCCTCCACGGCCTGCATGTCGCCCCCGCCGTTCAGCAGGTTGTAGGTGTACTCCACGCCGAAGCGCTGTTCGAGCTGCACGGTGTCCTTCTGGCCCGCGTCGTTCTCCTTGCGCCAGTATTCCCAGAAGGCGTTGAAGGAGGGGTAGAACTTGGCGTTGGCCGAATCCAGGGCCGCCTCGGCCATTTGCACGGACTTCTGGGCCATGAGCAGCTCGGGGTTCTCGGTCCGGGCGATCTCGATGGCCTCGTCCAGGGAGGCCGGAATCCGCTCGTAGGGCACCAGGGGCGGCTCGAAGTCCAGGACATCGGCGTCGGAGACCTCGAAGCCGTAGACGGCCAGGAACCGGCTCTTGGCGTTGGCCAGCTGGCCCTCGACGGCCACCTGGGTGCCCAGGGCGCCGGAAAGCTTGTACTTGGCCTGGAGCACGTCGGACGACAGGCCCGCGCCCTTCTCCACCAGCACTTCCTCGATGCCTGACTGCTTCTTGAAGCTCTCCACGGACTGCATGGCGTAGCCCAGGGTGCGCACATGCTTGAGCAGGTTCACATAGGAGGTGACGCCCTCCAGGAGCAGGGCCTGGCGGATGAGCACCTTGCGCTGCTCGGCCTGCTCCGCCGTGGCGCCCATCTGGGCGATGACGCTGTCGGTCTTGCCGAAGTCGTAGAGCAGCTGGGTGCCGCGCAGCTTCTGGATGTTGCGGTAGTTGTTCCGCAGGGCCTGCTTGTTGGTGTCGTAGAATTCCTGGCTGAAGTCGCCCACGAGATCGAGCTTGGGATACCAGCCCGACTCGGCCTGGCGCTGGCGGAAGGCGGCGGCGTCCTGGGCCTGGGTCGCGGCCTGGACGCGCTCATGGGTGGCCAGCATGTCGGGCAGCAGATCGGGCAGGCCGGCAGCCTGCGCCCCAACCGGAAACGCGGAAAAAACCAATGCCGCCAGCGCGGCGCACAAGATACCTTTCCTCACGGCGAGCCCTCCGGACGTGGATCTGTCATGTTGCAACACTGGATACATTCTCTATAACGCCAAGATCGTTGTTGATGCAACAAGGAAAACTCGGGCTTTCCCTCGGGCGGATGCGGCCAATGCATCCACCGGACAGCGCGACGCGAAAAGCCCTGAGCCTGGCCGCTTTCCGCTCCGTCCCCCGCCGTCCTCAGGGGCCAAGCATCGCCGCGCCGTGGTAGGCGGCGCCCCACAGGCCGCTGTCCTGGGCGGTGTTCAGGCGCACGGGCACCGCCGCCAGGAAATCGGCGTGGGTATCGCTGGCCAGAAACTCCGCGGCGAAGGCCGGGTCGGCCAGCAGGGCGGGGTTGCGCGCCGCCACGCCGCCGCAGACCACAAGCCCGCCCAGGGCCGCCGTCCGCAGCACATGGTCGCGGCAGGCCCGGCCCAGGAAGCGCGCGGCCCAGCGCAGGGTGCGCGGGTGCCGGTCCAGCCGCCCGGCCACCTGGGCCGGGGCCAGCTCCTCGCCGCTCAGGAAGGCGTGCACCGCAGCCAGCCCCGGGCCGGAGACGACCATGTCCCCCACCACCCGGCTCCGCCCGCCGCGCGCCAGCAGGAACCGCTGGAAGGCGAACTCCTCCTCGCCCTGGAAGGGGAACAGGGCGTGGCCGCCCTCCGAGGCCAGGGCCACATGCCCGCCCCGGCCGTCGGGCGCCAGGAGCGCCTGGCCCATGCCCGTGCCGGGCCCGAGCACGGCCACGGGGCCCCCCTGCCCCGGCGCCGACCCCGGCGCCCCGGGCAGCACGGGAACGGCCGTATCCATGACCCCGGTGAGCACGGCCCAGGCCTGGGCCTGGAAATCGTTGAGCAGCACCACGCGCCCCAGGCCCAGGGCCCCGGGGTCGGACACGTCGATGCTCCAGGGCAGGTTGGGCGGGGCGCAAAACACGCCGTCGCGCACCGGGCCGGGCACGGCCAGGGCCACCGCGTCGGCCCGGGCGGGGTCCAGGGCCGGTTCGGCCCGGCGCAGGGCGTCCAGCAGCCCGGCCAGGGATCCGGCCCCGGCGGAATCCAGCCACAGGGAACGGCCCGGGGCCAGCCCTGCGGGGCCGTGCGTGAAGGCGGCGAACCGCGCGTGGGTGGCGCCGATGTCGGCGGCGAGGATGGTCGTCATGGCTTTGTGGATAGCATACAAAACGCGGCCCGGGGAGCCCCGGGCCGCGATGTTTCCGCCGGGCCTCAGTCCTCCGGCCGGACGGGGGCCGACTGGGCGAAGGGCAGCAGGGCCTGGACCATCCAGGCCTCGCGCTCGCCGGGGTTGGGCTCCAGCACCACCAGCACCCCCCGGCCGAAGCCGGCCAGCAGGTCGCGCTCCGGCCCCGAGGGCGGCAGGGCGCGGCCCTGGGCGTCGACCACCACGGCCATGCGCAGCTCCAGATCCCCGGCGCCCACGGCCCGGGCCACCGCGCCCTCCAGGGCCGTGACGCCGATACCCTCGCGCGGGCCCTCCACCGAGGCCGCCGCGTAGACCTCGCCCGAGCGGGTCAGCACCGCCGCCGCCCGGGGCGTTCCCGTGCGCGGGGCGTAGGCCGTGGGCAGCTCGGCGGCGGCCTTGGCGGCCAGGTCGGCCATATCCTGGGTGCTCGGCTCGGGCACGAACCATTTGCGGTAGATGCGGTCGTATTCGCCGTCGGCCATGATCCGCTTCAGGCCCCGGTCCACGAGGTCGCGCAGGCCCGTTTCGCCCTTGTAGAGGGCGAAGTAGAGCTGCTCCCTGTGCATGGCCGGGCCGACGACCACCAGGTTCCGCAGGTCGCGGCGGGCGATGATGTCCCAGGCGAGCTTGTCGGCGCCCAGGTATGCCTGGGCGTCACCGGCCTGCACGGCCAGGATGGCCTTCTCGTCGTCGTCGTACAGCCGGACCTTGACGCCCCCGAAGGCCTGCAACAGGCCCTGGGTCACGGAATCGCGCCGGGTGGCGACGGTCTGTCCGCGCAGCTGGTCCACGCTGCGCACCAGCGAGGCGCGGTTGACGAAAAACTTGAGCCCCAGCTCCACCGTGGGCGTGGAGGGATAGATGAAGAGCTTGTCGCGCAGGTCCGTGCGCGTGATGCCCGGGGCGATGTGCACCACGCCGCTGGCCAGCTCGGCCTGGCCCTGCTCCCAGCTGCGCATGGGCTTGAATTCGAGCCCCAGGCCCGAACCCTTGAGCGCCGCCTCCAGGATTTCCACCTCGAAGCCCGTGGGCTGCTGGTTGCGCACGAAGGAAAAGGGGATGAACGCGCGGTCGAAGGCGCAGATCTTCTTCTCGGCGGCCCGCACCCCGCAGGGCGCCGCCAGGGCCAGGGCGGCCAGGGCCAGAAGGACGGTCGCTGTACGTTTCATGGTCGGCTCCGGCGACGGCGGGAGCCAGTCCCGCCGGTCGTTCTCCACATCTTGTCGGCGCTGGGGCCGCGATCTTTAGCCCCGGGCCAAGGCTACCACGATCCCCCGCGCGCCGGAAGCGCCCAATCGCCTTGACAGCCGCCCCTGCCGCGACCACATTGTGGGACGGAGGAACACCGTGACCGACGACTTCGCCAACAATCCCTTCAAGGCCCTGAAAAGCGCCGGGCTGAAGCTCAAGGACGCCGACGCCAAGGACGAAAAGGCGGGCGGAGCCCGCAAGGTCGCCCGCAGGGGCAGCCCCGCCCCGGCGCCCGCGCCGCCCAAGGCCCAGGCTCCCGCCCCGGGTTCCCCGGGCGCGCCGGACGCATTCCGGACCGAGGACGCCCTGTTCCTGCGGGCCATGGGCGCCGTGGGCCGCAAGGCCCAGGCCCCGCCCCCCGACGCGCGGCCCAGGCCCCGGGACGAGCGGCCCTTCGGCGACCTGCTCGAAGAGCACGAACAACGCGAAGCCGCCGGAGCCAGGACCGGCACGCCCCCCGCCTCCGCCCCCGGGCCGCGCCCCTCCGGGCGCAAGGCCGCCCGGCCCCCGGCGCCGCCCGCCGCCCCCGCCGACCCGCAGGACGCCGCCCTGTTCCTGGGCGCCGTGGGCGACGTGGACCGCCTGGACGGCGGCGGCGGACGCGACGTGCCCAAGGCCGTGGAGCCGCCCGCGCCCCAGGCCCCGGCCGCCCGGCCCGAGGCCCTGGCCCGCGAGCATCTGCGCCGCCTGGTGCGCGGGGAGGTCGACTTCCAGCTGGAGTTCACCGACGAATACCAGCACGGCCACGTCACCGGGCTGGACCCCAAAATTTTCAACAAGCTGCGGGCCGGGGCCTTCTCCGTGGAGGCCCACCAGGACCTGCACGGGCTCAATGCCGAGCAGGCCCTCTACGCCACGGTGGACTTCATCCGCCGCAATTACCTGCTGGGGCGGCGCACGCTGCTGCTGGTCACCGGGCGGGGCCGCAACTCGCCCGACGGGCGGGGGGTGCTGCGCGACGAGGTCCAGCTCTGGCTGACCCGCGAGCCCCTGCGCCGCGTGGTGCTGGCCTTCGTCACCGCCCAGCCCCGCGACGGCGGCCCGGGCGCCCTCTACGTCATGCTGCGCAAATACAGGAAATCCCTGGGCAAGGTCCAATGGGACCGCCTGCCCGCGGACTGGGACGCCTGAGCGCCGCGCAAAGCGACGCAGGCCGCGCCCGAAAGGGCGCGGCCTGCTTTTTCCTGAAGCCTCCGGGGCGGGATCAGCCCCGGCCCTCCAGTTCGGCGCGAACCTCCTGGGCTGCGGCGACCATGTTGCGCAGGGACTCGACGGTCTCGGGCCAGGCCCGGGTCTTGAGCCCGCAATCGGGGTTGACCCACAGCCGCGAGGCCGGGATCAGCGCCAGGGCCGCGCGCAGCAGGCCGACCATCTCCTCGCGCGGGGGCACGCGCGGGCTATGGATATCGTAGATCCCGGGGCCCACGGCGTTGGGGTAGTCGAATTCCCGGAAGGCCTGGAGCAGCTCCATGCCGCTGCGGCTGGACTCGATGCTGATGACATCGGCGTCCATGGCGGCGATGGCCGGGAGGATGTCGTTGAAGGAGCTGTAGCACATGTGGCTGTGGATCTGGGTGGCGTCGTCCACGCCCGAGGTGGCCAGCCGGAAGCATTCCACGGCCCAGCGCAGGTACTCCCCGCGCTCGGCCTCGGCCAGGGGCATGCCCTCGCGGAAGGCGGCCTCGTCGATCTGGATGATGCGCACCCCGGCGGCCTCCAGGTCGCGCACCTCGTCGCGCACGGCCAGGGCCAGCTGGCGGCAGACCTCGGCGCGCGGCAGGTCGTCGCGCACAAAGCTCCAGCACAGGATGGTCACCGGCCCGGTGAGCATGCCCTTCATGGGCCGCTCGGTCAGGGACTGGGCGTAGGTGATCCACGAAACGGTCATCGGCCCCGGGCGGCTCACGTCGCCGCAGATCACCGGCGGCTTGACGCAGCGGCTGCCGTAGCTCTGCACCCAGCCGTTGCCCGTGAAGCGGAAGCCCGCCAGCTGCTGGCCGAAGTACTCCACCATGTCGTTGCGCTCGGCCTCGCCGTGGACGAGCACATCCAGGCCCAGCTCCTCCTGGATGCGCACCACCCGGGCAATCTCCTCCTTGAGGAATGCCTCGTAGTCCGCCCCGGTGACGGCGCCCTCGCGCAGCAGCCTGCGCTGGCGGCGGATCTCGGCGGTCTGCGGGAAGGAGCCGATGGTGGTGGTGGGCAGCGCGGGCAGGTCCAGCCAGCCCTGGGCCACACTGCGCTCGGCGTAGGGCCGGGCGCGGCGCAGCATGGCCTCGTCCACCTCCGCGCAGCGCCTGCGCACCTGCGGGTCGCGGGTCAGGGGGCTTTGGCGCCGCGAGGCCACGGCCTGGTCGCTGGCGGCCAGGTCCCCGGCGCGGTCGCGCCCCTCCAGCAGGTCGCCCAGGGCGCCCAGCTCGGCGCATTTCTGCGTGGCGAAGGCCATCCAGCCCCTGACCTCGGGGTCCAGGGCCGTTTCGGCCTCCAGGTCGACGGGCACATGCAGCAGGGAGCACGACGAGGCGACCATCAGCCTGTCGGGGCCGATGCGCCGGGCCATGTCCTCCAGCAGACCGACGGCCCGGCGCAGGTCCGTGCGCCAGATGCCGCGCCCGTCCACCACGCCAGCCGAGAGGGTCATGCCCCCGGGCAGCCCGTCGAGCAGCGCGGGCAGGCCCTGCGCGCCGCGCACCAGGTCCACATGCAGCCCCCGGCAGCCCGAGGCCAGGGCCAGTTCCAGACCCCGGGCGCCCAGGGCGCCGAAGTAGGTCGCCAGCAGCAGCCCGCTGTCGGCCACGGCGCCGTTCAGGGCCGCATAGGCCCGCGGGAAGGCCGCCCGGGCCTGGGCGGACAGGTCCGTGCACAGCACGGGCTCGTCCACCTGGATCCACGGGCACAGGCCGTCAAGCTCGCCCAGCAGGGCCGCGTAGGCGTCCAGCACCTCGTCCAGCCGCCCCCAGGGGTCCTGGCCGTCGACGCCCTTGGCCAGGGCCAGGAAGGTCACCGGCCCCAGGAGCACCGCCTTGGGCCGGTGGCCGTGCTCCAGGGCCAGGCGCACGTCGTCCGCCAGGGCCCGCGAGGCCAGCCCCAGGCGCTGGCCGGGCTCCAGCTCGGGCACGATGTAGTGGTAGTTGGTGTCGAACCATTTGGTCATTTCCATGGCCGCGACGCCGCGCGCGGCGTCGCCCCGGGCCATGCGGAAGGCCAGCTCCGGCCCGGCGCCGGGGTCGGCGTCGGCGAAGCGCCGGGGCACGGCCCCGAGCATGAGCGCGGTGTCCAGCACATGGTCGTAGAACGAGAAGTCGCCCACGGCGACCAGGGACAGCCCGGCCCGGCGCTGGATGTCCCAGTGGCGCAGGCGCAGCTCGCGGCCAGCGGCCGCCAGGCCCTCCGGGGACAGCTCGCCGCGCCAGCGGGCCTCCAGGGCCGCCTTGAGCTCGCGGCGCACGCCGATGCGGGGGAAACCGGGAATGTGCCTTTCCATCTGTCACTCCTTTCAGCAAAACGTTGATGAAAGGGAGCAACGACACTCGAAACGAAGACGCCACAAGGCGGGGCCGCCCCGGAAGAACTTCCGGGCGGCTGCGCATGTCTGTCCATATCGCGAGACAGTCGTGCTCCATGCACCCGGGGCGTCTCCTGGCTTCCGACCCCGTGGGGCCACGCTCTTCCCACGGCTTGGGCCGCAGTGGGCGTGGCGGGGTTTGCGTCGGTTACAGTGGCGCGTCCGCGACGGATTTGCACCGTCTTCCGTTTCCCGGGTGCGGGATCGATGGAGGCAGTCTAGTGTGCCCCGGGGTCCAGGGCAAGCGCGGAGTTGGGGGGGCCGGGGCTCAGCCCCGGCCCGGGGGGCGGCCCGGGGGCCTGCCGGACACCAGGGCCTGCACGCGGATGGCGTACTTGTCCATGCGCGCCAGCAGCGTG
>Ga0172382_10008811_pt1 | contig 13937 bp, 10 predicted proteins | sample Leawel138RmetaG_FD_122245 | JGI IMG/M metagenome (GOLD analysis project Ga0172382, IMG submission 122245) | Leachate microbial communities from a municipal landfill in Southern Ontario, Canada - Leachate well 138R metaG | ecosystem: Engineered > Solid waste > Landfill > Unclassified | place...
CGCGTGCAAGGCTCGGTGCGCAGCGGCGGCACGCTGGTGGTCGGCTCCTCCGCGGAGGTGCAGGGATCCACCGTGAGCGGCGGCACGACGACCCTGAAGTCCAGCGGCAGCCGAGTTCGCGGATCGGTCCTGAGCGACGGCAAACTCACGCTCGAGTCGGGCACGCAGATTGATGGTGCAGCCACGACAAACAGCGAACTCGAGGTCAAGTCGAGCAATGCCCGCATTGGCGGTCAGGCGACCGCGATCGGAAACGTCACCGCCAATGGCGCCCGGCTCGAAGGCGGCATCGTCACCGGTGGCCGCATCGGCACCAGCAACACGACCATCATTGGAAACGTGACCTCCTCAAGTACCGCAAGCGCGAGCATGGGCAATTCCACCACCGTGACGGGCACGCTGACCCTCGCTGGCGGGGTGACGGGGAACCCGACCACCGAGCTCACCCGCACCAACGTCACGGGACTCACCCCACCCGCGCGTGCGACGATTGCGCCGATTGCGCCGATTGCCGACATCACCGTTCCCACCGCGCCACCGGTTAACTGGATCAACTATGAGATCACGAGCGCCGGTTGGGAGGGCTACGTCGTGGAGGAACTCGAGTCCTGCTCCATGTCGACCTGGAGTCACCCATATCTCCCGCCGACACAGCTCACCTCTGCGACCGTTCCCACGATCTTTGACGCCAGCCGGTGCGCCGAGGTGAACCTCGCCGCGCAAAGTCTGGCCCTGCAAACCGACATCGCGATCCTCGTCGGGCAGAACGTTCAAGCGCAGCAGCTCACCGTGGAGAGCGCAGATAGCACGGTGCGCCGCTTCGACATCATCCAAAATTCACCGGGCGCAAGCGATGCAGCACGACCCACCTGCCCCAACCCGGGTACGGTCGCAAACATCAGCGGCATGAACATGAAAGACACCGTGCACGGCGTGCTGTATACACCGTGCAAGGTTAATGCGAGCAACCTCGCGACCTGGCGCGGAAACATTCAGGCCGGCGAAGTGAACATCGCGAGTGGACTCAACCTTTTCTATGAGGCGCTGACGCTCCCGGGGTTCACCGAAGACACCACGGTCGACGAAGACGACCCGGTAGACCCCGCTCCCGGTGACCACGACACCTTCCGGCTCGGGCCGCTCATCTCGCGTGGGGGCGGGCGATGACGCCGGTCGCTGCAATCACCCCGCTCACCACGCTGCTCCTGGTGTTCGCGGCGCTGCTCGGGCTCGTCATCGGATCGTTCCTCACCGTCGTCATCGCGAGACTCCCGCACAAGGAATCCCTGAACACGCCCAGTCGATGCCCGAAGTGCGCGGCAGCGATCACACCGTGGCAGAACATCCCCGTGCTCTCCTGGATCATGCTCCGTGGGCGGTGCGCGTCCTGCGGCGAACGCATCAGTGTTCGCTACCCGCTCGTCGAAGCGCTCACCGGCACAGTGTTCGCGCTCGTCGCAGGGGCCGCGATCCACCACACACCCGACACCGGCGTCGCCGCGGCCCTGCTGCTCTTCGTCGCGTACGCCATCTTCGCGAGCATCACGATCGCGCTCGCGTACATCGACCTCGACACCTTCCGGCTCCCCAACGCGCTCACCCTCCCCGCATACCCGCTGCTCATCGCGCTGCTCATCGCCGCGTCGCTCGCGTCGGGAGACTGGGCCGCGCTCCTCCGTGCGCTCATCGGCGCGGCGGTACTCTGGGCGTTCTACGGCATCATCCGCCTCATCCGCCCCGACGCGATGGGCGGTGGCGACGTAAAACTCGCCGGCACCATCGGGCTCATGCTCGCCTACCTCGGGTGGGGCGCGCTCGCCGTCGGTGCATTCGCCGCCTTCCTCTTCGGCGGCGTGTTCGGCATCGCGCTCATGCTTGCCCGCCGTGCCGGACGCAAGACTGCCGTCCCCTTCGGTCCGTGGATGATTCTCGGCGCCTGGTTCGGCGCAGGAGCCGGCAACCTCATCGCCAGCTGGTACCTCGAGCTGGTCATCCCGTGACGGAGGACGTACGCCACAATGAGAATGAACACGACGCCCGACCCCACGGCCCCAACACCCCGATTGCGAGTCACCGTATGAGCAAGACACTCGTCGGCATCGAAATTACCGAAGCCAGCGTGCAGGTGGTCGAGATCAGCAAGGGCGACGAGCCCACGATCCTTGCGGCCGGTGAAGTCGCCCTCCCACCCGGTGTGGCCAAAGACTCCGAAATCATCGACCCGCAAGCGGTTGCACTCGCCATCCGGCAACTCTGGCAACAGTGTAAAGTCCGTTCTCGGCACGCGGTGCTCGGCATCGGGAGCAGGCGGGTCTTCGTGCGCGACCACACCATCCCCAAGCTCGACCGCAAACACATTCGCGCAGCACTTCCGTTTCAAGTCGACGGGGTGCTGCCGCTCCCCGTCGACCAGGCCGTGCTCGACTTCTTTCCACTCCATGAAGACGACGAACACTTCCACGGGCTCCTCGTTGCGGCAGTCAGTGACAACGTTGAAGCGCTCGTCGCTACCCTGCGTGATGCGAAAGTGACCGCATCGAGCGTCGACCTCATTCCTCTCGGGCTGAGTCGCGTCGCAACACGACTGACCGCACCCGATGAGACGGTCGCCATGGTGTATGTCGGCTATCACACCACGTACGTGGTGATCCACTCCCACGGCATCCCAGACCTGGTGCGGATCATCTCCATTGACCTCACCTCCGGCGAGACCGCGGCGCCCAGTGCCGCATTCGATGAGCCGGCTGAACTCGCTGACCTGCTCAGAGACGACACCGCACCCACAACGATTCAGCAGACGGTTCCACAAACGCTCGACACGTCCGCAGTCGCAGACCTCGTGAGCCGAATACGCAGCACCCTCGAGTTCTACATCGCGAAACCCGACGCGCTCCCCATCGACCGGGTGCTGCTGAGCGGTGGCGGCGTGCTCCAGAGCGAGACACGGCAGACGCTCGCTGCCGCACTCGGTCTTCCCTCAGAGGTGGTCACGGTGGGCGACGTAGCCGCCAGCAAGATTGAGCTGGAAAACGACCTGCCGATCGTGCTCGTGAGCACACTCGGCCTGGCACTTGGGGGAGGGCGACGATGAGCCGTCATCAGGCGACCAGCAACGGTCTCGGCGACTGGGGAGAACCGCACGTCGACCTCATGCCTGCCGTTGAAATCGAACGGCGCTCCCAGCAGGCGCTCATGCGCAACTGGGTACGCGTGATCTTCCTCGCCGTCGTACTCATCGCCTTCATCATTCTCGGCACGGTCGCCTACCACGGCACCGCGACCCAGCAGCTTCGCGCCGAGCAGGACCGCAGTACTGCCCTGATCGGGGAGATCGCGCAACTGTCAGACGTCAACCAAATGCTTGCTGCGACGACTGACCTGCGGTCGTTCCGCACCGAAGCCATGTCGAACGACATCGACTTCGAAGCCGTTTTCAGCGACATTGTGAGTGAGCTTCCGAGCGGCGGCATTCTCACCCAAGCCGTCGTCGTCTCTGGCGGGGTCGCTGTCGAAGACCCCGCCAGCGACATTGGGCTCGCCGCGGAACTCACGATCCAATCGAACAGCGCACTCGATATTGCCGAGTTCACCCGTGCTCTTAACACCCTCGAGTGGGTCGTGAGCGCCGAAGCACTGAGCGTCACCTCACAGAATTCGGCTGCCGGTGGGCCCCCGTTCCAATACGTGGTTCGCTTTGACACCGACCAAACGATCTACACGAACGACTTCGAACGGTATGAGCGCCCCGAGGTTGTGGACGATGCCGAAGCGGCCTCCGCCGCTGATGCAGCGAATGAGCAGGAGGGATAAGCGCATGAATACCGCAACGAACCGCATGCTCATCAACCTGGTGGGGCCCTCGCGATCCTCGTCGTCATCGTGCTGGGCTTCGTGATGTTTGCCGTGCCGCAGATCAGTGCCGCAGTCACCACCCACCGTGAAACGGAGGCTGTCGAGGTACAGAACGAGGCCCTCGCGGCCCAGCTCACGGAGCTGCAGGCCGCTGAGACGCGCATCGACGAACTGGAAGCCGAGACCGAAGATCTCCGCACCGAGATTCCGGCTCAGCCAAACCTCGACGCCATGTTTGTGACGGTTGCCCAGGCGGCCACCGAGGCGGGGGTCGAGATTGTGAGTGCCACCGCGGGTGACGCATCCGAGTGGAGCCCTCCCACCTCGGATGACGCGCTCTCGCTCATGTCGGGCGGGGGCGTGGGAGGGGCGGGTCCTGCAGCGCTCGATTCTGCCGACGAGGCGGCGCTGATCGATGGAGCGGACGTGTCGGATGGTGGTGCCGATGGTGCCGATGGTGTCGATGGTGCCGGCAGCCAGACCGCTGCAGAACTCGGCAACCGTCTGCGTATTCCCGTCACGGTCGAGGTCGTTTCGCCGAATGCGGCGACCGCGACCCGGTTTATTGATGCCCTCGCAAACACCCCGCGCGTTTTCAGCATTCACGACGCCCAGGTCGCGTCGCAGACGGCCGCCCACGATGTCTACCGCACGACCGTCCACTTCGACGCATTCGTGCTGACGGGAGTGCAGTAACCATGCCATTTCGCGTGACACTGGGGGCCATGCTCACCGCAGCCGCCGCAAATGACGCGTCTGACGTGCACCTCACGGCGGGTCTGCCGCCCTTGATCCGTGTGGAGGGACTGCTGCAGCAGCTCGGTGACTCATCGAGCATCATCACGAACGAGTGGATCACCACGCACCTTATCGCTGAGATGCGTGATGACGCGCGCAAACACTTTGAACAGCACGGCGAGGTCGACCTCTCGTACGGTCAGGCGGGTATCGGTCGCGTGCGTATCAACGTGTTTCGCCAGAAGGGGCAGCTTGCCGCGGCACTACGCCTCGTTCCGAACGAGATCAAGAGCATCGACCAGCTCGGCATGCCGCAGATCGCGCAGGAGCTGGCCTTGCGTCCGCGCGGCCTCGTGCTCGTGACCGGGCCGACCGGTTCGGGAAAGTCAACGACGCTTGCGGCCATGGTCGACGCGATCAATGATGAGGTGCCCGCTCACGTGATTACGATCGAGGATCCGATCGAGTTCGAACACACGAGCCGCACCGCACTCATCCATCAGCGAGAAATTGGCTCGGATACCGCCTCCTTTCATGAGGCGCTCCGCCGTTCACTGCGGCAAGACCCCGACGTCATCCTCATCGGCGAGCTTCGTGACACCGTGTCCATGGAAGCGGCGATGCTCGCGGCAGAAACGGGTCACCTCGTCCTCGCAACGCTGCACACCCAGGGGGCAGCAAAGAGCATCAACCGGCTCGTCGGCGCATTCCCTGACGGTCGCCACGACCAAATCCGCCGCCAACTCGGCGACACCCTGCTCGGCATCGTGAGTCAGACCCTCCTTCCGCGTGCGCAGGGCCGGGGGCGGGTCGTCGCAACCGAAGTGATGGTGAATACACCCGGCGTCGCCAACCTCATTCGTGAAGGTGACGTCGCGCAACTGTACTCCGCGATGGAGGCTGGCGCGGCACACGGGATGCACACACTCGACCAAGATTTGCGGCGGCTTCTGCAGAGTGGAGAGATTTCACTCACCGATGCGAAGAACACGGGTGTGCACACGATGAATTTCGACAGCATTCACGTGCGCACTGAGAACGTCGACATGGAGGCCTGGGGCAGCGACGAAAGCACAGCGAGGTGGTAAACCGTGGCCGTGTCTGATTCCTACCGATATCGTGCCCTCGACCAGTCGAGCGGCAAGACCCTGCACGGTACCCTGGAAGCCGCTTCGCGAGCGCAGGTTGCGGCGAAGCTCAAGGCACAGGGGCTCGTGCCGTTGAAAGTCGCCGAGGTGTCGAAGACGGGCCTCCAGCAAGACATCGACATTCCGTGGCTGCGCAAACCGGTCTCCCTCTCAGACCTCGCCACGATGACCCGGCAGCTCTCCGGAATGATCAACGCGGGGGTGCCGCTGCTGCGCAGCATCACCATCATCGCGGGTCAGACCCAGCAGAAGACGCTGCGTCAGGCACTTGACCAGGTGCAACGCGACATTGAAACCGGCGGGTCATTCTCGCAGGCACTGCAGCAGCAGCCTGACGTGTTTCCGCCACTCATGGTCAGTGTTGTTCGGGTTGGGGAAACCGGCGGGTTTCTCGGGACGTCGCTCAAATCGCTCGCCGATACGTATCAGCGCGATTCGGAACTCCGCAACAAGATTAAGGCGGCGACGACGTACCCCCTCGTGGTGCTCGTAATTGCGGTGCTCGGCATGGTGGCCATGGTGTGGTTCGTGGTACCGGTCTTCGAGGGAATGTTTTCGGGACTCGGCACGACGCTCCCGGGGCCTACGCAGTTCCTCGTGAACCTGTCGGCGAACATGACATGGCTAGCGCCGCTCCTGCTCGTCTTGGCCATCGCTATCGGAGTGTACTGGCGGCTCAACAAGAACAGGCCAGGAGTGCGGGCGGTGGTGGACCCGATTCAACTGAAACTGCCCGTATTCGGCAGCCTCATCCGTCGAATCCAGGTCACGCGGTTCTCCCGCAACCTGTCCATGCTGCTGTCGTCCGGGGTGCCGCTCACACAGGCGCTCGCGGTCACCGCGGAGAGCAGCGGGAACGCGGTGATCCAGCGGGCCGTGCTTGACGCGCTCGAATCGGTTCGTGAGGGCGGATCCCTATCAGCCCCGCTCGCGCGGGCGACGGTGTTCCCGCCGACACTCGCGCACATGGTGGCGGTCGGCGAAGAGTCAGGTTCACTGCCAGAAATGCTCGCGAGTATCGCTGAAACGACCGAGAACGAGGTGAACACGGAGGCAGACCAGCTTGCGTCGACACTTGAACCGCTGCTGCTGGTCGTGGTCGGTGCGCTCGTTGGCGCAATGGTGATCGCGCTCTACCTGCCGATCCTTACGCTCTACGGTGAGATCGCCGGTTAGGTGCGCGTAGGGTCTCGGGCGGTTCGGTAGCCAAGCCACCGCTCGCCGTTACGCGGTGACGCGGTAGACCTCGTCGAGTGTGGTGAGCCCCGCAGCGACCTTCAACCAGCCGTCATCGCGGAGGGATCGCATGCCCTGGTCGATCGCGAAGTCGCGCAGCTCAGCGGAGGACGCCTCGTTGACGAGGAGCTGTTCAATCTCTTCAGACAGAGTCATGACCTCGTGCACGCCGACCCGACCCCGGTAGCCGGTGTTTGCGCACGCGGCACAACCGACTGCCTCATAAATGGTGTGGGAGGTGCCGGGTGCAGGCTCGGGAAACGCGATGGATTCGAGAAAGCTCGCAGATACGTCGGCCGGACGTCGGCACTGCGTGCACAGGCGCCTTGCGAGTCGCTGAGCGACCACCGCGGTGAGTGCTGACGATACGAGGTACGGCTCGCAACCCATCTCGATGAGTCGGGTGAGCGCACTCGGGGCGTCGTTGGTGTGCAGGGTGGACATGACGAGGTGACCGGTGAGAGCCGCCTCAACCGACAGCATGGCGGTCTGCTTGTCGCGAATCTCGCCGACGAGCAGAATGTCGGGGTCGGAGCGGAGGATCGACCGGAGCGCGGTTTCGAATGTGAGGCCCGCGCGCGGGTTCACCTGCACCTGGTTGATGCCGGGCATGCGGTACTCGACCGGATCCTCCACGGTAATAACGTTCACTGCGTTCGTTGAAATCGAGCGGAGCGCAGTGTAGAGCGTTGTCGATTTGCCGGATCCGGTCGGGCCGGTCACGAGCACCATGCCATTCGTGCGGGTGATCGACTCCGTAAACGCTGCGCTGTTCGCTTCCGAAAAGTTTAGGTCACGCATCTGCATTCGCGCAGAGGCATCACTCAAGATGCGCATGACAATCTTTTCGCCCCACACGGTCGGCAGGGTGGCGATCCGCAGATCAACTTTTGTGCCCATACGGTCGACGGAGATGCGGCCATCCTGCGGCACGCGACGCTCGGCGATGTCAAGGGAGGCCATGATTTTCAGGCGGGAGATGATGCCGTCTTGAATGTTGCGGTCGACGCGCTGCATTTCGTGCAGCACGCCGTCGATGCGGTAGCGGACCTTGAGGTAGCGCTCTCCCGGCTCAATATGAATGTCGCTTGCACGGTCGTTGATCGCCTGCATGATGAGGAGATTCACGAAGCGCACGACTGGAGCATCCTCGTCGGTCGTGGCTTCGGGGAGTGCCGCGGTTTCGGCTGCGTTCTCGCCGATCTGTGCAGAAAGGTTGCTGAGTTCGGTGTCTGACCGCAGGTAGTGTGAGAACGCGTTTTGGAGGGCGTCGGCTGCAACGACGAGCGGCGAGACCACACGATCGGTGACGCTCGAGACGTCATCGATGGCGACGATGTCAGTCGGGTCGAGCATCGCCAGCTGCAGTCGGTCGCCCTCGACAAATAGCGGCAGCACATTGAGTCGGCGGCTGAGAGACCTGGGCACTAACGCAATCGCATCGGGGTCTGCTCGGAGGTCGGAAAGATCATGGAACGGATAGCCTGTCGTCGCAGCGAGCGCCCGCGCGTGCAATTGCTCGCTGATGAGGCCACGGTCGACGAGAAACCGTCCGAGTTGCGGCGAATCCCCGGTGCGTTCGACGGCGGCCGCGAGTTCCTCCTCGGCCACCGTGCCGCTGGTGCGCAGGAACTCGGCGAAACTCGTCATGGTTATTCCCCTCCGTGCGCATCGCCCGCGGGTCTTGAGATCGTGTGCGGCGATGATCCCGCCGCACTGCGGCGCTGCACTTCACTCTACGGGATGACAGCAGGGCTCAGCTTGTGCCAGCGTCAGTCCGTGCTTTCGCTCTTCAAGCCCTAGGTTTCTCTGCTCATTGGGGGATCTCGCCTCTGCGTACTCGAACTTGGGGTTTGCGGTACGCAGAGCGTAGATCCCCCGCTGAGCGTAGATTGCAAGGGGTCTGTGATGTGGAAGCAGGGCAGGGATCAACCAGCAGGGCAGGCTCAACCTGCTAAACAGGATTAACCAGCAGTACAGGGATCGACCCACAGAACAGGCACATCCAGCAGCGCAGGGATCAACTCCCACCCATCTCAGTCGAGCAACCCCATACGCCCCGCGCGCAGCAGCGCCTCGTCGCGCCCCTTGACGTCGAGCTTGCGGTAGACGGCGTTGAGGTGTTTCTTCACTGTTGCGGCGGTGACGTAGAGGAAGTCTGCGGTGTCGTTGATGTTCCCCTGGTCGCGGATCGCGTCGAGGGTGCGCAGTTCCATGTCGGTGAGCTTCTCGTAGCGTCGCGCCCGGGCGGCGACCGGCACGCTCGCGACGAGGTCGACGGCGTCGGCCCGCCCGGCGGCGAGTGAGGCGTCGGCAAGTTCAACGAGCACGTCGTAGGGCACGGCGCGTAGCGCCGAGCGCAGCCCGAAGCCGCTGATGATGGTGATGGCGCGGTCGAACGCGTCGAAGGCCTCACGTGTCTGGCCGGTCGACCAGCTGGCACAGGCGGTGATGAGGCTGCGGTGGGCGCGCTGTCGGTGGGAGGCGACCGTGTCGCTCACATTGTGGGTGATGAGGATTGCCCGCACGTCTTCGTGCATGAAGAGCGCCTGGCGTGCCCGTTCGATGAGGGTGGCGGCGGCGCCGTCGGGCATGGCCGCGATGACGCGTTCGGTGGTGTCGAGGTGACTGGAGACGGTCGCGAGCATGGAGTGGTAGGCCTGGACGACAGGGAGCCAGCCGCGCGGGTCCTGCCCGGTTTCGGTGATGTGGGTGAGCCCGGATTCCAGGTGGGGGAGCGCCCAGGCGACGCCGCGTGATGCGAGTTTCTCGGCGGCTTCGGCGAGGAGAAGCAGCGCCCAGTGTTCGGCGCGTTCGGGCATGGGTGCGAGCGCGGTTTGTGCGCGGGTGAGGAGTGTCTCGTCGCAGAGTTCGTAGGCGAGGTGGGCGCGGGCGATTTCGCCGCTCACCCAGGTGACGTTTGCGGCACGTGCGCCGGTCGTCGCCGAGAGTTCGTCTGCTTCGGCGAGGTATTGCGCGGCGCGGTTGATGTTGCCGTCGAGCGCTTCGGTGAGCGCCATCTCGTTGAGTGCGCCGAGCAGCCAGGTTCGACCGGATTCGACATCGCTGACGGTGCGGGTTGAGGAGGCGGGGAACCCGTGCCAGGGGTGGGCGATGAGCTTTTCGGAGTGAGCGCGCAGCCGTTCCCAGATGCTGCGGGCCCGGCTGATGTCGCCGGCGATGAGCGCGGTCGTGCCGAGTTCGCGCAGATATACGGGGAGCGACCCGGAGCCGACGACGCGGCGTGCGCCGAACCCGATGTGCTGCGGGTTGGGGGTGAAAACGCCGGTAGCGTCGACCTGTGCTTCGAGTTCGCGGGAGATGCGGTTTGCAGCTGCGACCTGGCCGGTGAGGCGTGCGGCGATCATCGCCTGCAGCAGGTACGGGCCGCGCATATCGCCGGTGTCGTCGAGCTGCCGCTGGATCCGGTGGAGGCTGCGCTGCCAGAGCGAGAGTAGGTAGCTGATTGTGGAGTACGGAATGTTGGTGTCCGCGCGGGCGAGGTGGAGGCGTGCGGCGACGAAGGTGGGGTGCGCGAGCAGCACGTCTTGGGTGAGGGATCGCAGTTCCTCGTTGTTCGCGGAGGGTTCGTCGGTGATGGTCGCGAAGTGCTGCGCGAGTACGAGTTCGGCCTGTTCGTAGTCCGCGATCGAGAGGAACATGCGGAAGGCGGTGAGCGGTGAGATGCCTGCGATGCGCATGGCCCGGTTGCGTACGACGCTGGTGCGTTGTTCGGGGGTGAGGGATCCCTCGACGCGTGAGGCGAGTCCCCGTTTGATGGCGGGGTGGCAGCTGAACTCTTCGGTGTCGCCGGAGGCGGAGGGGAGGAGGAGGCCGAGTTCGAGGAGCTCGTTGACTGCGTCGCGTGCAGAATCGTGAGAGTCGTCGCCGTGGTTTGGCGCGTCAGCAAGAAGGTTGCGTGCCTCGTGCCGGTCGATGACGTCGACGAGGGTGGACGCGAGCAGGATGGTGCGCGCCGGGTCGGTGACGGTCTTGAGTTGATTCAGCGCGAAGCGGGTGAGTGCCGCGAGCGGGTCGAGCGGGAAGGCGGGGTTTGCGGGGTAGGGATCCGCGCCGCCGACGGGCGCTGCCGTGGGCGCGAATGCGGCACGCACGGCGAGGGGCCAGCCGTGGGCGAGTTCGAGGGCGGCCGCGGTGAGGGGGGAATCTGGCGCGTGGAAGCGGCTGATGGCGTGGTCGTTCGCTTCGGTCGGCGTGAAGGCAAGGTCCTCGAGGGCGACGGTGAGCATGGGGACGCGGCGTGCGGAGAGGGGCCCGCCGAGCACGCGGGTACGGCGGGCGACGATGAGTAGGCGAAGTGACGGCCCGATGAGGTCGAGGAGGCCGAGGTCGTTCTCGGGGGTTGTGGCGAAGTGGTAGTCCTCGATGACGAGCACTGTTGGTTCCGTGAGTTGGGCGACCGCGCGGGGGAGTGCCCTCTGCGGGTTCTCGGTGGGGTCGATGCCTGTGCCGAGGCCGCTGTTCATGGCGTGGGCGAGATCTTCCCAGAGGGTGTCGCGGGAGTCGGGGAGGCAGCGCAGCCGGACGACGCGGTGCTTACTCTGCTGTGCGAGCCACTCCGACGCGAGCTTCGATTTGCCGTAGCCGGCTGGTGCGCACAGCAGGATCGGTGTGAGGTCGCCTGAAGAACTGGTTGTTCCGGAGTCGAGTTTCGCGAGCAGACGCGCGGAGTTTGGTGAGCGCATGGATCCCCTCAGTATTACCGTCACCCATTCTCAGAGCCCCCGCTTAAGAACGTCATTGTGTGCACTCTAGCGGAGAGGGTGAAGATCTGGTTGAAGAAACCCTCGTCTAGCATGCACTGCCCGATGCGACTCTCATAAGTTGAGGTCTTGGGGAAAGCGGAGCAGGTTCTGGGCGCAGCGTAAAGCCGTCCCTTCGAACAGCTCCTTCTGTATCTGTTGGGGAGGACAATTTTGCGGCTCAAGCGTCGTCTGAGTATCACCGTTGCGCTCGCGCTGAGCGTCATGGTGGGCTTCGTGACGCCCATCGGTGACGCTGCTCAAGCTCGAGCGGTGGTGTACGCGCTTGAGTCTGACGCTCCTGTGACCGATGACGTGCAAGTGCCGACGGAGCAGCCTCCCTCTGAGGACGAGCAAGGACAAGACGAGGTTCTACAAGCTCCTGGCGACGGTACTGAAGAAAGCTTCGACAGCCCCGCAGATGACCCCACTAGCTTGAAAGATGCTGTTGAAGACCCCATCGATGTCGAGCCTGAAATCAGGAACCTCAGTGAGGAAGCCTCGGCCGAGATTGATGGACCGGGGTTCGGTACTTTCTCAGTGCCTAATTTCAACGCAAACACGAATGTGTTTTATACGCTCGATCGCGCTGAGGTGACTGCTGGAGGCACCTTTACGCGAACCAGGACTCCACAAATCAGCATTCGCCAGTTAAGTTTCGACATGTCGAATACCACACCAGTTGCCGAAGCGAACGTCGTCATGGGTGGCGCACGTGAACTCGTTTCACTGCAGACCGGGCCGGGGTTCCTTCCTGCCGAACCGAGAACTGCGAACTCACTTGGTGTGACAAGTGATGGCATTTTTTACTACACGACACAGGGTTCGACTGCGTCTCGAGCAAACAATATTGACATCTGGAAGTACGAGATGATGTCGATGCCCGGAGTGCCCTACAACCCGGCCGGTGTGAGTTGCACGGCAGGGGGCTCACCCACTGGTTCACAAGCAACCGGTTACGCTTGCGCGCCGCAGCGCATGGTGACGGACATGTCGCTGAATTCTCCTACCGGTGGAACGATCGTCGGTGGTGCGGTAAACCCGCGGGACGGTTCCTTCTATTTCCTGTATTTCAGTGGGACGCCATCTGGGGCCGCTAATCCGCCAGCTAACCCCTACGGTGAAGGAAACGTGCGTGCGCACCTGTATCGCTATGACGTGGCGAACAATGTGGCAGGAGAAGTGTCGCACTTCGACATTCGCCAACACGACAACTTCACCAACAGTTATAACGGTGATATTGCATTCGATGCGGTTGGCAACCTTCTGCTAGTCGTGAGTAACACCGGCACTGGCAGCGGCGCAAATAATCCAGGGCGAACGATGCTCGCGACTCTGGAATTCAATCAGTTTGCAAACCTGCCGACAATCTCTTGGCCTGCGACAACGGCCGTTCCGACCCTAATCCCCTCTTCAACAGTGGGAGCTTGGGGCCAGACGGAACGCAGAAATGCCCTAAGTGGCAACGGAACCAACGGCCTTGCATACACGGCCACCGGACAGCTTGTGGTGCAACAGGGTATCGGCGCAGGAAACGGCGGACGCATCAGCGTTTCAGATCCAGCAGACTTCAACGTCATTGGAAACTCGAGAGAGAACAGTCCTGCCTCGGGAAGTTTTGTTGATTTGGCGACGTCTACGAGCCCTCCTGTGCTGACGGTGCAGAAGAATGTGGAAGGTGAGCGTTTCGCATCTGGCGACCAGTTCACTTTGAGTGGCAATCAGCAACTGACATCAACGAATGTGGTTTTTGATCCGGTTACCACGACCGGTGACAATCCAGGGATTCAATCCGCTCAGATTGGCCCGTTGCCGTTACAGGCGGGTGGGACTATCACGGTGGGTGAAACAATCACACCGGTGGCGAATGTCACCAATTACAGCTCGAGCTACGAGTGCTTCATCGAGAACTCGGATGGATCGAAGGGAACCGTTTTCAAGAGCGGTGATGGCCGCACTGTGACCTTCAACTACCTCACTGAGGTTCCGGGGGCACAAAGTGGACCGCAACAGATGAAGTGCATTTTCACCAACGGTCCGCTACGTCCGAACCTTGAGACTTCTAAGTCGGCAACTCCTGGCGCGTCGCCCTATCGGGTAGCGCTGTTCCGGCGATGCGGTAGCAGGATTCCGGGGATACGGTAGCGCTCGAAGCGGGTGTGCTGCTCTGCTGTGAGGTGACAACACATGGGGTGTTGTC
>Ga0172382_10008812_pt1 | contig 13936 bp, 13 predicted proteins | sample Leawel138RmetaG_FD_122245 | JGI IMG/M metagenome (GOLD analysis project Ga0172382, IMG submission 122245) | Leachate microbial communities from a municipal landfill in Southern Ontario, Canada - Leachate well 138R metaG | ecosystem: Engineered > Solid waste > Landfill > Unclassified | place...
GACCCATGAGATTGCCGTTACCGGCAGCTATGTTCGCCGCAGCGTGGACAGGGAAGGCGGCTACGACGAGTTCGACGCCACGATCGCCCGTCCGTTCCGTCTGCCGGGCAAGGCGGCGCTCGATCGCGAGGCCGGCGCTCTGGGCATAGAGGTCGCGGAAAACCGGATGGAGGATGCCCGGCATCAGACGGCTTTGCTGCTCTCCGGCTATTGGAACGATTGGCTGGTTGCCGGTGCGCTGTATCGCAACGACCTCGATACGGTGCGCTGGCTGGAAAAGGAGCTGTCCGCGCTGCGCCGGCGCGTGGCGCTGCGCGATGCGGCGGCGCTCGATGTTGATCAGGCCATGGCGGCAATGGCTCAGGCCCAGGCCCAGGCCGCGAACTCGCTCGCGGCGCGCGAACAGGCGCGTGTGGCGCTTGCCGCGAATTTTCCAGAAATACCGCTGCCCATCGAGCCGCCGGAAACGTCCGTCGCGATGGTTCCGGCCCAGAGACTTGCGGCGATGCGGGATCTGGTGATCGAACGCAGCCATGAAATCCGCGCCGCCGAGCGCGAGGCGCAGCGGCTGGCGGTCGTTGCGCAGCGTGTTCGCGCGGACCGGATTGCCGATCCGTCCTTCGGCGTCCGGCTGTTCAGTGAGCGGAGCGGCATGGAGCAGGGCGCGGGGGTGGTCATGTCGATGCCGCTGGGCGGCGGTCACAGACGCGCGGCGGCGGACCGGGCTTCCGCGGAAGGCAATGCCGCGCAGCTTGAGCATATGTCCGTCCAGCGGACCGTGAGGGCCATCGCGGATGCCGATCTGTCCAGCGCCACATTGCGGCTGGAGGCGTGGAAAAACACGGATCTGTCAGCGCAAAGCGCCGCTAGTGCGCTGGCCCGAACCGAACGTGGCTACCAGCTCGGCCAGATCGACCTTGCCGACCTGCTCTATGCCCGCCGTCAGGCGGGTGAAGCGCGCCGGTCCGAGATCATGGCGCGATCGGAAGCGGCCCGCGCCCTGCTCAAGCTGGAAATCGATTCGCATAGCCTGTGGGTGGTTCACGATGAGGATGGCGGTTGACGCCAGGTCACGCGCGGGCGCTCACCAGCCAGGCTTTCGCGCCCATGCGAACACCTTCATTATCGCAATTGCGCTCGAACAGTTCGACCAGGCTGCGGTGAACGGCTGCGCGTGTGTCGTCCCCGCTCGCCCGGACGAGATCGCCGACCTGCATGCCGTCGAGCACGAAGCGGGTGGCGCTCTCGGGATCGCTGCCGGGTCCGCCGACGCGCTGCTCGCCCGTCCAGGCGTCGAACGATATGTCACAGAAGCCGGCGCTTTGCAGAAGATCGGTGACATAATCCTGCTCGCCCAGCGCGAAGGGGCCGGGCTCGCGCGGCTGCGGCGTGGGCAGGTCGATATGCCGGCGGATCGCGGCCATGACATTGCGCTGCCACGGATTGTCGGCGATCGGCGCCCACACCGCGATGTCGAGCCGTCCACCGGCACGCAGCATCCGGCGCAGATTGGCGAATGCGGCATAGGGTTCGGGAAAGAACATCGTGCCGAAGCGGGAATGCAGCCGGTCGAAGGGGGCTTCTTCGGGCATGGCCGTCGCGGCGTCGCCTTGTTCGAAGCGGATGTTGGCAAGACCGGCGCGCTGCGCCCGATCCGTTGCCGCCGCCACCAGTTCGGGCGATATGTCGAGGCCGAGCGCCAATCCCGTGTTGCCCGTCCTTTCGGCGATCCGCCTCGTCGTCCAGCCGCCGCCGCAGCCGATATCGACCACCTTCTCCCCGGCAACATAGGCTGCTCGCGCGAGCAGCGCTGCGCCGATCGGTTCGATCATGCTCTCGAAACGGTCGAGCTGGGCGAGCCAGCGTGTGCCCGCTTCCCCCGCCCAGTCGTGCGCGGCCGGTTCCTTGCTGTTCCCGTCAGCGTCATTCATTGCCCTTCTCCCACTGTGGCACCAATTGAAACGTGTTTGGAAGTCGGCGCATCGGGCAAGTCCCAGCCCCCACCGATCGCCTTGTACAACGCCACCAGTTGCACCGCCGTTGTGGCATGCGCGCGGGCACAGGCGGTTTCAGCTTCGTGCAGGAGGCGCTCGGCCGCAAGCAGTTCAATCCCCGCGATATCGCCGGCGGCAAAACGGGCCTCGGCGTGGCCGACACTTCGACGCGCAGCGTCCAGCGCCGTTTGACGCCGCGCGAGCGCATCGCGTCCGGCGTCATAGTCGCTCAAGGCGCGCTCCGCGTCGCCCAATGCGGCCAGGACGGCCTGTTCATAGCCCAGCGCGGCCTGCCGCTGAACGGCCTCCCGCGCGCGTATCTCCGCGCGCACGCGGCCGCCGTCGAACAAGCGCCAGGAAATGAGCGGCAGGATGGAGTAGCGGGTGCTGGAGGTGTCGAACCAGTCGCCCGTGCTAAGCGCCTGAAATCCGCCGCCCGCTGCGATAGAGAGCTTGGGAAACAGTTCGGTGGTCGCCACGCCGATATCGGCGGTGCTGGCGGCGAGGCGCCGTTCGGCAGCCAGAACATCGGGGCGACGCCGCAATATATCGGCCCGTTCCCCCACGGGCAGCGCCGGCAGTATGAGAGACGATGCAGTTGCATCGAGCAGCTTGAGTTCACGTTCCGGCGGTGAGCCGAGCAGGACACCAAGGCCGAGCACTGCCGCACGCTGCCGCGCCTCTATGCCCGGCAGCAGGGCGTTGGCGGCGGCCCAGCGTTCATGGGTTGCGTCCACGTCGGCACCGGCAACATCGCCGAGCGCCGCGCGACCGCGCATGAGTTCCAGCGTCTGGTGCAGCGTCGCCACCGTCGCCCGCTGCGCGCGTAATTCTTCTCTGGCGCCGGTCGCCTCGAACCATGCGCGTGCGACTTCGGCCGCGATCCGCATACGCACGCCCTGCGCCTCCGCTTCACTTGCCTGCAAGCGGGCGTTCGCGCCTTCCAGCGCCCGCCGGTTCGCGCCGAACAGGTCGAGTTCCCAGGCCGCGTCGAAGCCGGCATCGTAGATCGTCTGAGCCGCATCGAGGCCGGGAATGGACCCAACGGGCAGCGGGCCGTTCTCGCTTTGCCGACGCTGGTTCACACTGGCGCCAGCAGAAACCGTGGGCAGTTGCCGGCCAGCGGCGCGGTCTCGCAGCGCGCGCGCCTCGTCGATCCGTGCGGTGGCTTGACGGATATCGAGATTTTGCGCCAGTGCGGTATCGACCAGCCTCTCCAGTTCGGGATCGCCCAGGGCCCTCCACCAGCGGTCCAGGTCCGTTGGCGCCGACGCTTCCCCAACCGGCCGGCTCCAGCCACTACCCGTGTCAACGGCAGGTGGCGCCCGGTAGTTGGGGCCGACCATACAGGCCGTCAACGAACTGCAGCCAGCTATCAATATTGCGTAGCGCGACCATCGCGGGGAACGTCCGCCCGTATCAGACAATGACGGCGCATGACTGTGGCGGGGCGATCTCATTGCAGGCGTCCTCGAACGAAGATGGTGGCCATGGTGAGCGACACCAGGGCGATCATCGCCAATGGCCAGAGGCTGGCAAATATGTCGCCCGGCGCCATGGCTTTGAGAAAGCTGCCCTCGACGATGACCAGGAAATGGGTGAGTGGAATCGCCTGCGCCAGCCATTGCAGCAGCATGGGCATGTTCTCGACCGGCGTGGCAAATCCCGACATCAGGACGGATGGCACGCCGATGGCGAAGGCGCCCAGGATGGCCTGTTGCTGGGTCGCGCTGATCGCCGAAATCATCAGACCGATGCCCACCACCGACAGGATGAACAGGACCAGGCTGACAAACAGCAGCGCGAACGACCCGTTGAACGGAATCCGGAACGGTCCCGCGGCCGCGGCCATCATCAGAAGTCCGAGCATGGTGCCGATGACCAGCGCCGGCAAGGATTTGGACAGGATGATTTCCGGCGTGGAGGTTGGTGAGACCAGCAACTGGTCGAAGGTTCCCAGTTCGCGTTCACGGGCGATCGACAGCGAGGTTATGAGCAGTGCGCTGAAGAACGCCAGGATGCCGGAGAGGCCCGGGACGATGAACCAGCGATACGTCAGATTGGGATTGAACCAGTTGCGTACCGCTACTGGCGTCGCAGGACCTGTGCCGGGGTTGGCCTCCGCGCCGACTTCGGCGGCGATGGCGGAGAGATAACTGGCGGTGATCTGTCCCGAATTGCTGCGCCGGCCGTCGATCAACAGCTGGATACGGCCGCTGTCTCCGGCAGCGATTGCGCGCGAAAAGTCCGGCTGGATGTCGAGCGCCGCGATCACCTTGCCCTGGTCGATCAGGCGTCCCAGTTCCTGACCGTCGGTCACGCGATAGACCTGGGTAATGAAGTCGGCCCGATCGAGCCGCGCGATCAGTTCATGCGACCAGCGGCCCGCATCCTGATTATGCACGGCAATATCGACGTTGCGCACTTCGAGCGTCGCGGCGAAGGCGAACACCAGCAGTTGCAGCAGCGGCGGCATGAACACCACCATGCGGCTGCGCGGATCGCGCAGGATGCTCAGCACTTCCTTGACGAACTGGGCTCGCAGCCGGGTGAAAGAGAGATAGCCATTGTGCCGCGTCATGGCTCGTCACTCCAGATTCTTGCGCGTGGCGCGCTTGGCCAGGAGGAAAAACAGGACGCCGATGGCGCCCATCGCCAGCAGGTTCGGCACGAAGACGGCCCAGATGTCGCCGGCCAGAAAGACGGTTTTTAGCGAAGAGACGAAATAGCGCGCCGGTATCGCCCAGGTGATGGCCCGGATCGGCGCGGGCATCGCGTCGATCTCATAGAGAAAGCCCGACAGCATGAAGGCCGGCAGAAAACCGGAGAACAAGGCGATCTGCGCGGCCAGGAACTGGTTGCGGGTGACAGACGAAATCAGCAGCCCTTGGCCCAGCGCCGGCACCATGAAGGTGGCCGAAAGCAGCAGGAGCGCCGCCAGCGATCCGCGCAGCGGCACGCCGAACACGAAGACCGCCAGCGCGGTCGCACCGAGCGTGGCCAGCATGCCGAGCGCAAAATAGGGCAGGAGCTTGCCGATCAGGATCTCCGCGACCGATGCGGGCGTGGAGAGCACCGCTTCCATCGTGCCGCGCTCCCATTCGCGCGCCACCACCAGCGCGGTCAGCATGGTGCCGATGATGGTCATGACGATGGCGATCGCGCCGGGCACCAGCGCGCGGCGGCTTTCCAGTTCGGCGTTGAACCAGTAGCGCGGCTCCATCGTGACGGCTGCGCGTGGCGTCTCGCCATCAAGCCCGCCCCGCCAGGTCTGCACCACGCCCTGCGCATAGTTGGTGACATAGTTGGCGGTATTGGGCTGCGAACCGTCGGCGATGATCTGCACCAGAGGCCGCGTGCCGCGATCGGCCAGGCGCTGCTCGAAATCCTGCGGGATCACCACAAATCCGCGCAAATCGCCCGAGACGACCTGGTCGGCGACTTCGCGCCGGTCATGGGCGAAGGTGACGTCCAGATAACGGGTGCCGGCGAAGGCGGCGGCCAGCGATTGCGCCGAAGCAGATTCGGATTCCTGCACGACGCCGATGCGCACCGCGCGCACATCGAGTGATACCGCATAGGAAAACAGCAGCAGCAGCACGACCGGAAGGGCGAAGGCGATCAGCAGCGTGGACGGGTCGCGCATCGCCTGCAGGCTTTCCTTGAACACCAGCGCCCAAAGGCGCTTCGGATCGAAGCGGCGCATGGCTTGAAGGTCCGTTCGCAATCCGCCCGCGCCGTTCATGCGGCAACTCCGCTGCGGGCTTCGTCAGCGCGGTCCTCGGCTTCGACCAGATGAATGAAGGCGTCTTCCATGGTCGGGTCCGGACGGAGATCGCTTACCGCGCTGCGTTTGAGGGCGTCCGGCGTGTCGAGCGCGATCAGCCGGGCGCGATAGAGCATCGCCACCCGGTCGCAATATTCCGCCTCGTCCATGAAATGGGTGGTGACCATCACCGTCACCCCCTTGCGGGCAAGGCCGTTGATATGGGTCCAGAATTCGCGGCGCGTGATGGGATCGACGCCCGAAGTCGGTTCATCCAGGAACAGCACGGGCGGGCGGTGCATCACCGCGCAGGCCAGCGCCAGACGTTGCCTGACCCCGAGCGGCAGGGACTCCGGCGCCGCCGACAGCCAGGGTTGCAGCCCGAAGATGTCGATCATCTCGTCGATCCGCGCCTGCCGCGCGGCGCCTTTCAGGCCATAGACGCCCGCGGAGAACTCCAGGTTCTGCCGCACGGACAGCAAACCATAGAGCGAGAATTTCTGCGCCATATAGCCAAGCTGGCCTTTGGCAGCACCGGTCGCCCGGCGCAGGTCCAGCCCCACCACCTGCGCTTCGCCGCTGGTGGGTTTGAGCAGGCCGCACAGCATCTTGAAGGTAGTCGATTTGCCGGCGCCGTTCGGCCCGAGCAGACCGAATATCTCGCCCTTGCGGACCTCGAAGCTCACCATGTCGGTGGCGGTGAAATCGCCGAAACGCTTGGTCAGATCGCGGCAGGAGACGGCAACGTCTGAAGCCAGTTCGACCGGCGGCATCCCTTCGGCAAGCGCCGATGTGCCGCCCGGACCGCCGCCCAGAAGATCAATGAAAGCATCCTCGAAGCGGGCAGGCACCGCTTTCAGTTGTGCGCCGACCCGATCGGCGAGCGCGCTAATTTGCTCGGTTCCCGCATCGGCGCGCAGCACCACGCGGACGCCGGCGCCCTGGATCACCCCGTCGCCGACACTGTCCAGGCTGAGCACTTCGGCTAGCACGGCCCGCCGCCGCTCGCCGACCTGTTCCAGCCGAAAGCTCCGGCTTGTAAGGCGCGCGGTCAGCTCTCCGGGCGGTCCGTCATAGGCGAGCCGCCCTTCGTTGAGCAGCAGCACGCTGTCGCAGCGTTCGGCTTCGTCGAGATAGGCGGTCGACCAGACTACGGCCATCCCTTCGTCGGTCAGCGCCTGCACCATGCGCCACAGATCCTGACGGCTGACCGGATCGACACCGACACCCGGTTCATCGAGCAGCAGGACAGCAGGCCGGGCCATCAATGCGCAGGCGAGACCCAGCTTCTGCTTCATGCCGCCGGAGAGCTTGCCCGCCAGGCGTCCGGTAAAGGGGGCAAGACGTGTGAAGTCGAGCAGTTGGGCGAACAGGTCGGCGTGTCCATCGGCGGCCATACCGCGCAACTGCGCATAGAGCCGCATATTCTCCATGACCGACAGGTCTTCGTAGAGGCCAAAGCGTTGCGGCATGTAGCCGGTCGCGACATGGATGGCGTCATTGTCGTCCACCACATCGAAGCCCGCTACCCTGGCGTGGCCGCTGTTCGGCACCAGCAGTCCTGTCAGGATACGCATCAAGGTGGTCTTGCCCGCGCCGTCCGGCCCGACCAGCCCGGTCAGTCGGCCATAGCTTATCTGCGCGCTGAGATCCTGTAACGCAGGCGCACTGCCGAAATGCTTGCTCAACCTGTCGATGACGACCGCGACATCGCCATTTTGCTCCTGTGGCGCGGTGGCGGGCGGCACGTCAGCGGCCTTTGGCGCGCGCGCCGGAGGTTTGTCCGACTACGACCTCGATCGTTACCGGCATGCCCTGACGCAGCGCGGCATCGGCATTGGTGACCACGATCCGCAGACGATAGACCAGATCCGTGCGCAGATCGGTCGTTTCTACCGTTTTGGGCGTGAACTCGGCGCGAGGCGAAATGAACCCGATCTGGCCTTGATAGAGTTTGTCGGAGGAATCGCTGCGAACGCGCACCCGCATTCCGGGCGCGATACGCCCCAGATCCGGTTCGCCGACATAAGCCCGCACATAAACCGGAGCATCAAGGCTGAGGCTATAGACCGGGCTTTGGCTGACAGCCATGCTGCCGGGTTCGCGCACCCGTGCGATGATCGTGCCGGTGCCGGGTGCAAGCAGAACCGTGTCGGCGAGCGCGGTGGCGGCTTGAGCCCGTGCTGCCTGTGCGGCGGCGAGGCGCGCTTGCCCCGCCGCGATGTCTTCCTTGCGGAAGCCTTCGGCGGCTTGCGAATGCGCGGCCCGGGCCGCCTTGACACTGGCGGCGGCCTGATCGCGCGCAGTGCGCGCGGCATCGACCGTCTTTTGACTGGCGGCACCCGACGCGAGCAACTGGCTCTGCCGGTCGAAATTACGCTCCGTGTCCCTGGCGACGGCCAGGGCCTGATTGAGGGCCTCCTGCGCCTGCGCAATCTCCTGCGGCCGCAGCCCGCGGCGCAGTTTGTCGAGGTCTGCCTGTGCGGCCGCTACGGCGGCGTCGGCGGCCGCGAGCGCTTCCTCGAACGGCTGCGCGTCGAGAGTCGCCATATGTGCGCCCGGCTCGACATGATCGCCTTCATCGAACAGCATCTGCGCGACGCGGCCGGACTGGCGGAAGGCCAATTGCACCTCCCGGATGTCGACATTGCCGTACAGATTGAGGGCGTCGCCGTCGCGGCTGCCCCGCTGCATCCACAGCCATCCAGCACCGATGATCACGATGACGGCCGCAATGATCAGGATCCGCTTTGTCGTGCCGGACAGGCGGATGTTCTTCATGATGATGCTCCGACGCCGCGCAGATAGATGGCGAACACGCCGGGCGCATCGCTGCGGATGCGGGTCACATCGTCCGCCAGCATGGATTGCATGACCAGGCCCTGGACCGTGCCGATGAACAGGGTGGCCGCGGCTTCCGGATCGAGGTCCGCATGTAGTTCGCCCCGTGCCTTTCCGGCGTCGAGCAGGCTATGCAGCCGTTCGCCATAATGGCGGATCAGGGTCTGGGCCATGCGCTTGGGAAGCGTCTCGCCCGGTCGCTGCAACTCCCCGAACAGCATTCGCGGTACACCCGGGTGATCAGACACGAAATCGATATGCGTCATGAAAACCGCTTCAAGCGCGGCAGCCGGAGAGGCGGCTTCCTCGACCGCCTTGTCCACGCGGCCGAGCAAGCGCTCGGTCACCCAGGACATCACCGCCTGCAGGATGGCGTCCTTGGTCGGGAAGTGGCGGAAGAGCGCGCCCTGGGTCAGACCCATCCGCTGGGCGATGGCCGTCGTGGTGATGTCGCTCGGGTTCTGTTCCGCGGCCAGGCCGACCACCGCCTCCACGGTCGCCGCCCGTCGCTCGTCAGCGGGAAGATGTCTGGACCGCCCGTTCATAGCTTGCGCCTTCAAAAGATAGTAATCTATTACTATCTATCTGTCATGAGCGTCTGGCGCAAGATGGTTCCGCCTGGATCGAGGCTGTCGGCCCATCCGCATGAGTGCATCATGGTCACTCAGACCATCGGCCATCTCCATAGTGGTATATGATTCTATACTTCTCGAAATGTAGATTGACCGCGCAGGCGCCTACTATTATTCGATGAGTTTGGAAGGATGGAATCGACCATGAAGGAGTTCAATCCGCAGGACTCGGCCGTCGAGGCGCTTGGCGCGCTGGCGCATGACACGCGCCTGTCTGTCTTTCGTATGTTGGTGAAGGCAGGGCCCGATGGACTGATCGCCGGCGCCATCGCGCAGGCCGCCAATGTGCCTCCGTCCACCATGTCGCATCATCTGGGTATTCTTGAACGGGCGGGACTCGTGGAGTCCGAGCGGGAAAGCCGGCTCATCCACTATCGCGCCGATTATGAGGGGATGCGCCGGCTGCTGGCCTTCCTGATGGAGGACTGCTGCCAGGGCGTCCCTGAAATGTGCGCCGATCTGTTCGGCGAGCTCGACTGCAAGGCCTGAGGTTACTCCCATGTCCGACACGATCGGCCCCGGCAAGACCTACAACGTGCTCTTCCTGTGCACCGGTAACAGCGCCCGCTCGATCTTGGGCGAAGCCATCATGAACAAGCCGGGGGGAAGGGCGTTTCCGCGCCTGGAGCGCCGGCAGCCAGCCCAGGGGCGAAGTCCATCCGATGGCGCTCTCGGTTTTGAACGGGCTTGGGTTCGACACAGCGGGCATGCGTTCGAAAAGCTGGGACGAGTTCGCCGTGCCGGACGCGCCGCAATTCGATTTCATCTTCACCGTCTGCGATAACGCCGCAGGCGAAACATGTCCCGTGTGGATCGGCCATCCGATGACGGCGCACTGGGGCATCGAGGATCCGGCCGCCGTCGAAGGCGATGATCAGCGCGAGGCCTTCATGCAGGCCCTGCGCTACTTGCAGAACCGTATTTCGCTGTTCCTCGCGCTCCCGCTCGCCAGCCTCGACGAGATGGCGATGCGGCGCAAACTCAGGGAAATCGGCCAGAGCGAGGGCGCCAGCGTCAGGGCAGGAGCATGCGAATGACCCACCCGGAGACGCCTGTCGACATCGTCATCTACCACAATCCTGAATGCGGAACCTCGCGCAATGCGCTGGCCATGATCCGCAATGCCGGCATCGAACCGCATGTCATCGAGTACCTCAAGACTCCGCCTTCGCGTGCCTTGCTGGCAAGCCTCATCGTCCGCGCCAGCGTCACCCCGCGCGCCCTGCTGCGCGAGAAGGGCACGCCCTTTGCCGAACTGGGACTCGACAATCCGGATCTCACTGATGCGCAGTTGATCGATGCGATGATGGAACATCCGATCCTCATCAATCGGCCGCTGGTCGTCTCGCCGCTGGGCGTGAAGCTTTGCCGTCCGTCCGAGGAGGTCCTCGACCTCCTACCGGCTGACCAGCGCAGCGCCTTCGCCAAGGAAGACGGCGAACAGGTGATCGATGCCGCCGGCAGGCGTGTCACCGGTTGAACGAGGGATCAAGATGACCGCACAGCCCAGGCGTGAACGCCTGTCGTTTCTCGATCGGTATCTCACCTTGTGGATTTTCCTCGCCATGGCGCTCGGCGTGGGTCTGGGATCGACCTTCGAAGGATTGCCAAGGGCGATCGACAGCCTGTCCTGGGGGACCACCAACCTGCCCATCGCCATCGGCCTGATCCTGATGATGTATCCGCCGCTCGCGCGGGTGCGCTATGAGGAACTGCCGCGCGTGTTCGAAGACAAGCGGGTGCTGGCGATCTCGTTGATCCAGAACTGGATCATCGGCCCGGTGCTGATGTTTGCGCTCGCCGTCATCTTCCTCAGCGACAAGCCGGAATATATGACAGGCCTGATCCTTATCGGCCTCGCCCGTTGCATTGCCATGGTCATCGTCTGGAACCATCTCGCCAAGGGCGACAACCAGTATGTGGCTGCGCTGGTCGCGTTCAATTCAATCTTCCAGATCCTGTTCTTCAGCGTTTACGCCTGGTTCTTCCTCGCCTTTTTGCCGCCGCTGCTCGGGCTGGAGGGCAGCGTTATCAATGTCAGCTTCTGGACCATCGCCGAGGCGGTGCTGATCTATCTCGGCATTCCCTTTCTGGCTGGATTTCTCTCCCGCAAATGGCTGGTCAAGGCTAGGGGGAATGAATGGTATGAAACCTGCTTTCTGCCCAGGATCGGCCCGATCACGCTCGTCGCGCTGCTGTTCACCATCGTCGCCATGTTCAGCCTCAAGGGCAATGAGATCGTGACACTGCCGGGTGACATACTGCGGATCGCCATCCCGCTCACCATCTACTTCGTGGTTCAATTCAGCATCAGCTTCTTCATGGGCAAGCTGATCGAGAGCGACTATCCGCGCACGACGGCGGTGGCGTTCACGGCCGCGGGCAACAATTTCGAACTGGCGATTGCGGTCGCCATCGCCGCCTTTGGACTGGCTTCCCCGGTCGCCTTCGCTGCGGTGATCGGGCCGCTGGTCGAGGTTCCGGTGCTGATCCTGCTGGTCAACGCCGCCTTCTGGTTCGGGCGGCGCTGGTTCCCCGACAGCGTGCCGGCGGAGGTCCGGGCATGAACGAGACGAACCACAGCCGATTGCGGACGCTTGCCGATCCCGACCGTCTTCCAGCGCTCAAGCCTGACTATGTTCATCGGCGTCCAGCCCTGGGCCTGGGGGATCTCAATCCGCCGCCGCGCATCCTGCTGCTCTACGGATCCTTGCGCGAACGGTCCTATTCGCGGCTTGTGGTGGAAGAGGCGGCGCGTCTGCTCCAGTTCTTCGGCTGCGAAACGCGGATTTTCGATCCCTCCGATTTGCCGATGCCCGATCAGGTCCAGGATGACGATCATCCGGCGGTTCACGAACTGCGGGCGCATGCGCTCTGGTCCGAGGGCCAGGTCTGGTGCAGCCCGGAACGGCACGGCCAGATCACCGGGATCATGAAATCGCAGATCGATCACCTGCCGCTGGCTTTGAAGGGCATGCGCCCGACGCAGGGTCGCGCCCTTGCCGTCATGCAGGTCTCCGCAGGTTCACAATCGTTCAACAGCGTGAACAGCTTGCGCGTCCTCGGCCGCTGGATGCGGATGTTCACCATCCCCAACCAGTCGAGCGTCGCCAAAGCCTTCACCGAGTTCGACGAGGCCGGGCGGATGAAGCCGTCGAGCTATTACGACCGGATCGTCGACGTGATGGAGGAACTGGTGCGTTTCACTGTCCTGCTCCGCCCGCATGTCGATCAACTGGTCGATCGCTATTCGGAGCGGGTCGAAACGGATCGACCGGTCATTGCTCCGGCGGAAATCCTCGCCTCGATCGATGGGACTCTGGTTCCGCCACGACAGAAGGCATGATGCCCAATGGCCCCGCGCGTCTCGGTATCCAGAACGAACTGGCAGACATTTATGGCCGTTTGAGTGCCTTCGACTGACCGGGTCTGGACGAGGGCGTGACGGCTTGCTGCTATGCCGAGTCCGAAAGGAGCTGGATCGCCGGTGCCCAGGATGGGGCGTGGGCGGCTTTCTACATCAGCGGCGATGCGACGGATTATGGGAATGGTTCGAGGCTGAGCGCACTTTTCCGCAAAACGCCGCCGATGACGCCTGTTGTGCGCCGGCGGTGCCAATAGCGAAATCAGGCTGCCGCGGCCAACGGCGCGCAACAATATCTCATGGACGTGGATCGATGCCGGAGCCGTCCAGATGAGAGGGGAGTGGGAAGGAGTGATCGAGCCAAAGCTCTGCTCAAGCCCATTTGGATATCCCCATGTGCGATCTCACCTCAATCCCGGCCGAGGCCGGCTCCGCTCCCGCGCGCCTGCTCGATTATATTCGCGTCGATGCGCCGCAGCCCGTCGTCCTGGCCTATGGCATCGGTGTCGACAGCACCGCGCTTCTTCTCGAACTTGAAAGCCGGGGCACGCCGCCTGACCTCGTGATCACCGGGGATCCTGGCGTCGAGAAGCCGGAAACTTATGCCTATCAGAAGATGATCGCCGCCTGGATGGCGGCGCGAGGAATTCCCTATGTGACGGTGCGCTACACACCGCGCCGTTTCAAGCATTGGCCGCCCTATTTCGATCTGCTGTCCAACGTTCTGACGAACGCCACCTTGCCGAGCATTTCGCTGGGGCGCCATTCGTGCTCGTTAGGTCCGGCTTCGGAGACTGTCTCTTTTGCTCGCGATGAGTGACGGGCCGACCGCCGCGCTAACCCAAAGAGCTGGCGGTGGTCGGTCCGTCACTCGCGTCGCGCAGCGACGCCCGATTGCCGGATGAATCCGCTTGGACCCAATTATCGTACTTCATTCTCGAGCAGATAATTTCAGGATCGATTTCACTGGCGAAACAAAGGCTGGCCTTATAGAAGGCCGGAGAACAAAAGGGGGCTTTATGGCGCGGCGCGTTTTCTTCAGTTTCCACTTCGCGAACGATTTTTGGCGCACCCAGCAAGTGCGTAACATCGGTGCTCTTGAAGGGCAGACTCTTTGCACCGCGAATGCGTGGGAAGAGGTCAAGCGGAAGGGCAAGGCATCCATCGAAAAATGGATTGATGACAACATGTACGGCAAGAGCTGTGTGGTGGTGCTTTGTCCGCCGTCAGCACCAATGGCACAGATTTGAGGTTGTGATTTAAGGAGGATTTGGGCTTCGTCGTAGTGACGAAGGAACGAAGATGAAGCCCAAATCCTCCTATTCAAAATCGCCGTCGA
>Ga0172382_10008813_pt1 | contig 13936 bp, 15 predicted proteins | sample Leawel138RmetaG_FD_122245 | JGI IMG/M metagenome (GOLD analysis project Ga0172382, IMG submission 122245) | Leachate microbial communities from a municipal landfill in Southern Ontario, Canada - Leachate well 138R metaG | ecosystem: Engineered > Solid waste > Landfill > Unclassified | place...
AGCTTCGCGGCCTACGATGCCTTTACGCGGGCCTGGCTTGCCGAGGCGCGCCGGGTGCTCAGGCCCGACGGCGCAATCTGGGTGATCGGCAGCTATCACAATATCTTCCGCGTCGGCGCGATGATGCAGGACATGGGGTTCTGGCTTCTGAACGACATCGTCTGGCGCAAGTCGAACCCGATGCCGAATTTCCGGGGCACGCGCTTCACCAACGCGCATGAAACGCTGATCTGGGCCTCGATGGGGGAAAAGGCGAAGTATCATTTCAACTATCGCGCGATGAAGACGCTGAATGACGAATTGCAGATGCGTTCGGACTGGGTCATCCCCATCTGCGCCGGGCAGGAACGGCTGAAGAAGGCGGGGCACAAGGTCCATCCGACGCAGAAGCCGGAGGCGCTGCTCTATCGCGTCATGCTGGCGACCACCGAAAGGGGCGACGTGGTGCTGGACCCGTTCTTCGGCACCGGCACGACCGGCGCGGTGGCCAAGCGCCTCGGGCGTGAATGGATCGGCTGCGAGCGTGAGGACATCTATCGCGAAGCCGCCCGCGAACGGATCGAAATGGCCTTGCCGCTGGACGAGAGCGCCCTGACGACAATGCAGAGCCGCAAGGAAGCGCCACGCGTGGCGTTCGGCGCCTTGGTGGAAGCGGGCTGGATCGCGCCGGGCACGGAGATTTTCGACAAGAAGCGCCGTTTCAGTGCCGTTGTGCGCGCCGACGGTTCCGTTGAAGCGGGCAAGGAAACCGGCTCGATCCACCATGTCGGCAAGGTGCTGCAGAACGCGCCCAGCTGTAATGGCTGGACTTTCTGGCATCTCCAGCACGAGGGCGCGGCGAAGCCGCTCGACGCCTTGCGCCAGCTGTTCCTGCTGACGGTCGAGGACTGAACTCCAGTCCCTTCGTCCCGAGCTTGCCGAAGGACGAATAGCGCGCCATTCGTGGCTCGATAGGTTGATCGCGAACGGAGACGTGCCCTGACCCGGAAGATCTACATTCGCCCGATCGGCCTTTCGCAAAGCCCTCAGAGCGAGGAAGGGGAAGCGATCCGGCTCGGCGGCGGGATGGTTTATGCCCACCGCTTCGCCCTGATCGTACGCGAAGGAAGCCGGATAGTTTCGCGAAGGCGCGTGTCGGCTGCTCAAATGACGGAAGCGCTGGCGGCCTTGCCCGCCGATCTCGGATCGCGGGCGGAAGCGCAATGGGCCGACCTGCGCATCGCTCACCCGCCGCTGACGCTTGCGCTGAGAACGGGTGGCGAGCGCAGCATCCGGCTGGATCAGCCGCAAGTGATGGGGATACTGAACGTCACGCCGGACAGTTTCTCGGATGGCGGCAAATTCCTGGATGATCCCGTGGAGGCCCGCGATCATTCGGCTGCCATGCTCGAAGCGGGGGCGGCGCTGATCGACGTGGGCGGGGAATCGACCCGGCCCGGCGCGGCGGCAGTGTGGGAAGGGGATGAACTGAAGCGCGTCATTCCCGCAATCGAGCATCTGGCGGCGATGGGAGCAGCGATCAGCGTCGATACCCGCCGTGTAGGTGTCATGGAAGCGGCGTTGCAGGCCGGCGCCCGGATCATCAATGACGTTTCCGCGCTGCGCCATGATCCGCGCGCCCTGGAATTTGCGGCAGGAACCGGCGTTCCCGTGGTGCTCATGCATGCGCCGGGCGAGGGGCAGGATCTCCATGACTGCGCGGACTACGAAATGCCCGCGCTGGATGTGTTCGATTGGCTGGAGGCGCGCAGGGATGCGGCAGTCGAAGCGGGAATCGCGCGCGCGAACATCATCCTAGATCCGGGTATCGGCTTCGGCAAATCGCTGGCCCACAACCTTGCGGTGCTGAACGCCCTGCCGCTTTATCATGCGCTCGGCCATCCGATCCTGCTGGGTGCGAGCCGCAAGCGTTTCATCGGCGCTCTTTCGAACGAAGCGCCCGTGCATCGGCGGCTGGGCGGTTCGCTGGCCGTCGCGATCGCCGGGATGAATGCGGGCGTGCAATTGCTGCGCGTGCATGATGTCGCGGAAACCGTGCAGGCCCGCAATGTGTGGCGCGGAATGCGCGACGCGGCGCTTACGGATTTTTCCGAACTGCCTGAGTAGCTTTGCCGGGAGGCGCGCCCTCAGGCCGCGTTGGAATTCTCGATCCCGAGATCGCCGAGCTTGCGATAGAGCGTCGAGCGCCCGATGCCGAGGCGCCGCGCCACTTCCGTCATCCGGCCGCGATAATGCCCGATGGCGAGGCGGATGATATCGGCTTCGATATCTTCGAGAGGCCGCAGATTTCCGTCGGCTGTGAACAGCATCACTCCGACGCTTTCCTGCAGCGGCGGGGGCGGGCTTGCGCTGGTCCCGAGGAGTTCCTTCAATTGCGGGAAATCGTCGGCGGTGAGGGCTTCGCCTTCGCAGAATACGGCTGCTCTGAACAGCACCGCCTGAAGCTGCCTTACATTGCCGGGCCAGTCATAGGCCGCCAGCAAGGCGAGCGCGCTGTCGGTTATGCCGAGAGGCCGCAGGCCGGGCTGTTCGCCGATGCGATGAAGGAAATGCCGCGACAGGCCAGGAATGTCTCCGGTCCGGTCGCGCAACGCGGGGAGGGTGACTCTGGTGATGGACAGGGCGTTGAGCAGATTGCCGTCGAACAGCCCGTCCTCGACCAGATCCTGCAATCGGGTATTGGCCGCGGCGATATAGCGGATGTCCACGCGAAAGCGATGGTTTGCGCCAATCGGGCGCACCTGGCCGGTGGTTATCGCCTCGCCCAGCCTTTCCTGGACGGAAGGCGGAAGGAGGTCGATCTCGTCGAGCACCAGGGTGCCGCCGTCACAATGCTGCAATGCCCCGATCTGACGGTCGAAAGCTCCGGTGAACGCCCCTTTTTCATGCCCGAACAGCATTGATTCGATCGAGTTGGCCGGAACCGACCCGACATTGATGATGCGCAGCGGCGCCTTCGCTCTCGGCGAAGCGGCGTGGATCGCGCGGACCAGCATTTCCTTGCCGGTTCCGCTTTCGCCTTCGATAATCAGCGGTGCGTGGCCGCGAGCGGCCTTGGCCGCTTTCGCCAGGGCATCGCGAAAGGCGGGGGCGGTGCCGATCATGGCGTCGAAATCCAGCGTGGCCGGCATTTTTTCGGCCAGGGGCTGCAATTCGTCGCGCGGCGTTTCGCGAGTGGTCGCGCTGCGCAGCGCCTGCATCAGCCGGTCCGGCGCCACCGGCTTCACGAGATAGTCCGTGGCTCCGGCCCGCATCGCTTCCACCGCCAGCAGTGGCGAGGCGCTGGTGGTGAGCATGAGGATGGGCAGGGCGGGGCGGCGGACCTTGAGTTCTGAAATAAGAGCGCATGCGTCATCCCCGGGCACCCACTGGTCCAGGATGATCGCGCCCAGTTGCATTCCATCGCGCGTGCCCAGTGTGGCGATCGCCGTTTCCGAATCGCCAACCACGATCGTGCGCCAACCCTCGCGGGCGGCGAGCGCGCTGATCAACCGGCTTTGCGCCGGTTCATCGTCGATCAGCATGAGCAGGCGTTGTTCCGGTTCCGCCATGGTCCCCCGTATGTCCCTATCTGGCACGAACAAGGATTTAGCCAGCAGGAGTAAAGGTCTGATTAAGGCTGATCGGCAAGGCGGTCCATGGGTGTAGTGAGGAATGGCAAGAATGCAGGGCATGAAGCGATATTGCGCACTTGACCGCCCTGCCATGGGCGGTAGAGCCTCCCGACATCATTCTTCAAGAACAGGGACAGCAGTTCATGGGTTCGGCAAATGACATGAAAGCCGCTGAAAAGACCTACAGCGGCTTCATCACGATGATTAAGTGGGCCGCGCCGATCATCGCGTTGATCGTGCTGCTAGTGCTTATCCTGATCGCCTGACCTCGATGGCAGCTTCAGTGAGGATCGCCGTCCTTAAGGAAAGGGCGGACGGCGAGAGCAGGGTGTCGGCAACCCCGGAAACGGTGAAGAAATTCATCGCTCTTGGGGCTGTTGTCGCCGTGGAGACCGGCGCTGGAGCGGATGCTTCGATCAGCGACGAGGCCTACCGGGAAGCTGGCGCCGAAGTCGGCGCGCTCGATCCGGTGGTCAAGGATGCGGACATCGTGTTCGGCGTTCAGGGGCCGGAACCTGCCTTGCTGGCCGGCGCCAAGCCGGGCGTCTGGCTGGTGGCGGTATTGGACCCGTTCGGGCAGCGTCCCCGGATAGATGCCTATGCGGCGGCGGGAATCGAGGCACTGGCCATGGAATTCATGCCGCGTATCACCCGTGCGCAATCCATGGACGTGCTGTCGAGCCAGTCCAACCTTGCCGGTTACAAGGCGGTGATTGCCGCCGCCGATACCTACGGCCGCGCCTTTCCCATGATGATGACCGCCGCGGGCACGATCACCGCGGCGCGCTGCTTCGTCATGGGCGTGGGCGTGGCGGGCCTGCAGGCGATCGCGACGGCCCGCCGTCTGGGCGCGCAGGTTTCCGCCACGGATGTGCGTTCCGCCACCAGGGAGCAGATTCAGTCGCTCGGCGCCAAGCCGATCTTCGTGGAGAGCGTGGCCGGGATCGAGGGCGAGGGCGCGGGCGGCTACGCCACCGAGATGAGCGAGGAATACCAGAAGGCGCAGGCCGAGCTGGTCTCCAGCCATATCGCCAAGCAGGATATCGTCATCACCACCGCGCTGATTCCGGGCCGGGCCGCGCCGCGCCTGATTTCAGACGCCCAGATCGCCTCGATGAAGCCTGGCAGCGTCATTTTCGACCTCGCGGTCGCGCAGGGCGGCAATGTCGAAGGTTCCGTGGCCGATCAGGTGGTGGAACGTCATGGCGTGAAGATCATGGGCTATTCCAACACGCCCGCGCATCTCGCGGCTGATGCATCGGCCTTGTTCTCGCGCAATCTTTACAACTTCCTCTCCGCCTTCTGGGACAAGGAGCAGGGCAGGCCGATCCTCGATGAGGAAATCGGCGATGCCGTGCGCCTGACCAAGGACGGCAAGGTCGTCAATCAGCGCCTGTCGGGCTGAGCGGGAAGGGGGCCGCAAATGGATTTCATCTCTATCCTGTCGATCTTCGTATTGGCCTGCTTCGTGGGCTATTACGTCGTCTGGTCGGTCACTCCGGCGCTGCATACGCCGCTGATGGCGGTCACCAACGCAATCTCGTCGGTCATCATTGTCGGCGCCCTGATCGCCGCGGCTGCCGCAGGCGTTCCGGCTGCGAAGTGGCTCGGGCTGGTCGGCGTCGTGCTGGCGAGCGTCAATATCTTCGGCGGCTTCGCCGTGACCGAACGGATGCTGGCGATGTACAAGAAGAAGGAGCGCAAGTGATGGGCTCCCGCTATCTTGACGTCACCCCGGCCCAGGCTGGAACCTCGGGTCGCAAGAATGCGCGCCGGTGGCTGGCGCTTCCGGCTTTCGCCGGAATGACGATTTCGGGAGCAGGCCCGGCCTGCGCATCGACGGGCGCGGATGTCGCCCATGCCGTGAATCCCTGGGTTGCGCTCGCTTATCTCGTGGCCGGCGTTCTTTTCATCCTTTCGCTGCGCGGCCTCTCGTCGCCGGCATCGTCCCGGCGCGGCAACCGTTTTGGCATGGTCGGCATGCTGATCGCGGTGGTGACGACGCTGATTACGCATGACATCGCGGGCCTGCCGGAAATCCTGATCGCCATCACGATCGGCGGCGGGATCGGCTGGGTCATCGCCCGCAAGATCGCGATGACCGACATGCCGCAGCTCGTGGCTGCCTTCCACAGCCTCGTCGGCTTGGCCGCCGTGCTGGTGGGCTGGGCAGCCTATCTCAATCCCGGCGCGTTCGAGATCCTGAAGGATGGCGTCATCAATCCGGTCAGCCGGGTCGAAATGGGGCTGGGCATCGCCATCGGCGCGATCACTTTCTCCGGTTCCGTCATCGCCTTCCTCAAACTGGCCGGGAAGATGAGCGGGGCGCCGATCCTGCTGCCTGCCCGCCATGTGATCAATCTTGGCACGCTGGCGCTGATCGTTGGGCTGACCGCTTATTTCACGCTCGATCAGTCGATCGAGGTGATCGCGGCCATCACCCTATTGTCGTTCCTGATCGGCTTCCTGCTGATTATCCCGATCGGCGGGGCGGACATGCCGGTCGTCGTCTCGATGCTCAATTCCTATTCGGGCTGGGCCGCCGCGGCGATGGGCTTCACGCTCCACAATACGGCGATGATCGTGACCGGCGCGCTGGTCGGCAGCTCGGGCGCGATCCTCAGCTACATCATGTGCCGCGCCATGAACCGCAGCTTCATCTCGGTGATCGCGGGCGGCTTCGGCGCGGACAGTTCCGGCGACAGCGCCGGTGGCGCGGCCAAGGTGGATCGCCCATGGAAGCGCGGCAGCGCGGAAGATGCCGCCTTCCTGATGAAGGAAGCGAACCAGGTCATCATCATCCCCGGCTATGGCATGGCGGTCGCCCAGGCCCAGCATGTGCTGCGCGAGATGGGCGATTTGCTCAAGGAAGCGGGCGTTTCGGTGAAATATGCGATCCATCCGGTTGCCGGACGGATGCCCGGCCACATGAACGTGCTGCTGGCGGAAGCGAACGTGCCCTATGATGAAGTCTTCGAGCTGGAAGACATCAATGGGGAGTTCGCGCAGACCGACGTGGCCTTCATCATCGGCGCGAATGACGTCGTCAATCCGGCCGCGCGCACCGACAAGTCCAGCCCGATCTACGGCATGCCCGTGTTCGATGTGGACAAGGCCAAGACGATCTTCTTCATCAAGCGCTCGATGGGCGGTGTCGGCTATTCCGGCGTCGACAACGATGTGTTCTACATGGATCAGACCATGATGCTGCTGGCCGACGCGAAGAAGATGGTGGAGGAGATCGTCAAGGCGCTCCAGCATTGAGATCGTCATGCGGGGCGGTAGTGGAATAGCGGCCCTGCAATGCTTGCCGTCGCATATTCGCCACAGCTAATCTTCCCCGGCGGTTGATTCGGCTATGGGCGGACTGCCAGGGTTGGTTCATGGTGGCAGCGGGAAATCGGGACATTGCGTAAACTTGGTCTGATCGGCGGAATGAGCTGGGTTTCGACCCGTACCTATTACGAGCATATCAATCGGATCATTCAGCAGCGTGCTGGCTTTCCGATGGCCAGTGCGCCCCTGCTGATAGAAAGTCTCGACTTCACGGAATTGAGCGGACTGACCTCGCCCGAGGATTGGGACCGCGCGGCGGAAGTGCTGATCGCTTCGGCGCGGCGGCTGGAGCAGGCCGGGGCGGGGGCGGTGATAATCGGCGCCAATTCCATGCACAAGGTCTATGACCGGGTTGCCGATGCGGTGAGCATCCCCATCCTTCACATCGCCGAATGCGTGGGCGAACGCATGGGTGCGGATGGCGTGAAGATCGCCTCGCTGATGGGCACGCGCAATGTCATGACGGAGAGCTTCTACCGCCAGCGGCTGGTGGCGCATGGCATCGATCTGCTGCCGCCCGACATGCGCAATGTCGAGGCGCTGGACCGGATCATCTATGAAGAGTTGATGCACGGCAAGGTTACGCGCAGTGCGGAGCGGACGCTCAAGACCATTATCACGGTAAAGGCGCAGGAAGGCGCCCGGGCGATCGTGCTGGCCTGCACGGAACTGGAAATGCTGGTGGATGTGGATGCCAATGTGCTGCCGATTTACGATTGCACGCGGATACATTCGGAAAAGGCGGCGGACTGGATTCTTGGCGAGGATTGAACGGACAGGGAAGGCTGCGGCCTCGCCCATTGCCAACCCCTGTCCGAATGCGTAGCACTCGCGACCGATGACCCGCACTTCCTTTGCCGCCGATCCCGCGCAGTCGCGTGGCCGCGAGTTTGCTGAGGATCGCACCGGAACGCGCGGCCCCCGTACCGAATTTCAGCGCGACCGCGACCGGATCATTCATTCCATCGCCTTTCGCCGCCTGCGCCACAAGACGCAGGTGTTCATTGCCCCCGACGGCGATCATTACCGCGTCAGGCTGACCCACAGCCTCGAGGTCGCGCAGATCGGCCGGGTGGTGGCGCGTGCGCTTGGCCTGGACGAGGATCTGGCCGAAGCGCTCTGCCTTGCGCATGATATCGGCCATCCGCCCTTCGGCCATGCGGGCGAGCAGGCGCTGGATGAAGCCCTGCGCCCGTGCGGCGGTTTCGATCACAACGCCCAGTCTCTGCGCACTCTGATGCGGCTGGAAAGCCCCTATTGCGATCATGACGGCCTGAATCTGAGCTGGGAGGTGCTGGAAGGCCTGGCCAAGCACAATGGGCCGGTCGTGGCGCCGAACTGGGCGCTTGCCGAACTGGATACGGCGTTTCCGCTGGAGCTTGGCAGCTGGCCGTCGCTTGAGGCGCAGGTTGCCGCGCTTTCCGACGACATCGCCTATGACAATCACGATATAGACGATGGCTTGCGGGCGGGCTTCCTGCAATTGGACGACCTGCTCACGCTGGATTTCATCGCGGATCAATGGCGCCGGGTCGAGAAGCGTTTCCCCCATGCCCCGCAGGACAGGCGCTTGCGGGAATTGATACGGGGCCAGATCGGCCTGATGGTGAACGATCTGGTCGCGCAGACGCGCGAGAATACGCGAGACGTCCTCTCCATTGAGGAAATCCGCGCGGCGGGCCGCCCGTTGGCGTCATTTTCTCCGGCGCTGGCGGTCGAGGAGCGAAAGCTCAAGCGCTTCATGTATGACAGATTATATTATCATCCGGATCAGGCGGCGGCGGCGGAAACGGCCCGCGAGGTCATAGCCAGGCTGTTTTCGGCGTTTTCGCGGGACAGCTCCCTGCTTGCCGAACGCTGGTTCCAAACCCTGCCGGACATCGAGCCGGGCCACAGCCGCCATATTGCGGATTTCATTGCCGGAATGACCGACCGGTATGCGATCGATCGGCATGCCCATATTTTCGGCAGGACGCCGGCGGGTCTGCGCAATGTCTGACATGCGCATCGCGCTGGTCGGCGCAACGGGGCTTGTGGGAAGGACGCTGATCGCTCGCTGCGTCGGATTGCCCGGCATCCGTCTGGGGGCGATCGCGCGGCGGCGGATGGAATTGCCGCCGGGCGCCCGAATGGAAATGTTCGTGGCCGATACGGAGAACTGGGCCGAAACCTTGCGGGCGTTGCAGCCGGAAGCGGTTATCTGTGCGCTGGGCACGACCTGGAGCAAGGCGGGGAAGGACGAGCAGGCGTTTCGCGCGGTGGACGAACGGCTTGTCCTGGCGGTCGCCCATGCTGCCCGGGAAGCGGGAGCAAGGCAGTTCATCTTCGTATCTTCGGCGGGGGCGGACCTGGCCAGCAAGCATCTCTACCTTCGGGTGAAGGGTGAAGTGGAGCAGGCTCTGATGAAGCTGCGTTTCACGCGGCTGGATATTGTCCGCCCCGGACTGTTGCGTGGGGCGAGGGCCGACGATTCCAGGCCGGGGGAGCGCCTGATGATGCTTCTAAGCCCGATAATGGATCTGTTCCTGAATGGCCGCTATCGGGCATGGCGATCGATCTCGGCGGAGCGGCTGGTCGAAGCCATGCTTGGCCTGGCGCGCGAGAAGGCCGGAGGACGCTTCATCCACGAACACGACGCCTTGCTGCGCGCTGCGCGCCGGTTCACCGGCTAACGAGCGCGATGTTCGGCCTGCCGAATGGGAAAGCTCTGACATGAAGCAACATGCCCCTGCCACTGCCCGCAACCGCGAACCGCTGGCGGCTATCCTTGACCAGGAATTGCCCCGATCCGGGCTGCTGCTCGAGATCGCTAGCGGTTCGGGCGAACATGCCATCTATTTTGCGGGGCGCTATCCCGGTCTGGAGTGGCAGCCGAGCGATCCGTCGCGCGAGGCGCTGGCTTCGATTGCGGCCTGGCGGGCGGACGAGGGAACGCCCAATCTTCGCGCTCCGCTGTATCTCGACACGCAAATGCGCGATTGGCCGATATCCCGCGCCGATGCGATTCTCTGCATCAACATGGTTCACATCAGCGCGTGGGAAGCCACCGAGGGTCTGTTCGCCGGGGGTCAGGCGCTGCTGGCGTCAGGCGCCCCGCTGGTCCTCTACGGGCCTTATCTGGAAGCGGATGTGGAAACGGCCCCCACCAATCTCGCGTTCGACGAAAATCTGAAGGCGCGCAATGCGCAATGGGGCCTGCGTCAGCTGAGCAGCCTGGACAGCCTTGCCGAAAGCCGTGGTTTTGCCCGCACACGGCGCATCGAGATGCCCGCGAACAACCTGACCCTGGTTTACCGGAAGGCGTGAGCCGCAGCGGCCATCATATCGCGCGGTCGCCTGCTTCTCCCACGGATTCGATATCCCGGCCCAGACCCTTGACCGTGTTGCAGGCGGTTGCGCCGAGCGCGATGGTTCCCAGCATCAAGGCAAGCAGCAGATTGCGAATCATCCATGGTTCCTTCTGTTCTCAGCTTCAGTGCGGCCTCTCTGCCCGCCCCCGCCTGACTCGATCATTAATTGTGAACGGCATTAATTATGAACGGCGCAAGACAAATGCCCGCCGGAAGCCGGCGGGCATTGGGTCGATCGCGAATTGTCCGGCTCCAGGTCCTGGCCCTAGAGAGCCTTGTCCCCCGCTTCGCCTACCGATTCGATATCCCGGCCGGCGCCTTTGACAGTGTTGCAGGCGGTTGCGGCAAGGGCGATCGAACCGGCGGCCACGGCCAGCAGAATTTTGCGGAGCATAGGAGTTCCTTCCATCTATGCGTTCGCGCATTCGCGCTTTTCCCTGCCCAACGCTGTAAGCGAGGCCCGGTTCCTTCAAGGCTGCGTGACACCTAGGGTATGCGCGCGAGAGAGTGCATGTTCGCGCCAGATGATGATAAGCCCCGCGCCGATGATGAGCGGGGCGCCGAACCATGTGGCGGCGGGCGGCAGGTGGTTCCAGATCAGCGCGCCGTAAAGCGTGGCCCAGATCAAGCCCGTGTAATCCATCACGATCACGCTCGAAACCTCACCGAAGCGAAGCGCCAATGTAAGCAGGAGTTGGGCCGCCGTGCCCGCCAGCCCGGTTGCGATCAGCAGCGCCCAGGTCGTGCCGTCATGCGGCGTCATCACGAAAGGCAGGCTCAGCGCGGTGAGCGGCGCGCCCAGAGCCGCAAACCAGAAAACGATGGTCAGCGGATGATCGGATCGATTGAGATCCTTGATGTAGATCGACAGCAGCGCCATCAGGAATGCCGAACCCAGGCCCAGTGCGGCGCCGAGCGCGGGCAGGTGGCCGCTGCCCGGCTGGGTGATGACGATCACGCCCGCAAAGCCCATGGCCAGCGCGGACCAGCGCCATAGCCCGATATGCTCCTTCAGCATCACCATGGACAGCAGGGTAGCGAATAGCGGCACCGTGAAATTCAGCGTCGTCGCCTCCGCCAGCGGCAGGACCAGAAACGAGCCGAACATCAGCGACATGCCGAACACGCCCAGGCCGGCCCGGCGGATATGGGCGCCGAACTGAGGGGTTTTCAGGAGGAACAGCTGCTTGTGAAACAGCAGCCAGGCGAGGATCAGCGGCACCGTGATGAACTGGCGCCAGAACATGATCTCGAAGAGATGCACCCCATGATCCCCGCCGAGCTTCACCAGCATGGCCATGGTGGAAAGACAGACGATTGCGAGAAGGCGGAGACTGAGTGCGAGGAGAGGACGCGACTGGGGCGAGTTGGCCATGCCCCCGCTTTAGGGGGCATCGCGTTTCGATCAAGCATGTTGATTGAGTCGCCGGATCACTTGCACTATGGGCGCATTCCATGACCATGGGCGTTCAATTTATCCGGCTTTATCCGGACGTCGTAAAACTTGCCTTGCTGGGCATGGCGTTCCTTGTTTTTTCCGGTTTCGCAAGCTGGAAGGACAGGCAGCGTTTCAAGCGCACCCGGCTGGATTCGGTGGGCTTCATGCCCTGGCCGACCGTGTCGATCCTGTCATTGTTCACGGCGCTGGTTTTCTTCGCCTTCGCCGTTCACGACTGGACGAGCGGCTAGGGCTCAGAGACAGGCCTCCAGGTAAGCCTGATCGAACCCGAACTGCCGCGCTTTTTCGAGTGTGTAGGGGCGCAGGCCGGAACTTCGGAATTCGCCGATGATCTTGCCGTCCTCGCTTTCGTCGAGATATTCGAAGTTGAACAGCTCCTGGGTCACGATCACATCGCCTTCCATGCCGATCACTTCGGTGATGTTGGTGGTACGGCGCGAACCGTCGCGCAGACGCTTCACCTGAACGATCAAATCCACTGATTCCGCGATCTGGCGGCTGATCGCCTCCTTTGGGATCTTGATGTCGCCCATCAGGATCATGTTTTCCATGCGGCCGAGGCATTCGCGCGGGCTGTTGGCGTGCAAGGTACACATCGATCCGTCATGGCCGGTGTTCATCGCGGCGAGCAGATCGAAACATTCCGCGCCGCGGATTTCGCCCAGGATGATCCGGTCCGGGCGCATACGCAGCGCGTTCTTGACCAGGTCGCCGATCGTGATCGCGCCTTGCCCTTCCAGGTTCGGCGGGCGGGTTTCCAGCGGAAGCCAATGCGGCTGCTGCAGGCGAAGCTCGGCCGCGTCTTCGATGGTCAGCACGCGCTCGCCTGGATCGATCATCTTGGAGAGGGCGTTGAGCATGGTGGTCTTGCCGGAGCCCGTGCCGCCGGAGATCACAATGTTCATGCGGCAGGCACCGGCGATCTTCAGCGCGGTCGCCATCTTGTCGTTCATCGAGCCGAAGTCGCGAAGCATGTCGATGGTGATCGGCTTCTCGGAAAACTTACGGATCGATATCGCCGTGCCGCGCAGGGAAAGCGGCGGCACGATCACGTTGACACGGCTGCCGTCCTTCAGACGGGCGTCGGCGAGCGGCGTTGTCTGGTCGACGCGGCGGCCAACCTGGTTTACGATGCGCTGGGCGATCTGGAACAGATGCGCTTCGTCACGAAACTTCGTGGGCGCAAGCTGGAGCTTACCCTTCTTTTCGATATAGGTCTGGTTCGGGCCGTTCACCATGATGTCGGAGACATCGGGGTCACCCAGCAACTCCTCCAGCGGGCCGAAGCCCAGCAATTCGTCGACCAGCACTTTTTCCAGCGCGAACTGCTCGCGCCGATTCAGCGTGATCTTCAGCTCCGCCAGAACTTCCATGATGATGGGACGGAATTCCTCGGTCAGCTCTTCCTTGCTGAGCGTGGCGGCTGCTTCGGGGTCCACGCGCTCCAGCAGGCGGGGCAGAACCTGTTCCTTGATCTTGTGGACGCTGGCTTCGAAGCCTTCCAGCTTGTGCTCGTTGTCCACCACATTGTTCGCGCGGTCGGACAGGCGGCTCATCGCATCGCCCTTGCCGGCCGGGCTGACGGCGCCTGCCTGGGAAGGCTCGGAAAGCTCTCCGGGGATGGCAGGGAACTGACCTGCGCCAGGGACAGGGCCGCGCGCAGGCTTCTCGCTCTGTGTTCCGCCACCCTTCATCGGCCGTGCCACGCCAAAGGTCGGACGGGCGCCGGGGCCCATTCCGCCAATGCCGTTCTTACGTCCAAATGCGCTCATTTGCTATTTCCCCGCGGGTCGCTTTCTGGCTTCGTTCAGCCGCCGAGCCATTGAATATGGATCGAAAACGCCTGATTGAACGTGGTGAATAAATGACGAACGTTGATATTGTCCTAAGGCCGAGGTTGGCGCCGGGCGCTTTCAGCTCCGCTCGTCAGTGGCTTGCCGGATCATATTGTCGATGTCGCGGCGAGCTTCATACTTCCATTCGAGCGAGCGAGGAGAGCCATGGGGCTGGCATGGTCCGCAACCTCTTTGCGAGCGCCCCGGCGGCTGCCCAGATTGCCGCCGTCACTGCGATCGCGACATATCCGTCGACCGCGTAATGATAGCCCAGATGAACCGAGCCCAGCATGATGAGCAGGCAAAAGGCGCCGAACAGCCAGCCAAGCGGTTTGCTGACCC
>Ga0172382_10008815_pt1 | contig 13933 bp, 7 predicted proteins | sample Leawel138RmetaG_FD_122245 | JGI IMG/M metagenome (GOLD analysis project Ga0172382, IMG submission 122245) | Leachate microbial communities from a municipal landfill in Southern Ontario, Canada - Leachate well 138R metaG | ecosystem: Engineered > Solid waste > Landfill > Unclassified | place...
GATTAAGCAATACTTTTTTCCCTTGCTCCAGTGCTTTTTGGGCTTCATCAAAACTCCGTATATAAAGAACCTCATTCTTTATTTCTGTGATCGTCTGGGAGATTGTTTCGAGATCCGCTTTGGAATCTGTTCCGTGGTTCGTTCCGAAGATCCTTTCCGGATATACCCATATATCCCATGAATTCCGGTACTCTGTATCTTTGAACCGGATGGATAAGGCTAATTTACCGGCTTCAGACACCGATGTGAGTGGAACAGATATATTCCCCAATGTCAATCCATTTCCCAAAGAGATATCCTGCCTGTTTAATTCTCCTTGTACCACAATGGTCCCGTCCGTGCGGCTTAATGCCCATTGGGGTTGGATATCTTTCAGGGGGCCATCACTAAAATTGGCTGTTTCAAACTGCACATCAAGCGTTTCACTATTCAGATAGGTTGCTTTTTCAAATCGCGCCAACGGCACTACAGGCGAGCAAAACCTGCGAAATTCTTCCGGACTGATCAGTCCCTTACTCTCCCAGAAAGCATCGATAATCCCTACCAGGGCCGTACCCTGTCCAGGGAAGTCATGCAAGTCCAATAGTTGAAAACCACTGAATCCGGGTGTTTTCAATGCCCTCTCTATCTCTTCTTTATATAGAATAACAGCTAACTTCCCGCTTGCCGTCAGGTAATCATCCGCCAGTTGCAACCTTCCTTTCTTTTTAAGATCCTGGGCTACTGCTTTAAAATTTAACGGCATCAGATTCCCGGTATATTTGTCTATCTCTTTCAGGTTAGGAAAAACACTGTATTGCCCTATTTCATGGGTAATAACCGGTACAGGTAACCCTACCACTGCCGAGGAATAATCTTTATTAAAACTTACAGGATAATTGTCAAATATACCTTGCCCTCGTACCCAACCGTTTTTAGTCCATTGGGTAACCCAGAAATCATCATTCGGTTCCGGCCAGCTTCCGTGTCCTTGCTCAAAAGTAAACGATGTTGTCATGTATAGATGACGATGATCACGTTTCTTTATGCTGGTAAGGAGTTCATCCATCACCCCGAAGTCACCTTGTAATTCATTACCCAAGCTCCAGAAGCAAAAAGAGGGATGATTGCCGTATTCTTTCATAATACGCTCCGCTTCATCGTAGAGAAAGTCGACGGTTGCCTTGTCTTCACCCACATTCAATACCCATAATGGCAGTTCTACCTGCAAATAAAATCCCATCTCATCAGCTACTTCAAAGGCTGCTTCCGGAGGACACCATGAATGAAAGCGGATATGATTCAAACCGTAATCACGCGCAGCGCCAAATACTTTCTTCCAGCCGGTTTTGTCTGTAGGAGGATATCCTTTCAAAGGAAAAATAGCACATTCCAAAGTTCCCCTGAGAAAAAGTCTCCTGTCGTTGATCTGCAGGAGGGCATCCTTATTGGTTAACTTCCTCATGCCGAATACCTCATTCCGGGTATCGACAGACTCATCAGACTGTAAAGTAGCCGTCACCGTATAGATATGAGGACTGAATTCATCCCACAATAACGGGTCATTCACCAGATAATCAAAAACCACTTCATTACCTTCAATCAGAACTTCCATACCGGGTAACGACTTTCCCAAAGGATCATTTACAGCCATGTCGATTTTTCCCGACACCGGAGAAGAGATTCTTACTGTCACATTCACTTTTTTGTTGTCCACATCGGGAGTCAAGTGCAGTTCTTCGATACTGATTTTGTCCTTTGCGGTTAATGATATACGCCCCAGGATACCGTTCCATATGGTTTGGGTGTCATTGGTATACGCGTGGGCAAGGTTTCTAACCGATATATCATGTTGCTTGCTGTTATCTATACGGATGGCAATACTGTTTTTCTGACCGGGTACCAGATAATTTCCCAGTTCGAAATAATGCGGGGTACTAAGACTTTCATTGTAGCCTTCCACCTTCTTACCGTTAATCCACACCTGTGAATTCCATATTACACGCTCCAACGTAAGCAGGATATTTTTATTCTCCCACTCTTGGGGAATAGTTACCTCTTTTCTGTACCATGCCGGGCCAATATATTCGTATTTAGCCTTCAGGTTGAGGAATATCTCTTTTTCCATCACAGGCTCCAATGCACATGGTGTACCATAACCGGCATCACACAATGTTCCCGGCAGCGTTATTCTATCCGCAAATGTACGGCTATACCATTCGGCGTTAATGCCCTGATCGAGGCTATCGAGGACTACTTCCCATTCACCGGCAAGACTTATTTCCTTTAAGGATTGCTTGCATGAGGTTGAAAACAGGACAACTAAGCCCAAAACAGTGAATAACTTACAGACTCTCATGATTAAAATCTCCACTCAGTTTCTACTTTCCCCGATTACTCCCATGGTTGAATTCCCATTATACTCCTTCTATTGATCTTTGTCTAAAAATAATGAAGGATAAGGTTCTTCACCACTTCATGTCCTTTTTCATTTGGATGATTACTTTGGCTCATCAATGCATTCAATTCTTCTCCCTCTTTCTTCTTTTGCTTGAAGGCAGCATAACTATCTACCAATCCAGTTCCATATTTTACCGAGAGATCCCGTATCTGTTTACTGTACTGCTCCAGCGAAGAATTGTCATCCAGTATATCTTCTGTTAAATCGGGAGTGGGAGTCAACAGAATTACTTTAACACCTTGTTTCTGTGCCTCTTTTATCATTTCTTTCCATGCATGGCGGGACCTGTCGAGACCAATTCCTCTGTCATTCAATGCATAATCAATAAATAAGACATCCGGGTTATGGCAAAGCACATCCTGTTTGAATCGCTTTGCACCCTGCTCAGCATTCTCTCCTCCAATGGCTGTAGTGATTGAATTGACCACCGCATAGGGATAGATATCCTTTACCGCCTCCAACACCTTTTGCGGATATGCCTGCATTGTCCTCACATAGGGTGTATTGAAATAACCGGAAGGTACGCTGTGCCCGTGAAACACCAGATGAATGGTCCTGTTATGCGGCCATTTTTTTTGTAACTCCTGCCGGATATCTTCCAGATAATCCTGTGGTTGTCCCGTTTGCGCCATTATACTCAGTGAAAACAAAACAAATATAGATAAAAGAATATGCTTCATAATAGAAAATTAATTTACAATCTCAAAATTCTCTTCTCACATCTTTTTCTTCATCAAAACCGTTCTCAAAACTGTTATCTTCAATTACGACATTGACTACCCGCTGAAAGAAGAAAGGGTGTTTATTCCAATGAAACGGCTCAAACTCTGTATTGTGCTTGACAGTATTATTCCTGAAAATAAGCCCATCGGTTGATTTTGCATAAAGTATCGGTTGATCGAACGTATCAAAAGTATTATTCTCAATCACAATCCCTGAGTGAAAATACTTCTCCTGTTCCTTAAGATTGGGAATTTCAGGATAGATTGAAATAATGGCGTTGGTGAATTGATACATACCTGTAAGGGCGTTCACAAAACGATTGTTCCTGATGATGACTTCACAACACGCACCGGTTTCATACCATCCGTTACAATCACCACAAAGCAGAATAGCAGTTCCATGTGTATGATCAAACAGATTATTTTCGCATATAACCCGTTTTGGAGTGCTGAACAAAGCTCCACGGGCACGGTTATTCCTGATGATATTATCACTGAAAACCACTTCCGGAGTCCATTCCAGATTTTCTATTCCATACTTCCCTTCTTCCGATATCTGCTGTGGAAGGATCTCTGTAAATATGATCTCAAACTCCTTTGCCCCGAATGCCGTCGGCCGGTCAACGGCTTTGATTGAACGAATAGTGTTGAGGTGTTCACCGACGATCTCCATCTTCTCCGACTCCACAAACTGCACTGTATCACCGGGGTCACCCCATTTAAATCCCCACGACATGGAATGCATGTAACGCGCGATCAACGTAGTGTCATTTTCCCGTTTTGTCACCCGCAGGTAAGTACCATGCACATTGATGGCATCGTCTGCCATCCCTTCATATAAACCATTCTTGGAGATAATAACTCCCTTACAGCCGGAAAAATGTGTAGCATCTGCCTGGGTGGTGAAATAACGCAGGTCATCTTCTCCACGTAAAGCTACCTTGAAGCCGTCGAGAGTGATATTTTCGCTCATCTGCGCCAGGAGCCCCATTCCCTCTACATAGTGGACCGTTATATTCTCAAGCAGGGTATTGACACATTCGTCGATAAAGATTCCCACAGAGGGTCTGTGCCAGGATCTGAGTGCGAATCGCTCACCGGGAGAGGTAAGGGCCGCCTGCTCCCATCCGTCAATAATAAGCGTATCCGTACTGGCTTCAATAATTTGAGAAACTGAAAAACTGACGTCCTGACGACGATAGGCAAGTCGGCGATCAGCTCGGAAAGGCATTGCTCCATAAAGAGGGTTCTCGAAACCCTCTCCCATTGCAAAAAGCTTATTATTCTCCACCCTATGATTACCACCCGGATAGATCTCGGCTTTCACCCGGCCCACTTCCTTGTCGACTTCCAGAATATTCAGTTGGCGAAAAGCTGGATTATCAAAATCGATAGAGAGATTTTTCAACGTGATATTCTTCCCGTTTACAATTGAGAATGGAACCATCCGTCCATGAAAAATAAATTCTGATCCCTGTCCATCGATGGTGACATTCTGCAGGTTCTCGAAGGCAAATCCCACCTTCTTAGGATTGACCTGGTCATGATTAGACACATAATATTCCCTTACGAAAGCACTATCCGGATAGAAATCGTAACGTCCTTTTGGAAAGACAACCGTCAGATGGGAGGTATCCTGGCGCATGCCAAGGAATTCAACCAATTTTACCGCTGCTATGGAAGCATCCTCTTTTGTGTCCGGCTGTATATCAAAATCACGAAAGGATTTTGTCGAAACGCCTTTGCTACAACAAGCCAAAAACAACACTATGCACGAAACGACGATAAATTCGACACTTTTTATCTTCATATTATTTAGCTTACAAATTTCTCATTGAGGATTCAATTCATGTTTGAATATGGAAGGAACACTAATTTCCGGATGTAAAAACGATTGTCTGTCCGGGAGTTGTGTTCAACTCTATCACATTGTTTTTCATCACATAAGCAGCCTCTGTTCCGTTCACAGTAAAAGGATCCTCTCCAAAAGGACAGTGCATGCGCAACTTCCCGCCCTTTTCTGAAAAGACAGTTACCCGCAATACTTTTCCATTCTCCTTTTGTGCAGAAACAAGAAAAGCGCCATAAGTACGTAAACTGTCAAACGACACGTCATTCCATGAAGAGGGAATTGCCGGGAAAAGATGAATAATACCCGTATGGCTTTGCAACAACATCTCCTGGATACCCGATGCAAAAGCAAAATTCCCTTCTAATGTGAATGGACGGTAGGTGAATCTCGATTTTCCGCTCTTCGTTTGATCTCCATTGGCATGGAATGTATTCTTCAGGCAGAAATGTTCGGCGAATGTGCGCAATTCCTTTGCTGCTCCTTCCCCATCCATGGCGCGTGCCTTCATAATGCCAAACCAGCTATAGGAATAGCCTGTCCAATAATAAGGTCCAGCTTTCTCAAAATTGTCGATTGTCGATTGAATGATTTCCTGCTCTTTTTCGCCATTGCTCCAATCAATCAAGCCCAATGGATGGATTGCCATCGCATTGGAAAAGTGACGATGAGAAATATTATAAGGGAATCCCTTGGCAAAGGTGAGCCCTCCCTTTTCGTCCAGGTCGAAATTGCCCATTTGTCCATATAGTCCTTTCCAATGGTTGGCCTCCTCAATCAGAGAAAGGTCTGAAGCCAATTCAGCGGCAGCGGAAAAGGCAAACCGGATCAATGACAAATCATAATTGGTCATGGTAGGAAACCATGCGTGTATACTGTTGTCATAAATTTCAGGACTCGAGCTTAATGGCAATTGACGTACACCCTCCTTATCCAGATAAGTAAATTCTTCAAGGAAAGTGGCGACCTCCTTCAAATAGGGATAGGCTCGTTCCTTCAAGAATACCCTATCCATGGAGTATTTATAGTGCAGATAGAAATGCTGCGACAACCATGCCCCTATCGTAGGCGACATGGAATATTGTATCCATCCGGCCATGGGAAGCCCTTCCAATGTGCATACACCCGGCACATTGATCCCGTTTTTACCAAAATATTCACGTGTGTACTTCCGGTTCTCTTCCCGTTGCTCCCATAAGGTATTCAGGTATCCTAACCCCTCGGACAAATAATTACCCGTATAACAAGGCCAATAACTCAGTTGGGTATTCAAATCATGATGATAGTCACCTTTCCATGGGGGCAACTTACCATTATCGGCAGTCCAAACAGCCTGTAAAGAGATTGGATAGGAATATTCCCGTGCCACAGAGCCGAATTTATACATCTCATTGGCATATTGTTTAGCCAATATTGGATCAGGAATAGTGATGGAAGATTGTTTCCAGAATTTATTCCAGAAATCCAAGTGAGAGCGGTAGTCGGTATGGATACCTCTCGACATCGCTTCATGTACTTCGTCTGCTGCCTTTTCTTCTGACAGGGAAGTAGAAACGCTCCATACTCCGATCAATGTATTTCCTCTTATCTTCCACTCTACCACAACATCATAATAAAAATCGCCCCATCCTTCCTGATGATAGGTGATACGGTTTTTCTCTTTTTTTACATGACCCTGGACATACCCAAGACGGCGCAGATCTTGTCCTGTAACCGGCCCCTGATCAGCTTCCGCAGCCTCAGAATCATTATAAACGGGTGGCACCAATTCCGGCACGAAAGAATCTCTCACATTCTCTATATAAAACCATCCAACTGGTTCCTCAGCATGTACAAACGTCAGCATCTTCACATTATTTGACCAGGTTATTTCACATAGGGCATTATTCAAATAGAGATGTACCGATTGAGGTTTTCCTAACTGTTCCAGCGAGAACTCCAATCCAGCACCCGGTATCTTAGACGGTGCGGGCAGTAGATCATAAGGATGGTCAAATTTTTTCTGCACGGGGAGATAGTCTTTCTTCATCACCTGTCCATACACCCAATCAAAACTATAATCAGGCCCCGACAAACTATCTGACGGACGCAAATCCCATAGATCCACCCTGTCGATGGAGATACGCAGAGAGTTTTCCTTCTCCCAGACCAAAGATCCTACTACTCCATTCCCCAACGGAATTCCCTCATCCCACGTTTGAGATAGTTCATCGAAGACCAGGTCATAATCGGAAGCCGTTGTATCAATACTCTTGCACCCACATGAAAGAAGGAGCACAAGCAAAATAGAAAAAAAGAACTTATTAATCATATCTTCCATTTCTCTCATTGAATATCCATTTGTAATTCAAGTTTCTTTTGTTGTTCCCTACCCCAGTATTTACAATCCAGTTCGAAAAAGACTGAAGTATAGGGGATGGTCAATGGTGTTTTGACTATTACAATTTGATACAAGCGACTCATCTCGTCCAGTTTTCTAATCAATTCTTCATGCTCCATAAAGGTAACCCCGTTTTGCAATATCTCCGCTATTTCTTTTTTCAAAGAATCGATCCCCGGAGCAATATCATCGCTCAGAAAAGATAATTCCTTATCCAGATAGCTATGCGCAAAAGTATGAGGACTCTCATCTATCAATGTACTGACGAAAGACAGCACCTCCTGATAAGGCTCCCCTGCAAAGAGGGCAGTTATACCCTCTTTCGACTGTAGCGGATATGCCATATCAGTCACGACAATCCAGTTACGATGTCCCAACAAAGGCATTTTTTCTCTTAATTCTTCCTTCCAACCAGCATCTATCTGTTCATTTTCAGTTTGTCCTGCTCCACAGGACAAACTGAAAATGAACAGGGATATGATAAATATTACATTCTTCTTCATATCTTTTGATTGTTACAACTTCAACGTCACTTTTTCGCCTTCTTTCAAGGAAATTTTATTCCCTACCTCTTTCTTCCTGCCCGCGAGCGTCAGCTTGATTGAGTCCAAGGATCCTTTCAGCACTTCAAGCGTAACGGTGTCGACAGAGACAGTACAAGTCCCCCATGCATACCCATTACTCCAGAAATAATTCCCGGGCTTACTGGTAAACTGCATGTGGCGTTCAACTCCCGAGTATTGGAAATCACTCAAAGCAATAATACTTGCCCAGCTGGCCATGGAACGGGCATAATGATGTCCACATTCCGGCTCACTAAAAGGATTACGTTTGGCTCCATCGTGACGGTCCCTGATTGCCTGAATGCAGATAAGGGCATTTTCCTCCATCCCTTCGAAAATCATACCGACAGCTGCACTATATTCAAAACCGGTCATTACTTCTCCGAAATAAGGGAAAGGCACTTTTAAACGCCCTTTAGGCCAGGAGGCCATTAACAAGCCTGATTCGTTCCCCATCACATAGGATCGCATATTATTGAAATGGTTGCTGAAATCTTCCACATAGTTATATTTCATAATACTTTTCAATGTGGTTTGAATGTTGTTGTCATCCGCCAGGTATCCCAATCCGCAGATATGGGCCATGTATTGTCCCACCAATTGGTCCACCAGACAGCCTTTTCCTAATTGGAAGGCAGGAATCCTCGTATTTTCAGATTCCATATCCAAGAATTCAAACGTATTGGGATCTGTAATCATATGTTCATAATATTCCCCGTTAAACAGGGTTTCATCCATCCACTCACTGCCTTTCTTGAACAAATCCTTGCATTTGTTCCCAAACTCCCTGTCTTTCATCGCCACAGCCATCCTTTCAGCGGCTTTCAAGGCGCCCAAATACCAGAACCCCATCTGGGGATTAGGCCCAAAGTAATTCACATCCATCGTATTATGCTGTGATCCTTCCATCACACCGTCCTGGTTGCCATCCCATCCTTTCTCAACCCAAGCGTATGACAATACTTTCTTGACCTGTCCCCAATTATCTTTTAAAAAGTCGTTGTCTCCCGAGAGTTGCCATTCCCTGTACATTTTCATGACACAGCCCATTTGTCCATCGGCTGCCGCGGAATTTCCTTTCGAAGCTTCAGACAAAGGCAATGATGCACGGAAATTCATCAATCCGTTTTCCTTGGTCGCATAATTGAATTCCACATCCCTCATCGTCCTTGCCAAGTCACCAAAAAGGAAAGGGGTAGCGACCTCATAATTCCAGACATGGGTACAGGAACCTGCACAAGAACCAAAGCGGTCCATCACACCTTCCCACCCCATCATATGGCCGCTGGGCAATCGGAACACAGTCTGGGAACGCAAAGTGGCGAGGTTGAATAACGCCGCTTCTTTGGCCACATCAGGGTAAGAACTACGTAAGAATGCATTGACGAATGTCAGTGTCTGGTCTTCCAACCGGGGTATTTGCGGAATGATCTTTTCTGCGGCATCCCATGCATCCCGATATTTCGTACTGTAGTAATTACCCACCACGGAAGGAGACCACGCTTTCCTGTTGGGGAAGTTCCACACAAGAAAAAAAGTGAAAGTTTCGGTTTGGTTTGGCGCAATTCTCTTTTTCACTGACAAGGACGCCATGGGGTCATCCTCTGCCTGCTCATGAATATCCTCCAAGACACCATCATCACTAAAATCGTCCCAAAAATCCAACATGGCATTGTTCCAGTGATCTTGGACAGATGCAGTGCGGTATGATATCCCGCCTGACGCTTCCGTCACCAATGCCATCGTTCCCCATGCAGGATCCTCTTTCTCCACACCTTCTGAATAAAAATATATGCCTTTGAGATTACCCTCTCCCTGTCTAAACTCATTTTTGTTTTGTTTTGCACCTGCAGGGATATAATCTCCTTTCCAGTCGGTATGGAATTTACTGCCGTCTTTACCTATAAAATTACGTATCGATCCACAGACCGCCACTTCAAGCGGTTCATTACTTCTGTTCGTTACTTCATAAGTGAGGACAGCGACAGGCAAGCCACTTCCATCGGCATCACCCGGTATTAACGGGTTAAACCCCTTAATCTCCACCGTTACCGGTAATTTCTGATCAGACAAGGATACTTGTCCAAAAGGATAAGCCGTATTAAACTGTGCATCCGAGAAACGGGGAAAGCCATGGTGGTTCACCGGTCGTCCCTCGTAATGGAGATATTCCTGGGAATAGAGGGAACCCGCGAGCAAAGTTGAAGAAGACGTTCCATCACCAGACTCAATATAAATGGCAAAAAACGGTGCATTAATCCCGGTTGTAACTGTACTATATTTTTTACCGGGAATATTCATTATTTCCCAATCACGCAGTTCACCCCTTCCTCCAAGCGAAACAGTACCTGTACCAATTCCACCCAAAGGCAAAGCTATCTGGAATAGATGATTCTGGTCATAGGTTTTAAGAACCGGCCAGGATTGAGGCTTCCATTCTTGAGCAAACCCAATAGAGGCAACGGATAAAAATAAAAATAACACTTTTAATGTCCTGCACTTCATATCGATTTTTTTAATAATGTATAAAAATACTCATTTTATTTGCAAGTGACGTCCAATTCCCTGCTCACAAGTAAAACTCAAAAATGATTCCGATTACCAGTATAGCAAAGAATCGGGACGCCACAAACCAGAAATAAAAAGAATTGTTCAATCAAATTTCAACATAATAGATATCACTTTTCTAAAAAAGTCACTAACAATCATTCATCAATAGGCAGCCAATATTTATATCCCTTGCTTCTCACCTGATTCCAACTTTGAGGTGCAACTCCTCCGGTCAGCACCACATCCAACGTAAGATCCTCCGATTCGAAAGTCAACACGTCGGTATAATCCATTCCAATCACATTTTTGTAATGCAATACGAGTGTTTTTAATCTGGGATCATACTTATTGTCTTCACTAGATTTCTGTACTGTTCCATAGGCAAATGTATGGGATGGGAAATTTGTATCTCCCTGCAAAATAGGATCCAATGTATAGGTTCCTGCTACCATATCATTCAATGAAAGTTTGTTGTACATCCATCCACTACCGTGGAAACCAAACACTTCAAAGCTCCAACTTGATGTTCCCCATATCATATATTGCCCCTCCAGTTCCGGGGTATCTCCTAAAGGAGTAATATATTTATACCGCCTGTGCCTTCCGTCAGCGGCTGTATTCTCCGCCGCATTACCGGATAATTGCACAGAGAGATAACGCCCCGTAGGAATCTTGGGTATCGGAAAGCCTGACCAATCCACTGTCCGATCGACATTGACAATCAATTCCGACACCAAAAAATTATGATATAACCGGCTTAATGTAGCCTTCCCTGTATCTGCAATCTTTAGGGAAAAAGCAAAATCCTTGTAGGTATCCATATCTTCACGGGATATGGGTATTGCAAACACAAGTGACGAAGAGGATGTTCCTTTCTTGATGAATACCGGGAATCCCTTCTTTACATTATCGTATGGAATGTTGGTCGTGTACAAAGAGGGATCAGGCAAATAATAATTGGTATTTTTGGTGATATTATAATCGTTGATCATTTCCTCATCGAAATCAACCAAAATCTCCATATCTTCCACCGCGGAAAGGGATCCGCCTATCCCAACTTTAAAAATAATAGAAGTGTGACCCAGATTATAGTCACGTAATGTATCAACATCATAGCTATCATTCAGTATCTTGAGTGTATCGACAAATGTATATGCCTGTATACCGGACAGTTCTCTTTCTGCTGCTGAAGTTGATTCTGAAGATATGATATAAACTTCTTGTTTATAAAATTCTTTCGTCTCATAATCCAGCTTTCCACATCCTATTATTGATAGGAATAAGGAGAAATAAATAACCAAAGAAAAATGAGTTTTCATATTTTTGATATCTAAAATTATTATACTAATTAACCAAACTACCAACCCGGATTTTGGATAAGTTCTCCCCAATGGTTGGATACATCAACGTAAGGTATTGGTAAAAAGTAGTTTTTCTTTTTGAACAGATACCCGTCAATAACAGCCCTATCGTAAAAGTCCGCATCTAAAGCCAGATAATTACAACCGTAAACAGCACCATTCATACCACGATTATTTCCGAAATTATCTTGTACATGACTCTCTGCATCTCTCCATCGGCGAGAATCGAAATATCTTTTACTTTCAAAGGCAAATTCCACATATCTCTCCCGTTTAATCCGCTCCCGGTTGATTTCCTGGGTACTCAACTCGTATCCCGGCAATCCGGCTCTATAACGGACATAATTCAAGTATTTCACGACATCGGGATTAGACGGATCATATTCGTTCAAAGCTTCAGCATATGACAAGTATATTTCAGCCATCCTAAAGATAGGATATTGTTTGTCAAAACTGCCAAAGGCACTGCGATCTTCATCATTCACCCATTTTACAACGGAATATCCCGTACGGAGGGAAGGACGATCCGATTGCAAGAAACCATCCAGTTGGTTTGCCCGATAATCTGCGTAATAAAGTGTTCCGTTATTTTGTACATACCCCCTTCCTGTAAAACCGATAGACGCGTAAAAACGGGCTTCCCGATTGAGACACCTGTTAGGGACTTTTTGAATCGTGGCGTTCAGTCTGAAACCTGTAATAATTGGAGACACATCATCTTTTTTCCCAGAACCATGGATATAATAATCATCCCCGATAGTGGTCATTCCAAAGTCGTTATACAATTCATTGTCTTCTTCGACAGTCTTTCCGTTATTAAGAAAGAAAGCATCTATCATTTTCTGCACGGCTCCTACAGCTCCTGTATAACTGGCCGCGGCTTGTCCTGAATTATAATTGCGGGGATGTCCTATACCCGACAAGAAGGATGTTTGGTTGGGAGTATAGACCTGCCAGATCACCTCTTTGTTCCAGTAGCTATTTCCTCCGGCAAATAAACCCTTATAAGAACGATAGGGATCGATTCCGGCCGGTCCGTCAGGCCATTCAATATCATTTCCTTCAAAATCACCCAATGGAACGGTATGATATTTGTCGTCCGCCGGTACTGTGAACAGGTCGAACTTATTCAGGTCGATGATCTCCTTTGCTGCTTTTGCCGCTAGTTTCCATTTCTCCAAATCGGGGGATTCCACGTTAAAAAAGGGATTTCCTTCATTATCAATAAAATTGGTATAATCAAGATTTCCATTTACCAACGGGCTCGCAGCCCATAACAATACACGTGCCTTCACAGCCATTGCCGCCTCTTTTGACGGACGTCCCCTATCTGAGAGCAAGATCATTTCATTTTCCGGAAGTTCCAGAATACATTTTCCCAATTCCTCTATGATAAAGTCAACACATTCGTCTATTGTCGCCCTTTTTGTAGGATATTCCTCCATTTTAGAATAATCGATTGTTTTATCTACAATCACAAACGGTCCATACAGTTCAAGCAGTTGGGAATAATAAAAAGCTCTCAGGAAGCGGGCATCGGCAGCATATCCCTCCACTTCACCTTCAACCAACAACTTATCATTTGCCAAGTGGTAATTTTCCAAAAACTGGGAACATATACGAACTGCCTTGTAATAATGTGACCAAAAGTCGAATATTGGAGTCTCGGCATCATATTTTCCCCGTGCAAAAGTTAGACTGGCATAATTATCCAAACCTCCATGGCCTTCATCATAATTAATATTAAACGGCCATCCGCTTGTCATATTGGTATAATTGGGCATCGCACCATAACATGCAGCCCATGTTTTTCGGATGCTTAACCTTTCTGTCCAGATATCGTTCAAATTTTCCACTTCATACAAATAGTCTTTTGCATCAAGGTAATTACAGGCCATAAAAAATGGCAACAGGCAAATGCCAAGTACTATTGATAAAATATATTTTTTAGTTTTCATACTTCTGTGTATTATAAATTTAGCCCAACTTCAAATCCTAAAGTAAAAGTTCTCTTCAAAGGGTAAGCATACGACGATGTTTGTTCCGGATTCCAATCTTTAAATTTAGA
>Ga0172382_10008817_pt1 | contig 13930 bp, 11 predicted proteins | sample Leawel138RmetaG_FD_122245 | JGI IMG/M metagenome (GOLD analysis project Ga0172382, IMG submission 122245) | Leachate microbial communities from a municipal landfill in Southern Ontario, Canada - Leachate well 138R metaG | ecosystem: Engineered > Solid waste > Landfill > Unclassified | place...
AAACGTTTAACTTCGTCCCACATCGTTTTCATTTGAATTTGATGATAGGCTCTTATTTCATTTAAAGTAGGTTTTTTATAAACCAACTTTCCTTCGATAAATATCGGTTCATGTAAAGAAACTACTTTAAAATTTCTAACTGTTTTGTTTTTATAAGGGTAAACTGGATCAAATAAAAGATAAGGTTGATTCGGATCAATCACTTCATTGGCACAAGTAATCACGTCGGCAATCATCATGTTATTTTCATCAAAGAGACGATATAAACGTTTTTGACCAGGAATAGTCGTTTTTTGTGGATTATCAGATAGTTTCATCTTAGGCATCCATTGACCTTCTTTTTTTAAAGCCGATAACTTATAAACGCCTCCAAACACGGAATCACTTTTAGAGGTAATTAGTCTTTCACCTACGCCAAATGAGTCGATTTGTGCCCCTTGTCTTAAAAGTTCTTGAATAAGATATTCATCTAAAGAATTAGAAACAGTAATCTTACAGTCCGTTAACCCAGCCTCATCCAACAGTTGTCTGGCTGCCCTCGATAAATAAGTTAAATCTCCAGAATCGATTCTAATGCCTTTTAAACGTTCTCCTCTGGGCTCTAAATACGTTTTCGCAACCTTGATTGCGTTTGGTAAGCCTGAATGTAGTGTCGAATAAGTATCAACTAACAATACTGTATTGGATGGATATGTTTTTGCATAAGCGAGAAAAGCTTCATATTCTGAATCAAAACTTTGAACATAAGAATGGGCCATCGTGCCCAGTGCCGGAATTTGTAACATCTTATCCGTATAGGTATTTGCTGATCCAACTGCTCCAGCAATATAGGCAGCTCTTGCCCCAAAGTTTGCCGCATCATAGCCTTGAGCTCTTCTTGAACCAAACTCCATTACCGTTCTCCCTTGCGCCGCATGGACGATTCTTGCAGTTTTGGTTGCGATTAAACTTTGATGGTTAATTGTCAACAATAACATGGTCTCAATTAACTGACATTCAATAATGGGACCCGTGATGGTTAAAACAGGCTCCATAGGAAATATTGGCGTTCCTTCTCTTATCGCATGAACTGTTGCTGTAAATTTGAAATTTTTTAAATAATTTAAAAAACCTTCATCAAATATCTTCTTACTTCTTAAATATTCAATATCCTTATCAGAAAACTCTAATTCTTGGATATATTGAATAACTTGTTCTAATCCTGCCATAATGGCATAACCACCATTATCGGGAACATCTCTAAAGAATAAATCAAAGGTTGCATATTCATTCTTATCTAAAACATAAAAACTATTTGCCATCGTTAATTCATAAAAATCAACTAACATTGTTAAGTTTCTCATCATAACACCTCACCCATATTATACATTAAAATAACCTAAATATTCTAATGTAACGATAATTTTTATCGTAACTTGATGGAGTAAATTGACAAAATTAGATATAATGAACTTGTGAGGTATCACTATGCTAAAAAGATTTCTAAAATTCATGACCCATAAAGTCACAATCATCGCCTTCTTGGCATTGTTACAAGTAACCATCTTTGTGCTTGTGGTAATGCTATTAAACGAAAATTTTAAATATTTTCTTTATTTCTCAAATGCCTTAAGTTTTATCATGGTCATCTTCATCTTAAAAAGCGACCAACCGACTGTCTATAAAGTAAGTTGGGTTATCCCAATTATTATCACCCCAATCTTTGGTGGTCTTTTTTATTTGTTTTTCAAACCGATTACGACGACTAGAAAAACCACGAAACGGGTAAATCAAATTAATGAATTTAGAAAATCACAAATGTTACCCTTAATTCATGAAGCTCGTAGTGTTAAAACACCATATGATAAACAAATAAAAAATATCCAAAGTGAGGTTTACCCTCACTATGAGAATACAGAAATTACTTTCTTAGAAAGTGGTTCAGTTAAACTACAACAGGTTATGAATGAACTTAAAAAAGCTCAAAAATTTATTTTTTTGGAGTATTTTATCTTAGAAGAAACTGGCCAAGTTTGGAAAACAATGTATCCGATTTTACTTGAAAAAGTTAAAGAAGGTTTGGACGTTAGATTAATTTATGATGACTTTGGCTCTTCGGTAAGAATCAATAAAGGGTTTAGAAAAAGAATGGAAAAAGTTGGCATCAAAACTGTCACTTTTAACCCGATGAAATTACGTTTAAATGTCTCTTTAAATTATCGCGACCATAAAAAGATTATTGTGATTGATGGCGATGTTGGCTTTACTGGAGGCATTAATATTGCCGATGAATATGCGAATATTAAAAAACGCTTTGGCCATTGGCATGATGCCGCAATCATGTTAAAAGGCGATGCGGTATTTAGTTTAACAGCTTCTTTTATAGAAGCGTGGGATTTACATAGAAAAACATCGACTTTATTAGAACCTTTCGCCCCAACAAGACTATCAAAACCGGATGGGGTTGTCGTTCCCTTTACGGATTCGCCACTAGACAAAACTTATTTAACTAAAAATGTTTATACCCAAATGATATACAGTGCCAATAAAGATATCTATATTACGACCCCTTATTTTATTATTGATGAGGATATGTTAAATGCCCTAAAGATTCAAGCTTTGGGTGGGGTTAAAATTCATATTATTGTCCCTGGTATTCCTGATAAAAAAATGGTCTTTATCGTCACAAAATATTACTTAAAACAACTGGTTAGTTTCCCGAATGTGTTTATTTATTCCTATGAACCTGGTTTTGTTCATTCTAAAATGATGTTAATAGATAATGAAGTGGCTACCGTAGGTACCTGTAACTTTGACTTTAGATCATTTTACTTACACTACGAAAATACGGTTTGGTTTTATAAATCCAACGCTTTAAAAGATGTCAAGAACTTCATGGATTATACCATCAGTAAATCTAAATTATTGGACTATCGCGCCCTCAATAAGACGAATATTTTCTTTAAAGTCTATGAATCCATCTTAGTCGCTGTCAGTCATCTCTTATAAAAAAAATGTAGATTGCCTACATTTTTTTCTTGTCGTATTTTTGAATAGCGGATCCGATTAAATAGACTTTATTGCCATCGGTTTGTCGTGATAAAAATCTTAACAATTTATTGGCTTTAGGATATTTATTGGTAAGTTTAATTAATTCTTCTAAATCTCTTTTATAAAATAGATGTGTCATATCATGAAGATTATCAATGTATTGTAAACTCTTAGTGTTTTGATTAAAAAATTTATATAAACTAAGTAATAGTTCTGGGGTTTTATTGGTTAAATATTTTGGCGTAACGGTTTCAATATCACATAAGATTTGATAAATTTTGATCGCCTGAGTTTTAATTAAATATTGAATGACTTCATCGTATTCTGGATCTGTATCATGCCAACGCTCTAGTAGTTCTAAAAGGCTAATACGCCATAAGACTCTATTTTGAGACTTCTCTTCAATTTGATGTTCTGTTTTGAAGGCTTCTTTAAGTTCTTGTAAAAGATTATTGTCATAAGCTTCTAGTTGTAATTTAGAATAAAACAAGTAAGCTTTTTCTGATAAATTGGTTCCGATAGTGGGTTTGATTAAATGATTTTTCACTTCACGAACAATAATACTTGCTTCATCAATAAAAGCCTGCATTAGTTTACTGGTATGAACTTCTCTTTGATTAGATTCATGGGTCCCTTTTTTAAAAAAGTGGGTATCGTAATAAATTGTTTGTTTAGTGGTTTGTTCAATATTAATTTGTGAGTAACCAACACCACCCGCTGAATAAGTTCGATGGGTGGGATGACCAACGATATCATTTCTAATATATTTAAGCGCTCTTAAAGTTTCATTTTGGTTAACGTTCACGCTATATTTATAATGCATGGTCATCTTACTTAAATCATATAAGGCGTCAATCGAGACAAATAAGTTTTGTAACAAGCCATAAATATCTAAAAGGATCGCACCAGTATGTGAATTATGCTCGGTTTTGAAGGCTTCAAAAATTAAGGGGGTTTGTTTAAGAATACCAATGGAAGAAACACTCTTATAATAATTTTGCGTGTCCGATTTAACCAGTGCTTCCTTTATTTCCTCTAACTGTGTTAGATACATCATAATGCCCCCTTTATCAAACGAACTATTTCTTCAAAGGTGAATGTTTTGTCAACCATTTTCCCTCTAATATAATCAATCCCGATTTGTTTTAATAACAATTGGTCTTTTGGTCTATTAACATGATAAATGACTAAACTCATTTCCTCAGCATCGGTAAATACCTTCATATTTTTAATGAAGTTCAAAAATTTATCGTCTAGGTTATTCGGTCGATCTTTGAAATGGAATAGCTTCGTTTGTGGTTCTTTGATAAAGTTTAAGGTGTCGGTTCCGATTAATATCCCTAAAGCGGAAAGTTCTTTTAATTTCTCATAATCACTCATTTTTCCCTCTTTCATCGCTACGACTATATCTAGGACATGATAAGGAATCGCATGTGATTTATATAACCCAATTAAAAACGGAATGAAATATTGATCACTTAGAGTATCGCTATGGATTGTTACAGATAATTTTATATATTTTTTGGTTTGTGTATAAATCCCTGATAAAGCTTTAAATGTTTCTCTTAAAATATATTTATCTAATTTTTCAATCATGCCACGTTTATAAGCGACCGTATAATAATAAGCTTCATCAATCTGAAGTGATTTACTGTAAACATTGACATCATAGGCATAAACTTTATTGGTGGTTTGATTGACGATTTGAGTAAAATTCAACAACAAGGTCTCACTCGTTATTAACCGGTCAATTTGGTTAATAACTTCTGTTTCAAAGAGGTCTTGTTGATAATCTTCAAAATTAAAATATTGATGTGTTTTATTGGACTGAATCATTTTTGCTTTATATAAGGCTTGACTTAAATAAGCGTATATTTTCTTTAATGAGGTTTCTTTCGTGTTAACCGGATAACGGATCACACCCATGTTATACTTATAAGCCGTTTGTCCTTCTTTAATTGTATTTTCTTTAAGGATACGTTGATTTAAAGAATCGATTTGTTTTTCTACCGCTCTAATATCATTTACTTCCAGCACAATTAATAAAGTTGAACTGTCATATTGATACACGAGTTCAAACATACTTGATACGACCAAAGAAAACTCAATAAAGTAGTTATAGACATAAGCTTTACCATAAATTGACTCTAGATGATCTAACCCATCTAATTCCAATAAAATAAAGGTTGTTTTAGAATTAATGAACGTTTCAAATCTTAATTCGAACTCATGGAGTGTCAATAAATTTGAAGTTGGGTTGGTTAGAGCCTTTGTTATCCACGCTTCTTTTTCTTTTACTTGGCTCGTTATATCTAAATAGATGCCATAAATTGCCTCAGCTTGTTTAACTTGTTTAATCCACAAGACTTGATGATTGAATGGGATTTCTATTTCAAAGGCGCCAATTTCTTCTCTTTCAAGCTTTTGAACCTGATTTCTAAACTCAATTTGATCGGTCGGTTGAAACACTTTTATTAACTGTTCAATGGTATCGTCTTTCTTTAATTCAAAAAGGCTATTAAAACGTTCATTTCCTATAAATGTTTCGTTTTTATAAATTGAAAAACCAGCCGCATTACTATTAAAAAAATGAGTCATCGTCGATTCGTTTTGTTTAACTTTATTTAAATGGTTATATAGGCCGAGTTCGTAGGCGACAAAATCGCTTAACAACTTAAAAGTTAAATCATCATATAACAACTCTTTTTCTTTTCTTTGATAAAAACAGAGACTAGATTCTTTAGGAAGGGCATAACAATAGACTTGTTTAACATCCGTTTTTGTCAGTGGTTGGTTCGTGATAATATCATAGTCATATTTAATAAGTTTCACTTTTTCAATGATATCCGTATAATTATTCGCTGATATCCCTAAAAGTGAGGCATCAATGGTATGTCTATCGTATTTTTTTTCATAGAGTCTTTCTACTTTATAATGGAACACTTGAGGCTTAAGATAAATAAGAAGATCACTAAACTCAAAATATTTTGACATAATGATAAACATTCTTCTTAAATGTTCATGTAAAGACAAATCCTTATTTATCGACAAAACTTCTAAGATAAATTTATCGATTAAATAAAGTGGTTTTTGATGATTCAAACCGTTTTTCTTTATAACCACTTCTTGGACTGGTTCATCGCTTATTTCTTGAGGTTCTTCTACCAACTTAGGCAGGCTAAAAGCGGGGATGAATTTAGGTAAGACGGTTTGTTTTTCTTCTTTTGAAAGTTCTTTATTCACTTTTTTTAGCTTACGTTCATACGTTTCAACACTTCTTAAATCTAAGTGCTTATTATAGAATGTAACCAATGTTTCATAGAGCCGTTTTTGAAGGTTCAAAGGTAAGTCAAAAAAATCATTTTCATGTTCGACTTCGAGAATTTGAGTTTTTTTAAAATCGTCTTGTTTTACATAAATTAATAGTTGATAGAATACGTCTAACAAACTGTTTTTTTCTAATGATTCTAACAGTTTTTCGGTTTGGTTGGTTTCATATAAATGTTCATAAAGCATTAAGTCTAATTCTTTGATAAGCGTTTCATTTGGTTGTAAGTTTTTAATTTCATTGATTTCGGAAATTAAGTCTAAGCTGGGACTATTTAATAATCTCTCTAAGAGTAAATCAATTAGGGTCTCTTTAGGAACAGAAGTCTCTTTAAGTGAATCAATTAAATAATCATATTCTTCATCAAAGGCCTTTTTATATTCAATTAGATTTAAGGTATATTTATAATAGTCTAAGACAACTAAAGACTCTTTTCTAATATTAATGTATTTGAGGGCTTTTCTATCTGTTAAAATTAATAAACTATCAATAATTTTAGTCAAAACTTGATCATATAAAGGATCTTCTTTTTGGTGTTTAAAATAATCTAAGGTTTGAATTAATTGTTCTTGGGATTCTAGGTAGTAATGCTCGTTGAATAACATAAAACCCGCTTTTATACGCGCATAAAAAACTTCTTCATCATCGATAGAAGTATTTATTAACGCATAAAGCAGGTTAATTGATTCTTGGGTTTCATTTAATTGGAAAATGGTTTCTTTAGTCAATCAAATCGTAACGCTCCTTCAAACTGAGTGCTAAATGAAGGTATTTCAAAGAGGCTTTATCAAATGGAATTTTTAAGGTTTCACTCATGCCAACCTCATGTTTGAATTTTGCCACCAAGTGCCATTGTAGACATTGAAAGATTCGGTAATAATAAAGTCTTTTTAACGCTTCGTTGGTAGGTTTTTTCTTTAAATAAACTTCAAGTAACGCCAGTGCATGTGAAAAATCAATATTCCCAAAACAAGCTAAATCATAATAGGGGTCATTATTGCCACTAAATTCAAAATCAACGATATAATTTTTATCTTTACCTATAATAAAATTTGAAGGTTGGGCATCGCCATGTATCAAGACATGGGGGTATTTTGAATAATGGGATTGATAAAGGTGTATCATTTCGTTTTTTAAATCAAAGTATTCTTTGGTTAAATGATGATTAATCTTTTCATACTGGTCTAACCGTTCAAATAATTGATAATCATAGTTTGATTGAAGTTTCGCATCATGAATGGTATGTAGTAAATTGGCTACTTCTTCTAAGTGATCGAGGGGATTGATATGAGAGAGAATCTGACCTTCTATAAATTCACTTACCTTAACCCCTGTTTGATCATCAAAATAGATTGTATGTGAAGTAATGCCTAATTTTTCAAAAAACTGAAGATGATATTTTTCTTCATGACGCCAAACAAATTTATCCGCATGTTCGCCTAATATTCTTACGGTATACAGTTTACCTTCAGATTTAACAACATAAGTATAATTACTCATCCCTCCGAGTAATCTAAATTCTATGATTGGATCTTTTAAGGCGAGACTGGCCGCCTTCAATATGGTTGTTTCCACTGTTTTCTCCTTAGAATAATTTGATTTTACCATCCTCATAGATGGCGTATTCTAGAGGTTTACTCATAATTGCACCAGGATTGATGTAGGTAATCTTATCTTTTATGCTAATACTTTGTATATGCGTATGTCCGTAAATACAATAGTCAACATTCGCTTCTTTTGCTAAAAACTCTAGTTTTTCTGTACTATATTTAACCCCTTGAAGGTCGCCATGAACGAGTAAAAACTTTTTTCCGTCTAGTTCTAATAGGCGTGTTAAAGGTAAGTTTGAATGAATATCGGAATTTCCTTTAACGGAAATAATATTATCGTTATTTAAAGTGTGTTCAGGTATTTTTGAATCGCCTGCATCTAAATGATATTCGCAGTCTTGATGCTTATTTTTAACCGCCATTAATGCCTCATAATTACCATGTATATCAGATGTTATTAAAATTTTCATTGAATGCCTCCTTTAATTTTTCTAAAGCTTTGCCTCGATGAGAAACTTTTAACTTTTCTTCTTTCGTTAATTCTGCTAAAGTCTTGCCTATTTCAGGAACATAAAATACTGGATCATAACCAAAGCCATTTCTTCCGATTAATTGTTCCGTGATTTTTCCTTTTAAAGTACCTTCAAAATATTTAACTTCATTGGTATTAGGGTTATAAAGTGCTAAAACCGTTTTAAATTGAGCGTTTCTATTCTGAACATTTGTTAAGGTATATAATAATTTTTTGTTATTTTCAAGGTCATTTCCAGCAAACCGAGCTGAATAAACACCGGGTCCCCCATTTAAGTGTTCTACTTCTAAACCAGAATCATCACTTAAACTTAATAGTTGGTGTTTATGACCAAAATAGGAAGCCTTGATATAGGCATTTTCTTGAAAGGTTAAACCATCTTCGATGACTTCTGTTTCATCGTTTAGGTCTTTTAAAGTAACAACCTCAATATTTAAATCTAATAGGGTTCCTTTGATTTCATTGATTTTATTTTCGTTGTGTGTACAAATTAACAGTTTTATCATGATGCTCCATCGATAATTTATCTTAAAATAGCTTCAAATTTTGAAACTTTATTATGCTTAGCAATGATAATGATGACGTCATTAGGATAAATAACGGTATCCGCTTTGGGTGAGAAAGTTTCCTTTCCTCTTTTAATTAATAAGAGGTTGACATCAAACTTATTTCTAACATCCATGTCAATTAATTTAGTGCTCTCAAAAGTAGGACTTACTTTAATTTCATAGACGCCATAATCATCGGTAATGTTATAATAATCAAGGACATTATCGCTTATTAGCTTTCGCGCTAATCTTCTACCAGCACTTAATTCACTATCAATAATCTCTGTTGCGCCAACCCGCTCTGATACTTTAGCGTGGTATTCATTTTCAACTTTTACCGTAATCTTTGGTACTTTCATCTCTGATAAAATCATCGTCGTTAAAATAGAGTTTTGAACGTTACCAGGAATTGAAACAATGGCGTGGTCTACATGAGGTGCACCAATTTCTAGTAAAACAGCTTCATCTGTAGAATCCCCTATCACCGCTTCACTAACTAAATTCACAGCCTTATTCACGCGTTCTTCTTTAATATCTAAGGCAACAACTTCATAGCCTAAATGCGTTAGTTCTTCTGCGACGGCTAACCCAAAAGTATCTAAACCAATTACTAGGAAAGTCTTTTTCATAATATCCCTCTTTTTACTAGTAGTTTATCATATTAAGTAGTAAAACTCCAATGATTTTAGTGTATAATATGACTAGGTGATAACATGAATGAAGAAAAAAAATACACGTTTGATGACCTCTTTGAAAAAAAAGAACAAGAAAAAATCGAAATAGCCGAACATAAGTTTTCTGTTAAACAGGGCATTTTAGTGATTGCGGTCTATTATTTGATTACGATTATTCTAGTCAATCTGGTTGGATTGTTTTTTTATACAATGCCACAAACAAGTGTTCCTATCAGCCAAACAAGTGTCTTAGTTGATTATGTGAGAAATAATGATTCGGTTGGCTATACGACACACATTGAGTTAGATAAAATTGAAAATATCGATGGTATCGCAACCGTCCCCCTAGATGATACCTATGTCTTGATTCTTACAAGGGATTTATTTAGTCATGATGCCTTTGATGGATTAACAGCTGAAGAACTCACAACTATGGTATTTGAAAGTGAATCATTTGTTTTAAAAGGCAAAGCCTTAAAAAGGTTAATTTTTTCTGATAATAATGAATTTTTTACCGCTTACGAGATTGATATATCTAATATTGACACAACTACAATCAGATCTAGTCGCGCCTTAAACTTATTTGGTGCAAATCTCTTAAATACTATCATGTATATCATGCTACTTGTAGGCATAGGCTACTTCTCTATTACGGTACTTAAAAAGGACTGGAAACTTCTAGATAAAAAACCGACTAAATTGATTTCAATGGCTGTTATTGGTATCGGCATCATCTTCATTGCGAACTTAATTGCGAGTGTATTGGCTACCGCTTTATCTGATATATTTAACTATACTGCTAAAACTTCTGTTAACCAAGCGGCGATTATTCAAATGTTGAATAGTCCTTATATGATCTTAATGGTTATTAATGCCGTCATATTTGCGCCTATAGTTGAAGAATTGGTGTTTAGAAAAGCTTTCTTTTCCCTAATAAAAAACAAGTGGGTCGCACTTGTTATTAGTTCATTGATGTTTAGTTTAATCCATATTATTTCTGAACCAACCCTAGGCGGGTTTATGGTTAACCTCGTTATTTATGGGGCCTCAGGGGTTGGATTTGGTTATATTTATTTAAACCATAAAGAAAATATTTATTCTACCATAATCGTTCACGCATTATGGAACTTAATGAGTATCGTTCTTACCCTAATTCCAGGATTACTAATGATTATCATCTAATAGGCTAATAATGTCTTTATCTTTATTTCGCTTTGCATAATCATAAGCATAAAGTAAATATTCATCTTTTTTATCCGCAATTCCTTTATATAGTATATTTCTAACATAATCTAAGTCCGCTTTGATAACGCCATATCGAAGGGGATTTTTTTCAATATTATTTTTAACAAATGAACTGCTTAAATAGTCTTCTAACAATTGACTAATTTCATTATCTGAATTGAGCCCGGAGATATCTAATAATGTTTGGCCGTATTTATTTTTAGTATCTAGATAAGATCCATATTTAACAAAGAGAATAATAAGGTCTTTATTATTTTTCTTAATGGCTTCAAAGATCGGCGTTTCTTTAAAGTTATTCTTAAAGTGGGGATTTTCTGATAGTTCTAATAAGTGCTTAGTCAGTTGATAGTTACCCAGTTCAGCGGCTAAATGTAATAACGTATTTCCGTTTTTATCGTTCTTTTTTATTTTTGGGGATAACATTCTAACATAGTCAAAACAACCGATATTTTGGCTTTTTAATGCATAATAAAGGATGCTTTGACCAAGTTCATTGGTTAAATACAGATTCGCGCCATTTTCAACCAATAACATAATCATATCCAGATTGCCTTTTTGGCATGCCAAATGAAGGGGGGTTTCCCCTCGTTTATTTTGAATGTTAAGATTAGCATAATGTTTAATTAACTTCACAACCAAATTAAGTTTGCCTTTACGAATCGCCTCAAATAGTGCTGTTTCACCTTTTTGACTAACGATATTAGGGTTGATATGATTTTCAATTAGATAATAAGCCATTTCTAAAGCATTACCGCGGATTGCATAAAAAAGAAGCGATTGTCCTAAATCGTCTACAATATCTAAATGGATGGGGTTTTGATAAAAAAAGTTTAAATTATTATTCCTTGCGTGAATAAACGGATCCATAAAATCACCAGTTCCATTATACCATAAGGCATAAAAAAAAGACCCTTAAGGTCTTTTCCTTTTTGCTTAAAGTTTTACAGCGTCTTTTAATCCTTTACCAGCTTTGAAAGCAGGTGTTTTTTGAGCAGGAATATCAATTTCTAAACCAGTCTTGATGTTTCTTCCTTTTCTTGCTACACGATGTCTAACTTCAAATGTACCAAATCCTGTGACTACAACTTTTTCACCATGCGCTAACGTTTCTTGAATTGTGTCGATAAGTGCAGCTAAAACTAATTCTGCATCTTTTTTAGTAACTACTGCTTTTTCAGCAACTACTGCAATTAATTCTGTTTTGTTCATTGAAGAACCTCCCTCTTGTCTTTATATCGTTATTATAACATTAAATATTTTTAAGTGCAATAATTTTAATATAAAAAAGTTTATTTTTTATCTTTATAAAGCGAATAAATCGATATTTAGTCTAAATTTTAGGCAATTATTTCTTTTTTAAGTGTCGCACTCAAGATGCCGTTAATAGCGTCATTAACTGGCATTTTATTAAAAATTACCTCATAAGCATAATTGATAATTGGTAAGTAAATGCCTTCACTGTCGGATAAGTGGTGCAAAGCTTCAATCGAACGAATTCCTTCAATGGTTTGCGGTTCAGCCGCATATATCTCATCAATACTTAAACCTTGACCGATTTTTTTACCGGCTCTAAAATTTCGGGAATTTTCACTGCTTGCTGTCACAATTAAGTCTCCAACGCCCGTCAATCCAAAGGCAGTTTCACTTTTTCCGCCATAATATTCGACCACTCTACGTATTTCTAGAATCCCTCTAGTAATCAACGCCGCCCGGGTGTTTTCGCCCATTCCGTATCCAGTGGCGATACCACTCACCACCGCAATCGCATTTTTAGCCGCGCCACCCACTTCACAACCAATCACATCATCCGAGGTATAAACACGCATATAAGTATCATTTGAAAAGACTTGTTGGAGTTTTTTTGCATAAGCTTCATCAAGAGAAGCAACTGTTAATAAGGTTAATAATCTTTGAATCACTTCTTCGGCATGAGAAGGTCCAGTTAAAACAGCATAAGCACCATAATAAATTGGGGTTATTTCTTCTTTAACCAAATCACTCATCCGTTTGCCTGTTTCCGGTTCCAACCCTTTTGATACATCAATAAAATACGTTTTTTTAGTCAACAAAGCATTAATATTCTTTAAGACATCTCTCATAAACTTGGTTGGTACAGCTAATAACAAGGTATCCGTAAATTGAATCACTTCCTGTAAATCAAGGGTTGCGGATAATGTAATAGGAAGATTTACATCAAAAAAAGGATGTTCATGTTTTTGATTAATTTTATTTACTAGATTGGCATTTGTATCATAAATAAGGGCATCATGTCCATTATCAATTAACAATTGGCCTAGGGTTGCGCCCCAGGCGCCACCACCAATGATTCCAATTTTCATATTAAACCTTCTTTCTAATTAATAGTTTTATTGGAGAACCCGTAAACTGAAAGAGTTCTCTAAGTTTATTTTCTAAATATCTTTCATAAGAAAAGTGTACATAATTTGGATTATTCACAAACACCAAGAAGGTGGGTGGTTTGGTTTGAATTTGTGTCATATAACTGAATTTAGCCATCCCTTTATTAAATAATTTAGGTGGATTCATGGCCGTTACATCCATTAAAAACTCATTTAAGATTGAGGTTGACAAAGTTCTATTATAAGATTCATAAGCTCTATCAATTGCCTCAAAGATGGTATGAATTCGTTTGTTGTCTAAGCTTGAAACAAAACAGATCTCCACATAAGGTATAAAATTGAATTCATCCCTTAAATCATCTTCAATTTTCTTCATGGTTTGAGTTTCTTTATCAACTAAGTCCCATTTATTCACCACAATCACTGCAGCTTTTTGGTACTCTTGAATAATCCCGCCAACGTGTTTATCTTGATTAATTAGTTCTCTTGAACCATCCAACACCAATAATAAGACATCAGCCCGATCAGCTGCCTTTAGGGCTCTTAATAGGGCATATTTATCCGTTGATTCATAAATTTGTCCGCTTTTTTTAATCCCGGCAGTATCGACAATGGTATAGTCTTTTCCATCTCTAACAAACTTAGTGTCAATCGCGTCTCTAG
>Ga0172382_10008818_pt1 | contig 13930 bp, 16 predicted proteins | sample Leawel138RmetaG_FD_122245 | JGI IMG/M metagenome (GOLD analysis project Ga0172382, IMG submission 122245) | Leachate microbial communities from a municipal landfill in Southern Ontario, Canada - Leachate well 138R metaG | ecosystem: Engineered > Solid waste > Landfill > Unclassified | place...
AGTTTCAATCCTTATTCTGCTGGATGCGATTCTGGAAGAATGTGGCTTTCTCCTGAATTCAAATATACTACAAGTTTCAATCCTTATTCTGCTGGATGCGATTCTGGAAGATCATTTTCTGTGTCAACCAAAAGGTTTAATTCCATGTTTCAATCCTTATTCTGCTGGATGCGATTCTGGAAGAGAAAAGCACGGGTTCAACGAAGTACCTGTATGTTAGTTTCAATCCTTATTCTGCTGGATGCGATTCTGGAAGAGATATGCGTTCGAATCGCATTTTATAGCTTAACGGAGTTTCAATCCTTATTCTGCTGGATGCGATTCTGGAAGTCTTTCGTTTTTATTGAGGGTATTATTTCAGAAAAGTTTCAATCCTTATTCTGCTGGATGCGATTCTGGAAGTATCGGTCCATTGGAGCGGCACTAAGCAGGTTGAGCGTTTCAATCCTTATTCTGCTGGATGCGATTCTGGAAGTTTGGTGACATTCAGCGCTACGGCTTTAGCTCCCTGTTTCAATCCTTATTCTGCTGGATGCGATTCTGGAAGTCGTACAGTTTGATATTTGACTGTACATCAGAATCGTGCAAATTACTTTGATGTATATATTTTCCATTTTTCAGTATGTCAAAGAACGGTAATATTTGATATTTTTTGATCATTTCCGAAAGTGTTTTTGCCTGATATATTGATGTTTATGTGCTATATTTATTCTTTTAAAAATAAATTGACTCCCGGAAAGGAGTTATTTAATACAAATATTCCTGTATGTGCACCCGGTACATCGTTGCTTGAATTTCGTTGCCTTTGGATAATAATTCTGAAGAATTACATCAGTTACTTCCCTGCAAACTCTTCGGATATCCTGTTTGGCCATCTCATTAATCTCAACTTCTACCAGTTTGTTCGACGAGCGGGTATATACCAGGAAACCCTTATTCACCTTCTTTCCGAGATTTTCCTCGATCAGCACCGCATAACATTCAAGCTGAGTTCGGTATGTTTCATAAATCCGGTCTTCAAATTTAGCAAATTTATAGTCAAGCGGAGCCATTGTTCCGTCATTTAATAATAACACTTCATCAACAGCCCCTCGAAGAAGTTCATTTGTTAAATATTGATCGGTAAATTTTTCGACTACGCCGATCCGTTTACGCAGATACTCTTTATTCTGCTCCAATTTCAAATCATGCACCTGCCTTCCTTTTTCCACTTTGTAGTGTCGCTCTTCGTACTGCGGAATACAAAGAACGTATTCGTAGTAGGTGAACCTTGGACAATACAGATACTCGATTATATGTGAGGGGGTTACTGACATCAGAAAAACAGGGCTTTTACTTCATCGGTTACTAATTTTTTATCGAATGCTTGTCCTAGCAATGCGGTTTGCCGGAGTTCGTTTTTACTCATCGGAAAGATATAAACCGAATCGGTTTCTTCGTCAATCCATTCATTTACCGCCAGTTCGAGCGTATCTTTTTCATTATCTTCCAGGCTTCCCAGGAACACTGATTTTTGTACCCGGTAAAGCCCGGATTGCTTACATATTTTTGCCACTTTGCCGCGTGGTCTGTTCTTCTTGATATCATACAAAACCCAACAGATCATTGTTTTGATATTAATTGGTTAGCAAACTGATGCGCATCCATCTGCATGGCGTTCATTCGGTTTTGATTTTTCCCGTTGTATCTGATTTTATCTTCTTCCAGAAATTGCATCAATGACTGCATCAGTAAATTCTTCCCTTCTGTATTCAGACTAAAGCCGTTCGTAATTTTATCGGTATGGCTGTCGTTTACCTTTTTGGCCGAAAAGAGTTTAAAGACCACCTCGTCGGCACAAGTCCGATATGGTTCGATGAAGTCAAAGACCATGCTTTTCATGTTGTAATCATCCCGGTGCATGAATCCGACATAGGGATCGAGCCCCGCGATGACCAGTACCTTTTCGACTCTGCTGTACAAAACGCCATAGGCATAATTGAGAAAAGCATTGAAAGGGTCTTTTGCCGGACGAAAACTGCGGCCGTCGAATTGGTAACGCTCAGCTAAAAGAGAGCTTAATATTTGAAAATAAATACGCCCGGATGTTCCTTCCAGGCCCCGGAGAGTATCATCCATTTCATCGATCTTTGCTCCTGTTAATCCTTTTATTTTTGTATTGAGGCCTGTAATCATATCTATCTTTTCCTGAATAAGGTCGGCTGCCGCAGGACGATGGTTTTTCAAGCGTTTTAACAACTCCATCTGGTTGTCAATTTTAGTAGTCAGCCAGCTTTTTATCCAATAAACGCCTGTTTCGTTTAAGCTGGCTTCAAGCTGCTGCTTCCTGATCTTTGATGTACTTCCGGGCTTACTGTGCCAAAACCGGCCTACAGGCATTCCGTCATATTCGAAAACAATGATGTCGATATTGTTTTTCATGGCCAGTATGATGGCATCGGTGCTAAGGGCCGCTCCCTTGCTCATCAGTATTGAAGTAACTTTCTGACTGGCAAAATGATGTTTTTGTTTCTCTCCGTCTTTAGTCAGTGTTACTTCAAACAGATCATCTTTTACATGTACATAGGTTCCATAAGTGTTAATGATTAGTTGCATTCTTCAAGCTTTATTTTATTAGATCAACTGTTCCAAAGCCGCGGCTTACGGCTTTGCCAATTCCTGCCCATTGGGGGAGGTACGCATTTGTGGTGAACCGGCCTGCAAAGGCCAACATGGATTGGTTTTTAAATTGTGTTTGCTTTTCTTCCATTTGTGTTATGGCCATAATTCGTTCACTGGTACGAAAGGAGAGACCTTTGTAGCAGCTTAGAATATTATTTTGAAGCTGATGGTTTAGGAAATTCCTTTTCTCGTTCTCGTCAAGCTGCATATACTTTCTGAAGTTTTCCTGGTTTAGTGCCATCCACAGCGTCTTAAAAGAGTAGTTATAAAGTTGTTGGTTGACAGTCAGCGTACATTGTTTCTGCTGAATGTTTTTTGCCAATACCGGGAACTGTTGCCCTTCAATGTCGATCTCCCTGATTTTAAGGAAAAGCGACACCAGCAGTTTAGCTCCTTCCTGAAATCCTATTAGCACCGGGATCCGGTCAATCACCTTGTATTGAACCAGAGGATAGGCATAACGGGACGAACCATTTTCGTAATGATTATGCAGTAAAGGTGAATGTTCTTTAAAAAGATTGCCAAAATATCCCCGCAATTTATGTGCATCGCGTGTTTGCAACTGGATATCCGGAAATTGTATGATTGTTTGGGTGATTTGCATAATACTGGGTTATAGTTAGAGCATGTAAGTGGTATTGTTTTGTTTCCTAATAAAGCCAGTAGATTCGTTATAAAAATCATTTACGACTTCATTTGGTACCACGAGTAAGGATTGATCAAACTCATTTATCGGTTTTAGGCCAACCGTCAAATAATTAGGAATCGTTATGATCCTTTGCTGAAATTCAGTTTTGTTATTCTCATCAAATTCCTCTTTTAGCATTTTCCCTGTTATTTTCTTAAGATAATTATCCCGAAGTTGTTTTGAATAGTCATCGATTTCAATAAATACAGCAAGGGTAGTCTGACTTTCTTCAATTATACGAAAACTAGAAACGGGGCGATTTTCTTTGGTAACTTCGCCGTCATATCTAAGCGTTTTCATTGATTCAAAGATTTTATTGAAAGCTGAAAATGAACTTCTGGACGCGATGTTATCAAAGTAGCTATCAATTAGATCAAAATAGCTTTCTTCGGGAAATTCGGGTTTGGTTCTAAGTGCATTTTCTGCCTGAATTCCCGTAATTTGACCGTAGATTTTTCTTGCATCGCCAAAATTCACAATGTAAAGCGGAGAATGGAGTTTTTTAGGATTGTTGTTTCGGTTGATTCGGCCTGCAACCTGAATGATTGAATCGATCGGTCCTAAATCGCGAAACCCTATATCAAAATCAAGGTCGACTCCCGCCTCAACAACCTGAGTTGAAATTAAAATTGGGGCTTTCGCATTGCTTATTTCCGATTTTATCAATTTAATCCTTTCTGTTCGATGAGCGGGAATAATATTGGTAGATAAATAGTGAATCGGATTTTCTAATTTTTGTTCGATTATATATTTCGAAATTTTATTGTAGATTTCAATTGAACGGTTTACCGTGTTGCAAACAATAAGACATGATTTCGATGGATGCCATTTTTTCAGGAAAATCCTATCAAGAAATTCGAGGCCAACATCATCAATAAATTTCATATCTAATAAAGGAACAATCTTCGTTCTTTTAAAAAGGGTAAAAATCTCTCTATTGTTTTTTAACAATTCCATTGGTTCAACACTGTCACCTTCCTTGTTCAGGATTTCTTGTTGTGCCAATTCAAATATCTTTGGTTTTGTTGCAGTCATCAAAATGACTCTTGTATTCAAGAATTTTGAAACAAAATAAAGTGCAGCCCCAATTAAAGGCATTTGATCAAGACGGAGAGTTTGTACTTCGTCGAGTATTACAATTGCATTTCCAAAATGGTTGAACTTTTTCAGTAATTTGTTCCTGTGTCCAATCAAGGTTTCAAAAAATTGCACAAACGAAGTAATTATAATATCGCCCTGCCACGTGTCAACCGACATCAATTTCTGATTGTAATTTTGCTCGATGTCGTCACTGATTTGTTTGTCGTTTTTTCCGAATACGTCGGCATATTGATAATGTCCGATTATTTTTATTTCATTGGAAATCGTGGATTTATATTCACTTAAAGATTGTTCTATGACATTAATAAATGGCAAAGCATAAAGAATCCGTGATTCAATACCTGTTTTGGTCTTTAGTTTTGTTTTTAGTTTCAGCGCAAAATCCAGGGCTGTCATTGTTTTGCCGATGCCAGTGGGAGCCGTCAGCGTAAATATTTTGTGGCTTAAAATATCTGCTCGTTCGATATTTGAAACTACCTCTGCCCGACAAAAATTTCTTATCTCATTGTTTGACAAATCAACAAGTTCTTGAGTCCCTAGTAATTCAGGCTTGCCAAAACGGTTGTCAACTGAATCTTCTGAAATAGGTTTTAAACGGTACTGAAAGGTGTCTGATGCATCCAATTTATCTGCTTCGGTAAGCAACGAAAAAACATAATTTACCAAAAAATAATCACGGATGTTAGCTTCTTTTTTTACCCAAATTTTAAACGATCTTCTTATCTCACGCTCGTCAGGATAATTTAAGTGTGAATTTAGATCAAGGATTTCCAACTCATTTTCAATTTGCGATAAAGATTTTTGAATGTCCTTTTTTTGTTCGTTAAAAATGTGTTGTAACTCATCGTTAAAAGCTTTTGGAAAATCTAAAATATCACAAAGTTGGGTATGGTGCCGGAAAATGATAAATAAGGAAATCAGTGCCAGTTTTTTATCTTGGATTTCCAATAAATTAAATGCTGCAATACCACCAATTCGTGCGTGTTGTTTTAAAATTCCGTTAACGGTTCCTTTTTTCAACAAATAATTTTGGAAAAAAGAAGTGTATTTACCAAAGTCGTGAAAACGAACGGTAAGTTCAACCATTTTCCTCAACAATTCTGGTTCGAGTTCAAAATCTACGTTTTTTGATTGAGCACTTGTGGCTTTTTCCAAAGTGCCGCCAATATGATCACTTAGATACTTTGAACCGGCAGTTTGACCATTTTCATTTGTTTTACTATGTGAATAAAATATCATACGTCCATAAATTGAAAGTCAATTTCGCCTTCTGGTAAATTCAAGTGAATAGAAGGTGAGTTAAGCTTTATCCGCAACGGATTTGAAGAAATGGAAAATAGCAATCGGTTCATTTTTCTCACTTCCCTGTTGTTGTTTCCAATAAAATCACCAGGCATCATATCTTCTTCAACAAAGTTGTAACTTCCAAAATCTTCTTTATCAAACTTCAATTCTTTAATATGGTCTGCAGGAATTGCAGAGTGAATAAGATAGTAACCTTCCGGATCGAACTTACGGCTTGTTATTGCATCAATTAAAAACACATCTTTTATAGTTGCACCAAAATTGGCAATTCCAAGTGTAATGTTAAAAACATGATTCGCATTAAGAAAATGTCTCTTAATATTTTCAAATGTTTTTTCTCCTTGCTCCGTAGGCGAAATAAAAACCTGGTAAACGACTTCGTCTTTTGTCAAATCCCATCCGCTAACGACCTCAAACGGCGTTTGAATCTTACCACCTTCGCCACGAAAATCTGAAGACATCTTTTTCGATAAATCACCAAGTGTTTTAATGCTCAGAAAATTCAGTCGATGGAAAGATTTTTTGAGCGGAGTTAGAACCTGAACGCCAAAATGAATGTTTTCAGAGGCAAGTAATTCGTAGTAACTGTCGCGTTCCATTCCCATCGCCGCAGCTACCACCCCCATTAGTGTTGTCCTCGGGGGAATGGTAAAACTGAAAGCAGTATTGTTGGCGTAGTATTTTCTGAAATGAGCTAATTTTCCGCTTATTTTGAAACATAAAATTTCCATTTGCTCTTATTTTGTTTCGTTTAGATCGGCAGATCTTTTTATAATAATTTCTTTGATTTTCTTGTCTGGGGCTTTATTCTCGTTAAGGATTTTAATCAGTTTATCGATATTGAAATCAAGGTCCGAAAATTTCCGAACTTGTTTATCAGCTAATTTATCTTTGGTTTTAACTTCGACTAAATTTCGCAAATCCCCAAATTGGCCATTTGAAATACCTTCATTATAAACCACTTCAACGTAGAGTTTCGGATATTGATTTAACTTGCTGCGAGTTGGGTTTGCTGGAACTGCTTCCCAAATTGAATTTCTGAATTTTTGAACATCGTCCTCAGTCAGTCCTGTAATTTTGGCCATATTTGCATTGATTGTTCCGTTAAAGCCCAAAAGACTGTAATGCACACGATAATCTTTTCCAAACATACTGCTATCGTCATTCATTATTGTAACAATCGAACTGGAATCCATCAATTCCACCTTATTGAACGAATACCCCCAATTAATTTGAATCGGCCCCGTGTAGGCTTTTGTAAATCCGCCAACTGCAAATGCACTTCCAAACATTCGGATATCAATAAATTTTTCCCTGACCAAATACGCAAGCAACTCGTAATTTACAGCTTTGTGTTTGAACTTTTTATCAGTAATTGCAACCCAAACTTTTTCAGGGTCTTTTTCACTGGTAATGATATCTTTATATATTTTGAGTGCATCGGGATTATTGGAAAAAGCTTTTTCCAATTCAGATTCATTTTCAACAGTCCGTTTTACTACCGCTTTTAATTTGCTGTCCACGCTTACTTTAGAGTCTCCCTCCATATCAACAAAAATATGTTCCTGATCGGACTGTGCTTTAATGTAATCACGAATGTATCTCTTCAGTCGAGTGTCTGTTACCAGGTTTGTGCTAGTGTCGTAATCCATTCGGGGTTTGTTTTCCTGATCGGGATCGCCGTTAGGATTGCATTGAATAGCTTCATAGATAAATAGAAAGTCGGATGAGTTTTTTATACTATTTTTCATTTTATATGGTTTAAAAGTTAATTAATATCTTCTTCAATTTCTTCGAGTGTTTCTGTTTCGTTTGAGGAAATGCCAAAAGAATAACCTGTTAACAGGAAGAAAACAGCTTCCTGAGGATTCATTTGCCAATTGTTAAAATCAAACAATTCCCCAAATTTTCTGTCGGTAAAAATCACTTTGCCAATTTTGCCGTATTGCTTGGCTTTTTCAATAAGTGAGATTCTTAAGCGCTGGATATCGTCAATGTCCATTCCATGAAAGTTTACCTTTTCGATAACAGTTTTCTTTTTTTCTTTCTGAATAAACTCCACGGCATTCAGCATCCGTCCCAAATAGAACATCGCCCGCTGGTGTTGGCTAAAATTCATCTTCACGAAAAAGTCGTGAATTGCCTGGTCGTATTTATTGCCCAGTTCTTCATTGGTTAAATTGTTTTCATCGTTCATATCAATAATATTTAATTTTTTGAGTACTTCTATAAATGCCAGATATTTATAAGTGCTATTTCGGATTGAAAAGTAAAAATAATCGCTCGATGATTTATGCACATTGGTGTAGCTTTTGTACCGCTCGTAATAATGGCAAAGAATAAGTTCGCAGTAATAACTAAAAAGTATTTCTTTCTCAATTTTCCTGTTTTCAAGGATACTTTTAAAAAGAGACAGAGCTTTATTCTTTTTCTCTTTGTCTTTCCTTAAGGGAATTAAGGAGTAAACGGAATTTAAATTAAATCCTTTAACGCCCCCGTATTCTGTAACAATAGTGTTCCAATTAAAACCCTGAATTTCTGAAAATTCACGATGAGTTTTCAAAAACGTCTTTAGTATTTTCTGAAAATGAAAACTACTTACATCTTTTATGAGCTCTGTTGATTTAAAAAAATTGCCATCCGATTCATAAGCCAAAAAGTTCAGCCAAAAAACATCATCAACTTCGTCTGTAATGTTTTCTACAAAAAAATCTAAATCCTCAAAACCAAAAAGCAAGTCGCTCTTAGTTCTGATTTTATCCAACGTCATTTCCATATTAACCTCTGAATTTGTTTGAAATTGCGGAATGATAACGTGATCGACATTTGCGATTCTAACCCTAAGTTTCCCTTCGTTTAAAAGATAATTAGAGGCAAAATCCAGTTTCTCTTGATTTTTTTGGCTAACCTGATAATTAACTGAAAACCGGTTTTTATCAAAATTGGAAGCATAATTTTTTGTTTCTTCAACAAACATTTTGTTTAGACTATACCTGTTTGATAGGCTTAACCCTTCCACATCAGGTTCGGAAGTTCCACTTGCATAGCAGAGTTTTGATTTTACCTTTTCAGGACTTGCTACAACTTCTTCTTTCAAAAACTTTCCCTCCAGGAATGCCTTGTATTCCAGGACTTCATAAAAATACTGCATTTTGTCCCCAAATAAATTCTGTGATTTGACCGCAACTGTAATCAATGCTAATTTTTGGTTATTCTCAAATCCTAAAACATCTTCTATTGATTTAATTTTCAACTCCTTAACTCCGCTTCTGTTTTCAAGAGTAAACTTATTCCAGAACACATCTTTAAGTTGAAAAATCGATTCTAACAGGGATTTAAATTCTTCTGTAAGTAAATTTGCATCTGTCTTTTCGATAGCTTCCAAAAGCTCACCATTTTTTGTTTCAGTATTTTCTTTGCCAAAAAAGGTTTTGTAAATCTGATTTATTTTGTCGCCAGAGGTAGTCGCATAAATAGCTTTATTATTTCCTCCCTGTACCTTAAGGGCTTTCCATTTCTCAACGAATTTTTCGTCATAGTCACGCAAATATTCACCACTGATAACTATATTATTGGCGTCCAAGTCGAAAATCAATGGGAGGATGTAGTTTTTGGCTTCATCCCTTAATTTAGGATTTTCAAGAAATCGAGTCCATAGACTTTTATCCCGGCTTTGCCATTCTCCTATTTTTAATAGTGTATCGAGCATATTGTTTCAATTTTAGTCAAATGTCATATAGTCAACTCCATGATTCGCGAAGTCCTTATTTTATTTTAATAAATGAAAGAGTTCCGGTTCTCACAAAACCCTTCTTCGAAAGAAATTACTTGTTGGTGCTTCTGCATTTCTGAATATTTTTATAAAACTCCCGTTCATTATTGTGAGGGACTTCCTATGGAGCAATCGTATTACCTCGCTTTTTTCAATCCTTGTTATCATGGAGCTGATATTCATTCCTTTTCTTGTTTCAATTCTTGTTACCTTGAATTTTCATTTGCAAAAAAGCGATTCCATTTCTTTTTGTTTTTTTTGCTACTCCGCCCAGATTTTTCCCCCGCAATTTGTCTATATCGTTAATATTTACGATATTTGTCTTGAATCTGAAATAAGGCGGGTCCTTAAAGTAGGATTCCCCCGGTGGTTTCGGCCACCTTTTTTGTTGCTCAAATTTCGACGATTCCATAGTTATTATTTTTAGTTACTTGCTTAGTTGCGACATCAGATAGCCTTTTGTAAAAATTGTGTCCACCTTTTTTCTTCATGTATGCATTGGGCTCATACCTTTGCCTTACACAATAAGCCACAACATCAGTCATTTGATGAATAAGTGAATGCTGAGAATCCCTGAAAACTGGGTCTTCAATAATATATTCAAGTTTAATGTTTCTGTACCCGCCTTGATAATGCTCTTTCATATTTGGAACTGTATTAAAATGTCTCATTCTTCGAATTAGTTTTCTGAGTTTTTCTCCCTCTGTGTTATCGGAAAGTATCATCCCTTTATCATCCGGGTTTTGAGGGCCAGAGAAATTATTTGAACGGATCGTATTTTCAAAACGCATTGTTAAAATACTCCATGCCAATTCAAATATATCGTCAGTTCTTCCCTCTTTATTAATTACGACACTAAAAACATTTAGGTGTGCTTGATTATTAATCCAGTCAATGCATTTCTTTATAATATCCAATCGATCATTTCTCTTTATGCTTTTTAGTTCTCCCGGTCGGTTGATAAAGTTTGTGCAATGAATTTCATCCCGAAGCTTCAATCCTTTGTTGTCTCTGAGCATCCTTCTAAAATCAACCAAGTTCTCTAACGTGGCCCTCCATCTCGATTCATGAAATACAATTGCAGACAGTACAAAGTATTTTGTTGGGCTATTATTTTTACCAACATCTCCACTTTCGTCAACATACATCAAGTACATACTATTTTGATTATATTCATTTTCAAAAGTATGTTAGATTTTCTTTATAAAAAAGAAAAACAGTAAATATATTTTTAAAGAATAGGAATGAATAAATTATTTTATTTTCAAATATTCCAAGAATCCCTCATCACCGCTTACCTGAACATCCTCAGGGAGGCCCATCACAAACCTTGCCGGTCCTTCATATTTGGCAACGGGCGCATTCAATACAAATTTATTTTTCCCGGCAGGGGAGAGGAAACGCTCTGCCAGCGGGTATTCTTCCATGAGCAAATTCCTGGCTCTCAGGCTGAGGCTGCACTCAACTTTTTTATTCAAATCGCCCGTATTCCGAAAGAGGTCGACAGGCTTCGACCGGTGCTGCCGCTCGTATTCCCAGGGGAGCAGCGATTCCCGGATGTCTTCAATCCGGCAGATCTTAAACTGGCGGTTTTGTTTTATCGCGGTATCAAAAGCCCACACCAGATTAAAATCATCTTTAAACTCAAATGGTTCCACCAGTCGGTTTTTTACCGTCTGACTGTTGCCCGACGCATAGTTGATCAGGAGGATCTGCTTCTTTTCCTTTTGTGCTTTCCGGAGGGCCTGCACAATGGCTGATTTTTCTTTGTGAATATAAGCTTCAATGGCCTTATCCTGGTTCAGAAAGGAAGTCAGCTTTTGCTTTAGCCGGTTAGAAGAGGTTATATTCTCGTTAAGCATGTCAAGGCATCGGGCAAGCAGGTAAGTATCTTCTTCCGAAAAATGAAGCACATTTCTCAGTACCTGATAATCCTGATCGGGGTACTCAATCCGGTATTTTCCATCTTTTTGTCGCACATCAAAGCCTGTGTCTAGTAAGACATTGCGGTAATTATAAAAGGCCGAATCTTTTATTCCTAAAAATGAAATACACTCTTCTTTTGTTTTCGGGTAACTGCTCGAAAGAAATAAGATCAGGCGAAGGAATCTATGAGTCTTGGTTTCTGAAAGCATTTTACGTAGTTAATAGAACATAAATTTATAACTATAACCTGTAAAATACAAGAATGTGTTCATGAAATTGCTCGTTACACCTTAAACAGAATTCATTTTGTACTTCATCGATACACTGGGACAAAATACCTGCTGATCAGATCAACTCTCCCCGGCTATTCCTCAAGTTTTTCAATCATTTCCTGTGCATCAAGGCTGATTTTTGAAAAAGCGAACCATTTCTTACCGAGATCTTTCAGTGATGCCCCAACGTGATAGACTGTTTGATGGTCCATTATTAAAAACCGGTTATGCGATCTGTTGAATTGTTTTATTTCTGTTCTCGGGTATTGGGCATTAAACCGTTTAATATCCAGCTTGAGCTGGGGTTGAAATATTCGCTGTGTAGATCGTAGCCTTTACATTCAGTTTTCTTTTTGATAATAAAGCCAGTACGCTTTCGTCAATATAGTTGTCGATCAATATGATGGATTGATTGGCTGTTTTGATCAGGTCCGAAACGAAAAGATGGGCATCGAATATTTGTCCGTCGTAAAAAACGCCTTCGTGGGGTGGTAAATTTGTCTTGATCTGAAAATCAAATTCATTAACCTTCCTTTTCAGGTAATTCACATCATTTTCAATCCTCTCAATGCGATGGTTTGCGGCATAACCTTTTAAAAGATATTCCTTCAAAATTTTATTTGCCCAGATGCGAAATTGAGTGCTAACTTTCGATTTAACACGATACCCCACAGAAATAATGACATCCAGATTATATTATTTTGTTTTGTATTTTTTACCGTCCGATGCAGTTAGTAAGGAATCCTTACATCTGGAAGCTCATTGACTGCCCCTTTCTCTTTTTCAACGTCAGAGTTTCAATCCTTTTTGTGCTGGATACGATTCTGGAAGTGAATATTGCAACGGCAATTCTTTCACAATCGACACGTTTCAATCCTTTTTGTGCTCGTTTTTCCCTATCTTCAATAATCAGCAGTTCACATAAGTGGGACCAGCTCAACTGGCCAGACACTGTCTGGACATCGGGATATTCAAGGAAAAACTTCCGCATATTAAACAAATTGGACCTTGAAAACCCCTTGCCAACCTCAGCCGTTAGTTTGTTTCGACAATATTAAAAATCAATTGTCTTGACGAATTGGAATCAATTTGGCTGTTTTGTTCTGTTCGGACAATCTCACGACCTATGTTCCAGTACGTTGCAATCAACTCATGGTTTATATTCGAGGCGAGAGATCTTCTTGCATTTAAGATAATTGGTAGTTATTTACCTGGGTACTAAAATTACAAGAATCTTTAGAGCTTGGTCACAATTTTGCTCCGGTAGCATAAGAGTTTTGTCAGTTTTCCGGATATGCACAGGTGTCTTTCATTCCTATCAATATTGGATTCTCTTTAGAGTATCCATAATCATCCTGATCGGAATATTCAATCGAAGTAAAGATTTCTTTTGTACTCACACAAGAAAACATGAAAATCGCAAAAACCAAAAGAAGTCTTTTCATATATTGCTTCATTTTCATGTGGTAGTTTATGTTGTCAGAGTTGGCGTAAATTACAACATTCTGTTGAAACCTGAGCAAAAACACAAGCAAAAAACAGGCTTTAATTTGAACTATGGAATTGTTAAATATAGTTTCAATTTTTTATCTAAGATCGATACAGATTATCTGCTTTGGCCTGCACCCAGCTTTTCAGAAAGTCTTCGACCGGGCGCAGCTTATGACCAAGGAGATTTTCGAGGGTCGGATCCGGAAGATCAAATTCACCCTGCCTCGTCCCTTCTGCGAATATGGCCGCAAACTCAATGATATCGGAAGGCACACCCCCTGCGGAAAGTGTTTCCTTAAACCCGGTCATCGCCGGCGACACATACGCGATGGGCTTCCCGCTTACGTCACTCAGGATTCCGGCAATATCGGCATACGAATACGACCGGATGCCCGAAATCTCATACGTCTTATTTTCATGCCCTTCTGTGGTCAGGATCATGGCAAATGCCTCGGCCATATCCGTCCGGCTGGTATACGAAATCTATAGTAAACATTTTAAAGCCATTCTGGTTCTGCAAAATTCAGATAAGGATGTTCAGGATCAGCACAGGGAGCTTGAGGTGTAAAATTTTTTGTCAAGTGTTGTTTGTTTTTTTGACACCTCTTTTGTCGATCGCGTCATAATATTTTGTATCTATGGCATTTAGATTACTGGTATGTTTTGTGATCGTCTTGAATGAATAAAAGGAACAGCGATGATCAAGCTTTTCAA
>Ga0172382_10008820_pt1 | contig 13927 bp, 12 predicted proteins | sample Leawel138RmetaG_FD_122245 | JGI IMG/M metagenome (GOLD analysis project Ga0172382, IMG submission 122245) | Leachate microbial communities from a municipal landfill in Southern Ontario, Canada - Leachate well 138R metaG | ecosystem: Engineered > Solid waste > Landfill > Unclassified | place...
CCTCGATATGGAAATGCATCCACTTCATCAAAAATCAATAAATCAAAAAAGTTTTCAAACCGATATAGTTGATGTGCGGTCAAACAAATAATATCTCCATCTAACTTATTTGTGTGCCCCCCGTAAATCGCTACAATTTCATTTTTTGGAAATGTGTATTTGAACCGCGTCGCTATTTCGATTACCACTTCCCGTCGTGGAGCTACGAATCCAATTTTTTTACCCTTATCAAGAGCGTAGTCTATCACTTTAAACATCAACTCAGTTTTCCCTGCACCTGTCACCGCGTTGACCAAAGTATCAACTCCATTTTTATAATTTTCTAAAATTTGTTCACTGATTCTAATCTGTTCATTTGTCAAATTATAAGTGAGATGAAGACTGCTCGCCTTGGGTGGCTTTGCGCTCTCAATTTTTTGACCATTAAAATTGATGCACGCTCGACAATAAGGTTGCCCGTTTTTATATCCGATTTTATTAGGATCTTCGTTGCCACAATTAGAGCATTTAAAGTGATCATCCATGCTACATATAGCATTATTTTTAGAAAAATAAAAACTCCATTCCCTAAAGAACAGAGTTTTATGAATTGTCGAGTATTGTTAGCAGTCTAATTTATCTTCTTCAATCGAACAGAGCAAATCGACGCGCGTTGCATGCCGTCCGCCATCAAATTGTGTATTTAAGAAAATATCTAATCGTCTTTCACAATCTTCATAGTTCATTCTATTTTGACCAAAGGCTATTACGTTTGCGTCATTATGAGCGCGGATTAAACGCGCCACTTCATCATCATAAGCAATCCCGCATCTCACGCCACGAACTTTGTTCGCAGCGATTGAAATGCCAATTCCGGTCGAACAGACTACGATTCCAAATTTGCATTCTCCACTTGCGACTTTTTTGCCAACTGCTGCGCCAAAATTAGGATAGTTCACTGAATCGTGTGTGTTTGTTCCAACATCAACTACTCCATAACCGATCATTTCAAGATGATCTTTCAATTTGTTTTTGTAATCCACTCCAGCGTGGTCGCTACCTACTGCAATTTTGTACATTATTTTTCCTCCAGTACTTTGTTTATTTCTAAGGAAGAAATATCTCCTTCTCTTACAATTATAATTGTACCACATGTGTCAACTATAGTTGACGGTCTTTTATAACCCGATTCGCCTTCAATGTAAAAATCGACTTCTGAACCGAAAATTTTCTTTGCTTCTATCGAGTTTAAAGCAGGTTTAGTTCCAGTTTTATTTGCACTAGGAACCAAAAGAGGTTTTTTTACTAATCTGATCAAGTTTCTAAGATCTTCTTGAGCGGGAATTCTAATCCCAATTTTTTCACTTTCGTGCGTGACCCATTTAGGCACAGTATTTTTGACCTTTAACAATAAAGTGATTGGCCCAGGCATAAACGCCTTTATCAATTTTTTAGATTGTTCATTTAATTCTGCGTATTTTTCAATTTCTTTAAGTTCTGCAACCATCATTGTGTAAGGTTTATCATCTGATCTCATTTTGATGGTGTTTAATTTTTTATATGTTTTTTCATTATCGAAGACAATTCCTAATCCAAAAACTGTTTCCGTCGGAAAAGCGACGATGCCTCCGTCTTGTAAAATTTTTGCCGCTTGTCTTAAAACATCATTCTTGTTCATACGTATCATTCCTAATATACAAAAACCTCGTTTTACCGTAAATATCTTTATGAAATTCATAATCGGCTAAAGGAAGGTATTTTTTAATCAAAAGAGTTAGAACTTCTTCCATGTTTTCACCAATTTCAAAGAAGAGCAAAATGACTTTTTTCATCACTGCGTGAACGTTTTTAAATATCTCTTCATAATATTGGCTCGCAGGTTTTGCAAGTAAAGCCAGGTGTGGTTCATTTAAAAACACATTATCATCGATCGTCGTTTCATCCTCAATATATGGAGGATTAGAGATAATGACATCTAACTTGATTTTTTCTTGTAGAAATGGAATTAACATGTTTCCTTCATAAAAAGTGATTTTACTATCATTCTTAATCGCGTTTTCTTTAGCTACTGCTAAAACTTTAGGAGAAATATCAGAGGCAAAAACAGTGCTTTTGAATATTCTTTTATTTAAAAAAATAGCAATTGCTCCACTTCCAGTCCCGATATCGGCAATTTTTATTTCCCGCTGACCTAAATATTCTTTATTAATTATTTTTTCAGCAAATAAAACTAATTCTTCTGTTTCTGGTCGGGGAATCAAAACATCTGGTGTGACAATTAAATCTAATTCTAAAAATGGAGCATGGCCTAAAGCATATTGAATCGGAACCCCGGCCATCACTCTAGAAATTATCTCTTGGTAACGATCGAGGTCTTTTGCTTGTTCGTCAAAATGTTTTACTAACTCTGAAAACGAAGCAAATCCATTTATATCGAGTAAAATTAACTTTATCGCCGAATCGTTTAATTTCATCGGAACAAGCTTTTTTAATTCAAAATATAATTCACGGTTACTCGCCATGGTTAGCCCACCATTTTCGATTGTTGATCATAGTGAATCAAAGCTTCGATTATCTCGTCTAATTCGCCTTCCATAATCCGGTCTAATTTTTGCACCGTAAACCCGATGCGATGATCAGTAACCCGATTTTGTGGATAATTATAGGTTCTGATTTTTTCGCTTCGTTCACCAGTCCCTATTTTTAGTTTTCTTTCGCTTCCTCTTTCTTCTTCTTGTCTCGTCAGAGCCTCAGCGTAGATTTTTGTTCTTAACATCTGCATCGCGATTTCACGATTTTGAATTTGGGATTTTTCAGTTTGGCACGTCACAACTGTTCCAGTTGGAACGTGAGTGATTCTCACCGCGGATTCGGTTTTATTGACGTTTTGTCCGCCTGCTCCTTGAGCGTGATAAGTATCAACTTCTAAATCACTTGGGTTGATTTCAATATCGATTTCATCGGCTTCAGGCATGACTAAAACCGTGCTAGTCGAAGTGTGAATTCGACCACTGGCTTCTGTTTTAGGAACTCTTTGAACTCGGTGTGCCCCGCTTTCAAATTTTAACTTCGAATAGACCATATCTCCTTTAATCTTAAAAGAAATCAAAGAATACCCACCCGCTTCGCTAGGTGAAGAATTGAGGAGTTGGAGTTTCCAACCTTCGGTTTCGGCGTATTTAGAGTACATTCTGAAAAGATCTCCGGCAAAAATGTTTGCCTCGTCTCCGCCAACCGCACCTCTTATTTCAACGATGATGTTTTTGTCATCGTTAGGATCTTTTGGTAAAAGTAACTCCCTTAATTCAGCAATTATTTCATCTCCGTGTTTGATGAGTCTTTTGTATTCTTCTTTACCCATCTCGGCGATTTCACTATCATTTTCATTGCTCATTTCAAGTGCTTGTTCTTTATCGATAACTAATTTTTTATATTCTAAAAATTTTTCAACTTGTGGTTCCAAAATCGCTCGTTCTTTTGAAAGTGCCCGAAAACGAGAAATATCTTTTGTGATTCCTTCTTCAATTAATTGCGAATCAATTTCTGCAAGTCTAGCTTCTGCTACTTGCAATCTTTGGTACATGCTGACTTCCATTTTTCCTCCGTTGAAACCGGTTTGTATTTTAACATATCGCCAGAATTATAAAAAGAGGATTGTTTTTTCTTAATATTAATATTAATTATTCAAGACCTATCATGTTTTGTGTATAATCTAATAAGGTAACCAATATGTCTTATAAAGCACTCTATCGAACATATCGACCGGCAACTTTTGAAGAAGTGTCAGGTCAAGAACACATTGTAAAAACATTGAAAAATGCACTGGAAAGCAAAAAAATTGCACATGCTTATCTTTTTGCAGGTCCTCGTGGAACTGGAAAAACGACGATGGCAAAACTTTTTGCAAAAGCTTTAAACTGCGATGAAGGTGTCGGAAAACAATGCAATAAATGTAAAAACTGTTTGGCAATCAACGAAGGAAATCATCCTGATGTAATTGAAATTGACGCAGCTTCCAACAATGGGATTGAAGAAGTTAGAGACCTGATTGACAAAGTCAAATACTCGACGATTTTAGGACAATACAAGGTTTATATCATCGACGAGGTCCATATGATGACTCCGGGGGCTTTTAATGCTTTACTCAAAACTTTAGAAGAACCACCCGCAAATGTCATTTTCATTTTAGCGACTACAGAGCCGCATAAAATCCTCCCGACAATCTTATCGCGTTGTCAAAGATATGATTTTGCGAAACTTCGCGATCATGAGATAAGAGACCGCTTACGGCTCGTCTTAGAAAAAGAAAACATCACTTATGACGAAGATGCTGCAAATCTGATCGTCTCTTTAAGTGACGGAGGAATGCGCGATGCTCTTTCAATCCTCGATCAGGTTTTAGCATATTCGGGTAACAATCTTTCAAGCCAAGACATCCTCTCGATTTTTTCTTTAGAAAGCAAACAAGAAAAAGTTCAGCTTTTAAAATTGACCGCTAAAGGAGAAACCGGTGAAGTTTTAAAAAGGATAAAAAGATATATTGAAAAGGGAACTGACATCAAACGCCTTACGAGTGACCTTTTGCTCATTTTAAAAGATGTTTTAATCTACAAAACCACTCGCTCTTTTGAATATTTAGAAACTATCGATGAAAGTGATGCTCAAGATCTTTCAAAATTACTCGAAATCACAAAATGCAACGCTTATATCGATAAATTGATGGAAGCTGAAAAAGATTATAAAAATGTTCCTTCGATCAATCCACTTTTTGAAATCACGATTTTAAAAATGACAAGCATGGTCGACAAGTCAGTTCAATCAAAGGAAAGAGAAATCATTCGTGAAAAAGTGGCGAACACAAAATTTAAGGAAGAAGCCGAACCTTCTCACAAAGAAGAAAGCCCGCTTATCGAAAAAGAAGAACCAAAAAAAGAAAGAGAAATTGTACCTTCACTTTTTGATGTCGTCTACGACGAAAGCAAAGTCAATTCATCCTTGCTAGTGCCAAAACATGTCAAAATCGAAGATGGATTTTACGTTTTAAATGAGGAACAAATCATCGAAGTAATGGTGATGGCTAAAAAAGATATTAAAAATCAACTTTTAGATAATTGGGAGCAACTCGCGACTTTAAATCTTCATCCAGAATTAGGAAAAAAAGTTTCTTTGCTGATCGACGCTCATCCTTTAGTCGCCACTAAAGACATTTTACTTATCGAAGAAGATTTACAAATTAAAAGTGATAAGGTCAATCAAATCGCTTCACAAGCGGAATTACAAAAGATCGTCCAACTTGTTTTTAAAAAGCGGATGTTTGTCTTTGCTTTGACGAGAAGAGAATCAGTTAATTTACAACAAAAATTTATCAATTTGAAACAAGTCGGAAAATTACCGAAATTAGAATCGATAAATCTTGAATTTGAAGGAAGGTAGGAAATCAAAAATGAATATGCAACAGATGCTGATGCAAGCACAAAAAATGCAAAGAGAATTAAAAAAAGCGAAAGATGAATTAGCCAAAAAAGAGTTTGCTCTTTCTAAAGGCGGAATGGTCACTGTGACAATTCTTGGAAGCAAAGAAATAAAATCAATCGAAGTCGAAGATGATGCTTTTGAAAAAGAAAATAAAGAACTAATCGAAGAGACAATTGTTCTTTGCATCAATGAATTGATGCTTCAAATCGAAAAAGCAGAGCATGCGATCAATGAAAGAATCACTGGGAGTTCTACAGGAGGCGGATTGTTTTAATGGAAAATCTTAAATCGTTGACACGGCTTATCGATTCTTTAACAAAACTCCCCTCGGTTGGTAAAAAATCTGCAGAGCGGATGGCTTATGCAATGCTTGAAATGGATGAAGAGGATTTGAAGGAATTTTCTAATGCTGTCAAAGATTTAAAAGCAAAAATCACGCGTTGTCCAATCTGCGGCAATTATACGGAAAGTGATTTATGTTCAATTTGTAAAGATGACACAAGAGATGAAAGTCTCATCATGGTCGTCTCTTATCCAAAGGATATCATCGCCATTGAAAAATCAGAGTCATTTCATGGAAAATATCATGTTTTAGGGGGAATCATTTCTCCAAGCAAAGGTAAAACGATTGAAGAACTTAATATCGCAAGCCTGATCAAGCGAATTGAAAGTGGGAACGTCAAAGAAATAATTTTAGCGACAAATCCAAACGTCGATGGTGAAACCACTGCTCTATATTTAGCCCGTAAACTAGAGCCTTATGGACTAAATGTAACGCGTTTAGCATATGGTCTACCAATCGGCGGTGTTCTTGACTACGCTGATGCTTTAACACTTTCAAAAGCACTTGAAGGAAGAAGGAAGATTTAGGAGTTTTTTATGTTTATCACATTAGAAGGACCTGAAGGTAGCGGAAAGACATCCGCGGTAAAAACAGTCGTCAAAAAATTGACTGAAATGGGATACGACGTCGTTCAGACACGTGAGCCAGGCGGAACCCCAATTGCCGAACAAATCCGTCAAGTGATTTTAGATGTCAATAACACTAAACTCGATCCACGAGCAGAAGCTCTTTTATATGCCGCTTCTAGAAGACAGCATTTAGTCGAAAAAGTTTGGCCTGCTTTAAAAGAAGGTAAAATTGTCATTTGCGATCGTTTCTTAGATTCTTCGCTTGCTTATCAAGGTGGAGCACGCAAGTTAGGAATTGATAATGTTTTAAACATCAACATGTTCGCTACAGAAGGTACTTTCCCGGATTTAACTTTGTTATTTGATATAGATCCTGAACTCGGGCTAGAAAGAATCGCCACAAACACAAATCGAGAAATCAATCGTTTAGATTTGGAGAAACTCGAATTTCATAAATTGGTTCGAAAAACATTTTTAGAATTAGCTAAACGCTGGCCAGAAAGATACATCATCATCGATGCGAGTCGCTCGATTGAAGAAGTTGCCAATGCTACTTATGAGGCAATTATGGATAAATTACATGCAAGTAGAGGAATATCTTAGAAAATATCAGCCAATCATCTATCAAACACTCGCTAATGCTTTAAAAAGCGATTCACTTTCTCACGCATATTTAATAAGCGGCGACTCTGGCACTCCTTTGCTCGAAGTTGCAATTCACTTAGCAAAATCTATTTTATGCGACAAACCAAATCCTTTCGCTTGCGAAACATGTCTGACTTGCACGCGAATCGACGATGGAAATTATCCGGATTTCATTGTTTTAGATGGAAGCAAAGAAACGATAAAAAAAGAGATGATTCTAAATTTAGAGTCTAACTTTGATCGCGCGGCCTTTGAATCTAAAGGCAAAAAAATTTACATTTTAAATCTCGTTGAAACCATTAACGCCGCGACCATCAATTCACTTTTAAAATTTCTTGAAGAGCCCGGTAAAGAAATCTATGCTTTTTTAACAACTAATAACATCTCTAATGTTTTACCGACCATCATTTCTCGTTGTCAAATTTTAAAATTAAAGCCTATTGATCGTGGAGAAATTATCGCTAGAGCAATAGATTTAGGAATCGAAAAAGAAGATGCAGAATTACTCTCATATTTTTACAATGACGAGGTTTTAATAAAAGTGGCTTTCATTGAAGATAGAAATTACAAATTAGCAAAAGCAGCGTTTTTAGATTTGGTCGAAGGCTTAACCAAAGGGTTAGATGAGGCGACGTTTATTGCAGAAGTAAAAGTCTCGCCTTTGCTCAGCTCTAAAGAATCTGCTCGTTTTTTCTTTGATATGTTAATTTCCTTTTTTGAAGATATCGAGTCTTATAAACATTCCAATCATATATTTTTAACCTCGTTAAGTGATAGAATAGAACAACTGGCGGCGGTTTTTAAAAGAAGCGAAGACATTCTCGTCGAAATTTTAAAAGCTCGTAGTCAAATTTCTCTTAATCTCAACATCGCTCTTTTGTTAGATCATATTATGTTTACGATTAGAAAGGAGTCATAAATGCAAGACGAATTTTTTGAATATAACTATAACTACACGCATTATATTGGTGTTAAGTTTGCCGACGCAAAACGCGCATATTTTTTTGGGACCGATCTTAAAGATTTAAAAGAAGGTGACAAAGTAATCGTTGAAACCATTCGCGGGCGAGAATTAGGAACAACGGTCACTGAATTGATGGAGATTTCTAATTACACTTCTTCTTTAACTTTAAAACCAATTATCAGACTTGCGGATAATAGTGATATTCGCGGTTATGAACAAAATCTCAAAGATGCTAAAGAGGCAATGAAAATCTGCGCACAAATTATTAAAGATTTAAATCTTGAGATGAATCTTTTATCGGCCGAATACACTTTAGATAAAGCAAAAATTATTTTTTCTTATGTCGCAGATGAACGAGTCGATTTTAGAGAATTATTAAAATTATTAGCGGCGCGTTTAAGAACGAGAATAGAACTGAGGCAAATCGGTTCGCGAGACAAGGCTAAACTCATCGGAGGAATTGGAATTTGTGGTTTGCCATTATGCTGTGCAACATTCTTAAATGAATTTGACGGAATTTCTATTAACCGCGCTAAGAATCAAATGCTCGCCATTAACATTCCAAAGCTAAGTGGTCACTGCGGCAAACTCATCTGCTGCTTAAAATATGAAGATGAAGCATATGCCGAAGCAAAAAAAGAATTCCCGCCTATTGGTGAGCAGGTGTTAATTGAAGGAAAAAAATATTGGGTCGGTTCGATCAATATTATCTCTAAAGCAATCAAGCTGGATTCTGATAATGATATTAAAATCGTTTCGATTGACGAGTATAAAAAGATTCAAGCGAAAAATGAAGCGAAAAGAAAATAAAGATGAAACGCTCACTTTCTTTTAAGGACAATGTTCCGCTTTTATATTTGATCGCTACCCCTATTGGTAATTTACAAGAGTTTTCACCACGAGCGATTTCAACAATTCAAGAATCTGATTTTATTGCTTGCGAAGATACGAGAAACACTTCTAAACTCCTGGATTTTTTTCAAATAAAGAAGAAACTTATCTCCTTACACGAACATAATGAAGTTGTTGCATCCAATCAAATCATCGAATTATTAAAACAAGGACAAAGGATTGCTTATCTTTCCGATGCCGGTTTCCCTGCAATCAGCGATCCGGGCGAAATCTTGGTTAAAAAATGTTTAGAAAATGAAATCAATGTCTCAGTCATCGGCGGCAGTAATGCTTTATTAGTCGCTTTAGTCGGCTCAGGTCTATCGACTGAACGCTTTTATTTTCACGGTTTTTTAAAAGCGAAAAAAACCGAACGTGAAAAAGAATTATTAAAACTAAAAGACAAGGAAGAAACCTTAATCTTTTATGAATCTCCACATCGAATCGATGAGACACTCAATAGTATGTTGATAGTCTTTGGTGACCGTCCAGCGGTTATTGCTCGCGAATTGACTAAGGTTCATGAAGAATATATTCGAGGTCATTTAAAAGAATTAGCGGACATCGCTAAAGAAACTTTAAAAGGAGAAATGGTCATCGTTGTCAGCGGTCATGTAAGTGAGAATATTTCAATCTCTGATGAAACAATTTTAAAAGAATACGCGTTGACTGATCTAAAACTCACGACTAAAGATCGAATTGATTTAGTCGCTAAAAAATTATCACTTCAAAAGAGACGAATTTACAATTTGATTATGAAAAACCAGCGATGATATTCGCTGGTTTTTAATTTACCATTTTGCTTGGCTTTTTCTTTTTTTCGATGATAAGGAATATTAAATAAGATGTAACAAACATAAACGTTCCAACCGCACTCACAATTCCTCCTGTCACTAGGTCGTCGTTTAAATATTTCATCTCGTAAGTGAACTCTCCAGGCTTAGTTAAAAATCCAACAAATCCCCCTTGTGACTTATATACTTTTAAGGATTCAGCGTGACCATCTTTATCGGTTGAAATGACTTTCCATCCTTTTTCATATGGAATAGTCGTTACAACGTAACGATACTTATCATAGTTCGTTGTAAAAGTGAATTTATTCGTTGAGACATATGTGACATTTTCAAGCGCTTTTAAATTATTTATCCGGTCATCAAAATTCTTACCAGTTTCAATAGCAATATGAATATTAGGCACATTTGTAAAGCGTGGTCGAATGACAATCGATTTAATTTCTCGTCGAGCATAAAACCCTCTTATTCCTTGCGATCTATTAAGCGTATAAGTGTCGTCATTATGATTATCATAAGTGATGACCTTACCATCTTCATCAATCAAATAAATATCAACTTTTTGGTTCAACATATATGGAGAATTTATATAGACTGCGGTTCCTTCATCAAATTCAAAAGTTTGATTATCATCACGAGAAACGAAAATGAAATAATGATCATTTGTGGATGAATATTGAGCTCCTTCTTGTTGAATATAGTTCAAGGGAATATCTCCGAGCTTATTAACATCATACGAGTCAGTGTTTAAGACTTTAAAGATTTGCTTTTTATATCCGGAATTCGGAGTATTATTTGTCACGACTTTTTTAAATCCGGTGAATGTGGAAGATGAATAATTCGCCTTATTTTCAAGTTTGGTGATGTCATCTTGTGCGATAGATAATATTTCATCAACAGAGTTAATATCGACGATAGCCGTTTCTAAAAACATCTGTTCACAAAGAAGAAGATCGAAAGGATCATAACGATAAACAAATGTTCCTGCTCCACCTGAAGAGTTGTCGTCAGTGTATCCGATGATTTCATCATATGAAAACCCTAACTGTGAAACGAATTCGTTTTTAAAGACATAGAAATCTTCGTTTTCAAGCTCAGGAACTTCGATAGCGTGTAAAGGAACGTTGACATCAGCTTCTTCTAAAATATCCATTTTCGTCTTATTTTTTTGAATGACATAATACTTTATTCCTAAAAAAGCATCGAGATTTGCTCGTTTATTCATATTATAAGCTGACCATCCGTCATAACCATCACTCCAACCGGTCCACCATTTAAAGTCTTTAACATTGTAGTTATAAAGAGTGTGGAACATCTGCGTTCCATTATAATTATTCATCATTCCATTATTTGAAGAACGCCCATTATCTAAGGTCGTATAGGTACGGAAATAAGTTTTGTCAAGATCATTTATCTTGTTGATAACTCCGCTTAGAGAATTATTAATTGTCGTTCCATTATTGGCTGCTACATCTTCAGCAGAAAACGAAGTGTGGCCGTATGCAACTAGATTACCAACAGCAATAGATTCGATGATTACCATGCCTAACATCAGATAATGAAGATAACTTTTATCGTAGAAAAATCTGATGATGAAGTAAGTGACAACGATAACCGTAATCTCAATTGCGCAAGTCCAGAAGATGGGAACTCTTTCAGCAAAAACTGAGTATTCTTTTAATAGATAAGAAGCGGTAAATCCCGCGGCCACTACTCCGGCAATGGTAAATATCGCTCCTAAACTAAGTGACCATTTGAAGGAATCTTTCATCTTATCGATATAAAGCACAGAGTAGGTGATAATCGAAGTATTAAGAAAGATAGACCATCTTAGATATTCAGTTGTTAAACCAAACAATGCATAGGAAATAAATGGTGAAAATAAAGAAAAGATAAAAAATGCAATTGCAATGAACACAGTGTATTTCTTCTCTTTAACTGATTGAATAACCGCGGGAATAAATAACATCGTAATCGGAGTTGCTGACCATAAACTTCCCGCCATTTGATCGTAAGAAAGTAACCCACTCACCCCGTATACCAATGGTGTTCCTCGATCAGAAATCGGAGGAACAAAAAAATCGATAATCGGATAATATAGACGATAACTTCGGTCTCGATCACCATCAGCGAATTTCCAACTGAAAACGACTTTTAATAAATTTTTAAAATCTCCGACTTCGTAAAATTCTTTTAAACGGTCTAAATATGTAGCCCCAGTATATCGACTTGAACTTTGCGAGGCGATAAAACACGGATAAAAAATAACTAATCCCATCATTAATCCAACGACAAAACCACTGAAACCAATTCCTAAAATCGCTAAGTTTGTTTTCCAATTATTAAGTTTTAATCGATGAAAATATCTCCACATTGCATAGAGGAATGCACAGATTGTGAGAGCAGGAAGCAAAAAGAAATTACAAATCGATAAAAGAAATAAAGAAAACGCTAATAACCATGGTTTTTTATCTTGTAAAACTTTTTCAATGCCTAAAAGAATAAGCGGAAAGACGACAATCATATCTAAAAAATTGTTAAACCATAAATACCAAGCCATCCATCCACAAAAAGCAAAAGCGATTGCTCCAATTCGTGCGCTGAATTCTTTTGCGCTCATTTTCTTTAAATATGTTCTAAAGACCATTCCCCCTAAAACAATTCGAACAATAGATAAAATCGCCATCGCTTGAGGAACAAAACTGCGCGGGAAAATAATAATTGGCAAGAAGAAAGGAGAAAACAAATAGTAATAAGCGTTGCTAGTGATATTGTCCGCGCCCAAAAAAGTATTGGGATCCCAAAAAACGAATTGTCCGGTTTTAAAAAAGGTATGCCAATCATCATATTGATTAAAGCCCATCGGGATGTATTGCATTGTGTAATCACCCGTGTAAAGAGTGGAGAAATTACCTTTTAACAAAGGTGCAATATAAAATAGAAGGCTGATACCTATCAATAACAAAACAAAATAAAATGAAGAATGAATATCCAAAAGAAAAGCGAACTTCTTTTTAACCTTCCGCCAAAAACTTGGTTTGTACTCAAAAGTTCCTTCAACCATGATTTAATTATAATGATTGTTCATCTTTTTTAAACTGAAGTTTTAAAAAACATTGCATTATCACTTTGACCTTTCTAGAATAGAAAAGCATTTTATATGGAAATTCGTAATGTCGCTATAATCGCCCATGTCGACCATGGCAAAACAACGCTCGTCGACCAGCTCTTAAAAAGTGCTGGAACTTTTCGAGTTAATGAAGACGTTTCTGATCGAGCTTTAGATTCAAACGAACTCGAACGCGAAAGAGGAATCACAATCCTTGCTAAAACGACATCTATTTTATATAAAAATTACAAAATAAATATTGTCGACACTCCTGGACATGCGGACTTTGGAGGCGAGGTTGAAAGAATCATGAATATGGTCGATGGCTGCTTATTGCTCGTCGATGCCTTTGAAGGCGCAATGCCTCAAACGAGGTTCGTTTTAAAGAAGGCACTTGAAGCTCATGTCAAGCCGATTGTCGTCGTCAACAAAATCGATCGAAGAAATATCAATATTCAAAAAACTCTCGATGAAGTTTTAAATCTTTTCATCGAACTCGGTGCTCCTGATGAGTTTTTAGATTTTGAAGTTATTTACACTTCTGGATTAAAGGGTACATCATCTTTATCAAGTGATATAGATGAGCAAAAAGAAGGAATGAACATTCTTCTTGATAAGATTATTGAAGAAATCCCTGCTCCTATTTGTTCAATTACAAAACCGCTTCAATTACAAGTTTCTTTGCTCGATTACAATGACTTTGTCGGACGAGTCGGAATTGGAACAATTAAAAATGGCGTTATTCATGTCAATGATCTCGTGAGTGTTTCTCGCCTGGACGGTTCGACTAAGCAATTTAAAATCTTAAAACTTTTTGGTTATCAAGGATTAAAAAGATTAGAAATTGAAACTGCTTTTGCAGGGGACATCGTCGCAGTTGCAGGACTTCCAGACATAAATGTTGGAGAAACAATTTGTGATACCAAACATATTTCCCCCCTTCCTCTTTTAAGGATAGATGAACCGACTTTACAGATGACTTTTGGCACTAATACTTCTCCTTTAGCAGGTCGCGACGGAAAAAATCTCACTGCTCGCAAAATCGAAGAACGACTTTTTAAAGAATTGCAAAAAGATGTTTCGCTTCGCGTAAAAAAAATCCCTAATACAGAAAGTTGGATTGTTTCAGGACGGGGAGAACTTCACCTTTCAATACTAATC
>Ga0172382_10008822_pt1 | contig 13927 bp, 12 predicted proteins | sample Leawel138RmetaG_FD_122245 | JGI IMG/M metagenome (GOLD analysis project Ga0172382, IMG submission 122245) | Leachate microbial communities from a municipal landfill in Southern Ontario, Canada - Leachate well 138R metaG | ecosystem: Engineered > Solid waste > Landfill > Unclassified | place...
ACCATCAAAAAAGTGTCCAGGACTTATTCACCCTGGAGTTCAAAAATTTACGGATTAAGAAACCTGAATCGTTAAAGTTTAAACAATGAGAAGTTTTAAATTTACTATAAGTGGCAACAACTACGAGGTTGATGTGCTGAAACTCGAAGGATCATACGCAGAGGTAGAGGTTAATGGAACAGCTTATCAGATAGAAATCGCGCGTCAAAAGACTGAATCAAAGACACCGATTTTGGTAAGACCGGCTCGTCCAAATCCAAGCGGATCACACGAAATAAAGAGAGAAGAAAAAGATACCAAAGCTGTCTTATCAAAAATTAACGCCCCGCTTCCGGGAATTATCATACAGCTGATGGTTAAAGAGGGCGATCGTGTAAAACGCGGCGACAAAATGCTTGTATATGAAGCCATGAAAATGGAGAATAACTTGGTGGCAGAAAAAGATGGCTTGGTAAAGTCGCTTAAAGTAAAGGTAGGCGACAATGTTTTGCAAGGTGATTTATTAATGGAAATGGAGTAGGCTATGGAACTTAAAAAAGCACTAACTGTTTTTTCAATTCTGGGTCTGCTCGTGCTGCTGAATATGTTGGTAGTTTCTAACCCTGGAATGGCCAATAAAATTTTGCCCGAAGCAAGCACTTCAGCAGTAGCCATTGATGGACAGGCTGATAAAGAGGTCTCTTCTATGACATTTGCTATTGAAAAATCCATAGAAGGGATGTCAAAATTTATTGCCTTTACTGGCTTTCGTAATGCCACTACTGGAAACATCATAATGATTTTTATCGGCCTATTTTTTATCTACCTGGCCATACGTTACGATTATGAACCGCTGCTGCTGGTGCCCATTGGTACTGGTATTATTATCGGAAATATTCCATTTTTCCAAGATGGAGGCGTTGACCTCCAACTGGGTATTTATCAGGATGGCAGTGTATTGAACTACCTGTATTTCGGGGTAATAAAAGGGGTTTATCCACCGTTGGTTTTCCTTGGTATTGGTGCCATGACGGATTTTTCATCACTAATTTCCAATCCACGACTTATTTTACTAGGCGCAGCTGCTCAAATAGGTATTTTCTTAACCTTTATGGGAGCCTTGTATTTAGGCTTTAATATGCCCGAAGCAGCTTCTATTGGTATTATCGGTGGTGCCGACGGCCCAACAGCTATTTTCCTTTCATCAAAATTGGCAAATGGCGGCATGGTACACGGCTACGAAACCAAAAACCTTATTGGACCAATTGCTATTGCAGCATATTCCTATATGGCACTGGTGCCTGTGATTCAGCCGCCTATCATGCGATTGCTAACCTCCAAAAAAGAGCGCTTGATTCGTATGAAACCTCCGCGTTCGGTCAGTAAACTCGAGAAAATTATGTTCCCTATCGTAGGGCTCATTCTTACTACCTTTATCTCTCCGGGTGCTTTGCCGTTGTTAGGCATGTTATTTTTTGGCAATATCCTTAAAGAAAGTGGTGTTACCAAGCGCCTTGCCGATACTGCCAGAAACAGCTTGATCGATATTGTTACCATTTTGCTGGGCCTCACCGTAGGTGCTTCCACACAAGCTGATGTTTTTCTTACCTCCGAATCCATGCTGATATTTTTGCTGGGCGCCCTCTCATTTATGGTAGCCACAGCCGGCGGTGTGCTTTTTGCGAAGTTTATGAATGTTTTCCTGAAAGATGGCGAAAGGGTAAACCCACTGGTGGGAGCTGCCGGTGTTTCGGCTGTGCCTGACAGTGCACGTGTGGTTCAGCTCGAGGGATTAAAAAGTGATCCGTCAAATCACCTGCTGATGCATGCCATGGCACCCAATGTTGCTGGTGTTATCGGATCAGCAGTGGCAGCTGGTATTTTGATGAGTTTTTTGATGTAAAGAAGCAGTTTCAGAACAGCAATTATTTCCTGAAAATAAGTCAGGAATTAAATATACAAAAACCGACAGATTGTTATAAAATCTGTCGGTTTTTATTTGATGGACAATCAAATTGTTAAAAAGTACAGTTGTTAATTGAATTTTGCTAAATTTGGCCATTAGAACCGTTGATAAATAAAAATTACAGATGCTCATTATTGGGATTGCCGGAGGCTCGGGATCGGGCAAAACAACAGTAGTAAAAAAGATAATAAGAGCTTTGCCTAACAGCGCTGTATCAGTAATATCGCAGGATGCGTATTATAAAGATAATGGCCATCTGTCAGCAGAGGATCGAAAAAAAATTAATTTTGACCATCCATCCTCCATCGAATTTGAGTTGTTAATAAAGCATATTGACAAGCTGAAGGCTGGTTATGAGATTGGGATGCCGATGTATTCTTATGTTAGCTGCGCACGATCACCTGAGACCATTAAAGTAAAACCTACCAAAGTGATGATAGTGGAAGGAATCCTGGTGCTGACCAATGCTGAATTGCGCCGACGGATGGACATCAAAATTTATGTCGATACGGATGGTGACGATAGGTTGATGCGCATTATTCAGCGCGATATTGATGAAAGAGGCCGTTCCTTCAAAGAAGTTTTAAAACATTACGAAGACTTTGTGAAGCCCATGCACTTGCAGTTTATTGATCCTACAAAGCGGTTTGCCGATATAATTATTCCTCAGGGAGGCGCAAATCAGGTGGCTATTGATATTGTTGCTTCACGCATCAGAATGAATTTAGATGAAGAAAGACCCAAATATGAAAACACGCCCTAAACTGCTTATAATGGTGCTTTTGCTGTCCTTTTTTGGCTGTAGCAAAGACAATGGCAACAGACCTTTAAATGGTACTTGGCAATATTTTAGCTCAAAAAATGGACTCATTAATAATAATGTGCGTTGCATATCAAATAGCAATGGCGATACTTGGATAGGAACAGAGTTTGGTCTTTCGTTTTACGATGGTGCAAAATTCATCAACTATAATACGTCGCAGGGATTAATTCATCATCAGGTGAATGGTCTGATACAAAAAGAGAATGGAAATATTTGGATAGGAACACCTTACGGATTATCACTGTTTGCCGGAAATCAGTTTTTTAATTTTAATAGAGCAGATGGACTTGGTTATGATTATGTGTATGGAGTTAGCCTCGATCAGCAGCAAAACCTCTGGGTAGCAACGGGTAAAGGTGTTAGCTTTTACGATGGAACAGATTGGGTAGTTTATCAAAAAGATCAGGGAAATAGCCTAGTTTATAATATTGTAAGAGACGTTGTTGTAGATAATGAAAATTTTAAATGGTTCGGCACCGAGTTTGGTATTTCAAAATATCGCGATGGCAGCTGGCAAACCTACCTAGCCGATCTTCCTTTGGCGGATTTTGTGCTGGATTTGTTTGTGGACGACAAAGATAATATTTGGGTAGGGACTTTGGCAGGCGTATCAATGATAAAAGGCAATCAGGTTATTGACTATAGCATGGCAGATGGCTTAATTTATGACCGTGTGGACGCCATTGCTCAGGATAAGGATGGGGTAATGTGGTTTGCGACACAGTATGGCGTGTCGGCCTTTGATGGAACCAAATGGAAAAGTTTTACCGCTGATAATGGACTTGCTGAAACCTGGGTAACTTCAATAAGCGTTGATGAGTCAGGAAAAATTTGGTTTGGAACAAAAACAAAAGGCCTCGCTGTTTACACAAAACCTGCTGCTCAGTAGGTTGAACAAATACCTGTTAATAGCTGTTTTGGGTATGAAGCTTTAAAGAAATATTCAAAACGAAGAAACATGTTTAAAAAGAAAATAAAATCCCCTTGTCAATTAATCTGCACTTATGATGAAGACCGTATTTGTATTGGTTGCTATCGGTCGCTTGAGGAAGTAGCTAACTGGGACGGCTACACCGAAGAAGAAAAGCGCAAAGTACTTGACAACACCATGAAAAGACGCGAAGAAAAAGGTGGGGGATATTATGGATTTTGATAAATAAAAAAACCCAAATGAGTTCTGGTGCTCATCCGGGTTTTTAAAACAATAAATTTTGGAGTACAAGTAGAGCCTATTTCAGCTTGTATTCTTTCATTAAACGGTTACGATCGTCATACCAAATTGGTAAGGCATAAGCGAAACCTCTTCCTTTGTGTTTTACCTTGTTCAGGTCATCACGCCGGTTGGTGAGCTTTACTAGGCACTGATTAATCTTAGATTTTGATTTTTCATCAGTAGTGAAAACCCCAGCTTTAATTGCTTTTTCTTTCACAGCTTCGTAAATTTCCCTGCTCAATGTGGCACGGTTATTTTCCTGAATGGTTTCCATAATAAAGTTGTCCCATTCAGAAAGTGGATAGGGTTTTCTTTTTCTTTTTTCGTCGCTCACCGCATCTTGAGGAGCTTCCTTTTCTTCTTTAATTGTTTCAATAGGCTCAGCTTTAGCCTCTTGAATAGCATCTGATTTGATTCTTTTAATCATGCTATACTGGTCTTCAAGATCAGCAACTTTGTTTTTTACAAAGTCAACCTTGTGCTTCAGTTTGCGAAGCTCCGAGTGATATTCATTCAAAAGATCGAGAATATCAAACTCATTTAACTTACTGGAATACTTCATGGTTTAATTATTAATAAATAGATACAGGTTTAAGATGTTTTATTGCTCTAAAATAGCATAAATTATTCATTTACAATCAGTATGCTGTTGCAATAAAAGATAATAAGTAATAATTTTAAGGCTATATTAAGTAGCCAACACTTTGTTATTCGATGAATAACTAACCTAATATATTAATCACAACAAACATAATACAGCAAAACTATTCATAATTAAATAAAATAGCAAGTTTTTTAGTGATCTATTTTATAATTAATTAAAAAAAATTGCATCTTAGCATGATTTTAATAAAAACGGATGCTCAATATAAGTTTATGCAGCCACAAAAAGCAATAGAAACAGGCTGTCAATAATCTGATACTTCCCTATCCAACGGAAATCCCTGACCGATCCACTGATGGTTTTCAAAAATCTGATCCACAGCTGCTTCATATTCAGAAAAGCTGTTGTTTTTTTTAATCTTTCGCCAAACCGCCTGAGGCTCATCAAACGAATATTTCAGATAACTCCACAGCTCTTTCATGCGACCAATAGCGGAAGGCTTATTATTTGAAAATGCTTTACGTTGTTCGTATAACGTTTTTACAAATTGATGAAGCTGCTGTTTCCTATCGCTATTTACAGGTATTTCACGTATATCTGCTGCCAAAAACGGATCACTTAAAACTCCTCTCCCTAGCATAAAATGCTTGACATCAGGGAATCGCTTTGTTCTGTCAGTATATTCTGCTGTGTTAAAAATATCGCCATTATAGCCGGGATTAATCTGCAGATCAGTTACTATTGCCGCAAAATCATCTAACAAAACTTGACCTTTGTATAACTGCTTTCCGGTGCGGGCATGGATGATAAGTTCGCTCAGTGGATAACGATTGAAAACTTTTGCCAAAGCGTCTATTTCAGTTGCACTTTCGTAGCCTAACCTGCATTTGACACCTGTAGGAAGTGGATTGCTGGCAAAATGTCGATCCAGCATTTCGTCAACGCTGTCAGCATGCGGCAGCAGACCGCTTCCACGCTTTTTTTTGGCCACACGCGGATAAGGGCAACCCAGGTTGATGTTTATTTCCTGATAACCCAACCCGGCACAATATTTCGAGAAATGAAATAATTCGGTGTGATCATTGGTTAAAATTTGAGGTACAAGGCGGGTGATAGTGTTAAATTTCGGGTCTATTTCTGCGCCTTGCAGGTTTTTGCTGTCCGCTTTGTGTATGGCTGTGAAAAAAGGCGTGTAAAATTTATCAATACCTTCGAACTGGCTTTGAAAAACTTGACGGTAGATAAAATCTGTGATGCCTTGAAAAGGCCCCAGACTTAGTATTATTGGTTGCTTAGCGGAAGAGTCATTCATCATTTTTAAAACATTTTTTTTTTCATCCTGCTTTTGGTAAATGCCGTAAGTAAAAATATGACCATAATAAAAGCTGAAATACGGGAGATATAATCGCCGTATTTTACATAAAAAGTGATGCGGTCGTTGGTGGTAAGCTTCTGACGAATAACTGCCGGTTCCCAATAAGGTGTAGCTTGGAATACATCGCCGCGCTGATCAATAAAAGCTGAGATACCGGTGTTGGCAGATCGCGCGATACTACGGCGGGTTTCGATGGCACGCAGTATGGCAAAGTCAAAATGCTGGCGATGACCGGCTGTGTTTCCCCACCAGCCGTCGTTGGTGATAATCACAAGCAGGTTTGCGCCATTGCGGACAAATCCTGTTACAAACTCGCCAAATATTGATTCGTAACAAATTAGCGGCCCCAGCCGGAAATTGGTGTCCTGGCTATTGAAAACACGTCTTTCGTCATCAATTTTTAAAGTTCCCAATGTGCCGCCCAAATCAATGGCTACATTGCGCAGCGGGCGCATAAAAAACCAGTCGGGCATCATTTCAACACCTGGCGTGAGCCGTGATTTGTGATAATACTGAATGGCTTGTTTGTCTTCAATAAAAAAGGCTGTGTTGTGCGCAAAATAGAAGCCATCGCTGTTGCTGTATTTGCGGGCGGCAAAATCATTGAGCTGATCGTCGGCTACTGGACTAAATGTGCTTGCGCCAATGATGAGGCCAGTGTTAGGATGCTGGGCAATAAAACTTTGTAAGCTTTTTACGCTAGCTGCGTTAGCGCTATTGGGCAGCCAAATATCTTCCTGAATAGCAGACTCAGGCCCAATAACAAAATCAGCTTCTTTGGCCATTGCACTGGCTGCCAGTTGCAGGTTTCTGTCGATAATTTCCGAAGCCGGTAGTTCGTATTGTTCGCTATAAGGATCGAAGTTGGGCTGCACCACGATGATATCAGCTTGGGTGCCGATTTCTTCATAATTGCGGTAAAGCTGTTCGCCAAGCATAACAGGTGCCACCCAAAGTGCTGCCAGCAACACCAAGTTGAGGCTGAAAGCCCGGCTCTTTTGTTTGAAGTTTAAAGCAGCTTTGATGGTTTTAAAGGCTAAAATATTCATCAGGATAACCCAGATTGTTCCGCCTGCTGCGCCTGTATATTCGTACCATTGAATCCAGTGATGGTGTGGTGAAAAAACATTTCCCAGGTTGAGCCAGGGCCAGTTTAAATCCCAGTTGAGGTGCAAAAACTCAAAGCTCAGCCAATAGAAAAGCAAGATTAAATTACCTTTTTGATTTTGATACATATTCACCTTCGTGAAATGAAACAACCAAAAAACGGTGGCCATAAAAACACTGTTTAGTACTATGGCCGCAATTCCACCAACGGGCGTCGAATTCCAAATCCAGTAGGTTGTTAGTATATTCCAGATGCCAAAGCTGAGCAGCGCCAGCAAGAAAAGCTGACCACCCTTGCCTTTGTTTTGCGGCTTTCCAAGTTCGTCCTGAATAAAAAATAGCGGAACGAAAGCGATAAAAATTAAGGGAGTGAAACCGCGCACAGGCCAGGCTGCGCTGAGCAAAAGACCACTTAGGATGGCTAAAATGAGTTGATGATATCTTTTCATTAGAATAAGGTTTCCTGAATCCAAGTTTATTATTGTGATTGCAAAAATAGCCAAGATAGCCAAGTAAAGAGGAAGATGGTTTTGAAATTTGTGTTTTTTTAAGCTGTGTTATTGCTGAAATAGCATGTTTTGCAGCAGAATAAGGTCGTGGCGCGCAACTGCCGTTGGACAGAAAAATTTGACATTGCCAGCCTGAAAAACTATTTTTGCCAACTATTCATCCGACTTTGAAAAAAATACTTGTAATCCGTTTTAGCTCAATTGGCGACATCGTGTTGACCACGCCTGTGCTGCGTTGTTTAAAAACACAGCTCGAGGGTGCCGTTGTGCATTTTGTCACTCGCGCTGCTCACCAAAAAATGCTTGAGAACAATCCTTATGTGGACAAGGTTTTCGGCATGCAAACGGAAATCGGCGAACTGATAGATATGCTCAAAGCGGAGCAGTATGATTTTATCGTTGACCTGCACAAAAACCTGCGCAGCTTTCGGCTGATTCACGCACTGGGTAAGCCATCGAGGAGCTTCCCCAAGTTAAATATAGAGAAATATTTGTTGGTCAATTTTAAAATTGACCGCATGCCCGATCTGCATATTGTGGATCGCTATTTTGAAGCCGTGAAAACCTTAGGCGTTGTCAATGACAATCAGGGATTGAATTATTATATTCCAGCCGATCAGGAAGTTTCAACCGAAGTGCTGCCTGCACATTTTAGAAATGGATATTTTGCTTTTGTAATTGGCGCCAAGCACCTCACCAAGGTGTTGCCTGCTGAAAAAGTGATAGGAGTTTTGGCACATACCAGTTTGCCGGCAGTGCTTTTGGGCGGCCCCGAAGATGCAGCGCGCGGCGAAATAATTGTTGCTGCTGTGGGTGATAAAGCCTGGAATGCCTGCGGAAAATTTAGCCTGGATCAGTCGGCTTCATTGCTCAAAAAGGCTAAAGTCGTGCTCACCAATGATACCGGCTTGATGCATATTGCCGCAGCATTTAAAAAACCTATTGTTTCCGTTTGGGGAAGCACAGTTCCTGAGTTTGGCATGTATCCTTACCTACCCAAAAATCCTGAGCTGTCGATTATCATCGAAAACAAAAACCTGAGCTGCCGGCCATGTAGTAAAATTGGTTACGACCGTTGCCCCAAAAAACATTTTAAATGCATGAATGATCTGGATCCGGCACTAATTGCTGAATCGCTGGAACAGCTTAGGATCTATTCCGGAATAGGCTCTTAGGTTAAAAAACTAACCAACATGTTGTTTATGTTTTTTTCTTGAATTCAATTTTTTCTTGTCATTCGTATTTTTTTAATCCCCCCGTTGGATTTTTTATACAACTGGGGTTGTTTCCTTTTAAATATGCTCCTGATGAAATATTACTTTGTAATTTCACCCCAGTACGCTACGCTACGGGGCAGGCGAATTAAACTAATTGTACGAATTGATACCGCATATGCGGTATAATCCGTACAATTCGATGATTAATTTTTTCTTTGAAGGTAATATGAAGTTGTTTGTTTTGCCTGATGGGATGTACCCACAAAGGGGTCTTTTTTTCAGTCTTTTGCTGAAAAAATATAGACTCTTAACCGATTGCAACAAAAGGATTACTAACTTTTTCGCTTCCGACGGTAGTTTCCGGCCCGTGTCCGGGATAAACAATCGTATCATCGGGTAGCACAAAGAGTTTACCCCAAATACTATTTTTCAATACGTCATAATCTCCTCCCGGAAGATCGGTGCGGCCAATACTTTGGTAAAAAAGCACATCGCCGGATACCACAAAACTATCCGCTTTGCTGTAAAAACAAAGGCTTCCATTGGCGTGGCCAGGTGCAAAAAGCACTTTGAGGCTGCTATTACCAAATTGAATCAAGTCGTTATCATGGAGGAAGTGTGTGGGTTGTAGCACCTCGTTGAGTGTTAAGCCAAATGAAGCAGCATAAGCGGGAGCATCGGCCAGATACATCTTGCCGTCTTCGTGGGCTGAAAGTTTTAGATTGTAGCGCTTGGCCACAAAAGTGTTTCCTAAAACATGGTCGATATGCGCGTGGGTGCACAACAATAGCACGGGTTTCAGTCCCATCTCGTCAATAAAATTGCTGAGCCGGGCTTCCTCCTCTTCGTCAGAACAGGCAGCATCAATGATGACGCATTCTTTGGTTTCGTCAAACAAAATATAGGTGTTGACCTGGAAAGGATTGAATACAAATTTTTTTATCTGAATCATAGCTGAGACTTCAATGTTTGTTTATTGAGGACAAAAATACATCAAATTTCAGAGCTGTAATTCCAGCTGATTTTTTTGGATATCAGAGAAGGTTAACGCCATACTGGTCAATAGCAAAAATAGAAAAGCTGTTTTGGCCTTCGCAACCGATAGGGGTTTTAGAAGTGTCCGATTTACCAGAATAGATTTTTACCTCAAAAAAATAGTACTTTAGCACCTCCGAACCAAGGAGTGTATGGCAATCACGAAACACAAAGTTTTAAATGTATTTAGTTATCCGTTTGTGAAAAAGTTGATTTTTTTCGCATGGATAATTTGCTTTGTTGGGCTTGCTTTACCGCTCAAAGCCCAGTTTTACAATGGTTCTAACATGACGTTCGGTAAAAACAGGGTGCAGTGGGACAATACAATCTGGACCTATTACCGTTATGATGATTTTGACACCTATTTTTACCTCAACGGCAATGAGTTGGCACTTTATGCTGCGGAGTATGCCTACGATCAGATCCCGATTTTGGAGCGTAAACTTCAAAGCAGCCTGACCGAAAAAATACAGTTTATCGTGTTTAACAGCCTCAGCGATATGAAGCAGAGTAATATCGGCCTGGCTTCTGAGCAGCAATACAATACGGGCGGAATTACCCAGATATTAGGCACAAAAGTCATCCTTTATTTTGATGGAAATTACCTGAACTTTGAGCAGCAAATTAGGGTAGGCCTCACCGAAATGTTGTTAAATCAACTGATGTTCGGCGGGAGTATCGGCTCACAAATCAGGAATACAGCCATTTTTAACCTGCCCGACTGGTACAAAATGGGCATCCTTTCGTATGTTTCCGAGGACTGGAATACGGTGTTGGACGATCGCCTTCGCGAAGGTATTATTTCCGGAAGATTTGAAAAACTTAACAGGCTTGTCGGCGAGGATGCACGCGTGGCCGGAAACTCACTTTGGCGCTATATCATTGATCAATACGGTCCCTCAGCCCTGCCCGATATTGTGCACATTACGCAGATGAACCGCAATGTGCAGCAGGGGTTTTTATATGTTACCGGATTGAAATTTAAAGAGTTGGTAAAAAACTGGTATGCCCATTACAGCGCCCTCTACAGCAATATGGAAGAGCGTATCCCGGAGAACGAATTGTCGCTAAAATACCGCACCTATCGTAGCTTTGAGCGTCCGGAATTAAGTCCCGACGGCCGCTATCTGGCTTATGTAAGCCGCGACGAAGGCAAAATCAGGTTTTGGCTTAGAGATCTGACAACAGGTAAAAAACGCAAGCTTTTCAATACTGGTTATCGCTCTGATGACACACCCGACGAAAGCTATCCACTAGTGACCTGGCATCCAGGGAGCGAGCTGCTGGCTTTTGTTACCGAAGCTAAAGGAAAAATCTGGTTGCATTTTTACCATGTGGATGAGCGTAGCTTGGATTCTAGAAACATACTTGATTATCAAAAAATCACTTCGATTTCCTATTCTGCTGATGGCCGCAAACTGGCGATGGCTGCTGTACGTCAAGGCAAACCAGATGTGTATGTTTTTAATATTCCTACCAATACATTTGAGCGCATAACCAACGACTATGATACCGATCTAAATCCAGTGTTTGCCGATGGCGACAGGCGAATTATCTTTAGCTCAAACAGGCTTTCTGACACCTTGAAATCGGATGAAAAACCTAAGCCGGGACAAAAGTCACAGCTACAGCTATTTAGTTATGATTATGCTCAAAAGTCGGCTGTATTGCAGCGCGTTACAGAAAACGCAGAGGCCAACGAAGTAAAACCTACAGACGGTGGTAAAGGCGTGATCCGTTATTTGAGTGACCAAAATGGGATATTCAATCTTTATGAAGCCCGTTTTGACAGCACCATCAGTTTTATCGACACCACTATCCATTACAGGTATTTCTCACAAACACGTATGCTCACTGATTTTACGACGAATATTTACGACTATAGCTGGAATCCTGTTGAGCAGAGAATGATTGCGTTGATGCGTTCTGAGAATAAACAAAAGCTTTTCAGCATTGATGAGGCTGAATTGCTGGGAGGTGGTTTTGTGGAGACATCAATGACCAGATTCGCCCGCGAACGCGTGGCAGCCAGGCAAAAAAATGAACAGTTGGAGCAGGCCGATAGTACAGCCAAAACGAGCAAGCGTTTCCGTATGCTTTACCGCGAAGTGCAGCGGACAGATAGTTTACAACGGGTTCCCTTGCCACAAAGGCAGGGTGCTTTTGGTATTTTAGGCGATCAGCGTACCAATCTGCGGCTTGATTACAGCCTGAAGGAATTGTACGAAGACAGCCTGAAACCCGCGCCAAAACGCCGAAACTATTATGTAGAATACTTCTATGACGAACTGGTAACACAGGTTGATTTCACTTATACCAACTACAGCTATCAGCCATTTGCCGGCGGCGGTTCGCCCATCTATCTAAATCCTGGCTTTAATGTTTTTTTGGGTGTTAATCTCACCGACTTGCTCGAAGATTTTCGCATAAGCGGCGGCGTAAGACTCAACACCAGCCTGCGGAACAATGAGTATGCAGCCAGTTTCAGCAACCTAAAAAAGCGACTCGATAAGCACATTATCATACACCGGCAAAGTGTGGAAGATTACCAAAACACCTTTATCAGCCGCACCTATACGCACGAAGCATTTTATATGCTCAGCTGGCCATTTAATGAGGTGCTGAGTCTGCGCGGAACGGCTATTTACCGCAACGATATGAAGGTGTTTTTGTCCACCGATCAGCTCAACCTAAAAAAGCCTAACGACTACGAAAACTGGGGCGGGCTGCGTGCCTCGCTGGTTTACGACAACAGCCGTCAGATTGGTATGAATTTGCATACCGGTATGCGGGCCAAAGTGTTTGCAGAGTATTTTCAGCTTGTTGACGTGGCCGCCCGGAATTTTGTAGTGCTGGGTTTTGATTGGCGGCATTATCAGCGCATCCATCGCAATTTTATCTGGGCCAATAGGGTCGCCGGAAGCACTTCTTTTGGCACAGACAAGCTCATATATTATATGGGCGGCGTGGATAACTGGCTTTTCCCAAGCTTTGACAGGGAAACGCCCATCGACTTCAAACAAAATTATGCCTACCAAACGCTGGCTACCAATATGCGTGGCTTCAACCAAAATATCCGCAACGGCAACAGTTTTGTCGTGGTGAACACCGAGTTGCGTTTTCCTGTGTTTAGCTATCTGTTTCAAAACCCGATCAGCTCCGATTTTGTCCGACATTTTCAGCTGATAGCCTTTGGCGATTTAGGTACTGCCTGGACGGGCTGGAATCCTTATGATCCGTCGAATTCACTCTATACTTCCTATATCAAAAACGGACCGCTAAATATTTCTGTCGAAATACAAAAAGACCCTTGGGTGGGCGGTATGGGATTGGGTGCACGAACCACGCTTTTAGGCTATTTTATTAGGGCTGATGTGGCCTGGGGCGTTGAGGATAAGAGGATTGATAAGCCGGTTTTTTACCTTTCACTAAGTTTAGATTTTTAAAAGGATAAAAAGTGATTTCAAAAACTTTAAAAACATGAAAATGACGATTACAACTATACTTATACTGATTTTAATTGGCCTTCTGGCCGGAATTTTTAGTGGACTGATAGGTATTGGTGGCGCACTGGTTATCATCCCGGGGCTAATTTTTCTGTTGCACATGGATCAGTATTCGGCACAGGGAACCAGCTTGGCCGTCATGCTGCCGCCCATTGGCCTGCTCGCCGCTTACAACTATTACAAAGTCGGCGCACTTAATCTCAACTATGCTTTTATTATTGCTGCCGCTTTTTTTGTGGGCGGATATTTTGGTTCGCGCTTTGCGGTGTCCATTCCGGTTGACACCTTGCGCAAAGTGTTTGCATTTGTCCTTATATTTATAGCAATCAGAATGTTATGGGTAAAATGATGGATAAAAAAATAGGTATGCCAAATTCTCTAGATTCCAAAATAAAGTAATTAACAATTGGTTAATAACGATCATTAAGGCTTAGTGGGCTTTCGATTGCTGACTTATTAACAGATCAAAGTTGATAAAAATAGCAAGCCAATAGTGCTGTGTGAACCTGAATTTGGTTGTATATTGCAAACCCTTTTACAGCTATGAACAACAAGGGAATTTCGCTGTAGAAGAGGGGCTTATCATAAAATCA
>Ga0172382_10008823_pt1 | contig 13926 bp, 10 predicted proteins | sample Leawel138RmetaG_FD_122245 | JGI IMG/M metagenome (GOLD analysis project Ga0172382, IMG submission 122245) | Leachate microbial communities from a municipal landfill in Southern Ontario, Canada - Leachate well 138R metaG | ecosystem: Engineered > Solid waste > Landfill > Unclassified | place...
CCTCATCGAAGGACGTCACGAAGGCAAACAGGGCGCCCGATGCCACCCCGGGACGAATCAGCGGAATCACCACATCGCGAAAGGCCCGTAGCGGTGACGCCCCCAGGCTGAGCCCCGCCCGATAGAGCGATTGGTCAAAACCCGCGAGCGTGGCGGTGACGGTGAGGATCACGAAAGGCACGCCGAGGGCGGCATGGGCGATGATGAGGCCGGCGTGCGTGGCCACCAGATTGAAGCGCGTATAGAAGAAGAACATGCCGGCCGCAACAATGATGAGCGGCACAATCATGGGAGAGAGCAGCAGGGCGGTGATGAGTCGGCGCTGCGGCATGGCTTCGCTGGCCAGACCCACTACCGCCATGGTGCCCAGTACGGTGGCGATGACGGTGGCGGCCAGCCCGATCAGAAAGCTGTTCTTGATGGCCAGCAGCCAGTTGCCGGTTGTGAGAATGCGCTCGTACCAGCGCAGCGAGTAGGCTTCGGGGTCCAGGCGCAGCATGCCCGGCGTGAAGCTGAAGAAGGGCTCGGCATTGAAGGACAGCGGCACGATGACGAGAATCGGCAGGATCAGGAAGAACAGCACGGCCCAGGCGTAAGCGGCCACGAGGATGCGTCCGGCTTTTTGCCAAGGTCCGTAATGTATGGTCTGTTCGCTCATGGTGTCTTCCAGTCTGTGGGGGCTCAGCCCAGACGAATGTTGCGCGCGCCCACCAGTCGGTCATAAGTCCAGTAGAGCGCCAGAATCAACACCAATAACAGGCTGCCCAGGGCGGCAGCCAGGCCCCAGTTGCTGGACTGCTGCATGTGGAAGGCGATCAGGTTGGAAATCATCTGGCCGTCAGTGCCGCCGACCAGGGCGGGTGTGATGTAGTAGCCCACTGAAATGATGAACACCAACAGGGCGCCGGCGCTCAGGCCTGGCAGGCTGAGTGGCAGCACGATACGCAGGAAGGCCGGCAGCGGTTTGCTGCCCATGGACAGGGCGGCGCGCATATAGCTGGGGTCGATGCCGCGCATCACACTGTAGAGCGGCAAGATCATGAAGGGCAGCAGGATATGGGTCATGGCGATGATGGTCGCCGTGCGGGTATACAGAAGCTCAAGTGGTTCGTCGATAAGGTAAAGCGCCTGCAATACGGCGTTGACCACGCCATTGGTCTGCAGCAGGGCAATCCAGGCCGTCGTACGCACCAGCAGCGACGTCCAGAATGGCAGCAGCACCAGGATCATCAGCAGATTGGCCTTGCGGGCGGGCGCTTGCGCCAGATACCAGGCCAGGGGGTAGCCCAGCACGATGCACAGCAGGGTGATGGCCAAAGCCATGCCCAGCGTCTTGCCATAAAGCTGCAGATAGATGCGGGCGGATTCTCGCTGCTGAATCTCGCCTGCTGCATTGCGTTCGAGATCCAGCGCTGTGAGATAGTGGTTGATGGTATAGGCCGCGCCGACCTCATCAATGGCGCGCCACAGCTCTGGCTGGGTCCAGCGCGGGTCGGCCTGGTCAAGCAGGCTTGCACCCCGACGCAAGTCATCATCGCTCTGGCTGCGCATCTTGCGCGCCGTTGAGTTGATGAGGCTGGAAGCGCCGGGATAGGCGCGGTTCACCGCGGCGGCCAGTACGCCCGCGCGCCGCTCCTGAGCCAGGCCGCGCAACTCGCGGGCCAGGGCGGCGCGGGTGGCTTCCGAAGGCAAGCCGTCACCGTCCCACGCAGACAGTTCCTTCAGGGTTTCCGGGATCAGCTCAACCACCGCCGGGTTGTAGACGCTGCGGTAAAGCATGCTGGCGATGGGGGTGACGAAGGAAAAGAAAATGAAGGCCAGCAGGGGCGTGACCAGCAACAGGCTGGCACGCCGCCGACGTGCCAGCGCCTTGCGTTCCTGGGTGAGCTCCTTATTGCTTAAGGAGCCATTCATTGAACTTCTCGCCGAGGTTTTCTCCGTAGTCGGCCCAGAAGATGCCGTCGGCCTTCAGACCCACGTCGATATGGGCGGTGGGCAGATGGTCGACCACGTCTTTGTCCACAAGTGCCATGGACGAGCGGCGCGGTGGCCCATAGGCGACATCCTGGAAGCCGGCCAACGCCTTGGTGGTGGTTGTGAAGGCGACGAAGTTCAGCGCTTCCTCAAGCTTGGGCGTGCCTTTGACGATGCCCCAGGCATCCAGGTCGTACAGATGGCCGTCCCAGACCATGGTAAAGGGCTTGTTCTCGCGCCGGATCGCATCAAAGAACCGGCCGTTGGCCGATTGCACGAAAACGGCTCCGCCATCGTTGAGCAACTGTGGCGCCTGTGACCAGCTATCGAACCAGACGATCTCGTCCTTGATGGTGTCCAGTTTGGCAAACGCCTGCTCCTGTCCTTCCGGGGTGGCCAGGCGCTCGTACACTTCGCTGGCCGGCACGCCGTCCGCCAGCAACGCCCATTCGAGGTTCACCTGTGCGCGCTTGCGCAGGGCGCGCTTGCCCGGGAATTTCTGCAGGTCGAAGAAATCCTGCATGGTGCTGGGCTTGTCGCCGGTCAGCGTGTCGTGGTTGTAGGCATAGACGGTGCTCCAGACAATCTCACCTACGCCGCATTCGTTCTCGAGGGCTTCGGGAATGAAGTCTTTTTCGGCTGGCGTACCGTCGGGTGCGGCCTGCAGGATGTCGCGCGGAATGATCTCCAGCAGGCCTTCGGCGCAGGCACGCTCCAGGTCGATGGTCTCGATGTCCACCACATCCCACTGGATGTTGCCGGATTCGACCTGCGCTTTGATCTCGGCAACGCCGCCGGTGTAGTTCTCGAACAGCACCTTGTTGCCGGTGGCTTCCATGTACGGGTCGATCTGATGAACCTGCTGGGCCGCGCCATAGGCGCCGCCGAAAGAAACAACGGTGAGGGTTTGTTGTGCCGCAGCGGGCGTGGCTGCGGCCAGGCCGGTGGCCAGGACGGCAGCGCCCAGTGTGCTGAGCTTCTTCATGGCGTATCTCCTTGGACTGCGCTGGGTTGGGGGTGGAAGGCGAAACTATGTTGCACGGACCAATGCAGGTCGGTGGGCTGACCTTCGGTGAGGCGGGGCGCCCGATCGTCATTCATGGTCTTGACGATGATGCGTGTGCCATCGGCAAGTTCGAAGTAGTAGCGGATGAAATCGCCCACGTAGTGCTGGGCCACAAAGCGGACGCGCAGCACATTGTGCCCCTCCGGTATAGTATCAACATTATATATACTTAATTTTTCAGGGCGCACTGATAGCAGACAGTCGCCGCCCTGACGGTCGAAGTTGCCCTGTGCCGCCCGCAGTACGGTGCCATCCTGCAGGGTGACACTGACCGAGCCGTCCGGCTGCGCGACGCCCTGGCCACGCACCAGGTTGTTCTCGCCAATGAAGCCGGCCACGAAGGCATTGGCAGGATGTTCGTAGAGCTGATCGGGGGTGGCATATTGCTGCACCACGCCATGGTTGAAGACGGCGATGCGGTCTGACATGGTGAGCGCCTCTGCCTGGTCGTGGGTGACATAGACCATGGTGCAGCCCAGCTTGTCATGCAAGCGGGAGATCTCGAACTGCATCTGTTCACGCAGCTTCTTGTCCAGCGCGCTCAGCGGTTCGTCCATCAGCACCAGAGCCGGTTCGAAGATCAGAGCCCGAGCCAGGGCGACACGCTGACGCTGACCGCCCGAGAGTTGGGCAGGGTGGCGGTTGCCGAAGTCCTCCAGTTCGATGAGCTTGAGATAACGGGCGACGCGTTCACGTATCCCGTTGCGCGGCATCTTGCGCACCCGCAGCGGATAGGCGAGGTTCTCGGCCACAGTCATGTGGGGGAAGAGCGCATAATTCTGGAAAACCATGCCAATGTTGCGCTCATAGGGCGCGACACGGGTAACGGACGCCCCGTCGATGCGGATATCACCACTGCTGACGTGTTCGAAGCCGGCCAGCATCATGAGGACCGTGGTCTTGCCCGAGCCCGATGGCCCCAGCAGGGTGACGAATTCGCCTCGGTGAACATCCAGGCTGAAATCACGCACTACCAGGCTGCGTCGGTCATAAGTTTTCTTGACGTTGCTGAACCGGAGGAATACGTCGGGGGTCTCTGTCATGTAAGCAGCTTGAGATCGGGAATGGCAGTGCCTGCATTGTGCCCTTTGGTGGGGGTTTTCGCACAATGAGGGTATTCCCCTGACGGCAAGCGGCCATGCCGGGTATGCCCCAGGCATGGCCGCTACATCGATGGTCGCTTATGACTCAGTGTACGACTTCTATCTTGCCGGTTTCAATGACCGTCTGCCAGCGGTGAAACTCCTGATCCTGCCCGTTATGGGTATGTGTTGCTGCGGGGTGAAAAATCAGAGGTAGTGGCCGGTGTTGCGTGGCTCAGGGGCGCCGGCCGACTTCCGTCGTGTGCGTTGTCCAGCGCCGGGCTTGTTCGGTGAGGGTCAGGCCCAGGCCGGGACGGCTTGGCACCCTCATGCGTCCGTCCTGGATCTCAAGTCGTTCGTGAAACAGAGGCTCCAGCCAGTCGAAATGCTCCACCCAGGTTTCCTGGGGATAGGCAGCGGCCAGATGGACATGCAGCTCCATCGCGAAATGGGGCGCGACCATCACGCCTGCCTGTTCAGCCATGGCAAGGATCTTCAGAAAGGGCGTGATGCCGCCCACGCGTGGAGCGTCCGGCATGATGTAGTCGGCCGCCTGATGACGAATGAGATCGGCGTGTTCAGCGGCGCTGGTCAGCATCTCACCGGTGGCGATGGGGGTGTCGAGGGCGGCGGCGAGCGCGGCGTGGCCGACGTGATCGTAGGCGTCGAGGGGTTCTTCGATCCAGACCAGGCCGTAGGTTTCGAGCTTGCGGCACATGCGTTGTGCTGTCGGACGGCTCCACTGCTGGTTGGCGTCAACCATCAGGGGGGCATCGTCGCCCAGCAGCGTGCGCACGGCTTCGACACGCTGTATATCGAGCTTGCCGTCAGGATGCCCCACCTTGAGCTTGATGCCGCCACCGCCGCGTTCCCGGAACGCTGCGACATTTTCCAGTACCTGATCCAGCGGAGTGTGCAGGAAGCCGCCAGAGGTGTTGTAACAGGCGACCGAGTCCCGGTAGCTTCCCAGCAACTTGGCTAGGGGCAGGCCGGCACGACGGGCTTTCAAATCATAGAGCGCGACATCAAAGGCCGCGATGGCCTGAACCGCCAGGCCACTGCGGCCCACTGAAGCGCCGGCCCAGCACAACTTGCTCCAGAGTTTGCCGATATCACTGGGGTCTTCTTCCAGAATATTGGCGGCAATCTCCTGGGCGTGGGAAAACTGGCCGGGGCCCCCGGCACGCTTCGAGTAGCTGAATCCCAGACCTGTATGGCCATCGCGGGTCTGCAATTCAACAAAAAGCATGGCCACTTCTGTCATGGGTTTCTGCTTGCCGGTGAGGACCTTGGCGTCGCTGATGGGCGTGGCAAGAGGGAGCGCACAGGAGGAGATTCTTGCCCAGACGATGCGGTCCGTGTCCGTTGTCATGATGTGTCGCCTTTTAAGTTAACGTTGTCCATTTTGCAGGTGATTTTTATAGAGATACCAAGATCACCCTGGGTATTGCGTCGATTTATTGGATTTTACCTACCCGTTGATCTAAGGATAACGTTGTCCATAAGACTATGCAACGACTTTTTGCCGTATCCTAGATCTTCCCCTTGTTTGAAAGGATGCTGTCCTCTCCATGAAACCCATTACGCTGCACGAAGTCGCCAAGGCAGCCGGTGTCTCGCTGATCACCGCGTCGCGTGCCTTGAGCAACCCGGGCCGGGTGTCCGAGGCGACCGCCGAGCGTGTGCAGGCGATCGCCGCCGAAATCGGCTATGTACCGAACCTGCTGGCTGGCGGGCTGCGCTTGCGTCGCAGCCGCACCGTGGCCGCTCTGGTACCGGAGATTTCGGTGTCGCAGTTTCTCCCCACGGTGGCCACATTGACCGAAGAATTCGCCGCCGAAGGCTATCAAGTGATATTGGGCCAGACCGGCTACGACCGAGCCCGCGAAGCGGCGTTGCTAAACCATGATCGGCCGCCGGGTTGACGGCATTGTCGTCACCGGGCTTCTCAAGCCAGACCCTGAGATACGGCGGCAGCTGCTTGCAAGCCGGATTCCGGTAGTCGAAACCTGGGATCTCACGAGCAACCCTTTCGATATGGTGGTGGGCTTTTCTCACCTGAAAGTGGGCGCGGCCGTGGCCGGTTTCTTTTTGCGTAACGGTTGGGAAAAGGTCGGCATCGCGACCGGCAGCGACCACCGTGCGGCGGTGCGTCGCGAAGGCTTTCTTTCTGCCTGGGGCAGCGAGGTGCCCACGGCTGTCGTGCCCGCGCCCAGCAGCGTGGCGCTAGGTCGACGTGCGCTTGGCGAGTTGCTGGATCAGGAGCCTGACCTGCAGGCCGTGTTCTGCAGTGCCGACACCTTGGCGGAAGGTGTGATGACCGAGGCCCGTGCCCGGGGCCTGGACGTGCCGCAGGATCTCGCGGTCTGCGGTTTCGGTGGCGCCGTATTCTGCCCTTATCTGTTGCCTTCACTGACCACGGTGCAGATCGACGGTGTGGGTATCGGGCGGCATGCGATGTCGATGCTGATGCAGTGCATTGAGGGCCAAAGGCCTACAGAGCATATCCTGGATGTGGGTTTCCAGATCGTCGAGCGTGAGTCCACCGCAAGGGCAGGGCGCGCTCGCTCGGCCGATACGACAAGCGTCAGTGATCGGCCGGAATAGCGTGCTGCATCGTTTATTCAGACCGGAGTCGGTACATGCGTTTCATTCATACTGCGGACATTCATCTGGACAGCCCCTTGCGCGGCCTGGGCAGCTACGAGGACATGCCTGTCGACACCTTGCGAGCTGCATCGCGGGCGGCTTTTTCGCGCCTGGTTGACGAGGCCCTGGCCTTGCAGGTCGACTTCATGGTGATCGCCGGCGATCTCTATGATGGCGACTGGAAGGACCACAACACAGGCATTTATTTTTCCCGTCAGATGGGCAGGCTGCGCAACGGGGGCATTCCCGTTTACGTGCTGCATGGGAATCACGACGCCGAAAGCGTGATGACCAGTCGTTTGGTCCTGCCGGACAATGTGCATGTATTCAAGGCCAATCGTCCGGGCACTTTCATTCTGGACGCCCACAGGGTGGCGCTGCATGGGCGCAGTTTCCCGCAGGCCGCTGTCACCGAGAACCTGGCGGCCGACTACCCTGCCCCGCTTCCGGGTCATTTCAATATTGGCGTGCTGCATACCGCACTCGAGGGCAATGCCCAGCACGCCAATTACGCGCCTTGCAGTCTGGCGCAGCTGCACGCCAGCGGCTATCAGTACTGGGCGCTGGGCCATGTGCACGAATACCGGGTGTTTCCGGGGCCGGTGCCGGTGGTCTTCCCGGGCAATCTGCAGGGACGCCATATCCGCGAACAGGGACCACGCGGCGCAGTGCTGGTCAGTTGTGTGGATGGCGTGGTGGAGTCGATTGAACGTCTGGAGGTGGATGTGCTGCGCTGGCATGAGCTGCGGCTGGACGTGTCTGCCTGCACTGAGCGGTCCCAGGTACTGACCTGCATCCGCGAGGGGCTGGAATCTGTCCTGGCGGGCTTGCCTGCCGACAAGCCCTGTGTAGTGCGTATGGTGCTGGAAGGCGAATCCCTGCTGCATGGCGAATTGCACGCAAGCCAGGCACAGTTACGTGCTGATGTCGTGGCCATGATGGCGGCGCTTGCCGATGGCCGGCTGTGGCTGGAGAAGCTGCGCCTGGCTCTGAGCCCGGTGCAGCGAGGCCAGGCGCCGGCGGCGCCGGATGAGCTGGCGGCGCTGCTGGCCAGTGCCGCCGGAGACCCCGGTTTTCAGGAAGAGATTCTGCAGGGGCTGCAAGGCTTGCGGGACAAGGCCCCCTACGAGCTGTCCGGCGAACCCCTGTTTGAATCCCTGAAACAAGGGCAGGTGCAAGGCCTGCTCGAGGAGGCGGCTGCCGCTGTACTTGACCGTCTCGGTCGGGAGGCTTGAAGAGCGATGCGCTTTGAATCCATTGACTTGCAGCGCTACGGACATTTCTCCGGTCGGCAATTGGTCTTTCCGCGCCGCGAATACGACTTTCACCTGATTGTGGGCGGCAATGAGGCGGGGAAATCCACGCTGCGCCAGGCCTTTCACGACTTGTTGTTCGGCATACCCATGAATTCCCCCATGGCCTTTCTGCATGCCGGTCCCGACCTCGCGCTCAATGCCGTGCTGAGCGGCGAGCTGGGTGAGCTGGCCATGGGCCGGCGGCGCCGGCGTGATGGCGGCCTGGTGGATGCAGAGGGTGAGAAGCTGGCTGCCGATGTGCTGGGGCGCTGGCTCGGGGGGGTGACGGAAGCCTTTTACGAACGTATGTTCGGCCTGGATCATCGCCGCCTGGAACAGGGCAGCCGGGCCATGCTCCAGGCCGGCGACGACGTGGATTCCGTTCTGTTTCAGGCCGCCGCCGGGCTGGCCACCCTCAATGGGGTGCTGGCGTCGCTGCGTGACGAGGCGGCCAGCCTGTGGACGCCGCATCACAGCCGCAACCGCGCCTGGTACGCGGCGTCTGATCGTTACAAGGAGGCCGACCGGGCACTGCGCGCGGCCACGGTCCGTCCCACCGCCTGGGTAGAGGCACAGCGGGAAAGCCGCCGGGTGGACGAAGCCTTTGAAGAAGCGCGTGATGAGTGTGCCACGCTGCGCGGCAGTCTGCGCGAGCTGGAGCGCTTGCGTCGGCTTGCGCCGTTGCTGGCGCAAATACGGGAGTGTGAGGCGCTGCTGGGCGATGAGACCGAAGGTCGGCGTGAGCGCTCACCGCTGCTGGAGCTGGAGGCTGACATCCTGGCTCTGGATGAAACCCGTTTGCGAGTGGCCGGCCATCGCAGTGAGATGGAGCAATGCGACGCCCATATCAGCCTGTTGCGGGAGCAGTTGGCCGGCGTGCTGCGGCAGCTGGGCCGTCCGCTCACGGGTGAGGAGGGCGTGGAAGTGCTGGAGACGCTGGCAGCGGGTCTGCCGCCCCAGCCCTTGCGACACGAGATTGCCCGGTTATTGAGTGAAGGGCAGCAGCTGCGTACGCAGCGGGAGGCTTCGGCGCGGGCCTATCAGGCGCGCCTGACGGAAGTAGAAGAAATCCGCGCCCGCATGGAGGCATTGCCCGGTGTGGAGATCGGGCCGGCTTTGCGCCTTGCGTTGAATGCGGCCACTGCGGCCGGAGATATTGCCGCCAGCTGTGATGCGCTCAGGCACAAGGTGGCACAGGAGCAGGCTGCGCTATTGCGCAGGCTGGCGGCATTGCGACAGCCCGGTGTGCCCCAGCCCGCTGCCCTGTCGGAAGCGGAGGACGAGCCGGCGCTTGTCGCCTGGCTGGAGGTCATGCAGCCCTGGCATGCCGAAGCGCTGATGGAGCAGGTGCAGCGGCACCGCGAGTTGCGGTCCGAGGTGGATACGACGGGCCGGCAGGTAGGCGATGCGGGTCGTGAGCTGCATGCTGCCCGATTGAAGGCGGAACAGTTTCGCCGTTCCCACCAGGCAGTCTCGCGCGATGAGGTCATGACGGCGCGTCGTGAACGGGATGCATTGTGGGAAGATCTGGCCGCAGGACGCAAGCCGCTTGCGGAGCAGGCGGAGCGCTATGCATCCCTGGTACTGCTGGCCGACGTACTGGCCGACCGCCAGCTTGCGGCGGTGGATGATGCTGCGCGTCTTCAGGCTCTGGAGCACGAGTGCGAGCGTCTTGAAGCCGGTCTGCAAGGGTTGAGCCAGGCCCGGGATGCCGCGGTGGCCGAACTGAGCAACTACGATGAGCAATGGCGGGCGGCCTGTCTGAAGCGGGGGCTGCCCGCGCTGTCGCCAGCCGGCTTGCAGGGCTGGTTGCCGGGCCGCGAGGCTGCCCTGCAGGCGCATGAGCGCCTCCAGACGGCACGCGCCGAGCTGGCCATGGTGAGCGCGCGCCACGATGCGCTGTTCAAGCAACTGCATACGACCCTGGAAGCGGAAGCCTCCCGGACAGTATCAGCGGCATGTTCCGAAGAGCGGCAAGTTCACACCTTGGCTGAGGCCTGTGATGCCGCCCGTGCGCTGTTGGCGCAGGCCGATGGCGCGGCAGCCCGGCGCGCCGCGCTGGTTGAACAGCTGCAGCGCCTGGAACCCTTGCTGCCGGGCCTGGAGCAGGATAGTCGCCGTGATGCCCAGGCGTACGAAGCGTGGAGCGCGCGCCGCCAGGCTGCGCTGACGCGCGCAGGCCTGCCGCCGCAAGCGGACGACGCTTACGTGGAGGCCGCGCTCGCATTGTTGTCCGATGCCGATGAATTGCTGCGCCGCCTGCGTGAGCGGCAGGCCGGCCGCGACAGCCTGACGGTCGATCTGCGGCATTTCACTCAGGCAGTGGCTGAGCTGGCGACCCGTCTTCAGGTGTCCGAATTTCAACCTGCGATGGCTGAGGAATATCTGCGTCGCTGGGTCGCACAGCTGGAACCGCTGCGGGCGGCCGCGCGTGACCGGGAGCAGGCGCGGGAACAATTGGCCCGCCTCAACGCACGCTTGCTGCAAGAGGCGGAGGGGCGTGACCGCCAACAAGTGGAAGCCGAGCTCGCCGCGGTCGATCTGGCTTCCCTCGCCACGCAGGCCGAGGCGCTGAGCCTGAGTCTTGAGGAGGCTGAACACCAGCGCGATCATCTGGCCGTGAAGCGGGAGCAGGCCCGCGCTGCATTGGACGCGATATCCGGCGGTGATGATGCTGCCCAGGCCGAGGCACGCCGGCAGGAGGCGCTGGCGGACATGGCCGAGGTGGCGGAGCGCTATGTGCGGGTCTATGCGCAATATCGATTGCTGGAGCATGTCACCGAACGGTATCGCGAACGCAGCCAGGGGCCTCTGCTGCAGCGCGCCAGCCAGCTGTTCGCCGCGCTCACACTGGGCGCGCACGATGGCTTGGTCGTGGATGGTGATGTAGCTACATTGTGGGCACGTCGGGCGGATGGCCGCCGCGTCGCGCTCGAAGGGCTGAGCGACGGTACGCGGGACCAGCTCTACCTCGCCCTGCGGCTGGCGGCCCTGGAGCTCTATATGGACAGCGCCACAGCCTTGCCTTTCATCGCCGATGATCTCTTCGTGAATTACGACGATGACCGTGCGCTCGCCGGTCTGCAGCAGCTGACCGAAATTTCACGCCATACTCAGGTGATCTTCCTGACCCATCATGCGCATATCGTCGAGCTTGCCAGCGCGCATCTGGCGCAGCGGGTGCATGTGATGGCGCTGTCCACACCGCCCGCACTGCAGCCCTGAGCCAGCGCCCGCCGTTCATCGCATCCGCAGCGGGCGGACTGTCTGCGTCTGCTGGCCCTGGGCACGCCGTTGGGCCGGCGTCACGCCAAATCGCTGGACAAAGCAGCGTGAGAAATGCGCGGCATTGGAAAACCCGGTTGCCAGAGCGATTTCGGTAATGGGCAGCGCCACCTGCTGCAGCAGCTCATTGGCTTTTTCCAGGCGCAAATTGCGATAGAACTGCATCATGGGCACCCCCAGTTGCTGGTTGAACAGCCGCTGCAGCTGTCGGGCGCTCTGGCCGCTGAGCATGCCGATCTGCTCGGGTGTAAGGGGGTCGCCCAGGTGGGCATTCATCAAGCCAATGGCGGCCACCAGGGCAGGATGGGTAACACCGTACTGTTGTTCGATGTTGGATTGCTGCGGGTCAGTGGGGGTACGGATATCGGTGTGGATGAACCAGTCGCTCACGGTTCGGGCGAAGCCTGTCCCGTGCTCCGCAGCAATGATGGCATGCATCATGTCCAGGGCAGCCACGCCACCCGCGCAGGTGTAGCGGTCGCGGTCTATGACATAGAGGCTGCGTTCGACAAGCAGATGGGGGTAAAAATCCCGCAAGGCCTGCACATGCTGCCAGTGCACCGTGAAGCGGCGCCCGTCCATCATGCCATAGCGCGCCAGGATGGCTGAGCCGCCCGAAATGCCACCCAGGAGAACGCCTTGGGCTGCCAGGTGGCGCAGATAGCGGCGCAGATCGGGGCTGTCGTAAACCAGGGGGTTGCCACCGGCGGCAACAAAGACCAGATCGAAACCGTCGTTTTCCTGCCACCAGGCAGTGGTATTGAAGCCGCCGGTGGCGGTGGAGGCCATGAAGCCGCCGGTTTCGGACAGAAAGCTGCTTTTGTACAGCGCTTGCTCGGCCAGGAGATTGGCGGCACGCAGCGGCTCCACGGCCGATGCCACCGACATCAGCGAATAGCCAGGGGTGAGGATAAATCCGATACGGGTCTGCTGCGACGTACCACCCATCATAAGCTTGTCCGAATTTGATGTTTATTTGTCTGTTTTAGAATATCCTGTTTTGAACGGCTACTGCAAAATGACAGTACATGGTTCTCAATGTCAGGAAGCGCAGTGAGCTATTCAATATTCAAGGTCATCAAGGAAGGGCTGACCGGTCAGCGGGGCTGGAAGCCTGCCTGGCGCAACCCCGAGCCCAAGCCACATTATGACTTCATCGTTATTGGCGGAGGCGGGCACGGCATGGCCACGGCCTATTACCTCGCGCGCCAGTACGGCAAGAAACGCATTGCCGTGCTTGAAAAGGGCTGGATTGGTGGGGGCAACGTTGGCCGCAACACCACTATTGTGCGTTCCAACTACCTGCTGGAAGGCAATCAGCCGTTTTACGAGTTCTCGCTGAAACTCTGGGAGAACCTGGAGCAGGAGCTGAACTACAACGTCATGATGAGCCAGCGCGGCGTGCTGAACCTCATCCACAGCGACGCCCAGCGGGATGCCTTCCGCCGGCGTGGCAATGCGATGATCTTCAGTGGCGCTGACGCAGAGCTGCTGACGCGCGATCAAGTGCGCCAGATGCTGCCCTTCCTGGACTACGACAGCGCACGCTTTCCCATCAAGGGCGGGCTCATACAGCGGCGTGCCGGGACGGCGCGCCATGATGCCGTTCTGTGGGGCTATGCAAGGGCGGCCGATGCGCTGGGCGTGGATATCATTCAGAACTGCGAAGTGCAGGGCTTTCGCATTGAATCGGGCCGTTGCGTCGGCGTCGAGACGTCGCGCGGTTTCATTGGTGCCGACGTGGTGGGCTCATCCGTCGCCGGCAGTTCGGGACGGCTGATGGCCCAGGCGGGTCTGACACTGCCCATCGAAAGCCATGTGCTGCAGGCTTTTGTGTCCGAGGCGCTCAAGCCGGTGATTCCCTGCGTGGTGAGCTTCGGCGGCCCGGGCCATTTCTATCTCAACCAATCCGACAAGGGCGGCCTGGTGTTCGGCGGCGACCTCGATGGCTACAACACCTATGCGCAGCGGGGCAATCTGCCGCTGGTCGAGAACGTGGTCGAATGTCTGATGTCCATCGTGCCTTCGGCCGGCCGCGCCCGGCTGTTGAGGATGTGGGGTGGGCTGGTCGATATGTCCATGGACGGCAGTCCCATCATCGACCGCACGGAGATCGACGGACTCTATTTCAACGGTGGCTGGTGCTATGGCGGTTTCAAGGCCACGCCTGGCGCGGGCTATGTGTTTGCGCACCTGATGGCGACCGGCGAGTCGCATGAGGTGGCGGCGGCCTATCGTTTTGACCGCTTCCGCAGTGGACACGTTCTTGATGAACCGGGCACTGGGGCCCAACCTAATCTGCACTGACCGACATGATTATTGAACATCCGCTACTGGGTCCGCGCGATGCGCGGGAGTTCGTCTATCTGGGCGATGCAACGTTGATTGAGCGGCCTGATGGAATGGCGCCGACGGCAGAGGAAGACTTTCATGCCTATGTGCATCTGCGTGACAACCCCGCCGGTCTGCACCGCGAACTGTGGTTTCACGAGCAGGGCGACCGCTCCTGGCTGGTGGTCACCAGAGATACGGTGACGCATGAAATTGTGAAAGTAGAGCTGGCTCGCGATGTCGC
>Ga0172382_10008825_pt1 | contig 13925 bp, 12 predicted proteins | sample Leawel138RmetaG_FD_122245 | JGI IMG/M metagenome (GOLD analysis project Ga0172382, IMG submission 122245) | Leachate microbial communities from a municipal landfill in Southern Ontario, Canada - Leachate well 138R metaG | ecosystem: Engineered > Solid waste > Landfill > Unclassified | place...
CCGCCTCGCAACGCCTGGCGGCAGGGGACCGCATCCGCCTGCCGCCGCTGCAGCGCGGTACCTCCGCGATGCAGCGGGATGCGCCCAGGGCGCCTTCGCGCGCCCTGCGGGAGTTCGTTACCAGCGCAGTGATCTACGAGGATCGCGACCTGATCGTGCTGAACAAGCCCGCGGGTGTGGCGGTGCATGGTGGCAGCGGCCTGAATTTCGGCGCGATCGAAGCGCTGCGCGCCGCGCATCCGGAACTCGCGGAACTGGAACTGGTGCATCGGCTGGACCGCGAGACCAGCGGCTGTCTGCTGGTCGCCAAGCGCCGCGCCGTACTGCGTGAACTGCATGCGCTATTGCGCGAGCGGCGCATGGAAAAGCGCTATCTGGCGCTGGTCGTGGGCCGCTGGCCGTTCGGCGCGAAAACGATCGAGCTGCCGCTCATGACCCATCAGCGTCAAGGTGGGGAGCGTGTCGTGCGTGTGCATGCGGCGGGGCGGGAAGCCTCGACGCGATTCGAGCCGGTACAGCACTTCGGGAAGGTGGCGACCTTGCTCGATGTCTCCCTGGGGACCGGGCGGACGCATCAGATAAGGGTGCATGCCGCGCATGCGGGCCATCCCATCGCCGGAGACGAGAAATACTGCGAACGCGAGCTGGATGCGAAGCTCCGGGCCGAGGGGCTGCAACGCATGTTTTTGCATGCGCACTCGCTCACTTTCGCCCGGTCGGGAGCGGACGTGCCGTTCACCGTCACCGCCCCCTTGCCGCCGGAGCTGCAATCGGTCGTGGATCGGCTGGCGCGGCGCTGATTCGCCCTACAGTAGCTCTGGCTCGGCTGCCTCGGGACTGCGGTTCGGACCGCTTGGAGGCTGCAGGTCCACCCTGGGCCTTTTCACCGCCGTGCAATTGAAATGCACGGCGGTGAAAAGGCCCAGGGTGGACCTGATCAATGATCGACGGGCCGGCACCGAGACGCCGGGAACGAGGAGGCGGTGGGGCGTCAGGGCAGTGCGAAGCCTTGCCGGCGTAGCGCGGCGGCCACCCAGATCAGCGGCAGGCCGATCAGGCCCGTGGGGTCCTGCGATTCGATGCGCTCGAACAGGCTGATGCCAAGTCCCTCGGCCTTGAATCCGCCGGCGCAGTTCAGGGGGCGCTCCTGCGCGACATAGCGCTGGATTTCCTCGTCGCTCAACGACCGGAAATAGACCGTGGTCGTGTCCATGTGGGTCTCGGCCAGGCCGACCTCCTGCCGTCCCTGGACCGGCCGCGCCTGGGATGTGCTGCTGTACATCACGTGGACGGCGGTGTTGAAGATGACACGCGCGCCGCTCAGCGAGCGCAATTGCTCGACAGCGCGCTCCACGGAGCCGGGCTTGCCGAGCATCCGGCCATCGCAGGTCGCCAGCTGGTCCGAGCCGATGATGATGCTGCCGGGATGTTGCAGTGCGACCGCTTCGGTCTTGGCTTGCGCCAGCCTGCCAGTGAGGGTATGCGCATCCTCATCGGGGCGGGCGGACTCATCGACCTCCGGGCGGCTGGTAGCAAAGGGCAGGCCAAGGCGTTCCAGTAACTGGCGCCGGTAGACGGAGGTCGAGGCCAGGACCAGGCGCGGGGTGCCGGCTGCGATAACATCAGATGAATTCAACGAGGGCCTCCAGCAGATGATCCCTTAGAAAAACAAACGTTTAGGCCGCTTATTCTTTTGACACCCATCGGGGGCGCCGCTAGTATACGCGCCCCATGCCGCGCCCCTCGTCCGCCGCCGCTGATGCTTCTCGTGATGCGTTCGTGGACGCAGGCGCCCATGCGCGGGCAGAAAGTCGGATTTCGCGGCGGTTTCCCGCTGCCGAACTGCCACGCTTGAGCGAGGCCGGCTTGCCGGCCGGGTCGCAGGTCGAGGCCTGGTTCCAGTTTGGGTTGTTCGACGGGCGCCCGATCGTCGGCGGCGCGGTATGCGGCCGCCTCGAACTGGTCTGCCAACGGTGCATGCAGCCTGTGACGGTCGAGGTGGACGAGCCGCTGAAACTGATGGTGGTTCGCGAGGAACTCGAAGGGGAGCCTGGTGGCTATGAACCGGTGGTGTCGGATCCCGCCCGATTGGATCTGCGCTGGCTGGTCGAGGAGCAGATGCTGCTGGCGCTGCCGCTCGTGCCCATGCACGAGCGCGAGGATTGCGCCCCAGCCGGCGGCTTGCGGAATTCGACGCCGCAGCCAGATGAGGCACCCGGGGAAACCCAGAGGCCGTTTCGAGATTTGCGGAATTTGCTTCGCCGGCAATGAGGTGCGGCCTGAGCCTGTGGGCAGGCTGCGGCGGCGGGCGGAATATTTGACCGGTCAACTATCGGAGATCATGAATCATGGCAGTTCAAAAAAGCAGGAAGACGCCTTCCAAGCGCGGTATGCGTCGCTCCCATGACGGGCTGGCGCGTCCGGCACTGTCGGTCGACCCGACCTCGGGCGAGACCCACCTGCGCCATTGCATTACGCCGGACGGCTTCTACCGCGGCAAGAAAGTCATCGAGGTCCGCGAGAAACCCGACGCAGAGTGACCTTTGCCGATCGCCCTGTGCCGATCGCTCTGTGCCGCCTGAGGACAGGGCATCGGCGCCGGTCGCGGTATCGCCTGCCTTTGTGGTCACGCCCGGCGCTATTCCGGTACTTTCTTGACTAATCACCGTCCGATCACGATCGCCGTCGATGCCATGGGGGGCGATCATGGCCCTTCCGTCACTGTGCCCGCGGTGCTCGATGCCCTGCGTCGGCATGCCGACGTGCGCATCGTGCTCGTCGGCCTGAGCGAGCCGACCCGTGCTTTGTTGGGGCAGTCGAGCAGTCGCCTGGGCAGTCGGCTCCTCGTGCGAGAGGTGACCCAGGTGGTCTCCATGGATGAGCGGCCTCAGGATGCCTTGCGCAAGAAGAAGGACTCTTCGATGCGTGTGGCGATCGACCTGGTGAAAAGCGGCGAAGCCGATGCCTGCGTCAGCGCTGGCAATACCGGTGCGCTGATGGCGACCGGCCGCTTCGTGCTCAAGACGATCGACGGCATCGACCGGCCGGCGATCATTTCCCGCATACGCGCTCGCCACGGCCACACCCATATGCTCGATTTAGGCGCAAACGCCCAGTGCAGCGCCCAGCACCTGTTTCAGTTCGCCGTGATGGGTGCGGTCGTTGCCGGCGACATGGCGGGTATCGAGCGGCCGCGCATCGGCATACTCAATATCGGCGAGGAGGAGACCAAGGGCGACGGGATCGTGCAGGAAGCCGCGCGCCTGTTGTCCGCCAGCCAGCTCAACTATGTGGGCTTCGTGGAGGGCAACGATATTTTCTCCGGCGAGGTCGACGTGGTCGTAACCGACGGTTTCACGGGCAATGTCGCGCTCAAGACCATGGAAGGGCTCGCCAACATGCTGGTGGGTGCCATCAAGGCGGAATACACCGCCAATCCCTTGCGCTATCTCGGCGCAATCGCTTCCTGGCCGGCGTTGCGCTCCCTGCGCCGCGAATTCGATCCGCGCACCTATAACGGAGCGAGCATGGTCGGATTGAACGGGGTGGTGGTCAAGAGTCATGGCAGCGCCGACGTCCTGTCGTTCAGCAACGCCATCGGTGTCGGGCTGGCGGAGGCGCAAAAGGGTGTACCGACACGCATCGGCGAGATGCTCCGCGAGCAGATGTCCCATATTTCGGGGCATGTTTCCCCGGCCGTGACGATCCCGGCGCCGCACGCCGCCGAGGCTACGCACGCCGCCGAGGGCAGCTGTTAGACTCTATCCATGAGAATTCCCATGTCATGGCTCGTGTCGAGGCCCGTGTCCTGGCGCTCGTTCCGGGATGCTGCCCCGACTTCCGTATCTTTTTTCCAAGGGCGCTCCCAAAGGTGCTCGAAGGTCCGCGGCGTACATGCGCTGCGCACGCGAGCGCTGGTCGCAGGCTGGCTGCTGACGCTGTGTGTGGCGCCGTCGCAGGCTGCGACCTATGTGATCCCGGAAGGCGGGGACTCGATTGTCGGCGACACTCAGTATGTCACCGCCCGCCATGAGGATACTTTGCTCGACATCGGTCGGCGGCATGGCGTGGGCTACGAAGAAATCGTCGCCGCGAATCCAGGAGTCGATCCCTGGCTGCCGGGCGAAGGGCGGCAGGTGCTGATTCCGTCACGCTACATTTTGCCGGACGGACCGCGCACCGGGGTCGTGGTGAGTCTCGCGGAGCATCGTCTCTACTATTATCCGCCGGCACGCAGTGGCGAAACGCCGGTCGTGAAGACCTATCCGATCAGCATCGGGAAGATGGATTGGAAGACGCCTTTGGGCGAGACCCGGATCGTACAAAAGCGCGAGCGGCCAGCCTGGTATCCGCCCGAGTCGGTACGGCGCGAGCACGCTGCCGAAGGCAGGCCTCTTCCCAGGGTCGTGCCTCCAGGGCCGGACAACCCGCTGGGCAATTACGCCATGCGCCTGGGTATCCCCGGCGGTGCCTACCTCATCCATGGTACGAACCGCCCGGCTGGCGTAGGCATGCAGGTGACGCATGGTTGCATCCGGCTGTTTCCCGAGGACATCGAGGAACTCTACACGCTGGTACCGCTGAATACGCCGGTGCGTATGATCGATCAGCCGCTCAAGATGGGTTGGCGGGGCGATGATCTCTACATGGAAGTGCATGCGCCTCTGGAGGGCACGCAGGATCCGGAGGTCCACAGCCTGACGAACATCACGCGCATGTTGGTCTCGGCCACCCAGGACCGCAGCGTGGTCATCGACTGGGCCAAGGCGGAAAAGCAGTTCGTCGCGGCAACGGGCGTACCCGAGCCGGTCGTGCTGCACACCATGACGGCGCAGACCTGGAACGACGCCGACGCGGAGTAAGCGAGCATCGGCCGATGGGGGGAGTAGTCGCCCGCATGAAGTTTCCATAGACTGCGCGCGCGGGCCCTGCGGCGGAAGCTATCTATCTACACCGAGTTGGTCCATGGCTGAAACCGTGGGGTCCGCTTCCTCGGTGCGTGGTGTGAACCCAAGCCCATCGAATCCGGGCATAAGAATCATAAATCTAATGTAGATTCTTACGTAATAAACATAATTTATTGATTATCTATATATTTTTAGGTAGATGAAAGGACCTGCCAGATTGCCTGGGCAACGTTGGAGCCTGACCGGCGTGATGTGCAGGACGCACGAATGCCGCGGAGCGCAGGACGCGCGTGAGCGGCGCGATGTGCAGGACGCACGAATGCCGCGGAGCGCAGGACGCGCGTGAGCGGTAGAAACAAAAACGCCGTGGCTGGAAGCCACGGCGTTCGTGTTCAGACGAAATCCGGTCGGATTACTTCGATACGGACTTCTTGAACATGCGGTCGATCTTCTCGTTCGTCGCATCGCAGCAGGCCTGGCTGGCCTGAGCGGCGGACAGGGCCTGGTTGGCGGCACTCTGTGCGCTATCGGCAGCCGAACGCGCGGACTGAGCGGAGCTGGCGGCGGAATCAGCCGCAGCCTTCGCCGCTGCCGCATCCTGCACGGCCTTGTCGGCAGTGGCCCGGATTTCATCGATGCTCGCCTGAGAGACGCAACCGCTGGCCGCAACGAGTACCACGGCAGCAACGCCCGCCTTCAGAGCGGTGGAGATGGTTTTCTTCATGACTTCTTTCCCCTTATGGGTCGAATAAAAAAGGACCAGAGCGACTAAATTTCACTCGCCTCTCAATCCGCGGGACTTATGGCATGCTCCCGCGAATATCACCACAAAAACTTCTTTTTTGTAAAAGCTTCCGGGCGCGAGCCGAAGTCTCAGAATACAAGATTGCCGCGTAGCGATAAAGCTTATGTTGCGATGCGTAGCCGGAAAGAGACAGTCGGAGATGCGGGCGGCTACTCGACGAATGACCCTGCAACTCCGAGCAGCTATAGCGCCACGCCAGATGCCGTTGGATACGGTGAGAATAGTAATACGTGCTTGCCGCAGGCCGCGTTCAGCGCCAGCAGCCGGTGCTGTCCGCAGGCTGGCGAGCACCATTCTGATCGATGGACAAGGTCTGGCATGCGGAATCGTCGGCGAGCTGTCCGCCGCCGGCGGTGGCTGTAGCGGTATAGGTCGTCGTCGTATAGTTTCCAATGGCGATCGAATATTGCCCACTGGGCGTCGATGCCGGTACGCCCAAACCGCTCGGTGGTGCCAGCGCCAGCTCGCTATTGTCCGCGTAGCGATTTCGTTGCAGAAAGAACTTCTCTTGTGCGGCCTGCACGCGCAGGAGAGCCATCCGAGCCTCGGTCCGGTTGGTGCGAATCAGGTAGCTGCGATAGCTGCTGACCGCGACCGTACCCAGGATCGCGACGATGACGATGACGGTCATGAGCTCGATCAAGGTCATGCCGCGCATGCGCCGCCGACCCGTAGCATTCGCTTCGAAGCCATCCATGAGTCCCCCGCGCGCGATGGTTGTGTTCATGCTTTGGTCCTATGGCGCATTGGATTCGCGCCAGTACGTCTTGATCCGGCTATCGAAGTTCGTGCAGACGTTCAGTACCTCGACACCAGAGAGGCATACGACCTTGTTGTGCTCCGGGAATAGGAATGACACCTCGGGTGCGATACCGCCCTGGGCGAGTTCGTCGTAGCGGTCCTCCGGCGCCAGGTCTTCGCCACCTCCGTCCGGATCGCCATCGTCACCGTCCGGATCAGTGGGGGAGTCCCGGCGCGGGATGGGTGCGCCGTTGAAGGCGTTGACGACATATGCGCGGTTGGTGCCCGTATTGGATGCCGAGCAGGTATTCGTGTTTACGCCGATCGGGGGAGTGTAGGTCGTAAAAAAGATCTTGTTGTCGAAGGTGTTCGATGGATTGAGCGACTTCTCTCCCCGCCATTCGGGCAGGTTCAGCATGAGACGCCAGCCCGGCGCGCTCGGCGGCACGATTGCCTGGACGTCGTCGCTGATATCCGTCAAGTCGCTGTCGCGGATGATCGTGGCGCTGTCGTACTCGGCCTGGGTGCGGCGCACGAACGGCTGGAGATCGCGAATCGAGTAGAAGCGGTCCTGCGTGGAGGTATTCAGCGGATGACCGCGATATCCCGAACCGATGGCGATATTCAGCATGGGCGGTGTCTCTGGGCGGTGCAGCGCTGCGACATCCGGACGGCTGTAGAAGCGTCGGGCGTCTGCTTCGACCGGCGTGGCATCGTCCTTGGTGCCCAGCGACGCGATGACACCGCCAGCCACGAGCGAGTTGGCGCTGTTGCCATTGGTAATGTCGAAGCGCCATAGCTGCGCCGCCATGTCGCCGACATACATGCGGTCCGCGTATCCATCGCTGTTGGTGTCCAGGACGGCCACCTCGCTCGGAATGCTGTGTGTCATTCGGGAAAGATTGAGGTTCGCGTTCGAGAGACCCGCAGACCACAGCGGCGTGCCCCGGATGGCGTCCACCATGAACACCCGATTGCCGACGCTATCGGCGCTGTTGTAGAACGTTGCATCCTGCGCCGGATCGTATCCGCCGCCGAATACCAGGACGAGTTTCTGTGAATTCTGCGTGGCGCCGTCGATGTTCACTCTTGCGATTGTCGGCGTCGACCAGGTCTGTCCGACATTGGGCAGTTCATCCGGTCCGATGCTCCACATGTATCGCGGTGCGCTCTTGTCCGTCACATCGATCGCATAGTAGCGGCTGCCGCCGCGCCCCGTCCCGAAGAACAGAATCACGCGGTCGTCGTCGCTGACGATGCCGTCGCCGTTGACGTCGTACTTGAGTACGCGGATTTCCCCGTCGAGCGTGTAGGGTTTGGCTGGGACCGGGTTATTGAAGTAAAGCTCCTTGAGATTCGGGAGATATTCCTGAGGTACGAATGCCCAAAGCTCATTGCCGCTCACGGTGTCGAAGGCGTGCAGGTAACCGTCGTTGGTGGCCAGGAATACCGCTGCATCATCTATATTGGGCGTATCTACCGTGCCTCCATAAATCACGACGGCGGGAGGCGAGTGAATAGGGTCTCCTATCACGCGACGCACGGTGGTGGATGCGTCTCCATCCTCGTTCAACACATCGACGCCTCGTGCCCAGTCGATGAGATCCTCCATCGACGGATCTCCGTCGGCGCCTAGTACAAAATGCTCTGCGGGGTCGAGATCACTGTTGCTGGCGCTGAGTTCATGAGTGCTCAGAAGCACGGTGCCGGCGGGCTGGGCCGGGCCCACATAGGTATAGAGATTCCGGCTGGCCGGGCTCGGTAGCTGGCTGGCAGCGCCACCGGCCTGGACGGACGAGCCGTCGGCCGTGCTGGACCAGTAGCTGCGCGATGCTTCCGCAAAGAAGCCGGTATTGGGATTGACGGCCGCTTGTGCCGGATCGCGGCTGTCCATGATGACGCCGTCTTCGATGCGATATTTCTTCAGGTTGCCGGGCCAGTGCACGCTGGAGTCGGGCTGGAATACGGACACGAACAGATCGTCCAGTGTCTGGGTTCGATTGAAGGCGTTCACAGCGACCGTCGGGGTGGTGAAGGTCGTGCTGGTCTGCAGGATGTTGGTGATGATGGAGTTGAAGACAGCGGACAGGCTGCTGAGGTCGTCAGCCTGATACGCTTGGCCACCGCCGCGATTCGCAGCACTCTGAAGACGCTGATAAGCGGCCGCGTCGCCGCTGAAATCCGGACCGAATCCGATGAAGTAGGTCTTCACGTTTTGTTGCCCTTCGACCTCATCATTCGGTCTCAGGTCTGCATTGAACATGTATTCTGCCAGGGCACCCAGGCAGGCACCGTCCCCGTTGCCGCTGCAGCCCTCTCCGGCCAACGATGCAAAATCGGGCAAGCCCCTGATGGCGTTGTTTGATTCGGTATCCTTCGTAGCCTCGCCATCCGTCAGGTACACGATGTAATTGGCCTGGCAGGGCTCGGAGGCCGGACTGATATAGTTATCGCCGTTGCGGGATGTGGCGACGCTGGGATAGTCCTGCATATAGCTGGGTCCTGCGCACGTGCCGGTAGACCCGGGCGAGGAGTCGACTCGGGTGCAGATCCTGGAATTATTCCCGTATGACACGGGGCCGCCGGAAAAATACCGGTAGGCTTCGAACAGGGTCTCGGTCAGCGGCGTCCAGCCGTGTGGCAGGTACAGATTGCTGGATGTGATGTCCGCGATCAGGGATGCGCGTTTCTCGTTCAGCGGGGAAACGGGTGACATCACCATGCCACCGGCTGCGGTACTGTCGGCACTACCATAGCTGTTGGAATTCGTGCTATAGCGCATCACCCCGACGTTGAGATTGGGCAATGAATTCAGAAAGCTGGCCGCCGCAGCCTTGACGACCTGCATCCGGGTCTGGGTTTCCTTCGGTCCGTTTCTAAGGTAGCGAATGTAATTCGGACTATAGAGCGTCACACTCACACCGGTACCGCTGCCCCACCAGGATTGTCCGCTGCTATTCGTCCAGCGTCCATTGCTCTGGCTGGCGGTGCCAATCTGTGGCCATTTTGCCGCCGATGACGCATCCGGACCATGGGTTCCCGCGTCGTCCAGGCACTCGACATCCGTTGCGTATGTCCTGCTGCTGCCACTGCCACTGGTGGTGCTGCCGCTGGTCGTGGAGCCATTGGCATTGGCCAGGGTGTTCTGCCAGGTGCGGCCATTGCCTTGGCCTCTCCAGCGGATGAAGGTGCCGGAGTAGAAGCCTGTGCTGCTGGCGTCCGTTCCGGTTCCCCAGACAAGCGCGTCCACAGCACGCTTGCACTTGATCTCTCGGGGATTGCTTCGTGAAAAACTCCCACTCAGTCTAATATGCGACAGGTTGTTGCAGGAAGTCGGCGGAGTGCTACTGGTGGAGTAGTAGATCCGATCATCACTGGTGCTGCAATTCGTTCCGCTATTGGAGTACGAAACCGTTGGGTCGTAGGGGAGGAGTGACGACTCTGCAGCCTCGTTCATACTACCCGAGGTGTCGATGATCAGCAGGATGTTGGCTTGAACGTCATTCGCCGGCCGGCTGATGAAAATTTCCGTATCGTCAGCATGGCTCACAGTGTTCAGCCCCAGCATGAGAATGGCGCTCGCGATCGCGCCGACCATTGGTTGTCCGGGAGAACGCATGGGTAAGATCCTCAGAAATCCTGTGCGACGGCGTGGCTGCATACGATGGCTCAAGGTGTCAGCGTCGTAGAAACGGGGTCGATCGGCATGACCGTGGGGTCATGAGGGGCGATCACGGCGATTCCTTGCCGGTTCGTGGCGGTTGCGTTGCGAGCCGATGTGCCGGTGCTTTGAATTTCGAAATGAAATGTGGAAAAGCTGTCCCAGCTCGTGCCCCACATTGCCGGCTGAGGGGCGCCGTTGAGTTGCGGCGTAATGGTTGCTACGAAAGCATCGACGCCGTCCGTACCTGGAATGGATTCGCTTCCAGAGGGAACTTCGGGGTCCGACGAGGCGGCGGGAATTCGCTCCGTACCTGCGCTCGGGTTGAATCCACCGACAATCAGCGACCGCTCGATCCCCGTCTCGGCCGCCTGGAAGGCATTCTGGTAATACTGCGTATTGCCGGCCATGACCAATTCCAGGCTGGCGGTATTCATCCCCGAGATGGCCAACAGTGTCAGCACCAGCAGGAGCAGCAAGCCGACGACCAGGGCCGCGCCACGCTGTGCGGCATGCTGGGGAAAGGGCGGTTTGATCGCGCGCATGATCCGGTTCCCCATCAGGTGCCTAGGATGTTGCGGATCTGGATCGTCCGGGATACCAGTAACCGGCGAAATCCATCGGCCGGCTCGTAGGCTTGCGTTGCCGCGCTTGCGGCGTTCAGGTTGGCGGTTTTACCGTTGTCTTCGTCACGATCGGCGTACGCGTACGTCCTGCCGTCCACGAAACCGACTTCGGGCGTTTCGGAGCGGATGAGCAGCCAGATGCGCACCGAGACGATCTGTTCACCTGCCGCGACATCGCCAGGATTGACGTAGCGGGTGGCGACGCCGCGCATGCCGGTGGGGTCGACACCGAACTGGATCTGCATATCCTCGATCCCTGGAACGATTTCTTCCGCGACAAAAGCGGGCCCATCAGTCAGGGCGATGCGCTGCAGTGACGGCAACCCGGGGCGGTCGGTGGAATCCTGGCTGATGTAATAAGCATTCACGATCAGGTCATTGACCTGGCCGGCGGGCGCGGTGGTACATCCCGAACTGTCCGTGACCAGTTCTCCCATCACGCGTGTCGAGCAGACCCTCAACCGTCCTGTCGCCCCCGTTGAAGGAGTGGCGGCGGCGCGCCGGATGGTCAGCGTATCCGCGCTGGCCACCGCGCTTGCACGATAGGCTGTGCAAGCAAAGGTGCTGCTACCGTCGCTGCTCTCGATATTCATCACCAAGTCGCGCGCATAATTTGCGCCGCAGTTGGTAGGCGGGCCCGCGGAGGGTTCATCCTGCCGGGCTTGGTTTCCGATGATACCGGCACCCTTCAGCAGGCCCCAGTAGTTGGACATTCGGATATCGGGCTCGAGCACGCTCATTGCGTAGCGCGCCGTTTCCTGTAAACGCGCAGTACTCTCATTGATCTCGTAGGTATTGCGGCTGTCCACGTAAACTTGCGTTGCCCCGAAGATCAGCAGTGCGCCGATCGTAATAGCGACAAGGAGTTCGATGAGACTGACACCCTGTTCTGTCCGTTTCGTCGGAAAGCGTTGGCGAGGCCCGTGTGACGTGGTCATATTTGCATTCTCATCACATAGCTGAGCCGATTGGCTTCACTGGCTTGACCGGCTTCGAGCCATGTGATGGTGATCGTGTAAGTCGTTGGATTCGTAGTTGTATCCACTTCTACAGCGCCCGTTGGATCACCGGGCAGTGCTGTCTCGATCTGGTTTTTCCAAAGCGCAAGGTCGTACGCTGCCATTTCTTCTGCGCTGCAGTCGGCAGTTACACCCATGCAGCTTTCGCTGTCTTCGGTGGCGCCTTCGCCCGCATAAGCATCGCGTGCATTGCGGTTGGATCGAATCCGATCACCCAGGTCACTGGCGAGATTTACAGCCTGCATTCGCGATATGGCGCTGCCGCTGGTTCGCAATGTGACCACATAGAGGCTGGCGATCCCGAGCATCCCAACGCCTAGTACGACAAGGGCGACCAGTGCTTCGATCATGCTGAAGCCACGTGCTCGTTTCGAGGCTCGCGCTCTGTTTTCCATCGTCGAAACGATCATGGGCATGTTTCTCCGATCAAACCGAGCGCCGTGTTGATCTCGCTGTAGGTCCTGGTTACGCGGGCGCGGCCGGTAGGCTCGATAATCAGTGCGCGCGCGACAGAGTTGGTTCCGACCTGTTGATTGCCGCGCACATCACAGATCACGATGCGACTGGTTGGAGCTTGACCCGGTGTGCTGTTGGCGAAGCCGGTTGCGGCATAACTGACGATACCCTCGTTGTTGTTGACAACGGCCACGCCGTCGGGCGCCGCTTGCCGGTCGATGACGTCCTCGTCATCGTCATGCTCCCAGTTGTTGTTCGCGTCATGAAACACGATCCAGCCCGTAAATGCGCCTTCGCTGCAGGTCGGATTCTCGTCCATGGGATTGGCGGATGCGCACGTTGCCATGACTTGCTGGCGTTTTATCGCTTCCGAGCGCGCCACATGCATGGAACGCAGCAGGTCATTGGAGGTCGAGGACAGGCGATTATTGCGCATGAAGTCGCGCATGTTGGGCACGGCGACAGCCGCCAACACGGCGGCGACCGCCAGGGTGATCATCAACTCGAGCAGCGTGAAGCCGGCGGCGCGGCCGGGTCCTGGGCGCTTGTATCGGGTTTTTCGCATGGCGCGGACTATAAGGGGCACGTGTGTGCCGTCGAGCGGCATCCGACCAGCGGCGGGCCTCGAAGGATGGGCGGTCGGCGCGTCAGAGTTCTGTCAAACGAGCGAAATCCCGCTGCGCAGGCGGTTCGTTCGTGGCTGTGGGTGTGAATGTGATGTGGGTCACAGTGCTCCGGAGTTCATGAAGGCTCCGGGCTGTCGGCACCCAAGCGGCGCGTCTCGACGCAATAGGTATCGCTCATTCCTTGCAGGCCGAGAGACGCACCAGGCTGCTGGATTCTTCTTTGCAGCGCATTCGAAATCGAGGCCCGGGTTTCGGCGGTCCGAGGAGACGTTGGCACGAGCGGGGGAGATGTTGGAACGAGCGGGGCTTTGAGTCGTACGACGTTTTCGAGTCGGGGTGCATTCGCCCTCGGCGTTCGGCTGGGCTGCGGTGACTTGCTATGGCGGACTGCGATAGTTGCTTTCGTCGCCGAGCCTGTATATAAATATAGTCGCTGGCCATTCATACAGGATCGCACCGCATGTCCGAGCTGACCCCGCGACAGCGCGAAATACTCAAGTTGATCCAGGAGACGATCAGCGATTCCGGCATGCCGCCGACGCGGGCGGAGATCGCCGTGGCGTTCGGTTTCAAGTCGCCCAATGCGGCCGAGGAACATCTGCGCGCCTTGGCGCGCAAGGGCGTGATCGATCTCATCCCAGGCACGTCCCGCGGGATCCAACTCAAGGACTCGCTGCGCGAGCAACTGGGTCTGCCGCTGATCGGCCGGGTTGCCGCCGGCAGGCCCATCCTTGCGCAGGAGCATATCGAAGACCGGTATCAGATCGACCCGAAGATCTTTCAGCCGCATGCGGATTACCTTCTCAAGGTCAAGGGCATGAGCATGAAGGACATCGGCATCCTCGATGGCGATCTGGTTGCTGTGCACCGTACTCCCGAGGTGCGCAACCGGCAGGTGATCGTTGCGCGACTGGACGACGAGGTCACGGTCAAGCGCTACAAGCACGAAGGTAAGATCGTATGGTTGTTGCCGGAGAACGAAGAGTTCGAGCCGATTCGCGTCGATCTCAAGGAGCAGTCGCTGGTGATCGAAGGCGTCGTCGTGGGCGTCCTGCGTCATGGAAAGTCGAAAGGGATGTTCCAG
>Ga0172382_10008832_pt1 | contig 13919 bp, 12 predicted proteins | sample Leawel138RmetaG_FD_122245 | JGI IMG/M metagenome (GOLD analysis project Ga0172382, IMG submission 122245) | Leachate microbial communities from a municipal landfill in Southern Ontario, Canada - Leachate well 138R metaG | ecosystem: Engineered > Solid waste > Landfill > Unclassified | place...
GAAGCTATCATGGTGTCAAAAATTTTACCTCGTATTTCTATGTCGTAGTTAAGTAATACTTGTAAGTCGTATTTTATGTTGTGGCCAATTTTTTCTTTCCTTTCATCTTCTATTATCTCTTTTAATTCTTTAAGCCATTTATCTTTTTCATTTGTTTCTTTTTTCTGAACATCAAAAAGACTAGGCTTTTTTATTTCTTTATCATCCTTGTTGTGTTTTACTTTCAAATCAATGAAGTATGCTTCATTTTCTTTCCATGAAAAACTAAGGCCAAGAAGATTGGCATTTAAGGCCTTTAAAGAATCTGTTTCAGTGTCTATAGCAAAAGACTCTGCTTTCTTTATTTCTTTAATAAATTCTTTAAAATCTCCTTCTGTTTTTATTAGTTTATATTTAAATTTATTTTCATTTCTTTTAAACTTATCTTCACTTGTTTGACCTTCTTTGATGTTTAGAATTCTTGGCAAGAGTGATTTGAATTCAAGTTCACTAAAAGTTTGATTTATTTTATTTTTATCAAAATTATTTATTTTCAAATCTTCTATTTTAATATCTATTGGCACGTCCAGCTTGATGGTTGATAGATCCTTACTTAAATGAGCCATATTTTCTCCAGCTCTCAAAAGATCTTTTGTTCTTTCTTTTATTTTATCATCCCCAATATTTTTATATACACCATCTAAATCAGAAAAATTTCTTATTAATTCACTGGCTGTTTTTTCTCCAATACCAGAAACTCCTGGAATGTTGTCACTAGGATCACCTCTTAAAGCTTTGTAGTCTATTAGTTGTTTGGCACTTATTCCATATCTTTCTTTTACTTTTTCTTCATCGTACAATACTGAGTCGGATAAACCTCTGCTCATTGTATATACTTTTGTCTTATTATTAACCAGCTGTAGGGTGTCCATATCACCGGTTATTATTATTACTTCAATGTTGGGGAATTTTTCATTAATTTTTTTACTAATAGTTCCTATTAAGTCATCAGCCTCATAACCGCTCAATTCAAATATCGGAATGTCAAAAGCTGAACTAATTTCTTTGGTCATTGGGATTTGATCGTACAACTCTTGAGGGGCTTTGACTCTGGTCGCCTTATATTCTTTAAATTTTTCATGTCTAAAGGTTGGCCCTTTTTTATCTAGTGTTAATACGGCATATTGTGGCTTTATCTCTGTCAAAGATTTAATTAAAAAAGAAGCAAAGCCGTAAGCAGCATTACTCATTCTTCCATCTTTTGTTGTTAGTTTTCCTGGAATAGCGTGGAAGCTTCTATGTATGATAGCATTTCCATCTATTATTATTAGTTTTTCTTTCATGTTTTGAGTATAGCATTATTTGTGATAAAAAAATATATTGACATTTTTTAAAATATATGTTATCATACTACTTCTTAGTAATTTGAAAATTAGTAATAACCAAATATACAGAAATGAAAAAAATTAGAATTTACACCCACAATTCTCCGGATATTGATGCGGTGGCCTCTGTTTGGTTTTTTCTAAGATTTATTCTTAGAAAAAGTATCAACGAGGTTGAGATAATTTTTAAGCCGGCCAATTGGGATGGCGAAGAAATGAGAGAAAATGATGTTGCCTTAGATATTTCTGCTGGAGGCAGGGGTGTTAAAGGTGATCAAAAAGGATCTAAAGTAGGTTCAGCGTTCATGTCTCTTTTTAAGAAAGCAGAATTAGGCCACTTTGAGAAAAAATCTTTAAGTAGTTTAGCTTACTTTATTGAAGAGCACGATTCAAAAGGTATTAGTTCTTGGAGATATCTGAGAATTGATGAAAGGAATAAACTTTCCTTTTATACCTTTGCTGGATTAATGACGATCTTGCACTCTTATCAGATAACAAACAGTGAGTATGATACTTGTCTTAAAATTTTCGAAATTTTAGATAATTATTTACAAATGCTTGTTGTCGAAAAAAGAAACTTTGAAGAGGCTAATAAGAATGTTGAAGTTTTTGGTAAAGTTGCTTTAGTTAAAAATGCAAAAACCAGAATTAACAACAATCTGTTTAATCAAGGTTTTAAATTAGTGGTGTATGTTGACGATAATAATATCGGAGTATTGTCTAGAGATGGAAATCCTAGAGCCGATAATTACATGGTCAAAGAAATTGTACTCAAATCAGGTGAAAACTTGGGAGATGGTGATAATTGGTTCGCTCATCCTAGTGGCAGATTATTCTGTCGTGGAAGTAGAAAGAGTCCAGTTTTAACTCCCTCTAAAGTTGATCCAAAAAAACTGGCTGAAGCAGCCAGTATTTACCTTTCTCGTTTAGAGAGAGGAGAGGATTAAAAAAACAAAAGCCCTAAGTTTTTACTTAGGGCTTTTTTACTATCTTAAAATTTTTTTGCAAATAGTCTAAATCTTTACTCATTCTTTTTAGATATTTTTTAATTTTTTTTATATCACTTATAACATCTTCCTGGCTTAGAAGGCTGAGTGTGGTCGCTATAGTTCCAAAATAGTCACCTTCTTTTATGTGAAATTTAGCGCTTTTTTGGTCCTTAATAATTAAATTATTATTATTTATCTTATATCTTTCAGTATTCATTTTTATTGAGATAGGCTAATAAATTTATTTTTAGAAATAATTATATGGTCTAAAACATCTATACCCAAAACTTCTCCAGCTTCTTTTAATTTTCTATTTACCTCTAAGTCTTCTTCACTTGGTTTCAAAACGCCAGAAGGATGGTTATGGGCTACGATAATTGCGCTAGCAGAATATTCGATCGCCGGTCTAAAGACATCCCTGGGATGAACAATGCTAGCATCTAAAGTCCCGATAGATATAGTTTCAGAGTGAATTAGCTTATAGTGATTATTTAAATAAAGGCCGCGAAAATGTTCTTTATTTAATTTACTCATATCTTTTAGATATTCAAAAGCTTGCTTTGCATTTCTAATTGTTATTGTCCCTAATTTATTTTCTTTAAAAAATCTTCTGCCTAATTCAAAACAGGCAACTATCTGACAAGACTTAACTAGGGGTAGTCCAAATTCTTTTTCTATGTTTTTAGGATTTTTTTCGTTGATAATTGAATTTCTTCCATATTCTTTTAATATTCTGTCGGCCATATTTAAAACTTCCTCTTTTTTTGTTCCTGAATTAAGTATTATCGCTAAAAGTTCAGCAGAGCTTAAAGTCTCTGGGCCATCTTTTATTATTTTTTCTCTTGGCTTGTCATTTTCAGCCCTATCTCTAATAGGTGTTATTTTATATTTCTTGTTATTGTTGATAATAATATTATTATCATTTATTTTATATTTCATAAAATTTTTTTATTAATAAAATTGGTATTTTAATTATAGCACATATCTGTTATAATTAAAATAAAGATAAAGTGATTATCTTGTTTTTTTATTTTAAATTAATTTATTCAATATTATGAATTTAAAGAAAATAGTTTTATCTAATGGATTGCCAGTTTTTTTAATCAAAATGCCGAGGGTTAAATCAACCACTATTTTAGTTATGTTTAGAACAGGATCTAGATATGAAAATAGGAAAAATTCTGGACTGTCTCATTTTTTAGAGCACATGTTTTTCAAGGGAACCACAAAAAGACCTAGCACCTTAAAAATATCAGGAGAGTTAGATTCTATTGGGGCTGATTTTAATGCGTTTACGGGTAAAGAATATACAGGCTATTATATCAAGGCTCAAAAATCAAAATTTAATGTAGCTGTAGATGTTTTAAGTGATATGTTAATTAACTCTAAATTTGACCAAGAAGAAATTGATAGAGAAAGAGGTGTTATTATAGAGGAGCTTAATATGTATGAAAATAATCCGATGATGAGCATTGAGGATCTTTTCGAGTCTTGTCTTTATGGAGATACTCCAGCTGGTTGGGACACTATTGGGTTTAAGGACAATATATTAAATTTACAAAGAAAGGATTTTTTAAACTATTATAATAGTCAGTACGGAGTTAATGGTTCTGCTGTTTTTGTGGCTGGTGATTTTTCTGAAGAAGCTGTGAAAAAAGAATTAGAGAGTAAGTTTTCTGAGTTTAGGAAAAATGGTTATAGGAAAAAAGTAGGGATTGTAGAAAGACAGAAAACTCCTAGTTTAAAAATAAAGAATAAAAAAACAGATCAAATAAATCTTGCTCTTGGATTTAGAGCTTTTCCTTATGGGCACAAAGATGAAAAAGTTTTGAAGCTCTTGTCTGTTATTTTAGGCGGCTCAATGAGTTCAAGGCTTTTTACTGAACTTAGAGAGAGAAGGGGTTTGGCCTATTATGTCAGAAGTAACACAGAATTTTATTCTGATTCTGGCTATATAGATGTTAAGGCTGGCGTTCCTAAAAAGAAGTTAAAAGAGTCTATAGAAATTATTCTAAATGAATATAAAAAGTTTAAAGAAGAGCTTGTTGGGGAGGAAGAACTTCAAAGAGCCAAGGATCTCTTATCGGGCAAATTAATTGTTAGCATGGAGGGGACTGATGATTATACAAGTTGGTTTGGATCTCAATTTCCTTTTACTGATAAATTTTCTTCACCAGACGAGGTTCTCGACAAATTTAAAAGTGTTAAAAGCAAAGATATTAAAAGAGTGGCTAATCAACTTTTTGTAAGCAGTGCTCTAAATTTAGCGGTTATAGGGGGAGGATTAAAAGAAGTTGAAATTAAAAAACTCCTAAAGATATAATAGCTATTGCTTTTTTAAAAAATATATTATATTATTTATATAATTAAAAATTAAATTAAGCGCTTTTAATAAAAAATCTTCGGTTCAAAGCGCCCGGAGAACTTTCAAGCTAATATTTATTAGTATTGGGGTTAATTTAATCTTTTTTTATTTGTATGGAAAAAAATCAAGAAAACAGCATTTTAGCTGGATTATTAGAGAAAGATGATATAAGGATTCCTAGAGCAGGAGACACTGTTATTGGAAAAATTATTTCAGCTTCAAAGTCTGAAGTTAGATTAGACATTGAAGGTATCTTTACTGGTATCGTTCGTGGACCTGAACTATATTTTGACGATGATGAATTTGAAAACTTAAAACCAGGTGTTGAAGTTGAGGCAACAGTTATTGATGAAGAAAATGAAAGAGGTGAGTTAGAGTTATCATTTAGGCAGGCTGGACAAGAAAAAGCTTGGGCTAAATTAGAAGAAGCTTTGAAAAACAAAGAGGTCATTAAGGTTAAAATCTTGGACGCTAATAAAGGTGGTCTTTTGGTTAAACATAACCAAATTACAGGTTTCTTACCAGTTTCACAATTGTCTCCAGAAAACTATCCTAGAGTTAGTGGAGGTGACAAACAAAAGATATTAGAAAAGTTAAAATCTTTTGTAGGTAATGAAATTGATGTGAACGTTATTAACTTAGGAGAAGATTCAGATAAGATAATTTTCAGTGAGAAAGATGTTTGGAACAAGAAGCAAAAACATATCATTGAAAAATATAAAGTTGGTATGGTTGTTGAAGGTAAAATTTCAGCTGTAACCAATTTTGGAGTATTTATCAGTTTTGGCGAGGGGATGGAAGGTTTAATTCACATCTCAGAACTAGCTTGGCAAAGAATCGATTCTCTTGATAAGATGTATAAAGTTGGAGATGAAATTAGAGCTGAAATAGTAAATCTTGATAACAATAAAATATTCTTAAGTGCTAAAAAAATAGTTGAAGATCCTTGGAAAAAGGCAGTTGAAAAATATAGTATTGGACAAATAGTTAAAGGTTCTATCTTGAAAGTTAATCCTTTTGGATTATTTGTTAAGTTAGATGATGAAATTCATGGACTAGCTCATATCACTCAATTGGGTGCTAGTTCTAAGGATAAAATTAATGAAGTTTTCTCAGCTGGAGAAGAAAAAGAATTTGAAATAATTTCAATTTCTCCTAATGACCATCGCTTAGGTTTAAAACTTGTAGATGGCAAGAAGACAAAGAAGAAGGAAGAGGCAGAAAAAGAAGAAGTAGTAACAGAAGAAAAGGAATAGACAATGATAAAAATAAAAAAACAGGAGCTTTAAAGAATAGCTCCTGTTTTTTTTGGACAATATGTTTAAAATATTATATAATATTATTCTAATTAATTTAATTAAGTTTAAAATATGAAGTCTTTGGCAAAAAATTTTTTAGTTTTCTTTTTTATTTTTTTAGTTGTTGCTAGCTTGCTTAGTGCTTTTTCTGGTAAAAAAAGTATTACTGAAAACATAGGTATGAACACCTTCATAGCCCTTGTTAATGATGAAAAAGTTTCCAATATTATAGTTAGTGGCAATAACATAGAAGTAACTCTTGATTCTGGGGATAAAAAAATTATTAAAAAGGAGAATAACGAATCCCTTTCTAGTCTTTTAAGTAATTTTTCTGTTGATTCTGAAAAAATGTCTAAAATAGATATTAGAGTTAAAGAAGATGATAGTTTTAGAGCTATTTTAATGTCTATTTTGCCATTCTTAATACCTTTTATTTTGATTATAGTATTCCTTTACTTTATGATGAGGGGTGTCTCAGGAGCTAATTCCAAGGCTATGATGTTCGGGCAATCACAAGCAAGAGAATTTGATAATAATCAAAAAGAAAAAACAACATTTAAAGATGTTGCGGGAGCAAAAGAAGGTAAGCAAGAATTGAGTGAGATAGTGGAGTTTTTGAAATTTCCTAAAAAATTTAGAGAATTGGGAGCTAAAATACCAAAAGGTGTCCTACTTTTAGGTAGTCCAGGAACAGGGAAAACATTAATGGCAAAGGCTGTGGCGGGAGAGGCTAATGTTCCTTTCTATAGTATTTCTGGTTCTGAGTTTGTAGAAATGTTTGTTGGTGTTGGAGCTTCTAGAGTTAGATCCTTGTTTCAAAAGGCTAAGAAAACTTCACCTTGTATTGTCTTTATAGATGAAATAGATGCTGTTGGCAGAAAAAGAGGAGCTGGACTTGGCGGGTCTCATGATGAGAGAGAGCAAACATTAAATCAAATATTAGTTGAAATGGACGGATTTGATCCTTCTGTTAATATTATTGTTATCGCGGCCACTAATAGACCGGATGTTTTAGATCCTGCGTTACTTAGACCTGGTAGATTTGACAGACAAGTTATGATTGATTTGCCTGATATAAAAGACAGGGAAGAAATATTATTAGTTCACGCTAAAAAGAAACCTCTTAAAGAAAATGTTAATTTAAAAATGATAGCTGAAAGAACTCCAGGATTTAGTGGGGCTGATTTAGCTAATGTTTTAAATGAAGCGGCAATTTTAGCTGCTAGGCAAGATAAAAAGACTATTGAAAATGAAGATTTATTCGAGGCTATAGAGAAGGTTATGATGGGCCCAGAAAGAAGGGGTAGAGTTATTAGTGATGAAGAGAAGAAGATTACAGCCTATCATGAAGCAGGACATGCTTTAGTTGCTCATTTTTCTCCTAATGCTGACCCAGTTCATAAGATATCTATTATTGCTCGTGGTCATGCAGGTGGGTACACCTTAAAACTACCTTCAACTGACAAGAGGATGTATACTAAAGATTATTTTTTGGATGAAATCGCCGTTCTTTTGGCTGGTCATTTAACTGAGAAAAAAATATTTGGGGAGGTTACAACTGGAGCAACTTCTGATCTAAGAAGAGCAACTAGTATCGCCAGAAGATTAATTACTGATTATGGAATGAGTGAAAAACTTGGCCCTAGAACTTTTGGGGAAAAAGAAGAGATGATATTTTTAGGACGAGAAATACATGAACAAAGAGATTATAGTGAGAAAGTAGCCGAGTTAATAGATGAAGAAATGTCTGTCTTTATAGAAATAGCTAAAAAAAGAGCTGAAAAGATAATAGAGGATAAAGCAGAATATTTAGAAAAGATTGTTGAAGAGTTGATGGAAAAGGAGACAATAGAGAAAGAAGAGTTTGAAAAAATCGTTAACATTTAGATTTTAGTCGAACTAAAATGAAACTTGACTTTAATTTTGGTTTGATATATAATAAAGTTAAGTTTGCCATAAGTTTTGCTTTATGATTTATAAAAGAAAAATAATTGATGAAATACTTAAGTTTATTGACCTGGAGGAGGCTTTAGTCTTGCATGGCGCTAGGCAGGTTGGCAAAACTCATATTATGTTTTGGTTACAAAATTATTTAAACGAGAAAAAGAATGCTACCTACTATATAGATTTAGAAGATTCTAGGTTTAAGAGATTGTTGGATTTAGGGGTTGATGAGTTTATTGATCATTTAAGAGAAGAGGGCTATTATGAAGATAAAGATAAAAAGCTGTATGTTTTTATAGATGAAATACAATATCTAGATAACCCTTCAGAATTTTTAAAGTTAGTAGTTGATCATTATAAAAATATAAAACTAATTATATCCGGTTCATCCAGTTTTGAAATTAAGAGTAAGTTCAAAGACTCTCTTGTTGGGAGAACTATTAATTTTGAAATTTTTAATTTAGATTTTGAGGAGTTTTTGCTTTTCAAAAAATATAACTACAAAAAGGATGAGATCCACACTACAAAAAAAATAGAAGAACTAAGGTTGATGTATAGGGAATATGTCCTGTTTGGTGCTTATCCAAAAATAGTTTTAAGCGAAGAGTCAAAGGTCAAAGAGAGAAGGTTGCAACAAATAATTGATACGTATATTAGAAAGGACATCAAAGAGTTGGCTAACATAGATAATATCGAAAAGTTTAATGGATTAATTGAGATATTGGCGTCGCAAAGTGGTCAAATGTTAAATATTAGAGAGTTGTCAGATACTTGCAATCTTTCTGTCCCGACGGTAGAGAAGTATCTTTTTATTTTAGAGCAAACCTATATCATAAAATTGCTTCGCCCTTATAGTAAAAACATTAGAAGTGAACTGACAAAAACCCCAAAGATATTCTTCTATGATTCAGGTCTGATGCAAATGCTTTGGCTTAAATCTTTGCCGAAAGAGATTATTGGCAGCGTTTTTGAAACTAGTATCTTCTCTGAATTAACAAAAAAATATGGACAGGGGAGTGTGTATTATTGGAGGACTAAAGATAAAAAAGAAATCGATTTCATAATAAGAGAAAAGAATAATATTTTACCGATTGAAGTAAAACTAAATTTTGCCAGAATAAATAATTCTTCAATTGATTATTTTTTGAAAGAATATAAGACGAGTGAGGCTTTGTTTGTATCCTTGGAGGGGGCTAGGAGTAATGAAGCATCTATTTATCCTTGGGAGCTATAATATTTTTATTTAAAGATTCCATTGACAAATAAATTTATTATATATAATATAAGACCAGATTTAAATTAAAATTGATAAAATACTTTTATGTCAGTACCAAAGAAAAGAAAGACTAGTTCTTCTACTAGGCAACAGAGGTCTCATCATTCTTTAAAAAAACAAACATTAAACTCTTGTCCAAAATGTGGACAAGCAGTAATGCCACATACAGCATGTTCTTTTTGTGGTAATTACAAGGGTAGAGTTGTTTTAAAGATTAAGGACAAGGTAAAAAAATAAGAAACAAAAAATAAAGCGCTGAGGTGCTTTATTTTTATTAAAAACATTTATGGCTAACAGACATCTATCAAGAACAATAGCAGTCCAGTCTCTTTTTGAGTGGGATTTTAATGGAAAGACAAGTGATATTAAGATTATTTTAGAAAAAAACTTTATCGATTTTGCTCCCAATTTTGATGATCATGGTTTTTCACTTTCCTTGGTTGAGGGCGTTATTGATAACATAGAAACCATAGATTCATATATTAAAAAATATGCAACTGAATGGCCAATAGAACAAATTAGTATTGTTGATAGAAACGTCTTAAGAATAGGTATTTTTGAGCTAGCGGTTAATTACGGCATTCCTCCAAAAGTTGCCATTAATGAAGCTATAGAGGTCGCCAAAAATTTTGGTGGAGAGGCTTCTGGTAAATTTATAAACGGTGTTTTAGGTGCTGTATATTTAAATATGCCCGAGGAAGAAAAAGAAAAAAGAGAAAAGGTCGTGGTTAAGCCTGAGAAAAAAGAGTAGTTATTTTTTTAAAATTTATTATATGTCTAAGTTAAGCAATTTAGAAAAGAGAATTGGTATTTTCTTTAAAAATAAAGATTTATTACAACAAGCCTTAATCCATAGGTCATATTTAAATGAAAATCATGATTTCTATTTGGGCCACAATGAGAGGTTAGAGTTTTTAGGTGATGCTGTTCTGGAGATAATAGTAACAGAATATTTGTATTTAAATTTTCCAAATAGCCCAGAGGGAGACCTAACTAACTGGAGAGCTAGTCTGGTTAATTCAAAAATGCTTTTTAGTGTAGCTAGTAATTTAGGAGTTGAGGATTATCTATTTTTATCAAAAGGGGAATCTAAGGATAAGAATTCTAAGGCAAGGCAATATATATTAGCTAATTCAATAGAGGCTATAATTGGGTCTATATATTTAGATCAGGGAATTGAACTCTCTAAGAAATTTGTCGTTGAAAATATAATTCCAGAGTTAGATGATATTATTAAAAGTAAATCATATCTAGACCCTAAGTCAAGATTCCAAGAATGTTCTCAGGAAAAGTTTGGGATAACACCTATTTATAAAGTATTAAAAGAGGAGGGGCCGGATCATAATAAACATTTTACTGTCGGATTATTCTTAGAAGATGAATTAGTTTCAACTGGTTCTGGTGGTTCTAAGCAGGAAGCTCAAGTAGATGCAGCCGATAAAGGTATTAAAATTAAAAATTGGTAATATGAAAATAAACGACGTTTTTAAAATAGCAATCAGAGAGGGAGCTTCAGACGTTCATTTGGTTAATGGATTTAGCCCTATAATTAGAGTTGACGGAGATTTGATTTTAATCGATGGTTTTTTATCAGAAGAGGAAGAAATTAATTTTAAAAACCACAATCAAGAAGCTTATAAAGATTCTGACTTCGAAGTATCAGTAGAAGAAGAGGATGATAACGACAATGAATCTGTTGATAAATATTTTTTATACAGTAACGACGACCTTGTTAAAAATGAAAACTTTAACAAATCTTTAAATAGTAACAAAAAAATAAAAAAAGAAATTACTAATTATGACTTGAGCTTAGTGGATGATAACCAGTTAAAAGGGGTTATTAGGGAGATTCTTAGCGAGAGCCAGGCTGAGAGATTTTTTAGAAAAAAAGATTTAGACTTTTCTTATGAATTAGATGGATCTAGGTTTAGATTAAACCTTTCTTTTGAGAAAAGTCATATCAAGTTAGTTGCCAGAGTTATTAAAGGTGAGCTACCATCAATGGAAGAGCTTCAAATGCCAAAAGCTGTTTATAAGTTACTTGATTTAGATCAAGGATTGATACTTCTAACTGGTCCAACCGGGAGTGGTAAATCAACCTCTTTGGCCGCGATGATAGAATACATAAATAATAACAGAAATTGTAATGTTATCACATTAGAAGATCCAATTGAATATATTTTTAAATCAAAAAAAAGTATTATAAGTCAGAGACAGCTAGGAACAGATATGCTTACTTTTGCCAGTGGTCTTCGTCATGTTTTAAGACAAGATCCTAACGTTATTATGGTTGGAGAGATGAGAGATTTAGAAACCATATCCACAGCAATAACCTTGGCTGAAACTGGCCATTTAGTTTTAGCGACGCTACATACTTGTAGTGCTTCTCAAACAATAGATCGTATTATTGACATATTTCCGCCACATCAGCAGAATCAAATTAAATCACAGTTATCATTAATTTTGTCAGCTGTTATATCTCAAGTTTTGGTTCCTAAAAACGGAGGTGGCAGAATTGCCGTCAGAGAACTTATGTTAAATAATCCAGCTATTTCAAATTTAATTAGAGAGCAAAAAATAGCCCAAATTAAAAGTATTATAGAAACTCATTCAAGTAGCGGAATGATTAGTTTTGAAAAAGATATTAAGAGGCTGGCTTCCGAGAAGAAGATTACAATAGAAACTGCTAAAAATTTATTGGCCAATAAACTTTTTGCTGATTAATTTTTTCAGAGTATAAATTTTCTCCATCACTTCCTATTAAAATACTTCCGTCTAGGTCGGTTCTGAAAACTTCAGAGCCGATTTTTTTTAGCCTATTTATAATCCTATTGCTAGGGTGGTTATGTTTGTTGTTTTTACCAACCATTATAATTGAAATTTTTGGACTAACCTCGTTTAAAAACTCTTGATGTGTTGAGCTTATTGATCCATGATGAGGGACTTTTAAGACGTCGCTTTTAATATTAAAACTATTTTTTAATATTTCTTTTTCAGCATCTTCTTCAATATCTCCGGTGAATAAAAATGATTTATTTTTACAAACTAGCTTATTAACTATAGAAGAATTATTTAAATTTTCAGCTCCTTTGTTCCATAAATTCTCTGTAGGGTATATAAAATAGAGTAAGCAATTTTTTTCTATCTCTATAATCTGTTCTTTTTGTGGTAAGATCAAATTAATTTCTTTTTCTTTTATACTTTTCATAACTTCTTGATATATGGGAGAGTCACAAAAAACACCAGTAAAAAATATTGTATCTATTTCATATTTTTTTAATAATAAAGGAATGCCTGATATATGATCATCATGCGGATGGGTTATTATAATTATTTCTATCTTTTTGTCCCACCATGGAATCACCCTTTCTATCTCTTTAACACCTTTTTCGCTACCAACATCTATCAATATGTTTTTCTTTTCGGGTGATCTTATCAATATTGTATCAGCCTGACCAGAGTCTAAAAAGTATACTTTTAAGTCTTTATCTCTAGAGTAATTTAAATAACAAAAAATAAAATATATAGATAAAAAAATAATAATTATTATAAGGAATGTTTTTTCTTTTTTCATGTACACATATTAAGAAAATATATATGAAATTAATTTAAGAAAAATATAACTATAATATTTTAATATTTTTAATTTTTCAAAATAACATCAATTATAACTATATTTTAAAGCTATTGCAGGAGTGTTGACATATTTTTTTTTATTATATATAATGGACACACTGTTTAAAAAAACAAGTTCGAATATGCTAAATTCATTTCTAATCAAAAATAATTTTTAGTCGCGGTTCCAATCTTGGTTTTTTGGGGACCGCTTTACAAGCGGTTTTTTGTTTGAAAAAATAGACTTTAAAAATCTGAAAATTGATTGCTGTTAGTTTTCAGATCATTGATGTTTATTCAGACCTTTAATAATAGAATGAAAGACTTAACTGTTTTACGCAATTTCAACAGATAAGTTTAAGAAGATAAAATATAAGAGAAGCATTTTTAATTTTGAAATTAAAAATGTGGGAAAATCTCGTTAAGGGTATATGGTGAATGCCTTGACATAAAAAGACGATGAAGGACGTAGCAGCCTGCGATAAGCTTTGGGGAGGTGGCAAGCAACCTTTGATCCAGAGATCTCCGAATGGGGAAACCTACTCTATTGAAGATAGAGTGCCCTGCTTTAGCAGGGGGAGCACCCGGTGAACTGAAACATCTTAGTAGCCGGAGGAAAAGAGAACAACAGTTATTCCCTTAGTAGTGGCGAGCGAAAAGGGAAGAGCCTAAACTTTATAAACTGGGTAATAATTGATTTTACTTTTGTGAAAGAGATATTACTGAAGGAGTCAAGTCCATATGTTTATTTGGTGTTGCAAGACAATTGCTTTTGCTTCTTGAATAAAGCAAGGTAAAGTCATAAATAATATTTTTAATTGAATAAGCTGGAAAGCTTAACCAAAGAGGGTGATAGTCCCGTAAGTGAAAAAAATATTACTTTACTGCGATTGATCTTAAGTAGTGCGGGCCTCGTGAAATCCCGTATGAATCAGGGTCGACTATGACCCAAGGCTAAATACTTTTTATGATCGATAGTGAACAAGTACCGTGAGGGAAAGGTGAAAAGCATCCCGTTGAGGGAGGTGAAATAGTACCTGAAACCATATACTTACAAGGAGTCGGAGC